>ERZ772971.1293-NODE-1293-length-14701-cov-4.322067_pt1 | contig 14701 bp, 18 predicted proteins | sample MGYA00511943_ERZ772971 | MGnify/ENA primary metagenome ERZ772971 (study PRJEB29015, sample SAMEA2737929) | human oral metagenome | biome: human oral; feature: human-associated habitat; material: dental | place: China | collected 2144 ... | reverse complement strand
CCCCTATTCATAGATATTTGCGATAGGTTCCGAACCTATCGCGACCACCTTGGTAGGTGTCTGTGACCGCTTCTGAACCTATCATTACCACCTTTGTAGGTGTCTGTGACCACCTCGGAACCTATCATGACCACCTTGGTAGGTGTCTGTGACCACTTCGGAACCTATCATGACCACCTTCATAGGTGTCTGTGACCACCTCGGAACCTATCGTGACCACCTTCGTAGGTGTCTGTGACCGCTTCGGAACCTATCATGACCACCTTGGTAGGTGGTTATAGGGGCTTTGTGAGGTGGTTAGAACTGCAAGTAGATAGGCATCACCTGCTCAGAGGATTTGAAATAGCCGTATAAAATAAGGAAGCCAAAGAATACCGCAATGTAAAACACCAAGGGAAGCCTTCCCATTTTCTCTATCATCTGGTCTGCCATTTGGTCTGGGATGGCGTGCATCAGCATGGCTGCGGCTATCATCCAGACTACCAGTTTGTAGTTGTCATAGAATGCCCCCCATACGCTTAAATCAAAGTTGAAAGCAATCTGCTGTATCATTGCCATAGCGATGTCAAAATCTTCGGCCTTAAAGAATATCCAGCAGAAACACACGAAATGGAAGGTGAGGAGCACCATCACAGCATTATAAATCTTGGAGTTGCTAAACCCAGCAAAAGCCTTTCCGGTGAGCATCATCCATATTTTATGAATGCCGAGTGCAATGCCGTGCATCGCCCCCCAGATGATGAAATTCCAGCTTGCTCCGTGCCAGAAACCGCCCAGCAGCATGGTAGTGAGCAGGTTGAAATTGGCGGCGATGCCCTTAGGATTTTTACCCAAAAGAGGCGGCAGGACGAAGATAAGCAGCAGTCCGCAGGTAACTATCCCCGAGATGAGGTAAGACCAGCCGAACAGATGGCTGCACATCATAAAACTACCCACAAGGAACAGCACCACAAACAGGTATGAGGCAAAAGTAGCGTTTCGGTTTCCTCCCAGCGGAATGTAGAGATAGTCTTTCAGCCAAGAAGAAAGCGAGATATGCCAGCGGCGCCAGAACTCGGTAATGCTGCTGCTCTGGTAGGGCGAAAGGAAGTTGGGCGGAATCTTGAACCCCAGCCACAGCGCCATCCCGATGGCAACATCACTATACCCGCTGAAATCACAGTATATCACCATAGCGTAGCCGTAGAGGGCTATCAGGTTTTCTAATCCCGTGTGCAGGGCAGGGTTGTCAAAGATGTAATTCACCAAGTTAAGGGTAATATAATCCGAGATGATGAGCTTTTTAATCAACCCCGAAATAATCAGATAGAAACCTTTGGCGAAATCCCTCTCGTTGAGGTAATAGCTCTTGTCCAGCTGAGGGACAAAGTCATGTGCTCGGACGATAGGTCCCATCATCAGCTTTGGAAAAAACGAAAGGAACAGCAGGTAATCTACATATTTCTTGGCAGGTTCAAAATCGCCTCGGTAGACATCTATGGTGTAGCTTAGGTTTTCAAAGGTGAAGAATGAAATCCCAATGGGCAGGAGGATATGCAGAGGGTTGAACCCTGTATTAAACAGTTCGTTGGAAACGGAGATAAAGAAGTTGGTATATTTAAAGTAGAACAATACGCCTAAATTGACGATGATGCTCATCACCAGCAGAAGAGTTTTCTGGCTCTTGGCTTTAGCCCTGAATATGGCGTTGGACAGCAGATAGTTGAACACTCCCGAAACCATCACCAGCAGGACAAAAGACCCGCTCGCCTTGTAGAAGAAATACAATGAAAACAGCGTGAAAACATATTTCCTTGCTGTCGGTTTATTTCTCAGCAGGTAAAACAAAAAGATAAACAGGAAGAAGAAATACACAAAGAAGCCATTATTGAACAGCAGAGGGTTCTTCGGGTCGTATAAAAACTGATTAAAAAACGCTTGGGTATCAAATTTATTGATAAAATCAGAGAATGTATTCATTACTTGTTGGGTCTGTGGGTATGTTTTTGATAATCTTTCTGCAGGGCGTCAAATAGTTTTTGAGCCAGAATTTCTGCACCTTTGTGGTTGGGGTGTATGTAGTCCTTGTTTGCCAGAGGCGGGGTTTCATTTGCCCATTTTACGATGGAGTTTTCTCCGCCCATGGTCTGGAACTGGTTGTAGAAAGCTATTTTATTTTGAAAGGCAAGCAGCGCCTGAGATTCTATAAGGTTAGGAAGCCCGATGGCCGTTTTGAACTGCCCATTGTATTTGAAAGCGCGGTCTGCTGAGCCTACCAAAAGGAATTCAGCCCCTTTGAAAGCTCTTTTCATTTTCTCTACGGTAGGCGCAAAGGTCTTAAAGTAGTAGCTGTAGTCCGTATCTTTCGGGCGGAAAAGGAGATTTACGCCGTATTGCAGGACAATCAGGTCATAGGGATTGGCTTCTTGTATCGCCTGCATGAAGTCTTCATCGAGTTTGTTCAGCTCTACTCCTGTGATGCCTCTGAAAGAGAAATTATCCACGAAAACGCCGCTTTCGCTTTCAAAACTTACGCCGTACAGCGGAGTAGAAATTCCTTCCGCAGAGATTTTTATTCTGTTGGAATGGTCATTGTCAAGAACCATTCTATTGACTTTTCTGGAAGGGTAGATGGTGGTAGAATTACCATTGATGCTGATATTTTCTTCATTACCACTCCCGAAGATAAGGGCTTTTTCTATGTTTGCGGTGCTTTCCCCAAGGGTATTGTCCGTATAGCTTCCTGTGCCGCTGCCAGAATATCGGTATCCTGAGATGTAGAGGTTTTTGGCATTTTTAGTCATGAAATTAGCATCAGACCAGCCCTTTGCAGAAATACTCGCTGTCTGGCGGAATCCTGCTACATTAGAAGAAATCGGAAGAAATCCCACACCAGAACCGCCGTATTCCTTTTGTAAAAGCAGGCGGAGGGTCTGCGTCATCAGGTCGCCTTCTATCATACTGTCGCCAAGGTAGGCGATGCGTATTTTTACCTTTTCGCCCTTTTTTAATCGGTGGAGTTTTTCCATCAGCGAAGGAAGGGCTGTAACCTCTCTCGCCTGAAAATTGGTAATTAAGTTTGGTTTTTCATAAAGATTGAAATCTTCCTTTGAGTGGTTTGCCTCTTGAATGGCGAGGAGTGAGTCTTTTTTATTCTGCAGTGAGTTTGCGTTTTTAGAATCGTTTTCACTTGAAGTAAAGACTTCCGAAACAAGATTTACACGGTCAAAAGGCTCCCAGCTGAAACCAGAAACCTGCATCACTACGGATATAGCAAAATATATTGCGGTGCATGATAAGGTCAGTAATAAGACCTTTTTATTAACATTTTTCAAGGACAATAAAATAAAATTCCTGGCAAAAATACAATATTTTGAATATCTGCAAGGAATAAAAATAAAAAAGCAGCACATTTTGCGCTGCTTTTCTTCTAACTATTTAATTCGTATTTTGAAATAATAAGATTAACTCTTCTCATCCATTCCTTTGGCTGTGTGGAATATCCCGCGCCTGCAATGGCTGCTACCCAGTCTGTGTGGTCACTGTTTCCTTTCAGTTTGGAATAGTATTTTTTTCTTGCTACTAATTCGCAGAATGCTTTATAAGACTCTTGCACAGAAGGAAAACTTTTGTATTTGGATTTATTTACTGTGTTTTTTCCTACAATTCCAAAGTGGTTGTTTAGGGTTTTGCTGTTTTTGCTTGTCCCGCCGCCTGTTTCTACAAAGGCGATAGCAAGGATAATGGCACTTGGTATTCCGTATTCTTTGGAAAGCTGCTCAGCCATCGGTTTGTGGTTGTTGATGTAGGTATGCTGTGCATTTGCCAAATGAGAAAATAGAAATAAAAGAATACTTACAATTCCTGTTTTAAAATTTGTAAAATGTTTCATAACCAAATTATTTTGTTTCATTTTCGGGTGCAAAAGTATCCCATAAAGTCGGCAGGATAAAAATTTTTTAGAGTTTTTAACATGTTTTCGGACATTTTGTCACAAAAAAGAAAGCCCAAATGTTAAAATTCTTTAACATTTTACATGATTAAAATAAGTTTAAAATTTCTATTGATTTCATATATAATAAATTGTATATCTTTGTTGCCGATTAAAAATAATAAAAAATGGCAAAAATAACATTAGCAGGAAATCTTATCAATACTCTTGGAGAGCTTCCTGCAGTAGGTGAAACGGCTAAACCATTTACTTTGGTAGCGGCAGACCTTTCAGAGAAAACATTAGCGGATTTTAAAGGTAAAAGATTAGTTCTCAATGTATTCCCAAGTGTAGATACAGGAGTTTGCGCCGCTTCGGTAAGGAAATTCAACCAAGAGGCATCTTCTCTTGAAAACACCGTAGTTATCAATATTTCTAAAGATTTACCTTTTGCATTGGATAGATTTTGCGGAGCAGAAGGACTTAAAAATGTTGTAAATCTTTCCGATTTTAGAGGAAGTTTTTCAGATGATTATCAGCTCACGATTACAGATGGCCCTCTGAAGGGACTGGCGAGCCGTGTGGTAATTATTCTTGATGAAAACGCCAAAATCCTATATACCGAGCAGGTTCCTGAAATAAAAGAAGAGCCTGATTATGAAAAAGCATTAGCGGCTTTAAAATAAAATTTGGATAAGAAAACAGCCTCATAACGAGGCTGTTTTTTTATTTATTTGGAATATTTTTTAGAATTTCTTTCAAGAAATCCCAGAATTTCTGTGTAGAAGAAATACTCGCTCTTTCATCAGGAGAGTGAGCTCCCTTGATAGTAGGCCCGAAACTTACCATTTCCATTTTAGGATAGTGAGCCCCTATGATTCCGCATTCTAACCCCGCATGACAAGCCACTACATTTGGTTTTGAACCAAATTTATCCATATAGAGTTTTTCCATTATTCGGAGAATTTCTGAATTTGGATTTGGTTTCCAGCCAGGGTAGGAGCCGCTAAACTCTACATTTAGCCCACCCAGCTCAAAAACTGCTTTTAGTTGGTTAGCCACATTGAATTTAGAAGACTCCACAGATGAACGGGTAAGGTTTAGGATTTTCAAACCACCATCTTTTAGTTCCACTCTGGCGATGTTGTTGGACGCTTCCACTAGGTCAGCCACATCAGGAGACATTCTGTATACGCCGTTGTGAGCGGATTTCAGCACGCGGATGATTTGGGCTGAATTTTCTTTGGAAAGACCGTTTTCAGAGCTTTCAGTTTTTTCAATATTGATAACCAAATCCTTTTCAATGCTCGCAAATTCTTGTAGAATTTCAGCTTTTAACTCATTAGCTTTTCCTATGAAATCATCAGCATTTTTCACTGAAAAAACAGCAACAGCCTCTCTTGGAATAGCGTTTCTCAGTCCACCTCCATCGATGGAAATTAGCTCTATTTCTTGGTTTTCGATGCTGTTATAGAGTAGCCTTCCAAGGAGTACATTTGCATTCCCAAAACCTTTGTGGATGTCCATTCCAGAGTGTCCGCCTTGCAGTCCTTTGATTTCTATTTTTACTAAATTTCCTTTCGTAGGAGCAGTTTTGTAGGTTTGTGTAGCTGTTACATCCACACCGCCAGCACAGCCTATATCTATTTCATCATCTTCTTCTGTGTCTAGGTTTAGGAGGATTTCGCCTTTTAGTACATTGGGTTTTAGGTTAAAAGCTCCTGTCATTCCAGTTTCTTCATCTATCGTGAAAAGGGCTTCTAATGCAGGATGAGCGATATCACTGCTCTCCAAAATACTCATAACAGCCGCTACACCAAGCCCGTTGTCTGCACCGAGTGTCGTTCCTTTTGCTTTCACCCAGTCGCCATCTACGAACATTTGAATTCCTTGATTTTCAAAGTCAAAATCTACATCATTGTTTTTTTGACAAACCATATCAAGGTGGGACTGCAGAACGATGGTTTTGCGGTTTTCCATTCCTGCTGTTGCAGGTTTTCGGATGATGACATTTCCTATTTCATCCACTTGAGTATCAAGGTTTAGGCTTTCTCCAAAATTCTTGATAAACTCTATTACTCTCGCTTCTTTTTTGGAAGGTCTTGGAACTGCATTTAGTTTAGAAAAGTTTTTCCAAATAATCTGCGGTTCTATGTTTGATAAACTCATAAAATTTTTATTTAAAGTTAATATTTATCCTCTCATTCTTTCTAAAAGCACCATCATAAGGTAGGAAAGAACGATAAGTGTTTCATCTTCATTGCTTTCGGTTAATTTATTTAATTGAAATCTCCTGCCCAGCAGTGAAGGCATTTTCTTCAGTGTGAAAAGTGTTTTTCCTGAAGAGTCTTTCAGGCTGTAGGAAGGGTTTAGGAAATATCCTGTAAACATGCCTATTATAGGCAGCTCGCCTACAAGACCATCCCAAAACTTAACCCATGCATTATCTTCTCTTATGGTGTATTTATGCTGGTTGTTTTCATCATAGACTTCGTAGGTAGATTTCCATATGGAACGCATACCTTTTCGGGTAAGTTTTCCATAATTAGTGCCATCAGCTCCTGTGATGCTGTAGCTGGCATTGAAATCCAGCCATCTATCGGCTTTTATTCTGAAAAGTTCTGCACTTTTATCTTCATCGCGGAAGACCACCACATCTTCTTTTAGTTTAAACATTTTCTGTCTTACATAGGCGATGTGTTTTCCGTCTCGGTCGGTAATGTTAAAATCACTAGCTAAAGTGGTGATTTTAAACTTAAAATCTAATGGATAGTTTAGGTTTTTCATAATTTATTTTAAGTAATAAAAATTTTTTTCCAAATATAAGAAGATATTTTGAATATAATAATGTTGGTTGTTTCCAAAAATTATTAAATTTGTCTTCGTAATCATCAAAAATAGATAGAAATGATAAGAATTCTTTTATTAAGTTTGGTTCTACTCGGAACTAGCGTAGAGGCTCAGAAGAAAATCGGAAAAGAGGATGTTGTCCTCATCAAATCAGGAAAAAGCACTGAACCGATGAGGGTTTTACAAATCACCAATCCTAAAGATTTGAAAATACTAAAAGATGTTTCCCGTTCAGTGGATGCCAAAGACCCGAATCTGAAGCTGTTAGCCGAGAGAATGCTCGCTACCGTGAAAGATGAACAGGGCGTGGGTATCGCCGCGCCGCAGGTAGGACTGAATATAAAGGCGATTTGGGTGCAGAGATTTGACAAGGAAGGAAAACCTTTTGAGTTTTTTGTAAATCCAGAAATCAAATGGATGTCTTCGGCGCTAAGGCTTGGTGCAGAAGGCTGTCTTTCCATTCCAAATGAAAGGGGAGAAGTCTACCGCAGCCTCGTGATTGATTTGGCTTACGAAACTTTGGACGGAGAGAAAAAACGAGAATTGGTAGAAGGGTTCACAGCGGTGATTTTCCAGCACGAAAATGACCACCTTATAGGAAGGCTCTTCACAGAAAGGATAAAGGAGCAGAAACTGGGAACTTTCATCAAAGCGGATGAAGTGAATAAGATTTATTACCAAAAGTAAATTTTAGGGAGAATTTCTTATTTTTGCCGAATGGAATACCCAAGTAAAGTATTATCCAGAGCAGTGGAGGAGATTTCTGGACTGCCAGGGATAGGCAAAAAATCGGCTCTTCGGCTGGCGCTGCATCTTCTCAGACAGCCCAAATCTCAGGGAATGGCGCTTTCACAGGCTTTGGAAAGTCTGGTAACGAATATAAAATACTGCCAAGAGTGTCATAATTTCTCGGATTTTGATATTTGTGAAATCTGTGCTGATGAAAAGCGAAATGCTGAAACACTCTGCATTGTAGAAGATGTAAGGGATGTTCTCGCAATAGAAAATACTTCTAAATATAACGGAAAATATTTGGTTTTAGGAGGAAAAATCTCGCCGATGGAAGGCATAGGACCGCACCAGCTGAATATTTCCAGCATTGAAAAAAAACTCAATGGAGAAAGCCTAAAAGAAGTGATTTTTGCGCTGAGTGCAACGATGGAGGGCGATACCACGGCTTATTATATTTATAAGAAATTCAAGCATTTTAATGTAAAGTTTTCCAGCATCGCAAGGGGAATTTCGGTAGGGGATGAACTGGAATATGCAGATGAGGTCTCTCTCGGAAGGTCTATTATCAACAGGCTTCCGTATGATGAAGCGAAATAAGAACAAAAGAGAAAGAATAAAAAAACAGCCCAACAGCTATTGTTGAGGTCGTTTTTTTTTTTAATAAAGCATTATATAAATCCTTGTCTTCAACTTATTTTACTTATAAAAAAACGCCATTAGGTCTTGGTAGTTTTTGGGATTGATGCCGTGTCCGCTTGGATATTCTCGGAAGGAGAAGAACAGGCCTAAATCATATAGGAGTTCGCGTCCTTTTCTGCCCCATTCTATGGGGACTACCGCATCTTCTGTTCCATGAGAAACGAAGAAAAGCAGCTGGTGGAGCTGGTTTTTGTCTGTGGAGATATTTTGCAGCAGTCCTTCCTCTGGATAGGCACTCAGGCATGCGGTCTTTTTGAACAACTGAGGATAGCCCAAAGCAAGAGCATAGCTGAGAATACCACCCTGACTAAAACCACAGAGGTGTGTTCTGCCATCTGCAAGGTTGTATTTTTGGCGAATGGCGGTGATTTCGTTTAGGATTAGTTTTATGGAATTTTGCGCTTGGGATAGGTCGGAGATGAATTTACCGCTGTTGGCGAAATCTATTTCATACCAGCAGAAACCGCCGTAGGGCGTGCTAAGCGGAGCACGGAAACTTGCCACAAGCCATTCTTCCGGCAGGTCTGGCACGAAACTGAAAAGGTCTTCCTCGTTGCTTCCATAGCCGTGAAGCAGCACTAATAGAGGAGTTTCTGGAGTGATGTTTTTTGGTTCTTTTATGATATAATGCAGGCTCATGATTTATGATTTTTGGGTAAATTTAGCCGTTTATGGCTTCTACGCTTTCTACAACATCTGGGAGGAAGTTTTTCAGTACCTTTTCTATGCCGTTTTTCAGGGTTACGGCAGAAGAAGGACAGCCGCTGCATGCCCCTTGTAGAAGCATTTTTGCGGTTTTGGTTTCTTCATCATATTCTATCAGAGATATTTTTCCGCCGTCGTTTTCTACCGCAGGCGCTACATATTCTTGGAGGATGGCATTTATTTTTTCTTCTATTTCGGTGAAGCCTCGGTTGTTGAAGGATTGAGCTTGATATTTTTCTACTATTCCACTGATTTTTTCCGCTTTCTGCTGGTTTTGGAAATACTCTTCAAGGCTTTTTTGGATGCTGGGCATTATGCTGTCCCAGTCGGCTTCTTTTGTTTTGGTAATGGAAATATAATTGTCATTGATGAAAATTTCACTAATTTCCGCAAAGTTTTTGAACAACTCTTTGGTAAGCGGGATGTTTCTGCTGTCTTCGGGGGATTTTACCTCCAAAAATCCTTTTATAATTTGTTTCTCCGAGACAAATTTCACCACTTGAGGATTAGGCGTTCTTTCTGTATAGAAGAGCGTGTTTTCCTCCTTTTTAGTCAGGATAATGGCAGGATATTGTGTGATGTTTTGTGAGATAATTTCTTTTAGGGATTCTTCTACCATGCTCCATTCCACGAAGTCTTCTTTGGCTACTGCTATGAAATTAGCCGTGATGAAAAGCCTCGTGATAAAGGGAAACTGAAACAGCTCTTGTGCCAGTGGAATATGGGAAACATCTGAATTTCTGTCCAACTCCAGAGAGCCGTCTATAAGGGGGCTTTCTGCTACGAATTTTATAACTTTAGGGTTTGTGGTGGGCTGTATTGTAATCTCCATTTTTTGTGAATTAAATTTAAGACTACAAAAATATTGCAATTTGGCAGGAAATAAAAATTTTTAACGGCTTTATATTTTAATTATATTTGCCCGAATGATTTAAATTAAAAGAAATGATTAGATTAAATGTCTTTATAAAAACAAGTGTAGAAAACCGCGAAAAGGTATTAGAGATTACAAAAAAGCTGGTAGAAGGCTCTGTGCGCGATGCCGGCTGTATTGCTTATGATGTCTTTGCCAGCGGGACTAATCCGGAGAGCCTCTTTATTTGCGAAACATGGGAGAATGAGGAGTCTCTGGCGGCTCATGGGAAAGCGCCTCACTATGTGGAGTTAGTTCCTGCATTGAAAGAATTAGCAGAACTGAAAGTGGAGCGATTTGATTTTTAAGCACAATTTTAACAGGAAATGAGAATAAAAGAATCAGAATTTTACAAACCATTTTATTTAATGGGGTATGATGGTGAAGCATCGGCAGTAAAGCTTTATGACAAGATGGATGTTTCTCACTCTTCGTCGCCTTATAGAGCATTATTAAATAATACTATGGCAAATCTGTATATCGGTAATGATGAGCTGGTTATACACAAAGAAAAACTCTCTCAGTTTCAGAAATGTGAGGATTTCCAAACGATGGAATATTCATCAAAAACTAATGAGCTTTACGAGAGCGAGGAATGCTACTTTCATCCTGATTTAGAGGTTTTTATACTATTAACCAGAGACTTGTCTGATGACTATGATACAGAAGTTTTTGAGGAAGGGCTCTATCGTGTGGAGTATGTTTATTATAAAAATGATGCTCCTAATACTAAGGAAAATCTAATAAAACTTTTCAGTGAATATTTTGAAAAATATATTTCTAAAGAAGCTAAAGTATCTATTTTGCTAAGAGATAATTCAGGTTTTGACTTGAAAACTCATACGATAAAACCTCACAGAATAGACTTGGATCTGATGTACAATGATGATTTTATGGAGGTGCATACCAGAGTGAAACATACGATAACCAATGAAAACAAGGGAATCGTGCTGCTTCACGGGATTGCTGGTTCTGGAAAGACCAACTACATCAAATGGCTGACGAGCCAGATTCCGAATAAAAAATTCATCTTCATACCGACTACGATGATTTCTTCGCTCACAGACCCTAGTTTTATTGGGGTTTTGGTGGATAATCAGAATTCAGTTTTGGTGCTGGAAGATTGTGAAAACTACATTGCAGAGAGAACAACGCTCAACAGCAATACAGATGTGGTTTCTTCGATTCTGAACATAGCAGACGGAATGCTGTCGGATGTGCTTGAATGTCAGTTGATTTGTACATTTAATTCAGATATATCCAAAATAGATTCTGCCCTGCTGAGAAAAGGAAGGCTGATAGCAGAATATAAGTTCCGAGAGCTGACCGTGGAAAAATCCAATGCTTACCTGAAATCAATAGGCAAGGACATTACTGTAGATGAGCCTCGCTCTCTGGCGGAACTTACGAATATGGATGAAAAATCACTAAAAGACACTACAAAAGAAAATAAAAAAATAGGTTTTTGATGCTGAAATATTTGAAGAAAATAATTTATTTTATTTTAATATTTTACCTTTTAGCGGTGGTTTGGGGCAGGTTTTTTAATCCCATTATCACATGGACGCAGCTCGGCGGTTTGTTTCAATATCAGAAATTAGACCGCGAGTATGTTTCCTATGATGAAATGGGGGATTATGTGAAAATAGCCGTCATAGCATCAGAAGACCAAAACTATTATAAACACGATGGTTTTGATTTCAAGGCTATTGAGAGAGCCATGGAGAATAATGAAAAAGGAAAACGAATACAAGGCGGAAGCACGATTTCCCAGCAGACAGCCAAAAATATTTTCCTTTGGAATAATAGAAGCTGGCTGAGAAAGGGCTTGGAAGTGGTTTTTACTTTTGTGATTGAAAAGGTTTGGAACAAGAAAATCATCATGGAGAGGTATCTCAATTCCATAGAAATGGGGCAGGGGGTCTTCGGTGTGGAGGCGGCTTCGCGGTATTATTTTAAGAAATCGGCTAAAAATCTTACCAAAAGCGAGGCGGCGTGGATAGCGGCAGTTCTCCCAAATCCAAAAAAATACGACCCAAAAAATCCAACGCCAGCACTGAAAAGAAAGCACAGCTGGATAATGAAGCAGATGAACCATATCCGCCTCCAAGAGTAGTTATAGAATGATGATTTGGGTAATTTCTATTCCCAACTCAGAAGAGATTTTATTGACATAGAACGATTTTCGCATCTGGAAATCGTTTTTTAGTAAAGGAGATTTTATTTTTAGGCTGAGAACACCTTTGTTTAGCCGAACTTGTTCTATTTCGTTAAAAAGACTTTCGTCCAAGTATTCTCGGAGAAAGTCTTTTATTTTAAATGAAACCAAAATCTCATCAAAACCATAGATTTTGGCCAAACTTTTTACCAATTCTGAAGAGTGAAATTCTCTTTTCTTTCTCATGTAAGAAAAAATTATTTGTGGATTTCTAATCTTTTTTGGTAAGCCTGAACAGTGTTTTCCATACCCATGTAGAGAGCCTCGCTGATGAGTGCATGCCCTATGGACACCTCCAAGAGATTTGGGATAGTTTCTGCAAAATATCGTAGATTTTCAAGGCTTAAATCATGCCCAGCATTGATGCCCAGTCCCAGCTCACTTGCACGAACAGCTGTTTCTAAATAAGGCTTGATAGCCGCCTCTTTATCGGCTTTATATCCCGAAGCATAGGCCTCTGTGTATAGTTCTATTCGGTCAGCTCCCGTTTTAGCGGCATAATCACAAAGTTCTGGTTTAGGGTCAAGGAAAATAGAAGTCCTAATCCCAGCTCGTTTGAACTCTGATATAATGTCTGTCAGGAAATACAGATGAGTTTTGGTGTCCCAGCCAGCATTGGAAGTGATGGCATTGTCTGCATCAGGAACCAAAGTCACCTGTGTAGGCTTGATTTCCAAAACCATATCTATGAATGGTCGGTGTGGATTGCCTTCGATATTAAATTCCGTATGCACCAGCGGTTTTAGGTCATAGACATCTTGTCTTGTGATGTGGCGCTGGTCTGGTCTTGGGTGGATGGTAATGCCGTCTGCACCAAACTCCTGAATTTTCACTGCGGCTTCTGTCACGCTGGGAAGCAGCCCTCCTCTGGAATTTCGGAGGGTCGCTATTTTATTGATATTTACGCTTAATTTTGTCATGTTCTTTGTTTCCTGCAAAGATAAATATAAATTTGTGTTTTTTAGGAGCGGAAAGGTTGTTTTATTTGTGGTTCATAAAAAAACAAAATGAGAGACATTATCAAAGTATCCAAAGAGTGTAGAAGAAGCTAAATATAATTTACATATGAAAAAAATATTGATAATTTTTGTATTAATGACTTATTCTTGTAGTCATGTAAATAGTGAAATGAGCGATAAATTACAAAAGAAATGCTCACGCCAAAGTAATGATTGTATCGTGTATTTAAAGGAAATTGTGACTGAGGACTGGGATTATGTGTTGATTTCTACGCAAAGTTTATCATTGGAAGATTTGAATAGTCAACTAGGATTTGAATATCCATATTTTAAAGATATAGCGAGAAGAATTATTTTTGTGAAAGGGAACAAAATCGTTTATCATGAAGATAAATTTCCAAATCCTGAACAAACAAAAGAAGGCGAAATTTTTTTTGACATAGGAAATAATAATTTTATTAAAATAGAAAGAGAAAAAGCCGTATTTAGGGTTGTGAAAGAGGGTGATAATTATACCTTAACTCAATATTATAGGTAATATTCCAGATGTTTTTTTTAGATTATAATTAAGAAAAAATGGTTAAAAATATTTTGTTTTCAAGCGTTGTTATTGTTTCTTTTTTGATGATTGGGATAAGTTATAATAATTCTCCTTCTCATAGTATTTTTGAGTTTATTATCAGGGTTATTCTATACAATTTTGAAAAAGGTTTTAGTATTAATTTTTATGATTATCCACTAGATTTTAATGTATTGACAATTGAAATTCTTTCTGTGTTTACTCTACTTATTTATTTTGTGAACTTTAGCCAAAAAATTTTCATGAAGATAATTTCATTTATATTAGTCTTATTTTTATGGGCAAAGAATCTATATTTATTAGATTTTACGATAGATGTCAATCAATATGTAATGTCTTCTATTCCATTTTTACTTATATCATTGGGTTCTGTTATATTTTTTGTATTAAAATATTTAGATAAAAGCAATAGAGGGGAATGAAACTAAAAGTGTTTTTAAAAGTAATATAGTATGATTTTAAAGGATAACCAAGGAAAAGACAGAATAAAATTTTCGGATATAGTCAGGCTGAATAAAGAAGAACCTGTCTTCATCAAAATGAAGGTGCGTATTTCTACGGAAACTATGGTTTCTGAAGATAATTTGGACATTGAAAGGTCTGATTTAGAGGACTTAACAAGGAATTTAAAGAATTTGTGCGAATATAAAATAAGAAAATTTTTCTTTCAAAATATAGATGAAACGATAAAGATAGTTTTTAGTATTAACGGTATAGGAACCATCGCCGTAGAGGGAAAAATGTATGATGAAAATTATATGAATTCGGTTAATTTTTCGTTTCAGACAGATTTAAATGGGATAGTAACATTTTCCAAAGAAATTTCGCAGGAAATAGAAAAGTGTAAATAGCTACGATAATATTCCAGAATATTAAAATAAAAAACAATGAAAAAAAGAAAATAAAAAATGAGTGCAATAGCATATTTAATCCTATGTATTTTATATACAATTATATCTTATTTATGGTATAAATACTGGAGAAAAGGATTAAAAGAAGAATATGGTCATGATAAATTAGGACCAGGAGATCAATTTATGTACATAAAGCATATATTAGGTATAACTATAGGTGTAATGGGGATAATTATAATGCTAATAAGGTTAATAATATATGGAAATATATATTATGAGTG
>ERZ772971.1292-NODE-1292-length-14715-cov-3.773056_pt1 | contig 14715 bp, 12 predicted proteins | sample MGYA00511943_ERZ772971 | MGnify/ENA primary metagenome ERZ772971 (study PRJEB29015, sample SAMEA2737929) | human oral metagenome | biome: human oral; feature: human-associated habitat; material: dental | place: China | collected 2144 ... | reverse complement strand
CAAATTCTTCAAAAAATTCTGTTTCTTCTGGATTATAATTTAAATAGATTTCTTTTACTAATTCATCATTTCTTAACACCTCACTAATCATTTTAACTAGGAATTCAGCATTTTCCAAAAACTCATCTTCATCATACTTTTCAATTGTTTCTGTAGTTTTCATAATTTCATTTCCCATAGAAACAATAGATTTAATAGAACTCAACTGTTCTTCCAACATTTCAAAAGTTTTTTCAGTTTCTTCATCAAGTTCACCATTTTCTTTCATTTCGGCTTTATGCTCCCTGTAATAATTTAAATCTTTTTCTAAATTTTTAATATCTGTATCAAGTTCTTCTTTCAGTTCCATGATTTCATTAAAATCTTCTGATTTTTCATTTTCTTTTTTCATCATTTGAATCACTCCTATAAAATTATTTTATCAATTTATGGAGTTTATATGATGCATAAATTACCTTTCATATAAAAACTCCCCTGCTATTGATAATTTATTATAGCAGAGGAGTATGGACATGAGATGTCCTTTTGAAAAAATTATTATTTTTATTTTCATATTTTTCTTTCAACAAATAGCAAAACATTATCCTTCCACTTTCCTGAACCATTTTTTATTTGTATTTACCAGATTGTACAATTCTCCTGGTTGAACGTAATTTTCCTTGCTATTTTTGTATAATAAAGACATTTCTTTCATAATCTCACTTTTTTTATCTACTTTCAATTTTCCAAGAAATAATTTTAACACATCAAAACAGAATTCTGAACATATTGTAGTTCTTACTTTTTTATCCTCAAATCTATCTAGCCTTTTATGATTAGAAATTTTATTTAAAAATTCTTTTGCATCTGATCCATCAGAAGACAGCACATCCATAAAATCTCCTCCCAGTTTCACTGCTTTAGCTACTTCATTATAGATTGTCTGTTTATCATAATCCGTAAATCTATACAGTAATTCTACTTCAACTTTTAGTAATGCAAGACTTTCCTTATCTATTTCAGGTAAAAATTCAAATATTTCCATTTTATCTGATGTATAAGGTTTTGTTTTTAATCTCTCATTTCTATTCCAGCCTATTAATACCATTTACTATCTTATAATCTAACTTCTGAGATTCCAAAATTATTTCATTTCTATCCATTTTTCTCAACTCCTTATCTTTATAATACAAACCAAAAGCAAATACAAACTTACACTTCCAATTCTTCTCACTTATTATTGATTTTTTCCCTTTTATATTTTATATAAGCTTTAATAACTTCTTCTAAAGCTTTTACTGCCACAGCTACAACTGCTCCATCATCTAACCATCCAACTATTGGAATAAGATCAGGCATTGCATCTATTGGAGATACAACATAAATTATTGCTCCTATAATTGCTGCTATCGCCCATGCAGGTAATGGATATTCTCCAGAAGTTGCTGCTTTTATCATTTCAATCAGCATTAAAAAATCATTTTTTTATCTCCTAAATTTTTAGCTTTAGCTTCACCTTTTCTAATATTTTCATTACTTATTTCATTTGATTTAAATTTTTCATAATACTTTTCTTCTCTTTCATTCATTTCTATCTTCTCCTTTTTTCTTTTTTGTATAAAGCTATATTATGCTTTTGTCTGAATTTGTTTTAAACAATTATTTTATAATCTTATTCCCCTATCCTCACCTCCAGTTTTTCTCCAATCAGTTCATCTGCCTTCCTGTTTCTTTTCCCTGTGAGAAACTCACATATATCAAGTTTTTCTTCTTCATTCATTAATGCAATGTAGCTCAGAAAATGTTTTGCCCTTGAAGCTCCCACATAAAGTACTCTTTTTTCTATATCATCTTTAAATGTATTTTTATCAATATCTATTATTATTACTACATCTGATTCCAGCCCTTTATATTTTCTGGCTGTCGTAAACAATATTCCTTTTTCTCCCAATGATTTCCCTATTTTGTATTTTCCAATTCTGTCAACATCTTTCAGACAGGATTTTTTCTCTGTCTTTACTGTCAGCAGCACTATTCTTTTCTGTCCTGTGTTTTCATTTGTGTATTTATTTATTTCACTTTCAATTCTTCCAAGCAGTTCTTCCTTTTCCTTGACTATTATGAAAGCCGGCTTTTCCCCTATTACATCATCCTTCAGTTTCAGTTTTTCTATTCCAAGTATCTTATTTGATGATGAAGCTATGCTTCTCGTATTTCTGCAGTTTGCTGTCAAAACTAATCTACAGTCTATCCTGTCTATGCTTCTAAATTCTTTCAACTTATATACAAGCTGGTTCTTATCATAAAATAAATAGAAACATCCTTCTTCCAGTTCAGCAATAGTGTATAACGCTTCAATCTGATCAAAACTGAAATCCTGACCCTCATCAATTATTATATGCTTATAATCCCAGCCATATTCATTGTAATTATTCAAAAACTCAAGTATTTCCTCAGGAGAAGAATATTCTCCCTTAACTTTAAAATGCTTTTTCACTAATTTATCAATGCTGTAAAATGAAGCATTAGGTAACTCTTCTCTGTACCTATTTTTCAGAAAATTATGAAGAAACTCGTTAAAACATAGGAATAATACCTTGTCATCCTTTGTTTCCTCATTTTCATCTATCCTTCTGGCCTTTTCTATTCCAAGCATTGTTTTTCCGGTACCTGCTCCACCCTGAACAGCTGCCACCTTCTGTTCATCAAGATACTCTATAAGCCTGTTCTGTTCTTCCGTCATTCTGTTAAAGTAATATTCTTCCTCTTCAATTATATTTGAAATAGTAGGAACTACGCTAAATTCAGGAGAAAGTTTTCTTATTACATTATCCATATCTGTTTTATCATACAGACTGTTAATCTTAAATCTATAATAATCAAAAACTCTTTCCAGCCCCTTCTTTATATTTTCAATATCTTTTGCTATAAGAACATTTCCTTCCTTATAAATAGGTGGCATATCTCCTATTTCTTCAAAACTTTGAGCGCTTGTGAACCATACTGCAGTTTCTACCCTGTATTCCCTGAATCCTCTACTTTTTTCCAGAATATCAATAAACGTATGCTTACTTCTCTCTGCCTGTACCATCGGATCTTTCATTTTAGTTATTTTTCCTGACATCGTATTTCTCTGTGTCCACATACCGTCACGATGGAAAATTCCTCCTAACTTTACCTCTATAACTATAATTCCTCTTTTTGGATGAAATACCGTAAAATCACTTTCTCCCCATTCAATATTATTTTTCTTGTTTCTCTTGTTCCAATGCAATGAATAAAATACAATATATTCGTCAGGTAAGCTTTTAAGAGCCTCATAAATTTTCTTCTCTCCATAACTTGCATGAAATTCTTTCGGATCAACTTCACTTGGAATTATTCTAGCCATTTCAAACTCCTTTATTTTTTATTTACATATTTTAACCAATATTCTATAATTATTCCATCTCTCCAATGACTTTCACCTTATCCCCCTGGCTTCTCAGCCACATGTCAATTCCATTTCCATAAACTTCTGCTGTTATTATATATTTTTCTGTACCGTCTTCCAGTGTACTTTGCTCCACAATTTCAGCAGTTGGCAGTCTGTCCTGCACCACTTCCAGTATTCCCGTATATTCAAACTTCACTGTACGTAATTTCCCGGAAAGCATGAACTGCACCCTTTTCCTGAATTCTCCATCCTCAAATCTTTCTAAGTACGGAATTTCAAAATTTTCTCCAGTTCCCTTAAGTCTTTTTATCCTGTCTATCCTAAAAATCGTCGGTCCGTCCTCCATAAATTTATCAGCCATAAAACTCACTATGTAAAAATAATATTCTGAAAACATTATCGATACTGGCTTTATACGATGAACTCTTGATTTTCCTTCTTTTGTTGTATAACTTATGGATACTATTTCCTGCCTTGTTATATATTTAGCCAGTTCCCAAATTATATCAAGGAGTTTTTTTCCATGTTTTAATGGGACATAATTAAATTTCTCATTTTTTATCATTCCATCTACTTGCTTCATATCATCTTCTTCTGACAGAAGACACAGTTTCCTTAAAAGTTCATTCAGTTCTTCCTTACAGAATGCACGACTTTCAAGAAGAATCTTACTTATTGCAAGTATTTCCTCATTTCTAAATCTATCTTTATTATTTTTTAAAATGTATCCTTTCTTTTTCTTATCATATTTTATTTCTATTTCAGGATTTATATTTTCAGTATAAAATGCTCTTAAAAAGTCTATATCTCTCTGAAATGTCTTATTATCTATATCAAATTTTTCCTTTATATTCTTTTTATTTACTTTTTCCCCCTTATCCAGCATTTCCCTTAATATTAATAATCTGACACCTTGTTTTTTTCTTTTTTCCTCTTGAACTTTTCCTTCCATAAAGTCCTCCTTTTTCTTCAAATAAAATTCTCAGTATACTCTAATTTATAACACGATAATTTTAAAAAATCAATGGATTATACTGTTACTTATTAAAAATTTCTATACTTTTTTCATATTTTTTAAGGTATAATATAACTATAAAGTAATATTTAATATTAAAAAATTTTAAAGGAGATGATTTTTATGAAAAAAGTATTATCAGTCTTAATATTAATTTTAGTGATAATTGTAAGTTGTGGTGGAAAACATATTACCGAGAAACATTTTGAGGAAATGATGGTGTCTTTACAAAAAGGAAATCTTTCACCATTAGTAGGAGATGATAAAGAAACAGAAAAAAATCTTAAAGTGCTTATTAACGGATACAAAAAAATAACATATAAAATAAATAAAGTTACTGTAAATAACAATAAATCTGTCTTGAATGTTACAATAAAATATCCTGCCTTAAAAGGAATAGGAGAAGATATACAAAAAAAAGTTATGCAAAATAGTGAAAAAATAACAGAAAAATCTGAAAAGGAAATAGATGAAGATAGTGAAAAAATTTTCTCTGAAGTTGTTTCAGAAAGATTAAATAGTCCTGATTTAAAATATAATGAAGAAACATTTGATGTAATCTATACAAAAGAAGGTAAAAATTGGGATATAGATCCTAATAAAAATGATAAACTTATAAAAGTAATGGCATTAGATATGGAATTATAAGTATTTAGGGATAAAAAAATGATATTAACGAATTTATTCAAAAATTTTAAATAAGTAAAATTTTGTAAAATAAGTAAATATCATTTTTTTACATCTCTTGAAATGTTCTTTTCTCAATCCCATTGATAACCTATCAACTAAGTCCTTCCCTCACTTTTCCTCAGCAGCAGGCAGTTCTTCCAGCCATTCTATAAATCCCTGAAAAACTTCCACCTGTCTTATCTGCTGTAGATACCTGAAATCAATCATTTTTCCGGACTGTTTATGGCAGAAAAATTCCGCATCCCATAATTCAGTCTTGTAAAATCCCTTTTCAGGATGATATTTGCAGAAAGAAAACTTATCCAGATTTTTTCTGAAATATTTCAGTTTTGCAAAACAGAACTGATATTTCCTGAATAAAAATTCCAGTACGCCGTTATCCATGGCAAACTTATGTGAAAAATATACACGCTCAGGAGTCTGGTTCTTTTTGCATACCCAACGTCTTCTGGAATTAAGCTGCAGCCTATATTTATCTATAAACTTCAGCTTATCCTCAGACAGTTCATTTCTCAATGCTCTTTCCAGTTCTTCTAATTTTTCTTCTCCCATAGATTTCACTCCATTCATGCCCTTAACATGAATTACTTATATGTGAAACAATAGATTTCTAAAAATAATCCATGTTAGCTTTTTGAATTTTCAAATTTCTTTCTTTCATTAGCATTCAGATATTTTTTTCTCAATCTTATGTTATTAGGTGTGATTTCCACAAGTTCATCATCTTCTATATATTCGAGTGCCAGTTCCAGTGTAAATACTTTCGGCGGCGCAAGTTTAAGTGCATCATCACTTCCTGCGGCACGCATATTTGTAAGCTTTTTACCTTTACATACATTTACTACAAGATCGTTTTCCCTGGAATGTTCACCAACTATCATTCCTTCATATACTTCCACTCCAGGCTCAATAAACAGGATTCCTCTTGGTTGAAGGTTATTCAATGAATATCCGAGACTTGTACCTGCTTCCATTGCTATAAGTACTCCTCTTCTTCTTCCTGTAACGTCTCCCTTGTATGGCTCGTACTCAAAGAACGAGTGGTTTAATATTCCTGTTCCTCTTGTTTCTGTAAGAAATTCGTTACTGAATCCAATCAGACCTCTTGAAGGCACTTTAAATTCAAGTCTTGTGTATCCGTCACTTCCCTGAACCATGTTTACCATTTCACCTTTTCTAAGTCCAAGCTTTTCTATGACAACTCCTACAAATTCATCAGCAACATCAATTATGGCAAGTTCTACCGGCTCCATTTTTACTCCGTTTTTTTCCTTGTAAATAACTTCCGGTTTGGATACTGCCACTTCATACCCTTCCCTTCTCATATTTTCAAGAAGTATTGATAACTGAAGCTCTCCTCTTCCCTTTACAATAAATGCATCCGGTGAATCTGTCATTTCCAGTCTCATACTTACGTTATGATTTACTTCCTTTGTAAGTCTTTCAAGAAGATTTCTCGAAGTAACATATTTTCCATCTTTTCCTGCAAACGGTGAATCATTTACCATAAATGTCATTGCAAGAGTAGGTTCATCAATATCAATCAATGGCAATGCCTTTGGATTATCCTTATCACTAACTGTTTCACCAATATCTATTTTATCTATCCCTGCAATAGTTATTATATCTCCTGCAGAAGCTTCTTCCATTTCAACCTTTTTCAGTCCTTCATAACCGTATATTCTGGAAACTTTTCCATTTACAGTATCTCCATTTCTTTTTATAAGGGCTATTTCCTGATTTTTAGTAATTTTTCCGTTGTAAATTCTTCCTGTACCTAATTTTCCTACATACTCATCATATTCAGTATTAGTTACAAGCATCTGCAATGTTTCATTTACATCCCCTTCAGGATCTTCCACATGCTTAAGAATCATATCAAACAGAGGTTTCATATCTTTGTTTTCATCTTCGATATTGATTTTTGCAAAACCGTTTTTAGCTGAAGCATAAACCACTGGGAAATCCAGCTGAATGTCATTTGCCCCTAAATCTACAAACAGATCAAATACTGTATCGACAACACCGTCAGGATCAGAGTTAGGCCTGTCTATCTTGTTTATTACTACAATTGGCTTCAGTCCATGCTCCAGAGCCTGCTTCAGTACATATTTAGTCTGAGGCATTACTCCTTCAAACGCATCTACAAGCAACAGTACAGAATCTACCATTTTCAATATTCTCTGTACTTCCCCACCAAAATCCGCGTGTCCTGGAGTATCAACTACATTTATCTTGTAACCTTCATAGTGAAGGGATGCATTTTTTGAAAAGATAGTTATTCCTCTTTCCCTTTCCAGATCATCACTGTCCATAATTCTTTCTTCCACTTTTTCATGTGCGGCAAATGTTCCTGACTGCTTCAGCAGAGCATCCACCAGAGTTGTCTTACCATGATCGACATGGGCTATAATTGCTATATTTTTTATTTTATTACTCATTTTCCTACATATATAAAATATTTTGAAACTGCTTAAATTTCATATTTCTAAATATCACCTAATTTAAAAATTACTTTTATCTGAAAACTTCACTTTGAAACAATTTCTTTTATTTTTCTATACTTCCTCCTTAATTCTAATTTTTATTCATTATTATATCACGTTTTTTTCCAAAATAAAATTTTTTTCTCATTTACTCTATTTTTCCTCATTTTTCTTTAATTTTTTTTAGCTATAATAAATTTAATCGAATATCTCTCAGATTCTCCATTCAAAAATTCTATAAATAAAAAATCATTAACACTATTAGATTGAAAGGATATGATGTTATGTTAAATCATTTGAAAAAGGCTATTTTATTTTGTCTTTTTGCTATTTTTATTGTTTCATGTGCTTTAGAAAAAGCTGAAACTGAATATAAGAAAGGAAACTACATAAAAAGTATTGAGATCACTCTGGAGTACTTCGATATTCACAATAAAAAACTGAGCTCCATTAAGCCTAAAGACAGGGAAAATATTTCAGAGAAATTTTTAAATATAATAAATCATTATAAAAATCTTGCTGAAAATGGTACTGATACTGAAAAAATTCATGCTAATTTAAAATTATTCAAAATTTATACTCTTCTTGATACGAGAAGCTATGCACAAAATTTCACTGATTTCACTGAGAAAAATAATCCTGAAGATTTTTTCAGTAATGCTAAAGATTCCATTATAAGAGTCTTTAATCATGAATTTTCTAAAAACAATGAAGATACATTTCTAAATCAGAAATATCTTGAAAGCATTATTAAGGATGCCTTTTATGCACAAAATAAACATACTTACAGTTTTAGTAAGGAAAATTATATAAAAATTGAAAAGGAAGCATATAGAATGTTGTCAGAACTTTATTTTAAAACTGCTGAAAAAAAATTAAATTATTCCTATTATGCTTCAGTAAAGAAATTTCTTGATATTGCAGTCACTTCATATTCAAAATATACTGATAATGTTGAAGAATTCCATAATAGATATCAAAATATCATTCTTAATAGATTTAATGAAGAAATAACAACAAAAGATTATGAAAATGCATATATAATTATTGATATGCTTGACTACAGATTTTATCCTGAAAATGCACACTACTACCAGAAAATTGAAAACATAACAGTAAATACAAAAGCAGATAACTATATAAAACTTGCTATGCAGGCTGAAAAAGAAGGAGCATACAGAATTGCAGAAAAATCCTACAACAGTGCCTTCGAACTAAATTCCAATTATATAGGAATGTATAGGAAAAATCGTGACAACAGTAAAAGAAATGCCGATTTAAAAGATGCTGAAACAAACTATAATCTTGGAGCTCAAATCATTAACAAAGGAAGCAATATCAAAAGAAAAGATTACAGACAGGCTGTGTCATATTTTAAAAAGTCTCAGAATTTTGTTCCAGAATATAAAAATACAGATGAACTGATAAAAAAATATAATGAAATGGGAAAAGTTAAATACAGAATCTCAAGTAATTCATATGAATTCAAGCGTATTGTAAATTCATATATGAAAGATATAGGAACGCAGAATTTTAGCGGACAGCCTGATATTGTTATTGAATACTGGGAAAATACAAAATACAATATTGTAAATTCTCCTGTTAAAATAGAAAATTTATCTAAAACAGTAAATACAAATAAAGTTAACGAAAAAGGTGAAACTATATATAATACAATATATTTTACTAAAAATACCGTTAAATCTGATGAATATGCAGAAATAGAATTTTCAATTTTCGTAAAAGGAAATCTGAACAAAAACTATAAAGATTCCGTGAATTACAAAAATTCCATTGAAGAAATTACATATACAGGAAATGTTCCTTCTGAATACAGAAACAGTAAAAACGGTTCCATCATAGGAAAACAAAATATTATGGAAAAAATGAAGGAAGAGTTAAATAACAAAGTTAAAAGCAAAGTTAAACAGATACATGATTTTTCTCTTGAAATCTAGTATCTAAAAAACTGACTCAAAAGAAAATTTGAAAACTAAAAAAACTATATTTTCAAGTTATTTAAAATTTCACAATATAAAGCAGGAAATGAATTTAGGAAAAGTCATCTGTACGAGCTTTTAGGCGAGTTTTTGACTTTTCCTTAATGAATGACTGTTTTGTATAAGTAAAATTTTAATAAATGAATAAATATAGTTTGTATATATTGCATTTGTATTTTTGTTATTTTGAGAGAGTCCCAAATTTTGGCTTTTTCTTAATGAATGACTGTTTTATATCATTGTAATTTCAATAAACGAGTAAATATAGTTTTTTATCTTTTTTCACAGTTTTCTATTTTTTATCCTCTGTGAAGATTGCCTCTTTCAATACATCCTCAGGTATTTTTATCCCAAGCATTTCCATATTTTTTCTATTTATTTCAATCTTCAAATTTTTTATTGTTTCTATAGGAATTTCGCTCGGCTTTTTACCATTCTTTAAAATTTCTACAGCTATTTCTCCTGCCCTGTAACCTATTTCATAGTCTGTTGCCCCTTGAGAAATAAGTCCTCCACGATTTGTATAAACATTGTTTGTAGCGAATACAGGTATTTTATGTTTATCAGTTATTTCAAGCAATGTCGGAAAATATGAAGACACTGTGTTGTCCTGTATTGCATAATACAAATCTGTATCCTTCACAAGAATATTTGCCGCTGATACAAGTTCTGTTCCATTAGTTACAGCCTTTTCCACAACTTCAAAACCATAATTTTTAGCCAGTTCATTTAAAGTTTTTACTTCTGATACCGAGTTCTGTTCAGATGAATTATAAATTATTCCAATTTTTTTCGCATCCGGAAATACTTTTCTCATCATCTCAAGATTTTCTTTTGTAGGAGCAGCTCCACTTGTTCCTGTTATATTTGAAATTCCGACAAGTCCTGCACCTTTTGGATCAGTAACTGCAGCAATAACTACAGGTATATCTGTAATCTGACTTTTTGCCGCCTGTGATGTTGGTGTTGTAATAGCATAAACTAAATCCTTTTTACTTTTCAAAAACTGCTGCATCTGCAATGTCTGTGTTGCCATTTCACCATTAGCCACCGTTTCTTCAAATTCTGCCTTAACTCCTGCTTTATTTAAAGCATCCTTGAATCCCTGTTTTGCATCATTTAAAGCCGGATGATCCACAATCTGTCCTATTCCAATCTTAAAAACCTTTTCTTCGCTCTTTGTCTGAGCCTGAGTCTGAGAACCCTTTTCTTCCTTCTTATTTCCGCATGACAGTAACATGCCTCCTAACATACCGAATAACAGTACACCTCTCATAATTTTTTTCATCTGAATTTCCTCCTAAAATAATAATAAATTTGAAAATTTTCTTTTGTAAATTTTCATTTTTCAATTTTACCACAATTTTTTAAAAAATAAAAGCTTTTATGTCCTATTTTCCTAATCCTTCACTTTAAAAAATTTCAATCTTAACGCATTCATAAGCACTGATACTGAGCTTAATGACATTGCAAATGCAGCAATCATAGGGTCAAGTTTAGGTCCATTGAAAAATGCGTAAAATATTCCGGCTGCAAAAGGTATTCCTATTACATTATAGAAAAATGCCCAGAATAAATTTTCCTTAATGTTGGTAATTGTTGCTTTACTTAATGCTATCGCTCCTGCAACATCATTCAAATCGTTTCTTATAAGAACTATATCAGCAGATTCTATTGCCACATCTGTTCCACTTCCTATTGCAATTCCCACATTTGCCTGAGCCAACGCCGGTGAATCATTTATTCCGTCACCGACCATTGCCACAAATTCTCCTGCTTCCTGAAGTTTTTTCACTTCTTCTGATTTCTGGAATGGAAGTATTTCAGCTATTACCCTGTCTATTCCTACTTCCTTTGCTATATATTTTGCAGTCTTTTCATTGTCTCCTGTCAGCATTATTACCTTCAGGCCAAGCTTGTGCATTTTTTCTACCGCTTCTTTACTTGTTTCCTTAACCACATCTGCTACAGCTATCAATCCTGCAAGTTCATTATTCACAGATATGAACATAGGAGTTTTTCCTTCATTTGACAATATTTCATAATCTTTTTCAGCAGCTTCTGTACTGATTTTTCTTGATGCCATCAGTTTACGGTTTCCTATCTGGATTTCCTTTTCATCAACTATAGCTCTTATTCCATATCCAGGCATTGCCCTAAATTTGTCATATTGCTTAAATTCAACATTTTTCTCTTTTGCACCATTTACAATCGCTTCAGCCAGAGGATGTTCAGAATTATTTTCAGCACTTGCAGCCAGCTGTAAAATCTCATTTTCGTCAAAGTTATTATACACCTTCAAATCTGTAAGTACAGGCTTTCCTTTTGTTATTGTCCCCGTCTTATCCAGTACAACTGTTTTTATCTTATGGGCTGTTTCAAGTGCTTCACCACTTTTTATAAGTATTCCATTTTCAGCACCTTTTCCTGTACCTACCATTATTGATGTAGGAGTTGCAAGACCTAGTGCACATGGACACGCTATTACAAGAACAGATATGAAAAAGGTAAGTGCCGCTGTCAGTCCTGAACCGCTTATAAACCATACTATTCCTGTTATAGTTGCAATAATTATAACAATCGGTACAAAATATCCTGCCACAATATCTGCCATTCTTGAAATTGGAGCTTTTGATCCCTGTGCTTCCTCCACTAATTTTATTATTTGCGAAAGTACAGTATCTTTTCCTATTTCTGTTGCTTCAAACTGTATGCTTCCATTTTTATTTATACTTCCCCCGATAACCTTGTCACCGATATTTTTACTTACAGGAATGCTTTCTCCTGTAATCATCGACTCATCTACCGAAGTATTTCCATTTACAATTTTACCATCCACAGCTATTTTTTCACCAGGTTTTACTACAATTATATCTCCTACCTTTATATTTTCTATCAGAACTTCCTTTTCCAGCCCATTTTCAATGATTTTAGCTTTTTTTGGCTGTAATCCTATAAGTTTTTTTATTGCTGAGGAAGTCTGCCCTTTTGTTCTCGCTTCCAGAAGTTTTCCAAGCAGAATCAATGTTATAATAGTCCCGGCAGACTCAAAATACAGATTCATATGATATTCCGGATCTACAGTTATTGTCATATATGTGGCATACAGGCTGTAAATAATTGCTGCTGAAGCCCCCATCGCAATCAGTGAATCCATAGTTGGAGATTTTCTTACAAGATTTTTAAATCCATGAATAAAAAAATCCTTTCCAGCATAAACTACAGGTATTGTAAGTAATAGCTGCACTATCGAATAAATAGCCGCATTTTTCTTAGGATTTACAATATCCGGCAGATGTATTCCCATCATATGGCCCATTGAAATATACATTAATGGAATGGCAAATACCGCAGCCAGAATAAGTTTATTTCTAAGGCTTTTTATCTTATCTTCATACATCTGCATTTTTTCTTCTTCACTCAGTGTTTCAACTAAACCATATCCAGAATTTTCAACTATTTTCTTTATTTTTTCAAAATTATACTTATTTTCATCATATTCAATATTAACTTTTTCAGTGGCAATATTTACACTTGCCTTTATATCTTCATTCTTATTAAGTGCATTTTCCACCGTTCTGGCACAGGCTGCACAGCTCATACCTGTTACATTAAAAGTACTGTTTTTCATTTTTCCGCCTCCATTATTTGTCTTCTTAATTTATAATATTTATTATTCTGAACAGCATACCCGCTTTTTCTTTTCATGCTGGTGTTCAGGACAGTTGCATTGTCCCGAAAGACATTCACATGGAACTTTTTTCACAGCTGTCTTTCTTTTTTCTTCAACTGTCTTGTTTATATTGTCAAGATCCTCAAAACTGAGCATATTATTTTTTATCAGTTCTGTTATCATGTGTCCCACTTTTGTCCTGCATATCCTGTTAAAGGTTTCCATTACATACTCTTTTGCGATTTCCTGTTCATTATATTCAGTGTAGTAAATATATTTATTACCTTTTTCCCTTTTTTTAAGAACATTTTTTTCTAAAAGTCTGTTTAAGAGTGTTTTTACTGTTGCGTGTTTCCAGTTCATTTTCTCTCCTAAAACTTCAGAAACAAACTTACTCGTGACTTCCTCATTAGCCCACACGACCCTCATTATTTCCCATTCTGCCCCTGTTATATGACAATTACCGTTTTCTTCCATATTCTCTCCTTTTCTGTTCTTCCTTAATATTATCTAAAATATATAAATAAAAATCGACTACAATTGTAACCTATATAAATAGTTTACATCAGTAATCGATTTTTGTCAAGTATTTTATCTTAAATTCAATTTTTAACTTTCTAGTCCTTCTTGTGCAAGTTTCCTTGTTTCACGATCCAAATTCAGGATTCCTTTTTCAGTCAGTATTTTTTTTGCCCATTCCTTCATTTCTACCTTATCCTCTTTTTTATAATAATAGAACATTATGTGGAACATTGCTTCAGCATCTTTCTGCTCAGCAGCTTTTTTGAGCCATTTCAAAGCTTCTTCCTTTTTGTCCTTTTTATTCAAAGTCATTCCATAATCCTTCTGACAATCTAATTTTCCTTTTTCCGCGCATATTTTTAATAGATTTTCGGCTTCAACTTCATTATTTTTTTCATATTCTGATAATACTAGCGCATATGTGGAATCAGAGTTACCTTCATTATGCCCTTTTCTAAATATTTCTATTGCCTTGTTCTTATTTTTATAATAATTGTAGTACAGAGTTCCCAAATAGTAATATGCTTCCTTATTATATTTTAATGCTTCATTGTAAAGTTTTTCTGCTTCTTCATACTTTTCTTCATATACCATGTCTCCAGCTTCAAATAAAACTTTTGCATATTTCCTGTCATTTTCACTTCCAGTAATGTACATTACCATATCTCTCATTGCATCAGTAAAGTTAAGTCTTTGAGAGCTATTAAAAAGTATTTTCTTCCATTTTTCTATTTCAGGTTCTCTGTTTGTCCGGAAATATAGTGAAATAAGCTGATAAATTGCCTGTGTATCATTTTTTTCTGCACCCTTTATATATAATTTTTCTGCTTCATCCCATTTATTCTCTTTTTCATATATTAATCCTATGGAATTCTGTGAATAAATATCTTCTTTTTCTACTCCTTTCATATACC
>ERZ772971.1287-NODE-1287-length-14752-cov-4.964755_pt1 | contig 14752 bp, 16 predicted proteins | sample MGYA00511943_ERZ772971 | MGnify/ENA primary metagenome ERZ772971 (study PRJEB29015, sample SAMEA2737929) | human oral metagenome | biome: human oral; feature: human-associated habitat; material: dental | place: China | collected 2144 ... | reverse complement strand
GTGTGTTATCTTCATTTTTGGAGGGTAACATATCTGCTAATCTAGTACAGCCCCATATTTTATATATCGATTATAATTTTATAAAATTTCAGGAGGAAATATGAAATCAACATAGGTCATTGAACCAAAATAAAAAAGACAGACATGCGCCAACATGCCTGCCTTTTAAAAGACCCCCTCTACTTTAAAAAGTAGAGCAGTGTCAAACGGTTTTGATATAAACCGGTACCACTCAGTACGCTGCATATCATACCGATACTTTGACACATGGGGAACCGAAAATTTAATTTTTAGGTATTTTCTATGTGTAAGTATAAAAATCTTACCCCATGTTTAAATCTTGTGCATGTTTGCGCATATCAGCGCTACCGCAACCGCAATGGTCGACTAGAGAATGTTTGCGAACATTTTCGTAGTTACCCAAGAGATAAACAGCAGATCCATTTAGATACGTCCAGCGTATTTAATTGATTTTTCAAAAAATAAACTTCCCCCTACTCTTAATTGAGTAGGGGTTCTTTTTAAGTGCAGGCAATATAGTTGCTCGCTCATTTTTTCCATCCAATCACCATCATGACCCCCCGCGAAACCTTCCTCCACGCCTGCGCAGAAATCTCCGCCCAGCTGGACGGCTTCCGCCTCCTGCAAAAAGGGCAGGTGTTGAAAAAAGACCTGCCCGATAAAGACACCGTCTGCGAAATCCGCTTTCAGGGCAACCGCAACAATTGTGCGCATAACATCACCATGCTGGTGCATCTCACGCTCTCCTCCAGGCAATTCTAACAATGGGCGCAGAGCCAATCCCTGCCGAACGGTAACGTCAGCGGCATTTTCTATGCCAACCAGCTCGGTTACCTGACCCCCAGAAAAGACTGGCACCACTGGCCACTGGCGGGTGCCAGCCTGCCGCACAGCGTGCGCGGCATCGTCGCTGATTTGCAACAATACGCCCTGCCCCTGTGCGATCTGTTTACCGATAAGGCCGCCGCCGTCGCCTACCTACGCCAGCACGGCAGCGCTTTGAATCCCTGGCTGGATAACAAAAACCTGCACACCGGCCTCTTTTATTACGCCTTCTGCTGCGGCGGCAGCGAGGCGGCGCGCGACTTCCTCCTCCACCACATCAAAGCATGCAGCTACCGGAAACGCTATGCCGATCTTTACGCCACCTTAGCCAGTGGCCGGCCGGATGCCAGCATCAACAGCGACTTTATCGGCGCGGATGAACTGCGTTTTGCCTATGCGCAAGGCATCCGCTTCGATTTCTAGCCCACGCAGACCAGTAGGGCTAAAATCTGCGCCATGCAGGATAAACCCCGATTATTTCACCCTATTTCAAACAAACCATATGGAGAACCCATGAAAACTTTTCACATAACCTGCGCTGTCGCCTTGTTACTTGGTTTAAATCAAATGGCATCAGCGCATACCGCAGAACTTGTCCAATACGAATGCCCGATCGGAGGTGAAAAATTCGAACGCGTTATGCAAATGTCCGGCACCAGTTTTGGGCAAATGACCAACCTTATGCCCTATGGCCCAATAGAATCACCATGGCCGCTGGCACAATGCCCTGGCAACAAATTTATCATCTTCAAAAACAGTAAGGAATTTACGCCGGAAGAAATTAAAAAATACACGGAAATCGTTAACAACGACGCATATAAAAACATTCCGGAAGATGCGCCCAGTTATTACTACCTGGCAAAACTCTACGAACTCGCAGGCGACCAGAAAAATAGCGTCATTGCCTATGTCTATTTGCAAGCCAGTTGGCAAAACGCAGGCGAAGCGCTAAGCGAAGAAATCAAGCGTAATGTGATTAGCTACTATGAAAAATCCTTTGACGAATTAAAAGATAATGAAGGAGAGCTTATTGCTGCCAAAATGATGATTGGTGAAATAAACCGCCAACTCGGCAATTTTGATATCGCAGAAAAACACTTCCGGCAACTCAAACAAGATCCCTTATTTACCAAACAGGAAAATATCATGAAAATTATTGATTTTGAATTGAAACTCATCAAAGACAAAAGCAACAAGGTGGAGGCATTACCGGAATAAAACCACTACTCATAACCAGCAACACCGCATAAAAGGGAAAAACCATGCCCATCAACATCTACCGCTTCAAAATATCCCTCATCGAATACCACGCTGTGCCAGCCAACAAACTGCACCGCATCCTCGACATCGCCGGCAAAGCCACCTTCGAAGACCTGCACGACCTCATCTTCACCGCCTTCGACCGCTACGACCCGCACCTCTACCAATTCATCCTCACCCGCGAAGAAGCAAAAAGCGACCACGCCTTATACGATTGCAAAGAGCGGGTTCTTGACCCGTACAGCATGGAAGAGGCCGACATGATGATGGATGAAGGCGATATCGCCCACAACGCCGCGACCTTCACCCTCGACGACGCGAAGCTGCAAGAAAAAGATTTCATCTACTACCGTTTCGACTTCGGCGACGACTGGATGCACCGCCTGCGCCTGGAAAAAATCTACCCGCTGGAAGCGGCAGCCATTGACGGCGAACCCTATGCCGTCATCGTGAAAAAAGTCGGCGAATCCCCCGCGCAATACGAAGACGAAGATGACGAGGAAGACGACACATAAAGCGACGCGCCCCGCCACGGCGGGGCTTCTTCTTTCGTCGCCCGCATTCCGTTTGGAGGCAAGCGCAGGCATCGCACCAAGCAAGACAACCGCATACGTTCCCGACTGCCTGTACAATCTGCCGCCCATTCACACCCATCCTCCCCCATGTCGCAACACTCTTCCATGATGCAGCGCATCGTTAAATTCTGGCTGCCCCTCGCCGTCGTCTTTCTCGGCATCGCTTGGTTCTCACAGTGGCACTATGACCCCGAAAAAGAAGCGAAAGCGGGGCTGGAGCGCCTCAACCGTTGGCGGGCACAGGCGGGAATACAGGAATTGCGCCCCAATCCCGCACTGACCCAAGCGGCGCAGAATCACGCTGCCTATCTCGGCAAGGACGCGCACGGCCACAAGGAAAACAACCGCCGCAACCCGCACTACACCGGCGCCGACCCGCAGGCGCGCGCCACCGCCGCCGGTTATCCCGCCCCGGTGGTGGAAAATCTCACTGCCGGCAACTTTGCACGCAGCGGCATCCGCAGCACCGACGGCCTGATGACCGCCCTTTATCACCGCCTCGCCCTGCTCGACCCCGATCACGACGAAGCGGGCGTCGCCTGGGTCCGCAGCCGCCACGCCACCTTCGTCATCGTGCAGGGCAGCAGCCGCGAACGTGAGTTGTGCGCGCAGGCGGGCAGTCAAGCGAGCAAACGCTACGTCCTCACCATGGAATGCAACGGCCAGGCGGTGAAAATCCCGCTCGATGCCGCACCGCGCCGCTACATCGGCGCAGTCAAATATCCCGCCGGCGGCAACATCGAACCCGCCTACGACGGCAAGGAAATCCCCAACCCCATGCCCAGCACCAAAGCCGTCGGCAATCCGGTCAGCATCGCCTTTTATGGCACGACGGCCCCCGTGGAAATGCGCGCTTTCACCCTGCGTTCCGACAAAGGCGAAATCCGCAACCCGACCATCCTCACCGCCGCGAACGACCGCCACCGCCTGATGCAGACGAACGAGTTTGCCCTGTTCGCCCCCGCCCCGCTTGATTACGACACCGAATACACCGCCGAATTTCACTACACCCAGGGCGGCAAGGAACAAACGGAACGCTGGACTTTCCGCACCCGCAAACGCAGAACCCTGGAGTGGTAATGATGCTATCTGCCGAACCAGAGATCCTGCCCTACCGGGCACAAGATAAAAATGCCGTGTTGGCACTTTCCTTACGCGCCTGGCAGCCGGTTTTTGCCGAAATGCGCCGGGCCGTTCCCGCTTTCGTCTATCACAATTTCTATCCCGCAGGCTGGGAGAAACGGCAGCTGGCCGATTTGGGCACTTTTTTAGATGAAGAGGCAGAACGCGTCTGGCTGGCATGGAGAGGCGGGCAGCCTGTTGGCTGGGTCGGCATTCGCCTGCATCCCGAAGACAATATGGGCGAAATCTATGTCCTGGCCGTTGACCCTGCCTGCCAACGTCAGGGTATTGGCCGCCACCTTATGACGCACGCCTTCGCCGCGATCCGGGCAGCGGGTATGGCGATGGTTATGGTGGAAACCGGCGATGAGGCAGGACACCTGCCCGCCCGCGCCGCCTACGAAGCCGCAGGATTTCAACGTTGGCCGGTCGCGCGATACTTCAAGAAACTCTGACCCCGTCCAGCACCGCCATCTCGCTCGCCAGCGCGATGCCCGCTGCATCAAGGGTGACATCCATCTCCCGTCCGCTCGGCTGGCGCACGGCACCAACCCCGCAAACCGCAGCGGCGGCGATGGAGCCGCTGCCGCAGGATGATTCATAAAAGAAGCTGTCTACTTCCCGCACCCACACCACCGGATGAATGGCGATACGCCCATGCGTGCGCTCGCACCAGACTACGCCGACGGCAGGACGCGCCGCCAAATCCAGCTGCACACACAGCGCACGATGGCGCGCGCGAAACGCCTCCGCTGCGGCGGGGAACACCGCTTCCAGCACGACATGAACGATGCCGCCCAAATCCACCAGTGCCGCCGCACTACCGTCATCCAGGCGGACGGGTTGCGCCACTGCCTGCATCCCGGGGAAACGGCAGCGCACCCAAAAATCCGCCGCACGACGCTCCACCTCCGCCTGCACCCGTCCGGCAAAACCAGACATCGAAAACGACACCGCGCCTCCCTGCGGCGCCAGCAGCAACGCAGCGGCACGGGCGGCATTGCCGCAGAATTCGCCGCCCGCCATCTCAAAATGGGCAGCGTTTGCCGTCCGGATTAAAAATCCCGCCTGCTCCACGCCTTGCGCGGCGTAGGCGGCGACCAGCGCCTGCCCACGCGCGGCATAAGCGGCTCGCGTCAGCGGCGCGGCAAGTGTGTCAATGGCGGTGGCATTGCCACCGGCGGCGGTGATGATGGTGGTCATGACGGGCTCCTCTGGTTGAACAAGGCGAGCATAGCCGCTGGATGGATTGCCGTGGATTTTTTCTGCGCCCGTCATTACGTGTATGACGAAACTGCCTTCTGCATACCAGGGATGATTCCCCCTTTCTCGCTCCGTGAGCAATTCCAGCCCCACGGGTTGAGGGGATTTTCGTGCGAGATTTCCGTTTGCGTATGTGTCGATCGGAATTAGTATAAACAGATAAATTTTGAAGAATGGACAGAGAGGAAATAAGAAATGGGTAATATTGAGTTCTTTATTTTATTCGCACTCATTGATGTGTATTCATATATTAGTTTTTCGGTCTTTTCATTCTTTACAAAAAGAGAACAGGACATTGTCAACCAGACCATTCTCCCGCTTATGCTGGCCACATACTTTATATTTCTTGTTGTATTTAGCATAAACAAAATGTCGAAGGCATTATCCTATCCCATAGTAAGGATAGGACTCGTGTTTTTGCTGCTTCTTTCCAGGCTGTTTCTTTATATTCTTGTAATAGGCGCGTTAATTTTCTGAATTCGCAATTCACATACCGCCAAATAGAGGGAGGCATTTTTCTTGCCTCTTGACGTGAACCTAGCAGCTACGCCGCTTGACGATCCCAGTTTGATGCCGCTTACCCGGCGTTCCCATCAAAGCTGATACTCGCGCTGATAGGCGATGAGCGCCGCCTTGTGCGTGCGCCAGTCGGGTTGGGCGGTGTCCATCAGGGCATAAAAGGCGGCGCTGTGGTTGTGTTCTTGCAGGTGGCAGAGTTCGTGGATGATGACGTGGCGGATTTGCGCCGGTGGGTACTGAATCAGCGCGGTATTGAAAGTGATGATGCCGCCTCTGCTGCAATTGCCCCAGCTGCGGCGCATATGGCGGTAGCGCAACGGCGGCATCGCGGCGACCCACGGGCAATGTGGCAGAGTAGCGGCGACGAGGGCGGGGATGTGCGCCAGGCTTTGCGCGCGATGGAAGACGCGGAAGCGGGCGGCAAGGGTGGCATCATCCGCCGGGGTGGTGGTGAGAATGTCGCCGACAAGCCGGATGCGGGCGGTGGCCTCCGCGCGCAGAGCGAGGCGGTAAGTGGCGCCGAGCAGTTGCTGCGGGCTGCCATCAGCGTAGGGGGCGGGTGGCCGGGTTTCCTGCGGATGGGCGTGAGCGGCGATCCAGTCGAGATTGCTGCGGATGAAATGTTCGATGTCGGCACGGCGGCTGCGCGGCGGGTGCGAGAGGTAGAGGGTGCCGCTGCCGTCCACGCTGAGGCGCAGGCGGCGGTTGTTGCGGCGCGGCGGGCGCAGGTGGATGCGGTAGGTGTGGCCGTGGTAGGGGATGTCAAGGGTGTGCATGGAGGCTCAAAGGGTGGCGACGGTCTCGCCGTCATCAAAGACAAGCGTTTTTTCCGGCCAGCGCAAAGCGGCGAGACGGTAAGCGGAGTGTTGCGGCGCGATGCCTGCCTTGCGGTCTTGCCAGCGCGCGCCGACGGCGTAGTCGCAGCAGAAAACGTTGTGCCGGGCGCCAAACCAGTGCTGCGGCGGGCAGGGAAAGAGTGGATGATCGCCGCGCCAGCGGCGCCAGTAGTGGCCGATGACAACAGCGGGCGCATCACGATAATCCTGCCACCACGGCGTGCGGACGACGAAGCGCCAGCGCCCGCCGGCGTAATGCGGCGCAGCGGCAGGGCTTTCGCTGCCGCAAGTCAGGGCGCGGATAGGATTACCCCGGCTGTAGTAGCTGTCACGCGCGGCGGTCGCGGGGCGGTAGGCGGGCAGATGGCCGGGATCGTGCAGGTCGCCGTCGCACGCCTCCTCCGCCTGCCAGGCGGGATACCACGGCTGTTGCCCCGCTTCTTCGGCAAGCGTGTTTTCCCAGCGGCGGTGGTTGGCGACGAGACCGTCGTCCGGCGCAGCGCGCAGACGGGCAATGGCGGCAGGCAGCCAGGCGGCGTGAACGATGCGCAGGTCGTCCCGCTCCAGCACGAGCGGTTGTGCAGCGAGAAAGCGGTGCAGCGCTGCTTTGCCGGCGGCGGGGTAATGCCGCCACGGGGCGAAATCTGCGGCATCCTTGTCGGCACGCTGCGCGAAATACCAGCCGGAGCCCGGCTTGGTATCACCCAGCAGCAGGTTGATTTCATGATTGCCGAGTACCATTTGCGCATATCCGGCGGCGTGGGCCCGCATGAACCAGTCCAGCACGGCGGGAACGTCGTTGCCGCGATCAACGAGGTCGCCGACGAGGACGAGGCGCCGCCCCTGCGGATGACTGCCGTCCGGGCGGTAGCCGAGGTGACCGAGCAGTTGTTGCAGGGCGGCGTATTCGCCGTGGATGTCGCCGATGATGTCGAGGGCACCGGCGGGCAGCGTATCAATATGGGGCATGGGGTGAATAAGGTCGTTGCAAATAGGGATGGAACAAGGCGGCGAGCCGAAGATGGTGCAGATAGTACAACGAGGCTGGGGCGAGCCAACACCGCACCCGACTTCCCCTGCCCTACCCCGCCGGAAGCCGGGAAAGCATTTTATGCAGGATTTCAGTTTGGGTACGCGCAAGCGGCGTAAATGCTGACCTCACCAAGCGGCGTAAATGCTGGCTCCGTCAAGCGACGTCAATATTGGCCCCGCCAAGCGGCGTAAATATTGGCCCCGCCAAGCGGCGTAAATATTGGCCCCGCCAAGCGGCGTAAATACTGCCCCCACCAAGCGGCGTAAATACTGGCCCCGCCAAGCGGCGTAAATGCTGGCCCCGCCAAGCGGCGTAAATGCTGGCCCCGCCAAGCGGTGTAAATACTGAGCCCGCCAAGCGGCGTAAATGCTGAGCCCGCCAAGCGGCGTCAATACTGCCCCCGTCAAGCGGCGTAAATGCTGGACCCGCTAAGCGGCGTAAATGCTGAGCCCGTCAGCCGTTCGTGATGAGGACGTATTGTTTGCGGAATTCGCTACCCGTGCCCGGCCAGGTCGCGGCGTAGGCACGCAGGGCATCTATGCCCGGCGAGTAGTCTTCGCCGTTAACGCGGCAATCGGCTTCGGTGCTGCCGTCATCGTTGCGCGCGGCGAAGAGGCGCAGGGCGTAGTTATCCTGCGCTTCCAGGAGCGGTTGGTAGGCGTCCATGCTGTTGCTGAAGAGGCAGCAGGGGCAGAAGGGGTGATGGGCGTCGTCGTCTTCACTGTCTGCCGGAACGGGCGCCGGGTTTTCCTGCCAGTATTGCGGCGCGCCGAAGTGGACGCGGCGTGAACCACCGTCGGAGAAAGTCATGGTCATGCCGGTGTGGTCTTTGTCATCGTGAGTGGCGACGGTGTGCAACAGTTGCCAATCGCTGGATAGCCACAGTTCGAAGCCGTAGCGGATGGCCTCTTCCGGGCTTTCGCCAAAGCTGTGCTGGTATTCGAAAATGCCCTGCGGAAAGAGGTCGGAGTGGTTGATTTGGATGGTGGTGGTGCTTCGCACGTGCTCGCTGAGGTCCAGCGCGGCGATTTGCACCAGCAGCGCGTAGCCACTGGCCGCGTGATGGAGCCAGTCGCCGTGGCGTGTGGTGGGGTAGCCTTCGGCAGCGAGTACGTCGGCGAGCAGGGCGGGCAGGTCCCAGTTATCGGCACTGCCGTCGTTGTAGTTGACGCTGAACTGGGCGCTGAGGCCGGGGTTGGCGTCAAGCGGGGTGTAGTTGGGGTGCATGGGGTTCCTTGGCTTGGGTTAATCCGCGTGGTTGTCCCGCTTGGCGGCAGCTCGGCGGTGTTTTTCATGCGCTTGTTCGACGGCTGCTTTCCAGGTAATTCCTGCCCGCGAGAGCGGCACGACGTAGAGATGCAGCAAGGCGTAGCTGATCCAGGCGAGCAGGCCAAGGAGGATCATCGCTGCCGGGTCACGCAACCAACCTGTACCGATGGCGAGCACAATCAGTGCCACGGGCAGCACCGCAGCCACGGCGGGCAGTAGCGAGACAGTGATTTCCAGGCCGCAGTATTGGCAGGGCACGGCACGACCCCAGCCGAGAACGAGTTTGCGCCAAACGGTGATGCCGCGCTGGCCGCAGTGGGGGCAGGTAAAGGCTGTCATGGTTTCCTTTTATGGTTGATGTAGTGGCAGATTATATGGCTGCGCCCGCCGGCTGGGAAAGAGGCGTTAGTGGCGGAGGATGTCCCAGACTTTAATAGCTTGGTTTTTTTAATGGGTTTTGTGTGCCCGAAACATGGCTTTATGCCAAAAAGCTATTATCAGTATCGCAGCAACGATAATAATGCCGTAAGGAATTGCCCCATTGTTATTTTCGTAAGCGGAACGCCCACCTGGAAATCCTGTTCGTGCGGTATTGGCAACGGTATGACACATAATCAGTACAAATACTGAACCACCGCTCCCGTTGTATAACCAGACATATATTATGCGTACTGCTATTGTCCCAGCGAGTCCCCAGGCAATGAGTTCGGCATTCTGTCCTATCGCTATCATTGACGGCAAATGCCACAATGCCCAAGGCACTCCAATAATCAGTGCTGTAGCAAGTGGCGTAAAATATCGTTGTAAACTTTCTGTCGCGTAGGCGGCATAACCTAATTCTTCGGCAATGGCGGCAATAAAGAACATGATAAAGGCACCCAATAGTGAGATCTGTAATGGAATATGTGCCGGTATACTTTGCCCTGTTTGACGTATTGCCAGATAAGTGAATAAATAGAGCGTGGGAAATAAGAGTATTGCAGTCCATAAGTAAGCCGCTCGTTTTATCCGCCGATAATCCAATATTCGCAAGAATAATTGACGCACTGCTGTCATTCCCCCTTCTCGATAACGCAGCAATGCAGCGGCGATTGTAGGGGTAAGTGCCGCGCCAATATCCGTAAGCGGAAGGTTATCAGGCAAAGCGCTATGCTGAATGAATAAAGACAGTAACCAAAACGGAGCACTTAAGAGATATACCAACAGAAAATACTGCCATGGATGGGAATAATGTATTCCCAAATGGTCTGGATTCTGGTCTTTCATGTATTCCTCCTTTATTCATTAGGCATCTCTGTTTGCCAGTTCCCGCCCGCGAGCCATGCTTGCCGCAAAAGGATGACAGGCTTTTTCTCCCGTTTGGCAATTCACCAAACGGCGTCATGGTATCAATGGTTTCTTTCCAGGAGCAGCGGAAAAGATGACGAATGCGCAAAGGCGGGTTGTTCTATTCCTCACACGCTCCCGCTGACGCGGGCTGTTCTGGTTTCAATAGCAGTCGCGCAAACCCAGTGTTTATCCCGCTTGGCGCCTCTTGGCATGAAAAAAGCCGGACTAAGTCCGGCTTTTTTGTGAGCGGTGTGTTCAGGCGGTCGCTTTCGCGTAGAGTTCGGCGACGTAGTCCCAGTTCACAATTTGCCACCAGGCGTCAAGGTAGTCGGGGCGTTTGTTCTGGTAGTGGAGGTAGTAGGCGTGTTCCCACACGTCACAGCCGAGGATGGGCGTGCCCTGGACGGCGGCGGTGTCCATCAGCGGGTTGTCCTGGTTCGGGGTGCTGGTGATGGCGAGTTTGCCGTCTTTACCGACGATCAGCCAGGCCCAGCCGGAGCCGAATTGTTTGATGCCGGCGTCTTTGAAGGCGGCTTTGCAGGCGTCCAGGCTGCCGAAGGTGCGGTTGATGGCGTCCAGCAGGGCACCGCTCGGCGCGTTGCTGCCGTTCGGGCGCATGACGTTCCAGTAGTGGTTGTGGTTGTAGTAACCGCCGGCGTTGTTGCGCAGTGCCGCGCTTTCTTTGCTGATGTGGGCGAAGATGGTTTCCAGCGGCTGGCCGTTCAGCGGGTTGTCTTTGATGGCAGCAAGGAAGTTGTCGTAATAGGCTTTGTGGTGGCGGCCGTGGTGGATTTGCATGGTGGTCGCATCGATGACGGGCTCGAGGGCGTCGTAGGCGTAAGGCAAATCGGCAAAGGTGTAGGTTGTCATGGTGTTTTTCCTGTGTTGTTAGGGTGGGTGGCTATTATGCCGCTGCTTGTTGGCAAGTTTTTCTTATTGTTTTCCGTTTTTGGTTTTGTTTTGTTTATCGTCGCGCGGTTTGAAGATGTGCGCGCGGTAGTGGCGCAGTTCGGCGATGGATTCGCGGATGTCGGCAAGGGCTTCGTGGCTGCCTTTTTTCGGGTAGGTGTGCGCGGGATACCAGCGGCGCACGAGTTCTTTCAGGGTAGAGACGTCGAGGTTGCGGTAATGGAAGTAGTGTTCGAGGGTCGGCATGAGGCGCGCCATGAAGCGGCGGTCCTGGCAGATGCTGTTGCCGCAGAGCGGTGATGTTTGCGGCGGGACGTATTCCCGGATGAAGGCGAGTGTTTGTGCTTCGGCGGCGGCGGTGTCGATGATGCTCGCGCGGCAGCGGTCAAGCAGGCCGCTGGCGCCGTGGTGTGTGCGGTTCCAGTCGTCAAGGTGGTCGAGGATGCTGTCCGGCTGGTGGATGGCGATGACGGGGCCTTCAGCGAGGGTGTTCAGTTCGGCGTCGGTGATAAGGGTGGCGATTTCGAGGATGTGGTCGTGCTGGCTGTCGAGCCCGGTCATTTCGAGGTCGATCCAGATGAGGTTATCGGGGTGTTGCATGAGCGTTCCTGTGCGTTTTTGGCTGCGCGGCATTGTACGCGCTGCCGCCCGCTTCTGCGGTATAGTCGTTTCAAATAGGGCTGAGACAAGGCGGCGAGCCGAAGGCAGTACAGAATAGTACGACAAGGCGAGCCAACACCGTATCGGTCCTATTTGGGGCGACTATATTGTTGGTATGATATTCGCCCGGCTATACGCCGGTTCTTTGTTTTTTGTTTTAGTGAGGATGAGTTGATGAATATTGGTATTCCGAAGGAATCTCTCGCCGGTGAAACCCGCGTCGCTTGTACGCCCGCGACGGTTACGCAGTTGCAGAAACTGGGTTTTGCCGTGGTGGTTGAGCGTGGCGCGGGCGCCGGGGCATCTTTGGCCGATGAGGCGTATGCCGCTGCCGGGGCGTCGCTGGCTGATGCCGCCGAGGTATGGCAGTGCCCGCTGATTTATAAGGTCAACGCGCCCTCGGATGCGGAAGTTTCCCGCTTGTCCGCCGGGCAGACACTGGTGAGTTTCCTTTGGCCGGCGCAAAATCCTGATTTGGTGAAGAAGCTGGCTGACAAGAAGGTCAATGTGCTGGCCATGGATATGGTGCCGCGTATTTCCCGCGCGCAGGCGCTGGACGCGCTTTCTTCAATGGCCAATATCAGCGGTTATCGCGCCGTGATTGAGGCGGCGAATGCGTTTGGCCGTTTCTTCACCGGACAGATTACCGCCGCCGGTAAGGTCCCGCCCGCACAGGTGCTGATTATCGGTGCCGGTGTCGCCGGTCTCGCCGCGATTGGCACGGCCAATTCGCTGGGCGCAATCGTCAAGGCGTTTGATACGCGTCTGGAAGTCGCCGAGCAGATTGAATCCATGGGCGGCAAGTTCCTGAAACTCGATTTTCCGCAGGAATCCGGCGGCAGCGGCGATGGCTACGCCAAGGTAATGAGCGACGAGTTCATCGCCGCCGAGATGAAGCTCTTTGCCGAGCAGGCGAAGGAAGTGGACATCATCATCACCACCGCCGCCATTCCGGGCAAACCCGCACCGAAACTGATTACGAAAGAGATGGTCGCCAGCATGAAGCCAGGTTCGGTCATCGTCGATTTGGCAGCCGCGACCGGCGGCAACTGCGAGGTCACCAAGCCGGGCGAGCTGTTCATCACCGATAATGGTGTGAAAGTCATCGGCTTCACCGATATGGCAAACCGTCTCGCCGGCCAGTCTTCACAGCTTTACGCCACCAACCTCGTCAACCTCGCCAAATTGCTCTCACCGAACAAGGACGGCGAAATCACCCTCGACTTTGACGACGTCATCATCCGCAATATGACCATCAGCAAAGACGGCAGCATCACCTTCCCGCCGCCGCCGATTCAGGTTTCTGCCGCGCCGCAGCAGGCGAAAGCTGCCGCACCGGTGCAGGAAGAAGCGAAACCGGCGCCGTTCTGGAAGAAACTTGCGCCCGCCGCCATCGGTGCCGCGCTGATCCTCTGGGTGGGTGCCGTCGCGCCTGCCGCCTTCCTCAACCACTTCATTGTCTTCGTCCTCGCCTGCGTCATCGGTTACTACGTCGTCTGGAACGTCAGCCACTCGCTGCACACCCCGCTGATGTCAGTCACCAACGCCATCTCCGGCATCATTGTCGTCGGCGCGCTGATGCAAATCGGCCAGGGCAACGGCTTCGTCTCAACACTCGCGTTCATCGCGGTGCTGATTGCCAGCATCAACATCTTCGGCGGTTTCTACGTCACCCGCCGTATGCTCAACATGTTCCGTAAAGGCTAAGGGGGTTAATTAGTATGTCCCACGGACTCGTCACAGCGGCCTACATCGTCGCCGCCATCTTCTTCATCTTCTCGCTCGCGGGTCTGTCCCGTCAGGAAAGCGCGAAAAACGGCAACGTCTTCGGCATCATCGGCATGGCTATCGCGCTCATCGCCACCATCTATGCCGACGGCACCAAAGGCTTCAGCTACATCATCGTCGCCATGCTCATCGGCGCCGCTATCGGCATCCAGAAAGCGCGCAAAGTCGAAATGACGCAAATGCCGGAACTCATCGCTCTCTTGCACAGCTTCGTCGGCCTCGCTGCCGTGCTGGTTGGCATCAGCAGCTTCGCCGAACCGGGTGAAGTCGCACCGGATATGCACACCATCCACCTCATTGAGGTTTTCGTCGGTATCTTCATCGGCGCCGTCACCTTCACCGGTTCACTCGTCGCTTTCGGCAAACTGAACGGCAAAATCAGCAGCAAACCGCTGCAACTGCCGCACAAACACAAGCTGAACCTCGCCGCCCTCGTCGTCTCGCTCATCCTGCTCTTCGTCTTCCTGAGCAGCAGCCACGCGCCTGCGACCGAAACCCTCTACCGCATGGTGGACGGCCAACCTGTCGCCGCGCTGGTGCGCCCAGTCAGCAGCCAGGGAATCATGATCTTCGCCCTCGCCGCCATGACCCTTATCGCCTTCGCCTTCGGCTGGCACCTCGTCGCTTCCATCGGCGGTGCGGATATGCCGGTGGTCGTCTCCATGCTGAACTCCTACTCCGGCTGGGCGGCAGCAGCGGCGGGCTTCATGCTCTCGAACGACCTGCTCATCGTCACCGGCGCGCTGGTCGGCTCCAGCGGTGCCATCCTTTCCTACATCATGTGTAAAGCGATGAACCGCTCCTTTATCTCCGTCATCGCCGGCGGCTTCGGCACTGACGGCTCGGCGGCAGCGGATAGCGGCGAAGTCGGCGAATACCGCGAACTGCAACCAACTGATGTCGCCGATATGCTGAAAAACGCACACAGCGTCATCATCACCCCCGGCTACGGCATGGCCGTCGCGCAAGCGCAATATCCGGTGGCGGAAATCACCGAACTGCTGCGCAAACAGGGCGTGAACGTGCGCTTCGGCATCCACCCCGTCGCAGGCCGCCTGCCGGGGCACATGAACGTGCTGCTCGCCGAAGCGAAAGTGCCTTACGACATCGTGCTGGAAATGGACGAAATTAACGACGATTTCCCGGATACCGATGTCGTCCTCGTCATCGGCGCGAACGACACCGTCAACCCCGCTGCGCAAACCGACCCGCACAGCCCGATCGCCGGTATGCCCGTGCTCGAAGTGTGGAAAGCAGCCAACGTTATCGTCTTCAAACGCTCGATGAACACCGGCTACGCCGGCGTGCAAAACCCGCTGTTCTTCAACGAAAACAGCTATATG
>ERZ772971.1286-NODE-1286-length-14753-cov-3.032726_pt1 | contig 14753 bp, 15 predicted proteins | sample MGYA00511943_ERZ772971 | MGnify/ENA primary metagenome ERZ772971 (study PRJEB29015, sample SAMEA2737929) | human oral metagenome | biome: human oral; feature: human-associated habitat; material: dental | place: China | collected 2144 ... | reverse complement strand
AGCGGGATATGCGAAGGGGAATATCATCGGTTCCTACCTTCACCTGCACTTTGCCGGCTGTCCACAGGCAGCGGCTGAGTTCGTCGCCGCTTGTGAGAAATATCGCCAACGGGAGGCTTGAGCGTGGGAAAAATTGTTTTGGTCACCGGGGGCGCCCGGAGCGGTAAGAGCCGATTCGCCGAAAGCTATGCCGCCCGCTATGGGAAAAGTGTGGCCTACATCGCCACGGCGGAAGTGTATGATGAGGAGATGGCTTTTCGCGTTCAGCTTCATCAAAAGCGACGTCCCGCTGAATGGCAGACTTACGAAGCCCCCTTTGATGCCCATAACGCGCTCCAAGAAGCGGGAGAGAAGCACGACATGATTCTCTTTGACTGCCTGACCCTATACGTCAGCAATCTTCTCTGCTCCTTGGACAGCATCGAGGACTCGCACCGGAATTATCTCTTGGCTCAAGAAAAATTGGAGCGGCTCATTCAGGCAGCGAGAGCGCACGAGGGGACGGCGATCTTTGTCACCAACGAAGTGGGCAGCGGCATCGTGCCGGAAAACCATCTCTCCCGTGAGTATCGGGACATCGCGGGCATCGTTAACCAATGGATGGGCCGGGCGGCGGACGAAGTGTATCTTGTCACCTGCGGGCTGGCGGTGAACATCAAAAAATTAGCGGAAAGCTGGGAGGAATGATCAGCGATGGCGACCTGTATCATGATGCAGGGAACGAGTTCTCATGTGGGAAAAAGTATCCTCGTGACGGCTCTTTGCCGCATTTTTTATCAGGACGGGCTGCACGTCGTTCCCTTCAAGGCGCAGAACATGGCGCTCAATTCCTATGTGACCCGGGACGGAAAGGAAATGGGACGCGCCCAAGTAGCCCAGGCGGAGGCGGCAGGACTGGAACCGATGGTGGAGATGAACCCGGTGCTCTTAAAACCCACGGGAAATTCCTGCTCCCAGGTCGTCCTCATGGGAAAGCCCGTGGGAAATATGTCGGCGCGGGAATACCATAAAGGCTATTCTGTCAAACTCTTCGCTGAAGTCAAGGCGGCGCTGGCGCACCTGCAAAAAGAGTACGATGTGGTGGTCATTGAGGGAGCGGGCAGCCCGGCGGAGGTCAATCTGCGGGACAACGATATCGTCAATATGCGGGTGGCCCGCCATCTCAACGCTCCGGTGCTGCTCATCGCTGACATCGACCGGGGCGGAGCGTTGGCTTCTTTGGTGGGGACGTTAGCCCTTCTTACCGAGGAAGAACGGGCTTTGGTCAAGGGGCTGATCATCAATAAATTTCGGGGCGATGTGGGCCTCCTTCAACCGGCGGTGGATTTTTTGGAGGAAAAAACCGGCAAACCTGTCTTGGGCATCGTCCCTCACATTGAAAACATCGGGATCGACGACGAGGATTCTGTGTCCTTGGAGGAAAAACAGGCGGATAAAAAGGAGCGGGATCTTCATATTGCCGTCATTCGCACGCCGAAAATATCGAATTTCACGGATTTCGTCTGTCTGGCGGGGGAGGCGGACGTTTCTCTCTACTATGTGACGGAGGTAAAAGAGTTAGGGCAGCCGGATCTCATCCTGCTGCCCGGAAGCAAGAATACGACGGAAGATATGATGTACCTGCGGGATTCGGGGCTGGAATCGGCTATTCAAACAGCGGTGGCGAAGGGAACGCCCCTCATGGGCATCTGCGGCGGCTATCAGATGTTAGGCGAGGAAATTCGCGATCCCCATCATACGGAATCAAGCTATGACGGGGTGAAGGGTATGGGGCTTTTAGAGATGACCACGACCTTCAGTCCGGAGAAGCTCACTTCCCAAGTGGAAGCGGACTGCCACGACTGGCCTTTTTTAGGCACGAAAATCTCGGCAACAGGGCTGAAAGGCTACGAGATCCATATGGGGGAAACGTCCTTCACTGGAACGGATGACTGCCATCCCCTGACCATCACGCGGCGGGCCGGGGAAACCTGCGCCGTGACCGAGGGAACGGGCCGCGCCGATGGGCTGATTTTCGGGACGTACATCCACGGGATCTTCGATCACGACGAGTTTCGTCGCCAGATTCTGAACGCGCTGCGGCAAAAGAAGGGACTGGCTCCTCTCACCAGCACGTGCAGCGTGGCGGCAGAGAAGCAGCGCAGCTATGATCAGTTGGCGGCCGTCGTCCGCCGCAGTCTCGACATGGATAAAATACGCGCCATCATGGGCTTGGGATCGAAATGAACGTCGGCATTTTAGCCTTCCTCATGGATTGCGTCATCGGCGATCCCCGGTCGAAGTTTCACCCCGTCGTCCTCATCGGCAAACTTATCGCCGGGCTGGAAACATGGCTGTATTGCCCGGAGGATTCCGATAAGCGAAAATTCTGGCGAGGGCTTCTTCTCATGCTTTTGGTATTGGTCATTTGCTATGGTGCCACTGCCGGTATCGTCTATGGCGTCCGCCGCCTCGGTCTCCCCTATTTTTCTTGGGGCGTGGAGGCACTCCTTCTGAGTTTTACCATTTCTCCTCGGAATTTGGCGGAGGCGGGACGGGAGATACAGAGGTATTTGGCGGCGGGAGATATAGAAGAGGCGCGGTTCAAAGTGGGGTGGATCGTGGGCCGCGATACGGACAAGCTGACAGTACCGGAGATCACTCGGGCTACGGTGGAGACCATAGCGGAAAACATCGTAGACGGTGTAATTTCGCCCTTGTTTTTCTTTTTCTTAGGCGGTGTGCCGCTGGCTGTGGCCTATCGGGCGGCGAATACTATGGACTCCATGATTGGCTATAAAAATGAGAAATATCTTTTTTTTGGCCGGGCGGCGGCCCGCACTGATGACGCCTGGAACTACATCCCCGCTCGGATTACGGGGCTTTTGCTCGTTTTGGCGGCATGGCTCCTGAAATACGATTGGCGGGAGGCTTGGCGGATGATGCGCCGGGACGCGGCGAAACATCCCAGCCCCAACGGCGGCTTTACGGAAGCTACGGTGGCCGGGGCGCTGGGCATCCGCTTGGGCGGTCTGAATTATTATTTCGGAAGGCCTTCGTTTCGCACTTATATGGGGGAGCCGCGGCAGGAACTGTCGCCGCGGCATATTTCCGGAGCGATTCGCCTGATGTACGCGGCGACGATCCTGTTTTTGCTGGCGGCTTCTGGGTTTACATGGCTGGGGAGGGGCGGACTGTGAGGGCGTTTTTCATCGGATTGCAGTTTTTGACGCGCCTGTCTTTTGTGCGTCAGAACAACTGGACGGCGGAAGATTTTGGCCGGAGCGTCAAGTTTTTTCCCCTCATCGGGGCGGTCTTGGGGGTTATTTACGCGGGGGTCGCCTATGGGCTGCTGGTCTTTGCCCCGGCGCAAGGCATCGTTCTGCCTCCTCATGTCATTTCGGTGATCCTCTTGATCTTGCCGCCGCTCTTGACAGGAGGGCTGCACTGCGACGGTTTTATGGATACCATGGATGGCATTTTCTCTGGACGAGATCGGAAACGCATGTTGGCGATTATGAAGGACAGCCGGGTGGGTTCCAACGGCGTCTTCGGCTTCGTCCTTCTGATGCTCCTGGAGTGGGGCATACTGCTGGATCTTCTTCCCACGCCGGGTTTTCTCGTCCCGGCACTCTTCCTCATGCCCATCATCGCTCGGCTGATGATGACCGGGGCGATCGCTCTCTATCCCTATGCCCGGCCGGAGGGCATGGGGAAGGCGTTCGCCGCCTATACCGACGGGAAAACGGTGGTTTTTGCCGGCATTTTAACGCTTGTTTTCCTCGTGCCCTTTGGCTGGCCCGCTGCCGCCGCGCTTCTTGTCAGTCTCCTCTTTACGGTATTTTTCGTGTCCTTTGTAATGAAGCAATTAGGAGGCCTGACGGGGGATATTTACGGGGCCATTACTACGTTGAATGAAGGACTGGTGTTGCTGACTTTTTTGGTCAGCGCCGCGTTCCTTCGCTGAAATGGGGCGAACGCGATTGCACATTGAGGTGAAAGTGCCCGGTTCCTGCGGGGAATTGGTGCAGGGGACGAAGGAGGGGATTCCTTTTTTAGTCACCTGTCCTATTGATCTCTACACTACTGTTACCGTAACGGACGGGGTGGGGCAGCGGCAGGGCTTTGGAGCGAAGTCCCACGCGGCGTTTCGGCGGGTTTTGGACTATTTAGGCGAAGAAGTGTTCCCCTGCGACATGACCCTTGCCTCGGAACTTCCCATCGGCAAGGGGATGGCCTCTAGCAGCGCTGATATTGCTGCCGTGTGCTTCGCAGCGGCGGCCGCGTTGGGGAAGGAACTGACGGCGGCGGAAGTGTCCCGCATCGCGGCGGGCATCGAGCCGACGGACGGGGTCTTTTTCCCCGGCATCGTGCGCCTCAACCACATGACCGGCGAATGTCAGGAAAGGTTGGGGGATTTCCCGCCGCTTCGCATTGCCGTGTTCGATACCGGCGGGGCCATCAATACGGTGGAATTTCATTGCCGAGGCGACTTAGAGCGGCTCAGCCGGGAAAATGAGACACAGACGGCGGCGGCGCTATCTCTTTTGGCGGTAAAAGAGCCGGAGGCCATCGCCGAAGCCGCCACTCAAAGCGCCTTGGCCAATCAAACCATTCTGCCAAAGCAGGATCTCGAAGCCATCATAGAAACGGTGAAAGAACTGGGGGCGTTAGGAGTCAATGCCGCCCACAGCGGAACGATCTTAGGGGTGCTTTTCCCTCCGGAAACATCGGAAAAATGCTTGGAGCAGCAGGCGTTTCACATCGTGGAGCGCTATCCCCATCTGAAGTATCTCCAAGGGGTGACGCTGATCTCCGGCGGCTATTTTGTCAACAAAAGGGGATGATGGGATGAAGCGGTTCCTTCATGGCGGGAACATCTATGAAGCGGATACCCCCGCGGGCGGCTGGCTGGATTTCAGCGCCAACATCAATCCTTTGGGTCTGTCTGAGACGGTGCGGCAGGCTGTCGCGGCGGGAATTTCCCAGATCGTTCATTACCCTGATCCCGAAGGGCGCGCTCTCAAGGAAGCGTTGGCGGATCATTATGGGCTGCGCCGAGAAGAGCTTATTGGGAAACGGCGCGGCCGAACTTCTCTACGTTTTTTGCCACGCCGTGCGTCCGTGCCGCGTGCTGCTTCCCGTGCCCTCCTTCAGTGAGTATGAGCGGGCGGCGCTGACGGCGGGAGCGGGGATTTCCTATTACCGCCTCGCGCCGGAACATGATTTTGCTTTCGCGGCGGAGGATTTGATTGCGGTTCTGCCGGATCACGACTGCGTTATTTTGGGCAACCCCAACAATCCCACCGGCGGCCTCCTCTCCCGGGAGGCTATAGGGCGCCTTGCAGAAACGGCGAAAAAAACATCGACGACGGTGGTCGTCGATGAGTCCTTTTTAGATTTCTGTTCTGAAGAGGGCGGTTACACGGTGCGGGATCTTGTATCCCGGTTGGACAATCTCCTCGTACTGCGGTCCCTGACGAAATTCTACGCCATCCCCGGCCTGCGGCTGGGCTTTGCCGCCGCTCATCCGGCGCTGATCAAGCGCTTAGAGGAAAGTAAAGACCCGTGGAACGTGAACCTATTGGCGCAGAAAGCCGGGGTGGCAGCGCTTGGCGATCATGCTTACCAAAGGGCGTCGCAGGACTTCGTTCAGCAGGAGAAAATCTGGCTGGCCGACGCGTTAGCAGCCATCCCCGGCCTCACGGTCTTTCCCCCCACGGTGAACTTTCTCCTGCTGCGTCTTGCTGAACCATGGCCGGCGGCGGAGGAGGTCTGCGCTGCTATGCGCCAGCGGGGGATTTTGCTTCGGGACTGCTCCAACTACCCCGGCCTTGACCATCGCTATATCCGCGCAGCGGTGCGTCCCCGGGAAGAAAACCGGCGGCTCATTGAGGCGTTTCAGGCATGTTGTCCCTTTGAGGCGTAGGTGCGTGGGGGGCTATTCCTCTTTTTTGATAGCGGCCTATTTGTTCGGCGTGTGGTAATCGCATTTTTGACATTGTGACAACGTGTTTTCGTTATCTTCCCGATGATACGCGCCAGACCATTGACAAATGGTTTGCAGGATGGGGAGGGCGGACTGTCCTTTTTTGGTAAGTTCATATTCGACCCGGGCGGAATTTCATTGAACTGCTGACGCCGGATGATCTCGTCGGTTATCAGTTTCTTCAGTGTGGAAGCTAAAACGGCGTCGGTGATGTTAGTCATTTCCTCTCGTATGCACTGTAACGCAAAGTGCCCTTTTCTGCCAATACGCGGATTACCCGGGATTTCCACTTGCCGCCGAAAGCTGTCAGCCCGTATTCCAAGGGACAGCGAATATCCTTCTCTAATCTTGGTGTATACATGCCTTCCTTCCCCCCTTTTTCCTTGCTTCCCAATTATAAACGGAACTTGGAATTTTCCAGTTGCTATGAAATTTATGAGTGGCTCATAAATTTGCTTATATGTTCCTTTACCAAAGTTCTGGCGTTATACTGAACGTGTGCTCAATCGTGAGCCAATACACAAAACGGAGGTAAGGACAATGAACGTAAAAGCCTATTTGAAGATCACTATGAAGATTGCGTAATGCCGCGGAAAAAGTTTACACCGACTACCGGCAGCCGTTTTTGGATACCATCAAGGGAGCGCTGACGAAAGATCTTCTCCTGCGGGAGGAAGACGTGCAGGAGCTTCACGGATTCGACAGCGCGGAACACGCCAAAGCGTATCTCTCCAGCGCCATGTTCCAAAACGACGTCTTCGTCGGCTCCCCCCCCTGGAGCGGCGAGCCGGAGGTCAAGATCTACACCGTGGCCTGAGCCGTCAAGGGGCAGGGGATAGAACCATACATGCGACATAAAAAGAGGACGGTTGCACAAAGCATACGCTTTGGCGACAGTCCTCTTTTATGGAAGGGATACGGTGGTTCTTTTGTAGTGCTCAGAAGGAAAAATCGCGGTGCGATACGCGGCGGACGGCGGCTTCTAAAAGCTCAGTGCCGCGCACGATGTCGTCGAGGGAGGCGTATTCTTCGGGGTTGTGGCTGATGCCGCCCCGGCAGGGGATGAAGAGCATCCCCGTGGGGCAGCGCGCCGCCCAGTGCATGGCGTCGTGCCCTGCGCCGCTGGGCATCCGGCGAAAGGGGTGTCCCGCTTCTTGGCAAAGTTGACTGAGGAAATTCACCACGGCGGGAGCGATCATGACCGGAGATTCGTCGGTGAGCATTTTGATGTCATAGGAGAGATGACGCCGCTCGCTGATGGCGGTGATTCCCGCCTTGAGATCGCGAACGACGGTGTCCTTCGTTTCGCGGGAGATGCTGCGGATGTCGATGCCAAGGGTGACTTCGCCGGGGATGACGTTCATCGCGCCGGGGGATACTTGGATGACGCCCACGGTACCGACGGCAGGCGGTTTTTTGCAAGCGGCGGCTAACTTTTCCACCAAAAGGATGATTTCGGCGGCGGCGCAGCTTCCGTCTTGACGCATGTCCATGGGGGTCGCGCCGCTGTGATCAGCGTGCCCGTGGAGGTGGACGCGCAGACGGGTGGGGGCGGCGATGCCGGTGACGACGCCGATAGAGCATTGTGTAGCTTCCAGTACCTTGCCTTGCTCGATGTGGACTTCAAAGAAGGCCTTGAGGGGAGCTGTGTAGGCGGCATCGTCGATTTTCTCCGGATCAAGGCCGTGATTTTTCAGTACATCGTAGAGGGATGCGCCGTCGGCGTCTTTGAGACGATGCAGTTCTGTCACGCTCAGTTCGCCGCACATGGCGCGGCTTCCCAAGGTAGCCGCGCTGAAGCGGCTGGATTCTTCACACATGAAGAGAACGGCTTCCAAGGGATGATCGCTGATAAAGCCGTCTTCTTTGAGACTGGTCATGACCTCGATGGCGGCTAAGATGCCGAATACGCCGTCGAAGTTGCCGCCGCCGGGGACGCTGTCCCCGTGGGAGCCGAACATGACGGCGGGCAGGACGTTGTCTCGTCCTGCTCGTCGGCCGATGACATTGCCAAAAGAGTCGGTGTGAAGGGACAGGTCCGCTTCTTCCATCCATTCTATCAAGCGGCTGCGCCCTTTCCAATCGCTGTCGGTAAAGGCTAAGCGAAAGATACCGGGTTGATCGCTTTCGGCGGTGATCCGCTCCATGGCGGCGAAACGGGCGGCTAAACGCTCTCGGGAAATCATGAGAATCCTCCTTTGTAGATCAATGCTCAGGTGCTGAAAGGCGGAAACCCCGCCAGATGACCCTATTGTATGGCTTTTTTGCTTATCGGGCAACTGGGATTTTCGACCGTTCCCCCTCATGTATACATGGGATAGTTGCTTGACACGTGCAAAAGGACAGCCTATACTGAAAAACGGAGCTGATTGAGATACGATGAGGACTGTGCGAATAAGCTTTCGTCGTTTTCAACGGTCAAGGCGTAAGCGCTGCAGATGACAACGAACTCGGGACGGATTTGGGAAATTGATAAGGCTCCTTATTGAGGTGCGAAGGGTAGAAAAGCGCGAAAGACTTTTCCTTGCTGGACATCCAAAAGAATCGAGGAGAGGGGACAAGGTATGCTGACATTGATGCTGATTACGGGAGCGGTGATCGTCGGGGTGACGATTTTTTTATTGGTGAAGGGATACGAAGCGCGGGTGACGCTCATTGGTGCTGGTATTCTGATGGCCTGCATCGGGGGTGCCCCTATGGATGCTTTGGCAGCCTTCGCCAAGAGCATGACGAATCAAGGCCTCATTCAGGCGGTCTGCTCCTGTATGGGATTTGCCATGGCGGTACGGGTCACAGAGTGCGACAAGCACCTTATCAACGCCATGGCCAGTGTCATTTCCAAGGTTCGGCCGCTCTTAATACCCGGCGTCGTCTTGGGGACGTTTTTAGTCAATGTGGCTCTTCCCAGCGCGGCGGGAACGGCGGCTGCCGCCGGAGCCATTTTTATTCCGCTCCTCATGGCGGCGGGGGTCAATCCGGCGATGGCCGCCGCCGCTGTCAAATGCGGCACTTACGGCAGTATGCTCAATCCGGGACTGGCGCACAACCCTTTCGTAGCCAAGATCGCCGGCGTGGACGTGATGGATGTTATTGCGTTTCACTATCGGGCCAATTTGGTGTCTTTGGCCGTCGCCATGGTGATGATTACTGTCGTGGCGTATTTTATGAAGGAAGATCGGGGCTATGTAGCTGAGGGGCTGGAAATTGAGAAGGATTTCAAGATCAATTATCTGTATGCCCTCATGCCCATCGTACCTATCGTCATTTTGCTTTTGGGTTCGACGAAGGTGGTTCCGGCCTTTAAGATGGGCGTTCCCGAGGCCATGATCATCGGGGCCATCCTAACCTTGGCGGTGACCCGGACGAAACCGGCAGTGCTGGGGACGGCGTTCTTTGACGGCATGGGGAAGGCCTATGGTTCCATCATCGGCATCATCATCGCTGCGGGCGTTTTCGTTTCGGGCTTGACGGCGACGGGTCTCGTCAAGGCGTTTTTGGACGCCATGCTCCATAATCCCGCCATTGTAAAGCTCTGCGCGGCGGCGGGCCCTTTCGTTTTAGGATTTTTAACGGGGTCGGGGGACGCGGCCACCTTCGCCTTTAACGAGGCAGTGACGCCGTCAGCGATGGAGTTTGGTCTGACACAGGTGCAGATGGGCAGCATGGCCACGTTAGGCGGCACGCTGGGTCGGACGATCTCCCCTATTGCCGGAGCAACCATTATCTGCGCCGGAATTGCCGGGGTCAACCCGGTGGAGATCACGAAGCGCAACGGTCTGCCTGTCATCATGGCCCTCATTTTTGGCATGCTGGTATTGCTGGCTTAAATCAACGACACGTTAGGAGACATCAAGTCCTGCGGCACAGAAGAATAGAAGGACAGAGGCTTGATCCGTTGGGTCTTCCGTGCCGAGAGCATACCGGTAACGCGAAGGGCCGCAGGTCAGGCCTTTCGTTGTTTGGCTGCGCGCGAAGGGAGGAAAAAGCCGCCGCAGCTGGGGCGAACATTGAACTAGGTAATGGGCCGCGATGAAGGTGGCATTCATACCGGAAAGGATGTGGCATGTATGAAATATAACAGAGGCGTTTGCGCTCTCTGCACCCTTCTCTTGATGATTGCGCTGCTGTTCGTGAGCGGCGGTTCCTTTGCTGAGGCCGTTACCGGTGTGCTCGAGAAGCCGGCGCAGCGCGAATATATCGTTGATACGGCAGGAATGGTCACAGTAGAGGATCGTCAGCGGATCACGAAGATCGGTGAAGACCTGCGCACGCAGACCAAGGCAGAGATCGTCGTCGTTACCATTGATACACTCGAGGGCAGGGACATCGAGACCTATGCCAACGAACTTTTTCGGAGATGGGGACTTGGTGATGAGAAGCTCAATAACGGCATCCTTCTTCTCATCGTCAAGGCGGATCGCAAATTCCGCATTGAGGTCGGTTACGGCCTTGAGGGCGAGATCACGGACGGCCGATCGGGGGAAATCCTCGATGGAATGAAGAATGACTTTCGTCAGGGAAATTACTCTGGGGGCATATTAGATGCCTATCGGAAGCTTACCGCGTACGCCTACCGTGCCGTTGGCGAAGCCCCGTCCGCCGAGGTGGACGGGGTATTGGACAGTGCGGCAAAGCCCGAAGAAGATGCGGACGGCGAGGACAGCATTCTCATGAATGTGTTCCTCTTCTTCTTAGCGGTTGTTGGGATGATTCTCATGGGGATCGTCTTGTACTGGCTGCTCGATATTCTCGACAGAGCGCTCGGCCCTGGCGGGGGAGGCGGAGGCTCCTCCGCCAGCCGTTCCTCGGACGGAGGCTCATCCGGCGGCAGTTCTTCCAGTCGGGGCGACTACGGCGGCGGCTCTTCGGGCGGCGGTGGCGCGTCGGGCGGATGGTAGGGCGAGACGGCGAGGCGGATTTGCCGCGTGGACAGGATGCTGTATTTTTCATAGCCCGGCGGTCAGGTAACGTTTCGATGGTGAGGGTAACAAGAGAAATGGAGCGGGATAAAGATGACATTGGCACAGGACATGATGGCGGCAGTCGATGGAATGCAGGCGGCGTTGGTGGCTGGACGGCGGGATCTCCATCGTTATCCGGAGCCAGGATGGACGGAGTTTCGTACGGCGGCGAAGGTAGCGAAAGTGCTGGGGGACTTGGGCTATGAGGTGACCATGGGCTCAGAGGCCGTGGCGGAAGCGGCGATGATGGGCCGTCCCCCGGCGGCAGTATTGCAAGCGGCGCAGGAGCGTGCCATTGCGGAGGGCGCGGATCCCGCCTTAGTGGCTGCCATGACAGGCGGGCTTACCGGCGTGGTGGGGACGCTGCATTTTGCAAAAACCGGCCCGGTAGTGGGGCTGCGCTTCGACATGGATTCCAACGATGTGCAGGAAACGGACGATCCGGAGCATTTTCCCAACCGGGAAGGCTTTGCTTCGGTGCATGATAACGCCATGCACGCCTGCGGCCATGACGGACATACGACGGTGGGATTGGCGTTGGCGAAGCTCTTTAAGCAGTTTGAAGGAGAGCTTTGCGGGACGGTGAAGCTCGTCTTTCAGCCGGCGGAGGAGGGCGTACGGGGCGCTAAGGCTATGGTGGAGCGCGGCGTCGTGGACGATGTTGATTTTATGCTGGGGGCGCATTTCGGCTTCAAGATGCGGGAGACGGGCAGCATCGCCTGCAACGTCACGGGATTTTTGGCCACCAGTAAGTATGACGCGCACTTTACCGGTGTTCCGGCCCACGCCGGGGCGGCGCCGGAGGAGGGGAAAAATGCCCTCTTGGCGGCGGCCTGCGCGGCCCTGAATCTTCACGCCATTCCCCGCCACTCGGGCGGTTCGTCCCGGATCAATGTGGGATATCTCCAAGGGGGGAGCGGCCGGAATATCATCGGTGATCGGGCGCTTTTGAAGCTGGAGACCCGGGGAGCCACCAGTGAGATCAACACTTACATGGAAAAGGAAGCGGTGCGGATCATTGAGGCGGCGGCGCAGATGTACGATGTGAAGGTCGCCATAGAGAAGGTAGGCGGCGCGGCAGGAGGCAGCAATTCTCCAGCGCTGGCCGATTATTTAGCACGGAAGGCGAAAGAATTGGGCATTTTTTCCCGTGTGGTGGGAACCTGCGATTTCGGGGCCAGCGAAGACTTTTCTTATTTTATGGAGCGGGTGCAAGCACGAGGCGGTGAAGCCGCATACATGATGGTGGGCGCGGATTTGGCTGCCGGACATCATGATTCCCACTTTACCTTCGACGAAGCGGCGCTCTCCTACGCGGTGAAGATGATGGCGGCGGCGACGGTGGGACTGCTTTGCGGGGAAAAGGGCTAATGTATCATTGACGATTATCGTTTTCTTACAGTATCATAAAAGACAGAGATGATTCTGCGGCCGCTTTTAGCGGAACCGGCAGGAGGCGGAGCGATATGAAGCGGGTCAATCCTTTCGTTTATCTTTTTTCCTTGGGGCACTTGGCTACGGATTGGGCACAGGGGGCCATCCCGGCACTTTTGCCTTACCTTATCAGCCATTATGATTTGAGTTACCGCGCGGCGGCATCCTTGGTTTTTGCTAATGTCATGGTGTCGTCTCTTTTGCAGCCGCTCTCCGGTTATTATGCCGATAAGATGTCGAAGCCGTGGTTCATCGCGGCCGGACCGGTTTGCGCCGGCCTTGGCGTCACCTTTATCGGCTTTTCTTCCTCTTATTGGGCGATTTTCGCTGCCGCCATGCTCTGCGGAGTGGGAAGCGCCCTCTTTCATCCCGAGGCGGCGCTGATGGTGAATCGCATCGCAGGAAAACGCAAGGGACAGGCCATTGCCATCTTTTCCATGGGAGGAAATCTTGGCTTCGCTGTCGGCCCCATCGCCGCCGGGATATGCGCTTACACCATCGGGATCCATTCCCTGCTCCTCTTCGGCGTGGTGAACCTTTCCGTGGGGGCGGCGATCCTGTGGAAACTGCCGGCGGCGAAGCGGGCAGCCGGTCAATATATAGAAGAGGAAAAGGGGGAAATAGCGGAGGCGAAGAAGCGAAACGACTGGGGTTCGTTTGGCAAGCTGTCCCTTACCATGTTAGCGCGTTCGCTGGCCTTTACCCTCTCCAACACCTTCATTCCCATCTTTTGGGTGACGGTGCTTCACACTACGGCCCAAGAGGGAACGCGGGCGTTGTCGTTCCTCTTTGCCATGGGGGCGGGGCTGACGTATGTGGGCGGAGTGCTGGCGGATCGCATCGGCTACGTTCGCGTGCTGCGGCTCACTTTTTGCGCCATGATCCCTACGATGTTCATCCTCACTCACGTTGATGATGTCTGGTGGGCGACGGCGCTGCTTTTACCGACGGCCTTTGCCATCTTTGTCCCCTTCAGTCCCATCGTCGTGTTGGGGCAGACGTATCTGGCGAAGAATGCCGGTTTTGCCTCGGGGGTGACCCTGGGGCTCAGCACGACCATCGGCGGCCTCTTTGCCCCTTTAGTGGGTTGGGCGGCGGATCTCTGGGGCTTGGTGGCGGCACTTCAGATCCTTTGGATCGCCGGAGCGGTTGGCGCGGCGGCCAGCTTTGCCCTCGCTTCCGACGGCAGGAAGGCAGCTTAACGTACGGGAAAAAGCGCTTTGCCTCTCTGGAAGAGGAACGAAGAGCTGCTCAACCTTGACGGTGGACACGCAAATTTCCCGTGGAAAACGATTGACAGACCTTGGGGGCTGTGATAATATAATACCCGTTGGTTGCGAGAGCAGCCGCATGGCCCAGTAGCTCAGTTGGATTAGAGTATTTGACTACGAATCAAAGGGTCGGGGGTTCAAGTCCCTCCTGGGTCACCATTGAAGATAGCAAAAGACGGTTTCGGCACTCCTGTGCGAAACCGTCTTTTTGTGTTCCCTGTTTGCGTCAATAGACGTGATACTCCTTCCAAGGAATCTGGTCGAGACGGATGGTTTTTAAGAAATCGACAATATCTTTTCGGCCATAGTAGTGAGGGTGGCCGTCGGCGTCCTGGGACATGAGGATGATGGGCATGTTGGGAAAATAGAGGGACATTTCCTGGCGAAAGGATGTGAGGCGGGCGGTGTACCGCGTGACGTGCGGTTTCACGCTGATGATGGCAAAGGTGACTCCTTGTTCGATGATGACGGCGCCGTGAATGGTCATGAGTACCTCCTGACAGAGTGTGTAGTTTTCCTTTATTTTACCATATTTTCCGCCGTAAACAATCATGCGAAAATTTGTTCTAAAAAATCCTTGCACGAACCTTTGTTCTGTGATAATATGAACTTAAAGCAAACAGAAGTTCTAAGAAAACTTGTTCGATTTAGACAAACGAAGGAGTGGAGGAAAATGAAAAAAATGATGGGGGCTGTTTTGGCTGTTATATGGGTGATCTTCTTTTCTCCCCTTCATTTGACGAATGCTTATCTGCGCAGCAGCGCTTTCGATACGATCACGGTGGAGCGGCAGGAGACCGTCTGGCAGATCGCGGAGCGCTATACAGAGGATCAGAAAAACATCCGGTCGCTGGTGGAGGCCATCATCGAGGTGAACGCCCTTTCGCCTGACGGGGCGATTCGTGCGGGGCAGCACCTTCGCGTACCAGTCTTAAAGACGAATGCGGGGCCGCAGTTTGCGAATCGATAAGATAAAATAAATACTCGTCAGTGGCTTTACTTTATAGGTAGCGAGTGCTATAATAACATTAAATTAAGCGTACCGTTAAAGAGTGGGTGGGAACCCACTCTTTAGTCTTATGTGAGAAAGCGCATTTAACAGGCGAGGCGGCGCCTTGC
>ERZ772971.1282-NODE-1282-length-14760-cov-4.226794_pt1 | contig 14760 bp, 9 predicted proteins | sample MGYA00511943_ERZ772971 | MGnify/ENA primary metagenome ERZ772971 (study PRJEB29015, sample SAMEA2737929) | human oral metagenome | biome: human oral; feature: human-associated habitat; material: dental | place: China | collected 2144 ... | reverse complement strand
CCATGCGGCTCTGGTAGTCCGCTTTCGTCCCGGCCCCGAGGTTCTCGAGCTGGTCAAGGGGCTTGTTGTCAGCCATCCCCCCGGTCAGCGACGCGCACGCCACCAGGGCGCATGTCACCGCGGCGACCGCGATGGCGCCTCCCAGCCTCTTCACAGCAGTCCCCATTCTTGCCGCCCCTTTCATTGTTCGGTTCCAGTCAGGATTCTACCGGGCCCGTGTTCGATCCGGTATCACTCCGATTGCGGTTGCCACGCGATCTGGGCGCGGTAGACACTGGAACTGCGCGCCACGACCTGCGCGCGCCCCGGCCGCGAGGGCATGGCCTTCACGCGCGCGATGACTGTTCCGTCGTCGGGATTGCCTGAGAGGATCAGGCCGGTCCCACCGAGTTCGCGGAGTTTCGTGACGAATCGATCGCTCATGACGCCGCTGCCCGTGCGCCGCGCCAGCACCATGTGCAGGCCCACGTCCCTGGCTTGGGCCAACAGCGAGTCGAGCGGCTGCAGCATGTTGCTCATACCGCTCGTCAGCATCTCCGCGTCGTCGACGAGCACCCAGACCTCGGGGCCCGACCACCACGAGCGGTCGCGCAGCTGGGCGACGGTCACGTCCTTGCCCGGAGCGCGCTTCTTCGTGATCGCCGCCGCGATGGCCCGGAGCTCCGATTCGATGTCGTCGTTGAGCGACAGGTAGGCCAGCAGGTACTCGTCAGGGATCTCGCCCAACAGGGAGCGGCGGGGATCGACGACCACCAGCTTGGCCTCTTCCGGCGTGTTGGTGCGCATGATCTCGTGCGCCATCAGACGGATGAACGAACTCCGACCCGACTCGCCGTCGCCGATCGTGAAGATGTGCTGATCCTTGAGGGGGTCGAAGACCAGCGGTCCGAGCCGCCGCTCCTCCACGCCCAGTACCAGGCACTTGTCGTGCAGTGGGACCGGGGGCTTCTCCAGGGGCGCTTCCTCGACTTCCTCCCCCTCGGGGGCGGCTGCCCGTGCCGCGGCGGCCTCCTCGGCGAGCGCGCGGGCGTACTCGGCCTCGAGCTCGGCCATCGGACGGCTGAGCTCGGGGATGGCGGCGAGCAGTTCGGCCACTCCGACCCGTTCGGGCAACAGCCGCAGGCGCGGAGCGTGCATGCCCCGGGCGGCGGAATTGATCGTTGCGATCGACTTGCGCACGCCCTCACTGAGGGTCTCGGGGTCGCGATCCCCATCAATGCGCGGCAAAGTGAGCAGCATCTGGTGGGCGTCCATGTCGAGACCGCGCCCGGGCCGATCGACGGGCACGTTCTTCTTGGCCTGGCGGTCGATGATCGAGGCGGACTCGTCATCGACGCGCAACTCGATCTTCGTTCCGAAGAGGGGTTGGATGTCCATGCGCAGGTCGAGCCAGCGCCCCGCACCGACGATCAGGTGGACGCCGAAGTTCAGGGCGCGCTCCATCATGCGCCCCACGCGCCGGTCCTCGCCGTCGTACTCCTCCTTGAAGGTGGCCCATCCGTCCAAGATGAGGAACACGTCGCCGTAGCCGTCATCCGCCTCGCCGGCAGCGTGCATCCGGCGGTAGTCGCTCATGGTGTCGATTCCGTTCTTGCGGAAGTAGGCCTCGCGATCCGTCAGGATGGCCTCGATCTCCGCCAGGATACGAGTCGCGCGCTCGTTGTCGCCGCGAGCCGCTATGCCCGCGATGTGCGGCAGGTTCCGCATGGACGAGAAGGTCCCGCCGAAGTCCAGGACGTAGAACTGCACCTCCAACGGGGAGGCGGTGAGGGCCAGGGACATGACGAGGCTGCGCAAGGCGGTGGATTTGCCGGTCATCGGGCTGCCGACCACGATTCCGTGGCCCTTGGCGCCGGAGAAGTCGTACTCGAGGGGCTCCTGCTTCTGCTGACGGGGCAGGTCCACGATGCCCATCGGGATCCGCAGGGGCCCCTTGCCGCGCCACGTCTGCGACACCAGTCCCAGGCGCGGGTCCGCATCCAGGTCCCCGAAGAGCATGTCGAGGGTGGGAGGCGTGTCCAGAGGCTCCAGCCAGATCTTGTGCGCGGCCAGTCCGTGCCCCTCCATCCGTTTCACGGCGATGTCGAGCTGGCTCATGTCGGCGTACTGGGAGAAGTCGGGCGCGGCCTCCGCCTCCGCCTCCGGCGCGGGCGCGGGCGCGGCGCCAGGCGGCGGTGGGGCCATCGATCCCGACTGGCGCTCCCGGCCCGCCTGTTGGGAGGAGGGCAGTGCCGTCCTCTCGATAACGACCGCCTCATCGGAGCCGACCCTGTCGGCCAGGAACGGCAGGATGTGCCGGACCTGCTCGTCCTCCGAAGCCGCCTCGTCGGCGACTTTCACCGCGTTGCGCGGCGGAGCGGCCACGTACGAGGCGCGGAAACGCACCATTTCCTCACCACCGGCCAGCAAGTACCCGGATCCGGGCAGCGGCGGCAGTTTGAAGGCCGCGTCGGAGCCGATGATGGAACGGGACTCGCCCGCGGAGAAGGTCTTGAGGCCGATCCGGTAGGAGATGTGCGACATGAGGTCGCCGGCCTTCGTGTCGATGCGCTGCGAGGCGAAGAGCAGGTGGACGGACAGCGAACGGCCCAGGCGGCCGATCGCCTCGAAGACCTTGATGAAGTCGGCGTGGGCGACCAGCAGCTCCGAGAACTCGTCGATGATGACGAAGAGGGCGGGCAGGGGCGGGCCGTCGTGCTTGCCGGCGCGGCGCGCGTTCTCGTACTCCTCGACTTTGGCGAAGTTGCCCGCGGCGCGCAGCAGTTCCTGGCGCCTGCTCATCTCGCCCTGGAGGGCCTCCTCCATTCGGGCGACCAGGAAGGACTCCTCCTCGAGGTTGGAGATCATGGCGGACACGTGGGGCAGGGTGTCCATACCGGCGAAGGTCGCGCCGCCTTTGAAGTCGACGAGGACGAAGTTGAGCTGGATGGGGTCGTGGGTGAGGGCCATGGCGAGCACCATGGTGCGCAGCACCTCGGACTTGCCCGAGCCCGTGGCGCCGATGAGCATGCCATGGGGGCCCATGCCGTTCTTCGCGGACTCCTTGATGTCGATGATGATGGGCGCGCCGGAGTCGTTCAGGCCGAAGGGCACGCGCAGGTACTCCCGGCCCTTGCGGTGGCGCCAGCGCTTGTCCGGGTCGAAGAGGCGCACGTCCCCAAGCCCCAGGAGGTCCATGAGGTCGGAGGACGCCTTCTTCTCCGACTTGGCGCTGATCGCCTGTGCCATACCCTCAGTGAAACGGGTGAGGCGGCGGGCGATTGCGGTGGCCTCGCCGATGCTCATCTGGTCGGGGCGGTACATGAGAGGCGTGGTGTCCTGCTGCACGATCTGCCCGAGGGGCATGGGCACAGCGGAGCGCCTCCCGTCGACGATCTTCTCGCCTTTGCCCATGCGCAGGATGAGACGCAGGGTGGTCGTTGTCTCCAGGTCCTCCCACGTCGTCCTGATCACGACCCGCGTGAGGCCCTCCATCCCCTTCTCCGACATGGGGATCCAGTTCGACGGGTACTCGGCGCCGTCGACGACCAGGAGGATGTGGGGCCTCGGCCCGCGCCCGGCGGACTCCTTCCGGTATTCGCCGCGCGTCTCGACGCTGGGGCCCATGAGCTCGTCGAGCTCCTCCGCGCTGGTCGAGACCATCCGGGCGGGGCCCACCGCGTCCTCAACGTCCTCGGAACGGGAGTGGGGCAGCCATTTCACCCAATCCCACAGGTCAATGGTGTCCTCGCCGGCCAGGACGGCGATCCGCAGATCCGCGGGCGGGACCATGACGGCAAGGTGGGTGATCATGGCGCGCAACTGCGCCTCGGTGATCCTGCGCGGGCCGCACAGCTCAACGGTGAGGAATTGCTCCAGGTAGACCCCGAACGGGGCCAGGCCCAGGTTGGACTGGACATCGACGAACCGTGCGACGGCGGACTGGCAGACGACGTCGGGGTTGGCGAGCACTCCGATCTCCGGGGCCCTGAGGGTTTTCGAGAGCTTCTGCTGGGATTGCCCGAGGCGGACGTTGAGAAAACCGATGTCCTGCGTGCGCCTCCCCCACACGCGGGCCCCGGAGTCGGCCAGCAGGACCAGGGAGTCGGGTTCCGGAAGAGTGTACTGCAGGTACTGGTAGTGCTGCTTGGCCGTGTCGCGCACGACTCTGCGCGTGTCGGCCAGGTAGGCCAGGTACTCGCCGCGCATGTCGGCGACCTTCGCGCGGTAGGCGCTGACCTGGCGGTACATCTGCATACCGACCATGGAGACCATCGCGAAGACCATCGCCCCGGCCATGAAGAGCATTCTCGGGTTGTTCGTTTGGGAGAGGGCCATGAAGGCCATCATGCCGACCGATCCGAGCATGGGGACGATGGAGGTGAGCAGGTTGGACGCGTTGGGCGCCTCCTCGCGGTCCGGCGGCGGCTCCAGGACGAGCTCGCCCTGGGGCCGTGTGGGGATGTTCTCCCCGCCGGCCTCAGATTCCTGCTTCTGCCTGACGGCCTCTTGCTTCTTCCTGGCCAGTCGCGCCATGTCTCCTCCGAATGCCCTTTTTTACCGGTTGATCATACCTGCTGGAACCGCCTGCCCCTCCCCGCGGCCCCGCAGCGCTCCGAGAGCGAACGGGCCGTGCGGACAGCACTGGCACACGGCGCCGCACACGTGAAAGAATACACGGAGCGGCGAATCCTAACCGTATGTCATGAAAGACAATAGAGAACAGGAGCGACGTGTCAGATCTGCTGGTGCCCTTCACACTCCGCCTGCCCGACGCCTCCTTGCGCGATTGCGCGGCCTCCCAGGGAACCCCCCTGTCCGAGGCCCTCGACTCGTTAGGCGTGGATCCCTCTTGGGTCCACTTGTGCCGTGTTTCCGGTTCCTCGGTGAAGCCGACGGACCGCGTAGGCGTCGAGGTGGCGGCGGGGGACGTCATCATGTTCGTCGCGGATCCCTCCGCGATGCTCTCCCACCAGGGGTGGCCGTTCCGCAGCCCGCACGGGGGCTCCGAGGCGGAGGCTGATTCCCCCTCGCGCGCCCGTGCGGTGTCAGCGGGGACCCTGGTGGGGTCCGCGCTGGTGGTCGTTCTCGTCGAGGTGTTCGTCTTGGCGAGCCCCTTCGTGTGGGGGTGGCAGCCCGACCCGGTGTCCCGGTTGGCCTTCGGCTCGCTGAGCGTTTTCTACGCGCTGGTGCTCGGGTACATCGCCCCCGCCTGGGCGCGGACGGAGTGCGTGGCGGCGGCCAGCGTCGTGTTCGGCCTGGCCTGCCTGCAGATCGTTCCGGCGGACAATCCGGTGGGCTCCGCCGTCGCCCCCATCGTCGTGACGTGGGGCGGGCTGTTGTACTGCTTGTCCTACGGGGTGCGGCGCGTGGAGGGCGTGGAGGACGCGATCTCCGTTCCCCGCGCGGCATGGGCCGTGGCAACCGCGTGCGCCACCCTCATGATCCTCGGGAACTCCCTGGTGGCGCGCCCGGCGTTCCTGGCGGTCGCAGCAGGAGCGGCGCTGGTGTGGCTCTCGCCCCAGCTGACTGTGCGCGCCGGATCTTTCGTGCTCATCGACATCAGGGAGGTGATGACCGTGGCGCTGCCGGGGCGCCAGCAAGAGCCGCCGAAGCCGAAGGCGATGAACGCGCGCGCCTCCCACGAGGCGTACACCTCGGCCCGGGTGCGCTCCCACGTGGTTGTGGCGCTCGCGTGCCTGCTGTGCGTGCTGGGCGGCATTGGGTCCGGGGCGTACCTGGGCACACAGGAGTGGCACGGGCGCGCGGCTCTGGCGACGATCGTGGGCGGCGCCCTGTCCCTGGGTTTCGCGGCGCGCGTGCAGCGCGGCGCGTCGCGGATGCTCCTGATCGCCTCATCCGCCGTGCTCGCCTCCGCCGCAGCCGCCTCCGCTGGGGTGTCGGCGGGCGTTCCCGGCGGCTCGGCCGCCCTGCTCTCGTGCGCCGCTTTCCTGCTGGTCGTGCTCTTCATCCGCGACACGCGCAAGACATCGGCCTCACCTTTGGCCGGCCGCCTTCTCGATGTGCTCCAGGCCTTCGCCATGGTCGTGGTACTGCCGTCGTCGGTCTACGCGTCGGGGCTCTTCGACGCGATCCGCCAGGCGGTCTAAAGAGAGCGGCGCGCGTCCAGTGCCGCGCGCCGCTTACTCGTCCTTCTTCTTGTGGTAGCGGGGAGAGGTGCCCAAGGCGGAGCGGTCCGGGTGCGCGCGGGCGACCTCCGCGTCCACGCCCCGGTACACGTACGAGGTATTGTCGAACACCGATTGGGTCGCCAGGACGCCGTCGCGGTAATCCGCCACCGTCTGGGCGCTGGGCTCGGTGCCGGGGAATTTGTCCATCAGCGGGTTCTCGTCCGGGAACTGGGTCGGATCGGTTGTGTCCAGACCGTTCGGATTGAGCAGGGGCTGGCCAGTCGGCCCTTTCGTCGCCGAATGGACCAACGCCTGCACCACCTGGTTCCCCGTCGCATCGGGCCACCGCTGCATTGACACCGCGAGGAACCCAGCGACAATGGGAGTCGCATACGACGTGCCCCATGAATCAACGATCTGGCCAGTGCCCAGCTTATGGCGGGTGATCCTATCCCCCGGGGCCAGAACCGTCAGGCCGCGCCCGTAATTGGAGAAACTCTGCATACTCCCACTCAAGTCCGATGCGCCCACGCCCACAGTCCCATTCACCGACGCCAAAGAATCCGCAGGATCCTGCGCGCCGTCGTTGCCGGTTCCCACAACGACCGCCACGCCACGCGCAACAGCGCCGGCAACTGCCTCACGCGCGCTCTCAACGTATCCCCTGCCGGCGAGGGAAATCGACAACACCCGCACCCCGTCGTCGATAGCCGCATTGATCGCATCGTCGACACTGGTGCTTGCGCAGGAAGACTGATCACTGTCCTCCGAAGTCGGGATCACGTAGTTGACGATCTCCGCCCCGCGCGCGACCCCGTAACCCCGTGCGGCGAGGATCGACACCATCGCCGTCGCGTGCGAACGGCTTTCATCCGTCGCAGTGAAAGAGCACATCGGTTTGACCGTGATGCTGGCCCCCTGGATCTCGGGCATACTCGTGTCCGCAGGGCCGTCGATCACGCCGATTTTGATGCCTTTACCCGTGAATCCCGACGCCACCTCGTTGTCCACGCCCAACGCCGCCACGTACCCTTGCGTCGTGATCTCATCGACTGCGCGCGCACCAGGCGCGCCCACGAGGCACAGCCCCACGGCAAGGCCCATCGCAACCATGACGCGGGCGAGGCCCGCGCCGACAACAGGGTCGCCGACACGGGCCGCGCGCTCACGTTTCATCCTCACAACCCCCACTCGTCCAGGTCGATCTCGAATACGACGCCATCGTTCTCCGAACCCGGCCCGTGCGCCGGATCCCATACCGGACCCGTGTCATCGGTTTGGTCGGAGAACAGGCCGGAGAAGCCACGGCGCTTCTTCTTCTTGTCGTCGCCGGGAGCGCCCGCGCCGGCACCGGCACCGGCGCCTCCCATGCCCATCATACCCGCGCCATTGGCCCCAGCAGCGCCCTTGAGACCAGCGCCCGCGCCCTTGAGACCAGCGCCAGCACCAAGGCCGGCGGCACCGCCCTTAGCACCAGCGGCACCGGCCGCTCCGAGCCCACCGGCTCCAGCGAGGCCCTTCAGGGCACTAGCGGCGCCGGCGCCCAAAGCGCCGGCGGACGCCGCCTTGGACATATCGGTCACACTGGAGGGGATTTTGTAAGACGGGTCCCACTTGGGATCGGAGAAATTCGTGGCAGAGGGCGGAGTGTAACCGCCAATGGCGCCATTGGGGGTGACTGTCTGATTTATCGGACTTTCCAGCAGACTGTCAGTGTCCAGACCGTCAACATTCCCATGGGAAAGGTCGTCCTGGAAGGCCCCTGATTTCTGGGATCCGTCCGACATCCAGTCAGCATTCCCAGCCGTGTAAGGACTTCCGCCACTGGAACCGTCAAGGGCGCCCGTGGCGCCTAAGCCACTGGGATCATAACCGCCGACGCCGGAGCCGCCGCCAATACCACTGGGGTCGTAGCCGTCCAGACCACCGCCGATACCGCCGGCGCCCAGGTCGTTCGGGTCGGTGATCCCCGGCATGTCGGTGGTGGGAGAATAATCGCCGCCGGCAACCGACCGGTTGCCGTCAATATTCGCCTGCATGCTGTCGGCGCCCTGATTGAGCTGCGTGTTCAACTGGTCGAGGACGCTCTGGCAGTACTCATTGCGCTCCTTCTCGCGTTTCTTCTCCTGACCGTCAAACCACCAGTCCGAAACAACGTCAACGAGCCCTACTGACGGAACAACGACCTTAAACACGGTCGGCACACCATCCAAGCTGTCCTTGAACGACTGTTCCGCGGGGGTCAAGAGCTCATCCGACACATTCGTATTGAACTTATCGCGCGCATCGCGCATGACGGCCCGCGCTTGAACCACCGACCGGTGCCCCTCCTCCAGCTGGTTCCGGGTCTTTTGCAGGTCGCTGCGGAAGCTCGTCGCCCACTCGCTGATCGCCGAGCGCACATCCTGCGAATGGTACCCATTGTCGCGCTCGTACTGCGTCACCAGATCCGAGCACTCCTTGATCTTGTCCAGGACAAGCTGGTACGCCTTCTCGTCCTCCGTGTCATCGTAATGCAAGTCAGCCACGGCCTGCAGGCGCTCATAAGGCGATTGGCTCTGCTCCTGAGGCGTCTCCTCCTCCTTGCCGAACAGCCACTCCCAAATGCCGCCCCGATCATCCTCGCCGCTCATTGTTGCTCCTTCCTCTTCCAATAATTCAGTCACACTATTGACAGAAAACACGACGACGCGCGAACGCCATCATATGCGCCTAAAACGCCCCTCGAGTCGCCGTTGGCCGCATAGCCGAAACGAGCCCTAGGAAATGCTCTCCCTGGGCGCGAACTGACCACGACTTGGAGCGTACGCGCTCCCGCCGCTACTTGACGGCGCGGATGAAGAAGACGCTGAGGGCGACGACGCACTGTACCCCGACCCCGCAGGTGCGGAAGGAGTCCCAGCAGTCATCGGCGGCGTCACAGCCGGGCTGTAATCGGGGCCGCCGCCCGTGCCATTCGCCGCCCTCCTGAAGCTTTCCGCGATCTCGGCATCGTTCTCCTCGTAGCTCGCGACCTGGGTCTCCGAATTCTTCAGCATTTCACGCAACTGCGTGATACGGGTGTCGAGGTTCTTGCTCGTGGCCTCCAGCACGGACTTGTACTTCCCGCAAATCGCCGTCGGTCCCGCCTCGTACCCCCACTTGAGTGAGGTCTGTTCGCGTTCGATGGCCTGCAGGCCATCGTTCTGCGCGCCCGTCAGCGCATCAACGCCGCCCGCTGTTCGCGTGCGGGCGCCGTTCTCCTGGTCCGGGTCGATCCCGCCAGTCCCCTCAGCTTCTCCAGCCATTGTTCTCTCCTGTCAAACTGCTTGAATCCGCAACGAATACTAACGGCACTGGGTGTGGGACGGTTGAGACCGTCCCACACCCAGCCCGCCCGCTCGTCTCACGACGCTATGCAGGACGGGCACGCCGACGAGCGAAGCACTACCGAAGTTACCACTTCTGCTTCTGCTGCTGCTCCATTTCCTGGTACCTCTGGGCGGCGGCGTCCACGCCCCCGCCGACCTCGCCGAGGATTCGCTTCAACTCGGCCATGCCCTCGTTCCATTTCATCTTCGACTCGTTGTAGGCGGCCTGGGCCTCGCCCTCCCATGTCACCTTCTGCAACTCGGTATCCATATCACTGAGGATCTGCTCAATGTCCTGGGCACCGGTCTTGATGTCTGTCGCCGCCTGCGCGAGGTGGGCGAAATGTACCAGAATTCCGTCACTCATGATTCACACTCTCCTTGTCTTGGTGTTAACGATCACAGGGCGCTGGTGTACTTGCCCATGTCCGCGGCCAGGTCCTCTTCCTGCTGCGAGTAGGCGCGCGAGGCGCCGCCGAGCTTCTCCACGAACTCGCTCAACGCGTTCGTCGTCTTGTCGGCGTTCTCCCTCCACTGCTGCATGAGCTGGCTGAACCGCTGCGCAGCGGGCCCCTGCCAGATCGCGCCCACATTCGCCAAGTCGCCCTCGAGCCTCTTGAGACGGGCCTGCAAACTGCCCTGCGCGTTGGAAATGGTGTTGGCGGCCTGCTGGAGGGCGCCCTCACCTACTTGCATCCCTGAGTTTCCAGCCATGAGGTTCCTCTCCCTCTTGCAAATCGGTCAATTTTTCTCGGTAACCGTGCGATGCGCCGGCGCTCCGATGGGTTTACTATATGCACGTCCCCCGCCCAATGTATAGCCCCTAAGAATAATTCCAACTATTTTACCATTCGGTACGCGAACGATGGATCCCCTAGACTCGTGAGGGGAAGGAAGAAGGCACAGATATGGCCCCCACCGATCAAGGCCCGCTCTTGATTCCGATCACAGTCGCGTACGGGCGGCGCACGGCCGATATCACCGTCCCGTCGCAGATGATCCTCGCGGAACTGGCGCCCGCTCTCGCCCAGGCCCTCGAAGAGGGCTCACCGAGCCTTGAGCGCCCCATCTCGATCCTGTCCGGCTCCCGCGAGCTCTCCTACTCCCAGACCCTCGCCTCCCAGAAGGTGGGCCCCGGGGCGACCCTCACCCTCTCGCAAGTCCAGGACCCCGCGCCTCCCCGCGTCTACGACGACCCCGTCGAAGCCATCGGCGACCAAGTCGAGAAGAACGTCCCCGCGTGGACCAGCGCCTCCTCCACCACCCTGGCCACCGGAGTGTCCACGACCCTGCTGGTCCTCACCGCCTACCTGGTCGCCACATCCGGCCAGAACCTGCTCAGCGCCCTCATCGCGGGCTTCGCCGCCGTCATCGCCACGGGAGTCGCCGCCCTGGTCGCTCGGACGAGCCCCACCGGCGGCCTCGCACTGGCGCACACGGCCCCCCTGCTCGGCGGCGCCGCCGCCGTGTCCTTCGCGGACGCCACGACACCCGGAGGGGCCTGGATCGCCGGCGGTATCGTCATCGCCATCTCCTCGATCGCAACATTCGTCCTGCCGGGGGCCCTGCGCGTCAGCGCCATAGCCCCCGCCACCGTCGGAATCGCGCTCACACTCATCGGATTCTGCATCCTCGCCTTCCCCTCGGTGCCCAGCGGGCCCGCAGCGCTCATCACCCTCATCCTCGCGGTCATCCTGCTCCTCGCGCCCGCTCTGGTGGTCGCCCGCCCCCAAACCCTCGACGTCGCCTCCACGGGCGCCATGCAAGGCGGCGGACTGCGCGCGGCCACAGTGGCCCCCAGGTTCCGCGCCGCACGCGTCGCCATGCTCAGCGTCGCCTCCGGCGCCGCAGCCGCCCTACCCCTCACCTGCGCGCTCACAGTGTTCGGATCGACGCTCCAGTCCGTCCCGGAGGCGGGCAACCCGGCGCGCCAAACCCTCGACCTCCAAGCGGACCCGTGGGGGATCGCCCTGGTCGCGACGATCGGCCTGGTCCTCACACTCACCGCCAGGACCCAGCGCTCGCGCGCCGAGGTCCTCATCCACACGATCACCGGCACCGCGCTGATCGCCTTCGCGTGCTTCGCCGCCGCCTCCACCCACCCCGCGGCCGTCCCCGTCGCCGCGGCGGCCGGCCTCATCGCCAGCTTCCTGCTGCTCGCCTTCGCAGTCGTCGCACCGGGCGCCCGCCCAACCCTCTCCCGCGTGGCCGGAGCCCTCCAACTCGTCGGCCTCGTCGGCGCCTTCCCCCTCGTCATCATGTGCTGGGAGCTGTTCTGAACCATGGCATCCAACAAAGACCTCCTCAACGCCCAGCGCTACCAGAGGCGGCGCCTCACCACCGTGTTCTCCATGGGCCTGCCCGGAGGACAGGAGACCGAACCCACCTCCATGACCGGCCCCATCGCCGTCGGCGCGATCCTGGCGGTCATCATGGTCGTCGTCGCGGCCCTGCTGGGCAAATTCGCGCCCGCGCTGCCCGACAACTGGGAGAACGGAATGCTCATCACCGTCAAAGACTCCGGTGAGCGCTACTACACCTCCAAGGGCACCCTGCTGCCCCTCGGCAACATCACAACCGCGCGCCTGGCCAGCGCCGCGGGCGAGATGTCCACCTCCTCCGTCTCCGCCAGCGCGCTCGCCGAGATCCCCCGGGGCACGCCCATCGGCATCATCGGCGCGCCCGACGACGTCCCCTCCTCCGAGAACCTCCGCTCCGACCAGTGGACCGCCTGCGCCATCGGCACCGTGACGCGCACGTGGGTCGCCGGAGCCCCCCAGTCCCTCGTCGACAACGGAACCGCCCTGGTGCGCTCCGAGGGCACCGCCTACCTGGTCTCCGGAAACGCCAAGTACCGCATCGAGGACTCCGCCCTGTCGGGCGTCCTCATCGCCCTGGGGCTCGAGTCCTACAGCATCGTCGAAGTGGATCCGTCCTGGATCGCCGTCTTCGCCGACGGCACCCCCATGGGACCGCTCGTCATCGACCGCGCGGGCACTCCCGTCACAGGGCTGCCCGCCTCCGTGTCGTCACCAGTCATCGGCTCCGTGCTGGCCGCCCAGGGCGACGCCCGCAAGTACATCGTCACCGCCGCCAGCACCATCGCCCCCCTCACTGAGGTGACCGCCGCCCTCTACGCCCTCGGCTCGCCCGCGCTGGCCCAGCCCACCACCGTCCCCGTCGCCGAACTGGCCACCCTCACGATCGACACGAAAGGGGTGGGCCCCACCGACTGGCCCGCGGCCATCAGCGCGCCCAACCCCGCCAACGCGCCCTGCGCGACCCTCGACCTGACGGGGACGACCCCAACCGCCAGGCTCAGCACCGCGCCACTGAGCTCCCTGGCTCCTGCGGACGAGTCCCAGTCCAGCAGCGGCTCCGCCCCGTCCGCCTCCGACCCCTCCGCGGGCGACCTCGGCGTCGGCACCACCGACGTGACATCCGGCTCCACGGGGAACAACCCCGCCGCCAACGGCCCCAAAGTCATGGTCGCCGGAGGCTCGGGCGCCCTCGTCCGCTTCACCGACGGCGGCGCCCTGGGGGCCACCGTCTTCATCTCCGACGTCGGAGCCGCCCACCCCCTGGGCGAGAACACCGACGACACCATCGCCCGCCTCGGCTGGACCGCCAACGACATCGTCACGATCCCCGTCGCCTGGCAGCGCCTCATCCCAGGAGGCGCAACCCTGTCCAACGCGCAGGTCTGGGCGGGGGTCCCCACCTCCTCGAGCACGCCCAACGGCCCCGTCGCCGGAACCACTGCGATGGCGATCCAGCCCGCCGCACAACCTGATGCCGAGGGCGAGGCGTGCAGTGCCGACAAACCCCAGTTGATCCCCGCGCAGACCGCCATCATCAACCAGCTCGGCCTGCGCAACGCCTGGAAGACCTCCGAAGGCGGCGGCGTCACCGTCGCTGTCATCGACTCCGGCGTCCAATCGACCAACGCCCACTTCAGCGGCGGTGCGCTGCTGGCCGGAGTGGACCTCACCGGAGAAGCGGACGGGCGCGTGGACACCTACGGACACGGAACCATCGTCGCGGGGCTCATCGGAGCCCGGACCATCAAAGGCTCCGGCCTCACCGGAGTCGCCCCCGCGGCCAAGATCCTGCCCATCCGCGTCTACCGCGACACCGAGAAAGAGACCCAGGACGCCGGGAACGGCCCCCGCATCGACCGCATGGCACAGGGCATCACCGCGGCCTACAAGGCCGGGGCCCGCATCATCGTCGTCGCCCAGTCCACTCCGAACGACACACCCCAGCTGCAGGCCGCCGTCATCGACGCCACCAAAGCGGGCTCCCTGGTGGTCGCCTCAGCGGGCACCAACACCCCCGAGGAGATCGACAAACCCCGCTACCCCGCCGCCTACCCGCAGGTCCTCTCCGTCGGAGCCATCAACCCCGACGGAACGCACTCCGACACCAACGCCCAGGGCGACACCATCGACATCACCGCGCCCGGCTCCAACGTCCACTCCGCGTTCATGGGCGGCGGCGACTGCATCTTCTCAGCGGACACCCCCGCCACCTCGTACTCGGCGGCCTACGTCGGGGGCATCGCCGCGCTCGTCGCCTCCGCCCACCCCAAAGAAACCCCCGAGGAATGGAAGTACCGCCTCACCGCCACCGCCCTGCGCCCCAACCCCGGAGAGCACTCCACACTGGACGGATGGGGCATCGTCGCCCCCAGCGCGGCGCTCGCCCTCGACCTGAACACGATGATCCCCGGCCCCCCGCGCCCCGATGGCAAGACCGCCGTGCCCCTGGCCGTCGTCGCCGCCTCCCCGCCGGATTTCTCCGTGAACTACGGGCCCCACATCCAGCGCGTCACGCTGGTCGTCACAGCGGTGGGGATCGCCGCGGCCATGATCCTCACCATCATCCGCTGGCTGCGCCAACCGAAGCCCCGCCCCGGGACGGCGCGCCGGGGCAAAGGCGGGGGCGCTGGGGCGCCGCGCCGCTAACAGGCAGGCCGGGCACCCGTGATTCCGCTGCAGCGGACCCCTCCCCCGGTCATGCACACAGGGGGGGAAGCGGCGCCCCGCACAGGTTGTTCCTGCGCGGGGCGCTCTCCTCGGAACCCCGTCGGCAGCCGTCAGCGCCGGGGCGGACCCGGAGTGCGAGACGTGGGCTCGGAACCGCGCGGCACCGCCCGCACCAGAGCGGGCCCTCCGCTGGGCATCACCGTCATTGGCCGTTGAAGGTGAACTTCCGCTCCTTGCCCTCGCCCTCGACTCCGACCGTGACGACCTGGCCGGGCTGGATCTCCCCGAACAGGATCCGCTCCGACAGGGAGT
>ERZ772971.1280-NODE-1280-length-14769-cov-7.318404_pt1 | contig 14769 bp, 7 predicted proteins | sample MGYA00511943_ERZ772971 | MGnify/ENA primary metagenome ERZ772971 (study PRJEB29015, sample SAMEA2737929) | human oral metagenome | biome: human oral; feature: human-associated habitat; material: dental | place: China | collected 2144 ... | reverse complement strand
TAGATGAGCATATTTTGATCGCGGCACTCTTTGGCTCTGTTATATGGAATATCATCACGTGGAGGTTCGGTATGCCGTCGAGCAGTTCGCATGCACTCATCGGCGGATTGATCGGTGCGGTTCTGATGTCTGCCTCAGGGGCGGACGGTCTGAACTTTTATGGTATCGGAAAGATCATTCTCTCGCTGATCCTCTCGCCTCTTGTTGGTATGGCGTTGGGCTGCGTCATCATGCTGCTGTTGTTCCGCTTCTTTGGTCGGTTCCGTCCGACCTCAATCAACGGCAAGTTTAAGAAGATGCAGATTTTAACAGCGGCGACGATGGCGTTCTCGCACGGATCGAACGACGCGCAGAAATCCATGGGTATCATGACGCTCGCGCTGCTTGCCGGTGGTTATATCGACGTGTTCGAGGTTCCGACCTATGTCAAGGTGCTCGCAGCGACTGCCATGGCTTGTGGCACGGCGGTCGGCGGCTGGCGCATCATCAAAACCATCGGGGGGAAGATATTCAAGCTTCAGCCGATTTCCGGATTTGCGGCAGATCTAAACTCCTCCATCATCATATTTGGTGCGACACTCCTGCATCTGCCTGTCAGTACGACGCACGTTGTGTCCGGCTCGATCATGGGCGTTGGTGCGGCGAAGCGCATCAATGCGGTTCGCTGGGGCGTGGCACAGCAGATGGTTGTTGCGTGGGTCATGACGATCCCTTGTACCGCGGTGATGGGCGCGCTTACGTATAAATTTGTCATGTTCTTTATCTAAGGAATCGCTGATGATATGTAAAAAATCCTGCTCGCATGATGAGCAGGATTTTTATATAGAGAGAAAGGGATGGAGGTCTTTATGGAGAAAAACTTGCTGACACTAGCAAAAGAAGCACAACCCCATTTGGGGAGTCTGATCGTTGCGGCAAAAATCAACGGTGAAATACGCGACATCCAAACGTCCTGCACGGACGCCGATGAGATTTCGTTTGTGGAATTAAATTCTGCATTGGGGTGGAGCATCTATCGGCGCTCCGTGCTTTTTCTTTTGATTGCTGCCGTGCACAAATTGGATAACAATGCGGAAGTCATTGCAAAGTTCACCGTGAATAAGGGGCTGTACTGTGAAATAAAAATCCCAGCAGGGGAGCTTGATCCCTCCTTTATCAAGGAGATTGAGGATCGGATGGGCGCCATGATTGCCGCGAACATTCCCATTGAGAAACGCAGCATTCCCCGTCAAGAGGCAATCAATCTCTTTCAAAAATTGGGGCGTGAGGGCAAGGTGAATCTGCTCTCGGCACTTTCAAATCCAACGATCAGTATATACACATGTGATGGGTACACGGACTATCTCTATGGCGCAATGCTTCCTGAAACAAAGGATCTCGGCCTTTTTGAGCTGGACTATGAACGTGACGGCGTGCTGATTCGTACGCCAGATGAAATGACGAAGGGGCAGGTCAGGAAACGCATCAATCAGCCGAAATTTGGCTCGATCCTCGCGGAGTCGAAGGCATGGGCGGATATTCTGGACTGTCGCTTTATCTCGGATCTCAACCGCATCAATAAAGAACATGCAATGGGAGATCTGATCCGCATTTCGGAGGGGCTGCAGGAAAAGCGAATCGCGCAGATTGCGGATCACATTGCTGCGCATCGGGAGAATATCCGTCTGATCCTGATTGCAGGCCCATCCTCCTCCGGAAAGACTTCGTTTGCGCAACGCCTGCGCATACAGCTGCGGGTCAATGGTCTGCGCCCCGTTATGATTTCGCTGGATGACTATTTCCTCAACCGAGCAGATACACCACTGAATGAAAAGGGGCAATATGACTATGAGTCTATTGACGCGTTGGATACCAAGCTCTTTAATGAGAATATGATTCAACTCCTTGCAGGGCAGGAGGTTCAGATCCCACGCTATAACTTTATCACAGGGATGAGGGAATGGAAGGAAGATGCGTTTTTTTCCATAGACAGTGATCAGCCGATTATCATTGAGGGGATCCATGGGCTGAACGAATATCTGACCAAGGATATTCCACGGATCAATAAGTACAAGATCTACATCAGTGCATTGACACAGCTGAATATCGATGCGCATAACAGAATCCCAACGACGGAGGTGCGCTTCCTGCGACGGCTTGTTCGGGACTATCAATTCCGCGGTGCAAAGGCACTCAAGAGTATACGGCAGTGGCCGGATGTCAGGGCAGGAGAGGAGAAGTACATCTTCCCGTTTCAAGAGGAGGCAGATGTGCTGTTCAACTCGGCACTGATCTATGAGATCGGCGTATTGAAGGCGTATGCGGTGCCGCTTTTGTCGGAGATCACGCAAGGGGAAGAAGGCTATACAGAGGCACGCCTTATCCTCCGTTTTTTACAATACGTCGATGAAATTGATGACGTAGACGATATTCCAAACAATTCTATTTTAAGAGAGTTCATCGGCAAGTCTGTGTTCTTCTCGTAGCAATGCAAGCGCGATCTTTTTGTAGTTCTCTCTGCCGGCACTATGATAAATGTTACGAACAAAAGAAGATGCAGTACTCCTTAGCAAACCCTAGTGGAGCAAGCGGCGTAGAGTGTGCGACCCGCCCCCTGCGGATTTTAATCGTTCAAGCGCAGCGCGTTTGGAATCCGCAGGTGTTTAGGCGGACGAGCACACGTCCGCTTGCGTAACGAGGGTTCTGCGTGGAGTACGCATCGAGAATCCGTAACAGTTTCCATAGACCCACGCTGCCTTTCGATTTGCATAGAACCTTTGTTTTTGTTATACTGTATCCTGTTACATGCGGAAGATAGGAACAGTAGGACACGCCGCAGCGGTGTGTGGAAAGAAGGCGGATCGCGCGTTGATCAAGTATGTGGGAAGTGTTTTTGCAGTATCATTTCTATTGGTATGCGCTGTCTATTATGGCGTAGGCTATTTTATGGCGGATTCCATTCGTACCGGAACTTTTTTTGATCATGGCACGGAGGCCGATCTGGGCTATGTTCTCCTCATGGGGGTTGACCGCAGGGCGGGCGATGCCGGCCGCAGCGATACATTGATGCTGGCTGCTGTCGATGAGGTTCATGGGGGTGTCACCCTGCTCTCGATTCCGCGCGACACGCGCGTTGAGGTTGGCAGCTACGGGTATGACAAGATCAATCATGCCTATGCGTTCGGTGGGCATGAGATGACGCTCGCGGCGGTCAGCACCCTTGTGGGCGTTCCCGTCACGCACTACGTTATGATCGACACCTCGGCATTTGAGCGGATTGTGGATGCCGTGGGCGGCGTGGATATCGACGTTGAGAAGCGGATGTACTATGAGGATCCGTGGGACGATAACGGCGGACTCGTCATCGATCTGCAGCCCGGCATGCAGCATCTCAATGGAGCACAGGCGATCCAGTATGTCCGCTATCGTGACGGAGAGGGGGATATTGGACGCATTGCACGGCAGCAGCATTTTATGCGGGCACTCCTTGCACAGTTTCTGTCCCCGCAGGTGCTTCCGCGCCTCGCGGCTGTCATCGATGAGGTCAAGAATGCGGTCGAGACTGACCTGACGACGCGTCAGCTTCTGACCTTGGCAAAACGCCTCAAAGGCATTGGAGGGGACGGCATGTCCATGCAGATGGTCGCAGGTACCCCAGCATACCTTGGGGATGTGAGCTATTGGATTCCGGACATCATAGAAACGCGCAAAAATCTTTTTGCGGGTGTAGGGAAGGAGCTTCCGGAGCGCATGCAGGAGGCGGCAGAGCGTGACGCCTCTGCCTATCGTGCGGATATGCCGGAGCGTCTGCGCGTGATGACGGAGGTGGATGAACGGGAGCTTCTCCCGTCCTCCGAGGAGCTCTTGGCAGAGGGCGACCGTGTGATCGGGGCACAGCGTGCGGCACACGAGCCCCCTGAGAAGAATCGAGCGGAAAGAGCTGAAAAAGGGCAGGATGCGGGAACGGCAGCAGATCACGTCAAGGCGCGCACACAGGATCGGGCAGAGGATATCTCGGTCATGATTATCAACGCGAGCGGTATTGATGGGGCAGGGGCGGAGATCGCCGACACCCTTCGCGCAAAGGGGTTCCGCATCGGGGGCGTGGAGACGGGAAATGCCTCGGATCGACCGAAAACCGCTGTGATGACAACGGAGGCGCACGTGAATATGTTCTACGGGATGCCGTTTCCCTGTGTCATCATGCCGGTGGACGGCGCAGGTGAGAAGCAGGCAATCGTGATCGTCGGGCGCGACTATCGCCCTAATTCCGCGCATGGAGGTGGAGAATAGCGATATGGGAAGTCTGAAGGTCATGGGACTCGAAAAGGCGTATGGCATACGTACGCTTTTTTCCAATGTGAACTTTGAGGTCATGCGTGGGGACAAGGTGGGGCTCGTTGGCGCAAACGGCACGGGAAAGACAACGCTGATGCGGATTCTGCTTGGACGCGAGGAGAGCGACGGCGGGCAGGTTGTGATGGATCGCGCCGACACAGTCGGCTACGTCGAGCAGCAGGCGTCATTCTCCCACGATACGCTCTACGAGGAGCTGCGCAGCGCGTTCTCCGACCTCATCACGCTCCGCGCGGAAAAGGAGCGGATGGAGCACGCAATTGCGGCAGGGGCTGCCGGCGCGGAGGAACTTGCCGCGTATGGGAATCTCGTGACGCGGTTCGAGGCAATGGACGGCTATGACTTTGAGAGCCGCATCCGCCGCGTGGCGTTTGGACTCGGCTTCTCCGAGGAGGAACTCCAAAAGGATGTCCGCCATTTCTCGGGCGGGCAGACGACGCGCATCTGTCTTGCGAAGGCTCTCTTGCGTGAGCCGGACTTTCTCTTTCTGGATGAGCCGACGAACCATCTGGACATCGGGATGATCGAATGGCTCGAAAAATTTCTGCAGTCCTATCGCGGCGGTGTGCTTCTGATCTCGCACGACCGCTATTTTCTCGACCGCGTGGCGAACCGTATTTTGGAGCTGGATCACGCGGAGGTCACGGCGTATACGGGCAACTATACGCACTATATGCGTGTGAAGAACGAGCGCCGTGCGGCGCTGCAGAATGCCTACGAGAAGCAGCAGGCGCATATCAAGAAGACCGAGGAGTACATCAGCCGCTACAAGGCGGGCATCAAGGCAAAGCAGGCGCGCGGACGGCAGAGTCAGCTGAATCGCCTTGAGCGGATCGTGCTGCCGCCCGAGGCCGCACGATTCAAGTACTTTGCGTTCACAAAGTCGACGGAGTGTGCACAGCGCGTGGCAGAACTTGAAGATATCAGCTTTGCCTATCCGGGCGGGCAGCGCATACTCGACCACATTTCCCTGCTCATCCGCAAGGGGGACGGTGTGGCACTCATCGGCGAGAACGGCGTCGGCAAGACGACGCTCCTACAGATTTTGGTTGGGGAGCTTGAAGCCACAGGGCAGCTCAAGATCGGCAGCCGTGTCAAGATCGGCTACTTCTCCCAGCAGCATGAGGGACTGGATCCCAGCAAGACCATACTCGATGAAATCTGCTACACATTTGGACTTGACGAGGAGACGGCACGCGGCTATCTCGGCGCGTTCCTCTTTCACGGCGACGACGTCCTGCGGCTCATCGGGGCTCTCTCGGGCGGTGAACAGGCGCGCGTGGCGTTCTTGAAGCTCATGCTGACGGGCGCAAATTTCCTCGTGCTGGACGAGCCGACGAACCATCTGGACATCCCCGCTCGTGAGGCGGTGGAGGAGGCGCTGATGGCGTTTCCGGGGACGTTTATTGCCGTCTCCCATGACCGCTATTTTCTCGACAAGACGGCAAACTGCACGCTCGAGCTCAAGGACGGCAGGATCACGGAGTATCTCGGCAACTATGGCTACTATCTGATGAAGAAGGAGGCCGAGGCGGAGGAGGCGGCGGAGGAAGCGCGTACTGCGGAGAAACACGTGCGCCGTGTGCCGTCCGAACAGGCGGAACAAGATCGCACGGAGAAGTCTGCTGCGCCCAAAACGGCGGTGCACAGCGCCATACCTGCCGCACGGCGGCAGGAGATGCTTGAGCGCATGGAGGCGGAGATCGCAATGGCAGAGGCGGAGCTGAAGGGGCTTGAGTATGAGATGAACCGACCGGAGACGCAGGCGGATCCGGAGCGCAGCCATGCGATTGCCGAGGCGTATGCGGCAAAGGAAATCGAGATCATGCAGCGTTATGAGAAGTGGGAACAGTTGACGGAGGCGTAACATGGAGCTGCAGCAGAATCTCGGCTTTCACTCCGAGGAGGAAGAACTCGCGGGCGTTGTGGATCACATCATATTTGCCTCCACGGACGGCGCGTTTTCTGTCTTTCGCCTGCGATTGGAGCAGAAGGGCAAGTGTACGGCGACGACGAAGGGCGCTGCGCCGCTCGTTGGGCAGGAGGTGCGCCTGACGGGCAGCTGGGTCACACATCCGCGCTTTGGACGGCAGTTTAAGGCCCTGCGGATGCACGTCAGTGCGCCCACGAGCGCAGGCGGCATCGAACGCTTTCTCGCCTCCGGTACGATCGACGGCGTTGGCCCCGCGATGGCACGGCGTATCGTGGAGAAATTCGGCGCGGAGGCGCTCCTCATCATCGAACGCGCGCCAAGCCGTCTCAGAGAGGTCGCGGGCATCGGACCAAAGACGGTGGAGAAGATCACTGCCTCCTATATGCGTCAGTCCGAGCTGCGGGACATCATGCTCTGGCTTGAGGAGCATGGAGTCACGGGGGCGTATGCTGCACGTATCTTCAAGGCTTATGGCTCGCTTGCGATAGAGGTGATGGAGAAATCGCCCTACCGTCTCGCACAGGAGATCGACGGCATCGGCTTCATCACGGCGGATACGGTAGCCATTGCTGCGGGATGGGAGAAAAACTCCTCTGCACGCATCGCCGCAGGTCTCTCCTATGAACTCGCGCAGATTGCCTCGGGCGGTCATTGCTGCATTCCCGAGGGGATGCTCGCAGAGCGCACGGCGCAGCGCCTTGGCGTTGCGCGGGGGGAGGTCATGGAGGTGCTCGGCCGTGAGGTGAAGATGAGCCGCCTCTATGCAGTGGATGAGATGGGGGAACGGCTCATCTATGCACCGCAGCTTTACAAGGCGGAGGAGGAGACAGCACGCCTTCTCCTCACCCTGCAGCGGAGGGCGGAGCACATTCATGTGCATGACACATCCTCTCTTGTCACGTCATGGGAGAAGGAGCATCATGTCAGCCTTGCCTCGGCGCAGCGGGAGGCGGTCATCGCCTCGCTGGAGCACGGTGTCCTCGTTCTGACAGGCGGCCCCGGGACGGGCAAGACCACCGTCGTACGCAGCATCATCGACATCCTCGGTGCGCAGGGACTTGAGATCCTGCTTGCCGCGCCGACGGGACGCGCGGCAAAGCGCCTTGCGGAGGCAACGGGATGCCCTGCTGCGACGGTGCACCGCATGCTCGAAGCACAGGGCAGGGAGGAGGGGGAGATGCGCTTCGGGCGCGACGCGGAGACGCAGCTTGAGGCAGATGTCATCATCGTGGACGAGGTTTCGATGATGGATATTGTGCTCATGCAGCACTTGCTTCGCGCCGTTCTTCCGGGGGCGCATCTCATCCTTGTCGGCGATGTAGATCAGCTTCCCGCCGTCGGTCCCGGCTCTGTGCTCAAGGACATCCTGCGCTCCGGCGTCATTCCGAGCGTTCGTCTGACCGAGATCTTTCGTCAGAACAATACGGGCACGATTGTCCTCAATGCACACGCCATCAATGCGGGGCGCGTGCCCTCCTTTACGGAGGCGGACTTTTCCTTTGTCACAGCCGTATCCAGTGAGGATGCCGCCGCACAGATCGTCTCAATATGCACGCGGCTCCTGCGCGCGGGGACGGATCTCATGGATATGCAGGTGCTCTCGCCCATGCGGCGTGAGGCGTGTGGTGTGGATATGCTCAACCGAAGCCTGCAGGCGGCGCTGAATCCACCTGCGTCAGATAAGGCGGAGGTCGTCGGGTTCCGCACCGGCGACAAGGTCATGCAGACACGGAACGACTACACGAAGAATGTGTTCAACGGTGACATCGGCCGCATCCGCTGGATCGATTCAGAGCATCTCGTCGTCGCGTTTGCGGAGGATATGGAGGTCTCCTACACGCGCGACGAGTTCGGCGCACTCACCCTTGCCTATGCAATGAGCGTGCACAAGAGCCAGGGCAGCGAGTACGACATCATCATCCTGCCGCTCGTGCGCGCACATCACATCATGCTGCAGCGCAATCTCCTCTATACGGGCGTGACGCGTGCGAAAAAGGGCGTCATCCTCGTCGGCGACCGTACCGCACTGTTCACAGCCGTAAGCAATGACCGCACGCGGCGGCGTTATACACTGCTTGCAGAGAGATTGGCGGAGAAAATCTAAGGAAACGTGGGAACAATCATATAAATGGATTGAAGAATTATGATGGACAATGTATAATTACATATACTATACTTCTTATGGAATGGACGGTGAGCTTATGGCGACAAAAAGCTTTTTGAAGAGCGTGAACATCAGAGGCGATAAGCAGATTCGTCGTTTTATGACTGCACTGGAGAAGGCTGAGCAAAGTCATGATGTAAGAAAAGAAAAGAATCCGACGGCGTATGAAGTTTCGACTGAGCAGTTAGGTGGATTGTTGTCGAAATATCGTAAAGTGTAGGTTCTATTATGATAGGTACGCCGATCGTTAATCTACTTGATTTAATAGAGCTCGAAGAAAATGAAGCAATAGAGAATATTACTAAAGAATTTTCCTGTCCCCATAATGGAGATGTAGAGATTTTTCTTAAAGAGAAAGCTGTGGAATTTGCAAAACAAAGAATAGCCGCGACATATCTTGTATTCAAACAATACAAAGGAGAAGATGTTGTTGTCGGCTATTTTTCAATTGCACAAAAATATTTTCACATTGATGCAAAAAATATAGAGAAGTTAAGCAGAACCCTGCGTAAGAGAGTCACTAAGTTTGCGACCTATGATAATGATTTGCGTAGATATGTAGTGTCAGCCATTCTCATCGGGCAACTCGGAAAAAATTATACACATGGATATGATAATCTGATTCGTGGAGACGATCTTCTCCGGATTGCATGCGATAAAGTGGAACAAATACAGCGAATATCAAGTGGGAAGATCGTCTATCTGGAATGTGAGGATAAGGTGGCATTAAAAGAGTTCTATGAACGAAATGGGTTCTTTACTTTTGGTGAACGGGTTCTTGACCGTGATGAAAGCGATGTTCTGTCTGGCAGCTACTTGATACAAATGTTTAAATATCTATAATAAAATAAAGTGATGAAGAAACGGAGGCGATTGCGACAGTGGCGCAGATGGCAGAGTTGCCGGAGGCAGTCATTCGGAAGATGGCAGAGGAGCATGGGGTTGAGGTTTCGTCGTGATCGATATGTAATCGAAGATGATAAGCCGCTCGTGATCGGGCGGCTTTTTTGTGTGGCAGAGTTTGTATTTCTAAAATGGGATTGACAACAGATGAGAAGGGGAGTATATTTGGGATTATAGTACTATGAGACACTTATAGGTGGAGTGGAATAACATGGAGGGGATTGTCATGCTAAAGGATTTGAAAAGCAAACGCCGATTGTCGCTTTTTGTGGCACTTGCTTTGTCCGCGGGGGGGGGGCACTCTTCTCAGATTTTCAGTATGCTTATGCTGCCGATGTGACGGGTGGAGATGTTCTGGTTGATGGAACACCTGCACATCCGGTACCTCCCGCCCCCGTTGCCGGCGGAGCGATCACAAACGCCTCCGACACTGGGAAGGTACACGGCAACAAAATAACCGTCAGCGGTACTGTGGTGGGAACTGTATATGGCGGCTATACAGCGGGAAGCGGCGATGCCACGGGGAATACAGCGACCATCAAAAATGCCGGAAGTATCACTTATATGTATGGCGGCTGGTCCAATACTGGAAATGCTACAGGGAATACAGTTGTATTGTCTGGGCCGGAACCTAATGCTTGGACGTACATGAATGTATATGGAGGCGGCAGCAACAATCCAGGGGCGGATGTCACAACAGGAAATACGTTAATAGTCAGAGCAGGTGCGGGTTATGGCAATGGTGTAAATCAGGTTCGTAACTTTGAGTATTTGATCTTTGAGCCGGCTTCAGATATTGCTCCGGGACAGAGAATGCTAGGAGTCAATAGTTATGGATTTCAGGCATTTGACTGGAATAAGGTCAAGGTCGGAAATGCGGAAACATGGACGAAGACGACAGGATTTACTCCAATTAACCTTGCTTATATGTATGCCTCTGCTCTGACTGTATATAACTATGATGCAGTTCAAAGGATTACGGCGGACGGCAAAACGGAATATGGATGGTATTCAAATGCAGCACCAACGCCGACAGGTACGCCGTCAACAGTCACCGGAAACAATCTCTTTTTTGACCGAAATCAGTTTAAGGAGGCAACGTCGACACTTACAGCACCTCCTGCGGGAGGGATCGCATTTGGCGGGCTGTCGCTATACGGCAATACCACGACGAAGAACAAGCTGACACTGGATGGCGTGTGGTTTGGCGGCACGAGTTACGGCGGATATACAAAGGCGACGAAAGGGGATTCAACTGAAAACGAAGTCATCCTAAAGAATAATGCCGGGACCGCCGGCAACATATATGGCGGCTATGCGGACAATGGGGATGCCACGGGGAATACGATCACACTGAGCGGCACGCATTCGGGCAGCTATAGTAGCACCAATCTGTATGGCGGCGGAAGCAGTAAGCCCGGAGCGAATGTCATGACAGGCAATACGCTGAAGGTCACGACGGCAGGAAATGGCGCCCGTACGATCAACAACTTTGAGAAGATGGCGTTTGTGCTTGGCTCTGGGGTCAAGTCCGGCGATACCATGTTGTCTGTTGCAGCTGCCGGCAACGCAACAACGTTTGACTGGAACAAGATCGGCGTGACCGGTATCGAGACATGGATGACCGGAAGGAGCGGTATGAATCGCGTCATCCTCTATGACGGCAACGGGAATGCACTGACGCTGAATCAGTACAGTGATACGATGACCGTGGACGGGGATTACGAATATGGCGTTCATACAAATACGACGACACCGAATGCCACGACGGCTACTGCTACGCAGATTTATTTTGATGGTAACAAATTTCAGAATGCCACAGCAACACCGACGACGGGAAGCACGACTGATATTTGTGCCGGCGGCTCGACCTATGGCAATACGACAAATCACAATACGCTGACGCTAAAGGACAACGCCGGTACGCCGCTCGACTTTGCCGGCGCACGGGCAGGCTATACAAAGGCGCAGAATGGCGGATCGGAGCATAATACGCTAAATCTCCTCACGGGCGGTAGTGTCACAAAGGGCTATGCGGGATATACCGAGGGCGTGCATCTGCTCGTCAATCCAAAGGTTTCGGCAGCGGTGGATACCTCGAAGAACGCTGACGCAAAGAACAACGTGGTCAACATCAAGGGCGGCACGCTGAACGCAAGCAGCAAGCTCTACGGCGGATATATCGCGACAAATACGGCACTGTCTGCGACATCAACGGGCAATGCCTCGGGCAATACCATCAACATCGAAAACGGAACATTCGGCGTGGGTAGCGAAATCTACGGCGGCTATACGAACGGCACGGGCGAGGCGACGGGGAATACCGTCAACCTCGGCAAGAGTGACGGTACGTTTAACGCGCCCACGCTCTCGAATGTTACACTCTATGGCGGTGGATCGAGCGGCTCCGCTAGAGATGTTGTGACGGGCAACACACTCAACGTCAATACAAATGCAACGGCGGGTAATATCAAGAACTTCGACAAGGTGAGCTTCAATTTTAACAGCAGCTTCAATCAGGCAAATCCTATGCTGAATCTTGTGGGCGGTGCAACGTCTCTTAATTGGAACAGCATCACCTACACGGGTACGGTGCCGACCGGACGCTCCGTCCTCATGCAGAATATGAGTACCATCAACTTTGGGACTACGTATAGAGCAAAGGAAGTTCCAACCACGTCTGATACGCATGAAACCGTACTCGATACAAATACTGGAGCGGGAACGGCACAGCAGGTTTTCCTCGATGGCAATCAGTTTAAGAGTGCGGCTCCGACCATTACAACGGGAAGTGCAACCGAAGATGTCTGGGCAGGACGCTCCGTCCTTGGCAATACAACGACGGGTAACACGCTCACATTGAATGGCAGTACCACCCATCGGGATGCCTACGGTGGCTGGACGGCAGGGGCAGGCACGACGAAGGCGGCGAAAGATAGCAGCACGGATAACATCGTAAACCTCGTCAACAGTACCGTACGCAACATCTATGGCGGCTTTTCCTCCACGGCAAGCGGCAATGCAACGGACAACAAGGTCAATATCTCCGGCGGCACGGTCAGTGGAACCGTGCACGGCGGGTATCTTTCCCATGCCTCCGCGACAGGCGATGCCACGGGCAACATTGTCACCATCACGGGCGGCACAATGGGCGATGTCTACGGCGGCTGGACGGCGGGCACGGGTAAGACGACGGACAATACGGTAAACATTGGCGATGGCAGTCATGTGCTTGCCTCCGGTACGACCATCAACGGAGTACTTTATGGTGGCAATCAGGCAGATGTGACTGGTAACACGCTGAACGTTAAGACCAACGCGACGGCGAGGAACATCGCGAAGTTTGACAAGGTTAAATTCGACATCAACAGTACGGTCAACACGGCGAATGCTCTGCTTACACTGAATAACGGCGTGCAGACCACGGGACTCAAGTGGGATCAGCTCGAAGTCGATACGTCGAGCCTTACGGGTGCAGGCATCAAGACCTACGAGCCGTACCGACTGAAGCTGATCGACAACGCGGCAGGCATTGCGACAACGGGCTATACGGGAGCCAAGGACAGCATAACGGACAAATTCGAGTACATCATCGATACCGACAGCCATGCGGCGAATGCGACGCAGTACATCACGCTCGAAGGCTACCAGTTCAAGGACAAAACAGCTGCAACGTATGCTGCTGCTGACGGCACACATACGGAAGGCTGGGCGGGACGCACAAAGGTCGGCAACAAGGTAGAGAACAATAAGCTGACCGTTACGGGCGGCACGATTGGCGCGGCGGCGTACGGCGGACTCGTGGAGAACCACAAGCTTGATGGGGGTGGCAACCCGCTCCCGACGGGTGATGCGGAGAAGAACACCGTCGCCGTTGCGGGCGGCACAGTCGCCAATGCCTACGGTGCCGAGGTGCGTACGAAAGACGGGAATGCCACGGAGAACAGTGCTGAGATCACAAACGGTACGGTCGGCTCCGTCTATGGTGCCTCCCTTGCGGCTGCAAATGCCACGGGTACAGCAGATAAGAGCAAGGTCGATATCTCCGGCAGTGCCAACATCACGGGAAATGTCTACGGCGGACATATTGCACAGGCAAATGCAACGGGCACAATCACAAACAGCGAAGTCAATATCTCGGGCGGTACAGTCAATGGCGCTGTCTACGGCGGCAAAAACGAAGGCACGGGCAGCTCGACTGGCGGCACGCTCAGCATCTCGGGCGGCAATGTTGGCGGCACGATCTACGGCAATCACACGAATGCGGGCGATGCCACGGGTGCGACCCTGAACATCACAGGCGGCACGATGGGCGATGTCTATGGCGGCTTTGCAAACGGTAGCGGTAAGACGACGGGCAATATCGTGAATCTTGGCACGGCATCGGATGCCGTTGCGGGCACAACGAATATTTCCGGCACCATCTACGGCGGGAACCAGACGAATGATGTTACAGGGAATACGCTCAACGTGTATGACAGTGTATCAGCGGGGAACATTGCGAACTTTGGCAAGGTGAACTTCAAGACGACGAGCAGCCACATAGCGGCAGGCGATACCCTCCTGACGCTTACAGGTGGTACGACAACGCTCGACTGGAACAAACTCCATGTCGACGACCTCGACAGCACAACCGCAAGAGCCACAGAGGATCGTATCCTGACGCTGATGGAGAACGCCAACCATATCAACTTTGGCACAAGCTACAGTACGACAGGAACGCGCGGACGCATCCACACAAACGACTATGAGGCGGATATTGCGACGGAGGGGAATACTGCCACAACCACGAAAGTCTACCTCAAGGGCTACCGCTTCCAGAACAATGATACAAGCTATGCGGGCACGACGGCTACGGATGCGTGGGGCGGACGCTCCATCATCGGCAACAAGGTACAGAAAAACAAGTTGACGCTCACGGGCGGCAGTGCAACACTGAACGCGCGCGGCGGCATGGTCGAAAACACCACTGTCCCGGGCACCACGGGCGATGCCGCGCAGAACACACTCATCCTGAACACGGGCGCAGCAGCGGCAAATGCCTATGGCGCCGAGGTCAAGACCAAGGCGGGTAATGCCACGAAAAACATTGTCGAAATGAATGACGGTACCGTGCATGGCAATCTCTATGGCGCGGCACTCACCGATGCGGCAGCTACGGGAAATGCCGATGCCAATGAAATGACCATCAACGGAGGCACCGTAAGCGGTACTGTTTATGGTAGTCATAATGCCGGTGCGGGCGATGCCAAGGGCAATACCATTACTATCAAGGGCGGTTCACTGCATGGAATCTACGGCGGCTTTGCCGCGGGTGCGGGGGCAACCACGGGCAACACCGTAAACCTTGGCGACGGGGAGCACAGCCTTCCCGCGGGTACAAACATTGCAGGCACCATCTACGGCGGCAACAAGGCGGATGTTACGGACAACA
>ERZ772971.1279-NODE-1279-length-14794-cov-36.230545_pt1 | contig 14794 bp, 13 predicted proteins | sample MGYA00511943_ERZ772971 | MGnify/ENA primary metagenome ERZ772971 (study PRJEB29015, sample SAMEA2737929) | human oral metagenome | biome: human oral; feature: human-associated habitat; material: dental | place: China | collected 2144 ... | reverse complement strand
TGACGATGGCTGGCCCCAGATCACCCGGCAGCGGTGGCCCCAGCTCCGGCACGTCGGGCGGCAGCGCTGGCAGCTTGGAATAGTCCGTTGGCAGCGCATCGAGTCCTTCCGAGCGCGAGACGCGATCCACGTTGTACAGCTCCGTGGATTCGCCTGAGCCGCGTTGCTGCGGTTGCAGTGACCAGATCAGCGCGCCCATCACGCCGACCGACAAGCCGCCGGCGAGGATCGCCAGCGTTCGCCGGTTCAGGCGCGTGACCGGGCGCGGTTGGGCGCGCAGCGCCACCGCCTCGGGTGCCACCTTGTCCGCCTGCGGTGCGGCAAGGTCGGGAATGTCGTCCTGGCTCATGCTCAGTTCCTCCCGGCGATGCCATCCGTGCGCTCGATCCGCACCACGTCGCCCTTGTCGGCCCCCAGGCGCAGTTCGGCCGCACCGAACAGGCGATCCACGATGTAGTACGGCGAGCGGAAGCGATAGTTCACCAGTTGCCCGTCGCCCTGCGTGCCGATGACGAACAGCGGCGGCAACTCGCCTTGGGCGATGCCTGCCGGAAACTGGATATAAACCTTCTCGCCATCATCGAAGGCGCGCAGCGGCTTCCAGGGCGGATTGCTGCCGCTGATTGCATAGCGAAAGCGGATGTTCTCCAGCGACAGGCCCGCATCGACCGGCGCGGCAGCGTTGGCGGCCTGCGCCTGGCGCTGCAAGGCCAGCATCCGGTCTTTCGGGTAGTCCCAGGACACCGAGGCCATCCATGCACGCTCGGTCGAGGTCAGCTCCAGAAGGTACGTCCTGCGGCTGGTGGTGATGACCAGATTGGTCTTCAAGCTGGAACGGATAGGTTTGGCATGTGCCTAGTCGTCAACGAACATGCAACAGCCTTGCATGCTATTGATGGCGCAGGGCATGCCGACATCAGCCGTCAGCCTGATGCGGCTGCAGTTCAAAGCGCTGACCCGCGCGATGTGGCTCATCTATGCAGCTCCCGAGACAGCGATTGAGAAACTGTCGGCCCCGCTCACACGGGAAGCCGAACAGGCCGCCAAGAATTTGCCCAGCGCAAAGGGCACGACCGATCAGATCGGCAAGCGCGTCGGACAGGATGCGCCGGCAGCAAGCCCATCAGATGCAGGTCCACTTCAAGGGCATCTCCTGGAGCGCCATGAACTCGTTTATGCACGGCGGCATCCATCCCCTGCGACGCAATGCTGATGGCTTCCCCGTGCATCTGGCCTGGAGGTGCTGCGCACCTCGAACGGCCTGAGGACCATGATCGCCATGATGATGGCCATCCTCACCGGCGATGAAGCCATCATCAAGCCGATGAGCAAGGCCCAGCCGGCGTTCGCCGACTACCCGCCGGACTTGCTCAATCCCTGATGACCGGTCATACGACACGCCGCCCGACCAGGCGCGCCTCGCGCGCATAGGCGCTCAGGCGCTCAGGCGCTCAGGCGCTCAGGCGCTTCTCAGCGTGGAATTGCAGATCACGCTAGACGGCAAACCTGCCAGTCGACGACCACGCCGTGACCGCCACTGCCGCAGCCTCTCTTACCACTTGACCTCGCTTTATGCGATAATTACCTTAGTCCATTGAATAATTTTTATTTTTCAATATAAATCAATACGTTATATAGGTTTCGGGCGAAATGAGAGAAGAGCAGTCAGATTTAGCCCAGATGGTCCGCCTGGCGTTGGACGAGCAGAGTGAGGATGTGCGCCTGTTCACGGCGCGGCTGGTCCGCAAGTACCGAGGGACGGCGCCCGACTTGGCCGAGCAGCTCGAACTGTTCCTTAAGTCGAAGCCAGTACGCAGTGTCTCTCCCATGCGCAAGCTGTCGCCTCAGCCGCCAACGGCCCACGCCTTGCCGGTTGACGACGAATCCCGTCTCTCTCTACTGAAGGTGTTCAAGGACGAACCGACGAGAGATGCGCCGCTGCTGTCCAGCGATGTCGAGGATTCACTGGGGCAACTCATCGCCGAACGCCGGCAGAGCGATCGACTTCAGGCCATGGGGCTGACGCCGACCCGCTCGGCCATCTTTGTGGGACCGCCCGGGGTCGGCAAGACCCTCACGGCCCGCTGGCTGGCCGCGCAATTGAAGGCGCCGCTGTACGTGCTCGACCTGACAGCCGTGATGAGCAGCCTGCTGGGCAAGAGCGGCGCCAACCTGCGGGCGGCCATCGATTTCGCCAAGCGCGAGCCTTGCGTGCTGCTGCTGGACGAAATCGACGCTATCGCCAAGCGACGCAGCGATGACAGCGACGTAGGCGAACTCAAGCGCCTGGTCACGGTGATCCTGCAAGAAGTCGACGAATGGCCTGCCAGCAGTGTATTGCTGGCGGCCACCAACCACCCGGAACTGATCGATCCGGCGCTGTGGCGACGCTTCGACCTGGTGGTCCAGTTCAAGACGCCCGATGAACAGGCGGTCAAGGAAGCCATCAAGCGATTCCTGGGGCCGGACTACGCCCTTTTTGCCCGTTGGATCGACATTCTTGTGTTTGCATTCGCCGGCCATTCGTTCAGCGACATCGAGCGCGACGTGCAGCGCTTCCGGCGTGCCGTGGCGCTGGGCACGACCACCGACGCTGATCTGGTTGAAGACTTCATGAAGGCGCGGGCTTTGGCGCTCGATAGGCAGGGCCGCATCGACCTGGCAGTGATGCTGGCCAAGCAGACCCGCCTGTCCCAGCACACTGTTTCCGACATCACCGGGGTGAGCCGGGACACGATCCGAAAGTACACCAATGAGACGTCTGCGGTACGAAAGGCCGCACAACGGAGAAAGGCTGACGCATGAGCCAAACCAATTTCCTGATCGGTCGTGGCGAGCTGCTGACCCATGACATCGTCGGCCCGAAGCGCATGCCAGGCAAGGCCGAGGTCTACACGTTCGCGCAGGCGCGGGAGCGAATGGTTCCTCAGTTCCGCAGTGCAAGCAAGGTGCTGGACGAGCTATCTGCTGACGCTTGCCCGGGCGACTTCGCGGTAGCCCGGCTGATGATGAATCCCAGCTTCATCGCGCGCTCGTATTTTCCGACAGGACTGCTGCGTAGTACGGGACTGGAGTCCATCGGGAGCCGTACCGTCAAGGTCAAGCCGCAAGCCTGGACCCGCAAGGGGCAGCCGCATGAAACCACAACGACCGAACTGTTTGTCGCCGGCAAGCGCCAGGCTTTCCGCAATCTCTCCCGATGGACGGAAACCATTGAGGCGGAATCCGACGAGGGCGAAGATCTTGCCCACATCGAACAATTTGCCGCCTTTGCGCCAGCAGAGCGAATCGTGGGCCTCGGCGGCCCGAAGGATCGCTTTTTCGAAGTAGGCCTACATCTGCTACCGGATGAAGACCCGGGCCTAATCCAGAAGGCTTTCGTGAAGTTCGCGCAGCGGGAAGGCGTGAAGGTCCACAGTGAAGTCGATTTCATCGCCGGCAATCTGTGGTTCGTGCCGGTCGAGGGCAAGCCGCGCGACATTGAGCGGTTGGCCAACTTCGCCTTCGTGCGGGTGATCCGTCCCGTGCCAAAGCTGCGTGGTATCCGTCCCTTGCAACGCAGTGGTGGGCCCTCAGTGGGATGCAGCCTACCCACCGAACAGGCCCTTTCATCCGAACCTCGTGTCGCCATCCTGGACGGTGGCCTACCCAAGCACCATCCGATCGGCCCCTGGCTGCGCTCGTACCGCAAGCTCGACGAAGACGCCGACGATGATCCGGACGGTCCGGAGCATGGCTTGGGCGTGACCTCGGCCGTGCTGTTCGGTCCGATCCAGCCCAACGGTACGGCCGGCAGGCCGTTCGCCCCGGTGGACCATCTGCGCGTGCTGGATCAGGAGGCGGGCGGCGAAGATCCATTGGAGTTGTATCGCACACTCGGTCTCATCGAGCAGGTTCTGCTGTCGAGGTCCTACGAGTTCATCAACCTGAGCCTGGGCCCAGATCTCGAAGTGGAGGACCGGGAAGTCCACGCTTGGACGTCCGTTATCGACGAGTTGCTCAGCGACGGCGACACGCTCATGACGGTGGCCGTTGGCAATAACGGAGACCGGGACCGCGAGCTCGGCTACAACCGCGTGCAGGTTCCATCGGATTGCGTGAATGCGCTCGCGGTCGGCGCGGCCGACGACACCGATGCTGGCTGGGCACGCGCTCCCTACAGCGCGATCGGGCCGGGCCGCAGCCCTGGGGTTATCAAGCCAGACCTGATGGCGTTCGGTGGCAACCCAGCAGCCAAATACTTTCATGTGTTGGCGCCGAACGTGAAGCCGGTGCTGACGCCGCAGTTGGGTACCAGCTTCGCGGCTCCGTACCTGCTGCGTAGCGCGGTCGGCGTACGCGCGATCCTGGGCGGAGATCTGACGCCACTCGCCATCAAGGCCCTTCTGGTTCACGCGGCCGATCCTGGCGAGCATGATCCGGTCGAAGTGGGTTGGGGCAAGATTCCTGAGGACACCCTCGACATTATCACCTGCCCGGATGGTGTGGCCCGCGTGGTCTACCAGGGCGAGCTCAAGCCCAGTAAGTACTTGCGTGCCAGCCTGCCGCTGCCCAAGGAAGGACTGCTCGGCAATGTGCGTCTGAAGGCGACGTTCTGCTATGCCTCACCCACCGATCCGCAGGATGCCGCGGCCTACACCAAGGCCGGCCTCGAAGTCGTCTTCCGGCCCAACGACGAGAAGATCAAGGATGGCAAGAGCAACGCGGATACCAAGGGCTTCTTCGACTTGAAGAAGTTCGCCACCGAGCAGGAGCGGCGTTCGGATCAGGGCAAATGGGAAACTGTGCTGCACGGGGCCAAGACCTTCCGTGGCTCCAGCCTCAAGAACCCCGTTTTCGACATCCACTACAACGCCCGCGACGGCGGCGGTCGGGCCACCACTGGTGCCGAGAAGATCCGCTATGCACTGATCCTCTCGGTCGAGGCCCCGAAGCATGCTGATCTCTACAACGACATCTTGCGTGCCTATGCCAAAACCCTCGTGCCGATCCAGCCGCAGGTGTCCTTGCCGATTCGTGTTCGGTAACGGTGGAAAAGAAAACGCATGTATAGAGCGGGCTGACGGGGAAGGAGAAGATCAATGCCGAAACCCTTGAGAAGCAAGGACAAGAACGGGGAGCCGTTCGCGCGACCACCGGAGATCGACGCCTGTTTGCAGAGGCTGGAGTCGGTCGATGCCAAGACACGCCTGCGGGCCTTCGCCATCTCGTCGAGGAAGAGCGACGGCTATGTGCCGTCGGAAGCACTGACGTATTTCCTGCGGCGCGCCCATGCGACGGGCGAAAATGATGAGTTCAAGCAGCTTTTCGGACTGCTTATGAAGCGTGTCGGGCAGTCTCTGCATGCATCGATCCCGGACTCTCGTATGGCCGGGGCACGAGACATCCGAGAAGAGGCCATGAGCCGATTCGCTGAGCGAATCGCCAAGGACTGCAGCGGCCGCTTCGCTATGCTGGATTTCTTTGAAGTGCGGTTCGACCTGGCAATTGCCCGGTTCCGCAAGAGCGTGCTGAGACAGATTGGTCCGACCTCGGTCCTTACCGTGCCGCTGTCCACGGATGACGATGGGGGTCAGGACATTTCACCGGAGGTCGAGGCAGCAGCGGCCGACTTCCTCGGAGGCGACCCTCAAAAAATTGACGACCCGGCTTTCCGGTTGGAGTTGGACGCTGCGATTGACGCATTACCAGACGATCAGAGACGGGTCGTTGGCTTGCTACGGCAAGGCTTCCAGATCGACTCGAAGGACCCCAACATCATGACTATCGCAAAGATGCTCCAGTGCGATGAGAGAACCGTGCGCAATCGCCGCGACCGTGCCTACAAGACCCTCAGGTCTGTTCTGCAGGAGGACGCATGAGTACGTCAAAGTTTTTCGCTGCAGACGAGGAATCTGTGCTGATGGCGTTTTCCATGGAGCCCAGCCATGGCCGCGAAACGCTTGAACGCTACGTCAGAGAGTACCCGCAGCATGCGACCGCGCTGATCGACTGTTCGATCGATCTGCTTTATGAGGTGCCAGAAAGCGATGTTCCGGCGATCGAAGTGCCGGACAGCGCGGTTGATAAGGCCTGGCAGCGATTCGAGCGGGCTGTCCAGCAGACCGACGCGGAGGTTGCGAATCCGTTCACCAAGCTCAATACGAGCAGCTTCAAGTCGCTCGCACGCAGCCTGGACGTCAGCAATCTCTTCCTCATGCGTGTGCGCGATCGGGCCATCCGTACTGCCACCATTCCTGCCCAATTCGTCGAGAAGCTTGCGTCAGAACTGGGGGTCACCGTTCAAACTGTGAACGTATACCTGCAGGGGCCACCGGGCATGGTTTCCGGACACGCTTTTCGGTCAAGTGTGAAGCCGGGTGTAGGCGAGCAGATCACGTTCGACCAAGCTGTCGCGACGTCACAACTCTCGCCGGAACAGCAGGCGACGCTGAAGGCAGCGTCGGACTGACCGATGGACGCCACTGAGGCCGCTCGACTGGAAGCAGAACGCCTGCACCGTGCGAACGTCGCGGCCGGCGGAGATCCGACGCGGCCTTTGGTGTTTGCGCTTCAGGAAGCCTCAAATCGCGGCTTGGATGTGTACGCGCTGCGAGAAGGAGACCCACAGCTTAAGGGAGGCAAAGCCACGTTCGACTGTCAGGCTGGAGGCATCCTCTACGAGGATCGTGGATCAGACTTCGAGCGCGCGTTTTTGATTGCACACGAACTCGGCCATGTCGTGCTGGAAGGTGGCACGCTCGATGTGGTGACGGTGGATGTCGAGCCCGACCGATCGCTGGAAGACGCACCGGTGGGCGTCGACCGTGTCCTTGACTACGGGGCGCGTGAGCGACGTGAAGTGAAGATGGACCTCTTCGCGCGCGAGTTCCTGCTGCCGCGTCCTGTGTTGCGCGAGTTGCATGTCAACGAAGGGCTGACATCCGACGCGATCGCGATGCGCTTCGGCGCGCCGCTCGCTGTGGTGCAGCAACAGTTGCTGGATGCACTGCTACTGCCAGCGGCCGAGGAGCCGGACCCCGTAGGCGCCGGCGCCGTGGCAGCTCCGCTCACCCCAGACCCCACGCAGGCTCAGGCGGCAGCACATCGTGGCTTGGCGTTTCAGCTGCAGGCAGGGCCGGGTACGGGCAAGACGCGGACGCTTGTTCGTCGCATCGAAGGGTTGCTTGCGGACGGCGTCGATCCCACCACGATCCTGGTACTCACCTTCTCCAACAAGGCGGCCAATGAACTGTGCGAGAGGATTGCCGCGAGCAATCCTCTCGCGGCGGCGGCGATGTGGATCGGCACATTCCACGCATTCGGGCTGGACATCGTTCGCCGCTTTCACGACCGACTGGCGCTGCCGCCGGACCCACGATTGATCGACCGGACGGAGGCCATTGAACTCCTGGAGGACGAGTTTCCGCGGCTCGACCTGAAGCACTATCGCAACCTCTGGGACCCGGCCCTGGATTTAAGCGACATGCTGAGCGCGATCTCGCGCGCCAAGGATGAGGTTGTCGATGCAGCAGGCTATCGCGCCCTCGCGCAGTCGATGGCGGATCGAGCAGGGACCGACCAGGACGCGAAGGTTCGTGCGCAGAAGTGCCTGGAGGTCGCCACGCTCTTCGAGGTGTACGAACGGCTGCTGACCGCGCGCCAGCTGCTGGACTTCGGTGACCTGGTCGCGCTGCCGGTTCGTCTTGTCGAGGGCAGCGCCGAGGTAAGGGATGCCCTGCGTGCTCGCCATGAGCATGTACTGGTAGATGAATACCAAGATGTCAACCGCGCCTCGGTCCGGCTCCTGAAGGCCATCGTCAGCGACGGCCGCAACCTGTGGGTTGTCGGCGATGCACGCCAATCCATCTACCGCTTCCGCAGCGCCTCTGCGACGAACATCGCGCGCTTTGCGATCGACTTCCCCGGCGCGCAGGCCGCACAGCTGGGCGTCAACTATCGCTCCGACGAACGGATCGTCGATGTGTTCACCGAGTTCGCGCGCGGCATGCAAGCATCCGCCGGTGCGTTGCCGCTGAACCTGGAGGCCGACCGCGGCTCCACAGGAGAACGGGTTGAGCTTCGCGTTGCCGGGTCGGCTGACGATGAAATCTCTGCGCTTGCCGCGTCGATCACGGCCCTGCACGAGCAGGGCATTGCCTATGGTGGCCAGGCGGTGCTGTGCGCGTCCAATGCGCGCCTGAACGCCATTGCAGAAGGTCTTGAGGCCCGGGGCATTCCCGTGCTGCACTTGGGCAGCTTGTTCGAGAGGCCGGAAATCAAGGATCTGCTGGCCTTGCTCTCGTTGGCGACCGACCCGCGGGCGGCCGCGATGGTGCGCGTGGCAACCATGACTCGGCACCAAATGCCGTTGCAGGATGTCATGCGGGTCGTTGAGCGGCTGCGGACGACGAATCCAGCTTCGCTGGATTGGTTGGCAATACACGCCGGAGTGGATGGCCTGGCAGACGGCAGTCGAGAAGCGCTCTCTCGCCTGTCCGCGCTCTTTACAGGTGTGAACGCATCGACCGACCCCTGGCTCTTACTCGCTGGATGGACGATCGATGGTCTCGGACTCGCGAAGACGCTTTATTTGGCTGGTGATCCGCAGAGTCGCATGCAATGTCTGGCTGTCTGGCAGTTCTTGAACTTCTGTCGCCGGCAGCCAAGAGGCCAAGGCATGCCAGTGGTTCGCCTGCTTGATCGCGTCAGGCGGTTAGTTCTGCTCTCTGAGGATCGTGGATTGAGCCAGTTGCCCCGCAGTGCCGAGAACATCGAAGCAGTGCGCCTGATGACCATCCACGGAAGCAAGGGGCTGGAGTTCGATGTCGTTCATTTACCTAGCATGGTAACGTCCGGCCTACCGCGCAACAACGTGCCGCCGCGTTGTCTTCCGCCGGACGGTCTGATCCATGGTTCGGAGGGACTGACCGGCATCGAGGCGGTGAAGGCCGGCCACGACGAGGAAGAAGAGTGCTTGTTCTTCGTAGCGCTTTCGCGAGCGCGCGATAGGCTGCAGCTGTATGCCTACGCCAGGCAGGCAGATGGTCGTACGCGTAGCGCCTCCAAGTTTATCGCCCCGATCGACCGACTCCTTGTTCGTCCGGTACCGGTGCCGTTGCAAGCCGGCTCGACATCGACGGACACGCCGCTCGCCATCACCTGGCAAGGGCGTCCCCAATGGACCGACATCCAGGTCAACCTCTTCGAGCGGTGCCCGCGCCGCTTCTTGTACACGCACGTGCTGAGGCTTGGAGGTCGGCGAACTGAAACCGCATTCATGAAGATGCACAACGTCGTGAGCGACGTGTTCGATTGGTTGAAACGGGAGCACGAGACGACAAGTCCCACGGTCGACGAGCTGGCAGCACGCTTCGAGGAGGCCTGGTGCTCCAAGGGTGCGACAGAGCATGGATATGCGGAGGACTACCGCCGCATCGGCAAGCGGCTCGTCGATTTTCTCATCGAGAGCCGGAATCGTGACGTGGCCGCGCCGGCGCCACCGATCTCGCTGGGTTGGGCCGAGGGCGAGATCCTCGTAACCCCGGATGGTGTGGCTCACGGAGCCGGTGGCCGGGTCACGGTGCGGCGCGTCATGACGGGCAAGCAGCGCTCGAACGCCTTCGATGATATTGAGTACACAATTCTCCAACTCGCCGCCGTCCAGGCTTATGGACCACATGCGCAGGTCGAGGTGACCTACCTTACCAGCGAAACCATCCAGCCGATGGAAATCACGTCGCGCAAGCTGGAATCCAGGCGCGAGAAGCTGCAGACCTTCCTTCAGGCAATGCAGGCCGGGCAGTTCCCCTCTAAGCCCGAGGCTCGTAGCTGTCCGCGCTGCCCGCACTTCTTCCTCTGCGGCGAGTTGCCCGGAGGGAGGTGGGTACAAGAAAAACTTTGATCGACCTTTCCGGTCTACCGCTGGGCTGCGATTGACCAAGTAAGGGGCTAGAAAACCTGCAATCCCGCAGATGACGGCTCCCTATGAGGCAATCAAATGCAAACCCAGACCACCAGCGGTGATGACCGCTTCGATGTCGAAGATGTTGCTGCGGCGATCCGCGAAGGCCGCAGCCTGCGGCCAGCGGCGCTATACCGGATCGTCGTCCTGGACGACCAGCTCCACGAACGTCACGTCGATCTCTCCGATCCGGTGCCGACCGGGCGCCAGATCCTCCAGGCCGCCGGATCGCGCCCGGCCGATGAGTACAGCGTTTATGCGATTTTGACCTCTGGCGAGTTCGAGGACCTGCGTCTGGACGAAACCTACGATCTGCGCGGCCGCGGTGCGGAACGTTTCGTCATCTTCCAGACTGATCGCGCGTTCAAGTTCACGATCGATGACCGGCAACTGGAGTGGGGCAAGCCCAGCATCAGCGGCCGCGTGCTCAAGGCGCTGGCCGGTGTCCCGCCAGAGACCTACGACGTCTATCTCGAAGTGCGTGGCGGGGGCCAGGACATTCTGATCCGCGACGGCGACCTGATCGATCTGGGTAAGCCGGGCATCGAGCGCTTCATCACGCTGATCCGTGATACCACTGAGGGGCTGCTCACGCTGCCCGAAGCGGACCAGCGCTATCTGAGTAGCCATGATGTGGCTTTCGAGATGGTGAGCGACGGTGCGCACACGGGCGTCATCTTCAAGCAGTTGCCGCTGCCCTCCGGAAAGCTCAACCACGCCACGGCCGATGTGCTCGTTCTCCTGCCGCCGGGCTATCCCGATGTTGCGCCGGACATGTTCTATTGCGACCCGTGGCTGACGCTGCAAAGCGTTGGGCGCTACCCGACCTGCGCTGACCAGGCCCACGCGTTCCAGGGCCGCAGCTGGCAGCGCTGGTCGCGCCACAACACAGCGTGGCGCCCGGGCATCGACGGCCTGCACACTATGCTCAAGCGCATCGAGCACGCCCTGGCGGAGGCGAAGTGATGTCGCCGGCCGCTCTGGACATCGTCCTGCTGGAGCCGCACGAGTCGGCCCTGCGCTTGCTGCTGCAAAGGGAAAACGGTGCCGAGGCATCCGCCTACGTGCTGTTCGGCAAGGCTGACATCTCGGCAGACCCCTGGTCGGGAGTGCCTCGCACCAGATTGATCTCGCACGAAGTCATCCCCGTCGCGGCCGATGAAATGGTCTCCGCATCGCCTGTCCATGTCACATGGTCCACCCGAGGCTTCATGCGCATTCTCGGCATCGCGAAAGAAAGGGGCTTGGTTGCGGGCCTGGTACACACGCATCCGAACGCGGCAGCGTTCTTCTCCGACCAGGATGACCGAAACGAGTCGGAGCTGGCCCGGACGACGTTCAACAAAGGCGTTTCCGGCCTAGCCAGCATGGTGTTCGGCCGCGATGACGCCATCGCGGGCAGGCTCTGGACTGCACCCAGCAAGACGGTCATGGCATCCTCGATCTCGTTGGTAGGAAGCCAGATCAAGATCGCGCGCACGGTGGCTGCGGCTGACAAAGATCAATTCCTGGCGCGGCAGGCCGCGCTCTTCGGCCAAGGGTTCAATCCAGTCGTGCGCGGGCTGCGGGTGGGTGTCGTAGGGGGCGGCGGCACGGGCAGTGCTGTCGCGATGCTATTGGCGCGGCTGGGCGTCGGCTTTCTGGGGCTGATGGACAAAGACACCATTGATGTCACCAATCTCAACCGCGTGCATGGCTCGCGCACCGCAGATGTGGACGCCGGCTTGGCCAAGGTGGACATCCTCGCGCGCGAGATTCGCGCCGCGGGTCTCGGCACCCAAGTCGTCACCAAAGAGGAGTGGGTCGGCCATCCTGATCTGCGCGATCTGCTGCGCTCCTGCGACGTGCTGTTCGGCTGTACCGACGACCATCAGGGGCGGCTGACGCTCAACCGCCTGGCGCACTACTACGGCATCCCGCTGATCGATGTGGGCCTGCGCATGCGCGCGGCACGCAGCGGCGCGGACTACGACATGACGGGGCGCGTGTCGACGATTGGGCCCGGTAAACCTTGTCTCATGTGTCTGGGAGTAGCCGATCCGCGCCGCGCTGCGGCCGAAGGACTCCGGCGCAGCGACCCAGCCGAGTTCGAGCGGCGTAAGGCGGAAGCCTATGTGGACGGCGGCGGCGACCCGGCGCCTGCGGTGGTCACGTTCACCACGGCCATCGCCTGCGCGGCCGTCGATGAACTCATTCAGGCACTGACCGGTTTTCGCGGTCCTGCGGGCATGTCGCACAACAGGATTCGCCGCTTTGACCGCGTAGAGGATCGCACCATGACCTGCCGACCCTTGGCGTCTTGCCCGGTTTGTGCCAGCCAGACGAGCTGGGGGCGCGGCGATGTCAACCCATTCCTCGGAGTAATCGGATGACCATGAAGCGACTTATCGCGCGCGCGCTGCGACGGCTCGGGTGGCTGCGCTACGACCTGCTCGCTTATCCGGTCGCGCAGCATCCGGGCAAAAACGTCGTGCCGCCCGGAGAGCTGTGGGTAGTCATCGACACCGGCGTCAAGAAGTGGGCTTGCATGAGCTGCCCCGGCGGTTGTGGCGTACAGATATCGCTTTCCCTTAACCCGGATCGACGCCCCAGGTGGTCTGTCGAAACAGACTTCTGGGGGCGGCCAACGATGTCCCCCTCCATCCACCAGCATCGGGCATGTTCCTGTCACTTCTGGGTAAAGAAGGGTTTGATCGAGTGGTGCCAGTAGCGACCCACCCGGTACCATGTCTGGCCGATACGCAATCGACGCTGCCGTCTGCAAAGGCGCAGCCTTTGCCAAGCTCCAGGAGAAATCCACCATCCGCTGCTCGACTGCTGTTTCGGATCAGATTCCGAATACTCGTCTTTGAGGTTCAGCAACTCCAGCACGTCCGAGCCCTTGATTGCATCGTCAGGCTTTGGCGAGCACCTCGGTCTCGTAGACCTGGCAGGCATGGTCATCCTTGACCGACAGCAGCCGGACATAGGCCGACCACGGCAGGGTGAAGACCTGGGGAAATTCGGAGAGGTCGAATTTCCGAGACAGTGTCTCGGAAATTGCTCCTACGGCGTATGCAACGAAGAAGCGTCGCATGTTCTCCAGGTTGTCCGGGCGGAATCCGCGCCCAAATCGCGCCGTCAGGTCGGCGGACAACCGCGCCATCAACTGCTCACCGTAACCGGCCCGCCGCCTGCCTTTCTGCTCGGCTTCGACGATCCTGCGGCCAATCTCCCAATAGCTGGCCGTCATTAGCGCATTGACACTGCGCGCCGCTGCCTGGCGCGCCGTATCCAGTAGTTCCACGATGCCGCCGTGGATACCGGCATAGCCAGCCGGTAAGGCGGAGCGTTTCCCCGCTGCCACAGGCGTCTTCCTTGTCATGCTGTCACCTCTATAGAACGGGATGCCCCGGTAATCGCCAGCCGTCGATTCGCCACCAGTTCGGCCGCATCCCGTACCGGTTTGTCCTCGGTATGAACATAGTGCATAAACATGGCCACGGTCTTGTGGCCTGTGAGCTTCATACCCACCTTGGTTGGCACGCCAGAATTGGCAATGTCAGTCGTCGCGCGATGGCGGATGCCATGCGTGCCAACGTGCGGTACACCAGCGGCCTTAAGCACGCGCGTCCAGCCGCCATAGTGTTCGCCATGGGTCATGTGCCGAGTCGAATCGTTGGGCGACGGCAGGACGTAGGGGCAGCCTTCTCGGCGCGGCGCGGTGGACAACAGCCGATAGGCTTCCTCGCTCATGGGCTTGGAAATCCCGCCGGTCTTACTGTCGGGCCAGACCACACGGCGCTTTTCCAGATCAATCCAGTCCCATTCCAACGGGCAGATTTCGGAGCGGCGGGCGGCGAACTCGAATTGCAGGCGGATCGCCAGCGGGATGACATAGTTCTCCAGCCCCTCGGCTTCCAGATGTTCCAGGAGGCGGAATATCCGCACCAGTTCATCGTCCACGATGAGCCGGGTTTCCTTGCCGGGCGGGTACATCGGGACGTGGCGGCACGGGTTCGTGCCATCCCGGCGCAGCCCCCACACTTCGGCCAGGTTGAACATCTTGCGCAGCACGCCGAAGGTGCGGTTGGCCTCGGCCTGCTTGTAGGCCAGCTTCTTCATCAGCGCCGCCACGTCAGGGCGCTTCACGTCCTGCACCTTCATCCGGCCCATGATCGGGATGATGCAGCGGTCAATCACGCCCTGATAGCCGCGCTGCGTGCTGGGCTTGTTGCGCTGCTTGGAGTAGTCCTCCATGAAGGTGTGGCAAAACTCGTTCATGGTCGGTGCCTTGCGGGCAGCGTTCTTGGCCGCGCTGGGGTCGCCACCCTTGCGTACCTCGGCCAGCCACTCTGCGCCATTGAGCGTGCCTGATCGACCGTCAGCTCCCCGTACTGGCCCAGGGCGGGCTTGCGGCGCTCGCCAGCGTTCGTGCGGTACTGGAGCATGAACACCTTGCGGCCCGCCGGGGTGATCTTGCACATGAAGCCGGGCACTACGGTATCCCGTAGTTCAACGGCCTTGTCTTGGGGTTGTGCCGCATCGACTGCGGACTTGGTGAGCTTGATCTTCGCCATGATGACTCCTCGGAAAGCCCGGCTTCCAAGAGCCGCATGGGAGCCACGCGAGGGGAAGCCGGGTCAAGTTTCGGAAAGCACCGGCATATGTCGAACTCGCCTAAGTGATTGATAAACCTGCTGTATCGAGCCTTGGCGTAGTCCAGCGAATTGCGGTACTGGAGTCATCGTGAAACAAAAAAAGGCCCGCCTGGGCCTTGGTGTTTGTCTGGCTACTTCGTCGGCCCGCCTTTGAGGGGAATCGGCGGAGGGGAGCCATTTAGCAGTACCCCGCCCCTGACTTGCTGCACCT
>ERZ772971.1277-NODE-1277-length-14820-cov-3.995598_pt1 | contig 14820 bp, 11 predicted proteins | sample MGYA00511943_ERZ772971 | MGnify/ENA primary metagenome ERZ772971 (study PRJEB29015, sample SAMEA2737929) | human oral metagenome | biome: human oral; feature: human-associated habitat; material: dental | place: China | collected 2144 ... | reverse complement strand
CGTCATCGAAGTACTTGATGGTCTCGTCGACGGCGGCGAGGATCTCCTCGGTCGAACCGATGTCGTTGACGGCGACCGGGGTGGGGCTGGGCGTGTTGGTGGTCATTGAGTAGTTGCTCCGAATACGGACGGTTGGGTCGGGAGGGCAGGTACCGTACGTCCCCCGTCACCTCGAGCCAGCCCGGACTGGCACCGCTGTGCGGTTGGGGCCCTGACGGGCGCCCAGGGACGCACCCGTGGGACTCTACCAGCACGTTCCCAGCCACAGAACAGAGCCGTTCCAACGAGCGAGACCCACTGGGACGTGTCATCGGTCACAACTGCTGATCGGAGTGATCCGTGTCAGTGATCGACGGTGGTCTGCGGCCCCGGGACGAGGCCCGGGGCACGGCACGGCTCAGTGCGCGGCCTCGCGCCAGGTGCGTCCGTAGCCGACCGACACGTCCAGGGGCACCGACAGCTCGGCGGCAGCGGACATGAGCTCTCGCACGACCTGCTCGACGAGGTCGCGCTCACCGGGGGCGACCTCCAGGAGCAGCTCGTCGTGGATCTGCAGCAGGATCCTGGAGGACAGGCCCCGCTCCTCCAGGCCGTCCGCGACGTCGATCATCGCCTTCTTGACGATGTCGGCGGCGCTGCCCTGGATGGGGGCGTTGAGTGCCGCCCGCTCGGCCATCTCGCGGCGCTGACGGTTGTCGCTCGTGAGGTCCGGCAGATAACGACGCCGACCGAGCATCGTCTCGGTGTAGCCGTCACGCCGCGCCTGCTCGACCACGGCCTCAAGGTAGTCGTGGACCTTGCCGAAGCGGGCGAAGTAGGCGTCGCGCAGGCCGGTGGCCTCCGCGTTGGAGACACCGAGCTGCTTGGCCAGGCCGAAGGTCGACAGGCCGTAGGCCAGGCCGTAGCTCATGGCCTTGACGTGGCTGCGCTGCTCGGCGGTGACCTCGGCGACGTCGACGCCGTGGACGAGGGCGGCGACGTAGCGGTGCAGGTCCTCGCCAGAGCGGAAGGCCTCGATGAGGGCCTCGTCGCCCGACAGGTGCGCCATGATGCGCATCTCGATCTGGGAGTAGTCGGCGGTGAGGAGGCACTCGAAGCCCTCCCCCACGGTGAAGGCCTCCCGGATGCGCATGCCCTCCTCGGTGCGGGCGGGGATGTTCTGCAGGTTCGGGTCGGTGGAGGACAGGCGGCCCGTGGCAGCGACGGTCTGCTGGAAGGTCGTATGGATGCGCCCGTCGGGAAGGACGGCCTTGCGCAGCCCCTCGACGGTCTGACGCAGCTTGATGGCGTCGCGGTGCTCCAGGAGCTGCTCGAGGAAGGGGTGGCCGGTCTTGGCGTACAGCTCTGCCAGGGCGCCGGCGTCGGTCGTGTAGCCCGTCTTGGTGCGCCGGGTGTGCGGCATCCCGAGCTCGTCGAAGAGGACGGTCTGCAGCTGCTTGGGGCTGGAGAGGTTGACCTCGTGTCCGGCGGCCTCGTAGGCGCGCTCGGCGGCGCGGCGCACGCGGGTGTCGAGCTCGTTCTCGCGCTCGGCCAGGACCGTGTCGTCGACGGCGATGCCGTCGTCCTCCATCTGGGCCAGGCGGGCGGCCACCGGCATCTCCAGGTCGGTGAAGAGCCCCGTGGCACCGCGCTGGGCCATCTGTACGACCAGGACCTCCTGCAGGGGCAGGAGCACGGCGGCGCGGCGGGCGCAGGCGAGCAGCTCGGCCGGGACGTCCGAGGCCTCGGCGGACAGGGCGTCAAGGTCGAAGGCGGCCTGCTCCTGCCCGGCGGCCTGCGCGCCCTGCTCGTCGCCGACCTCGTCCAGGTCGACGCCGAGCCAGCGCTGGGCCAGGGAGGCGACGTCGTAGGTGCGCTGCTCGGGACGGCACAGGTACCCGGCGAGCGAGGGGTCGGCCACGACCCCGTCAAGGGTGAGGCCGCGCGCCCGCAGCGCGTGCCACGCGCCCTTGGCGTCGGCGACGACCTTGGGGTGGTCCGGGTCGGCCAGCAGCGCGGCGAGCTCGGCCTCGTCCCCGGCACTGAGGTCGGCCATGTCGACGGCGAGGGCGTGGCGGCCGTCGGTGACCGTGAGCAGGCGGGCGTCGCCCTGTCCGGCCAGGAGCGTGCCGACGACGTCGAGGCCGAGCAGGACCCCGGCGTCACCGAGGTGGCGGTGGAGCCAGCGCCCGACCGTCCCCGGCTGGAGGTCACGGCCCAGCACTTGCGTGTCGGGTCCGGTCAGATCCCGCTCGGCGGTGCCCGGCTCCTGTGCGACGCCGTCGGAGAAGGTGAGCACGCGCTGGGCGCGCTGGGCGAGGGTGCGGAACTCCAGGGTCTCCATGACGCGCGCCAGCGCGGCGCGGTCGGCGCCGCCCACGGCCAGGTCGGCGGCGGGCTCGATGCCCAGGTCGAGGTCCGTCACAAGACGGTTGAGCCTGCGGTTGCGCAGGACGTCGTCAAGGTGCTCGCGCAACGACTGGCCGGCCTTGCCCTTGATCTGCTCGGCGTGGGCGATGACGCCGTCGAGGCCGTCATAGAGCGTGATCCACTTCGCAGCGGTCTTGGGGCCGACCCCGGGCACGCCAGGCAGGTTGTCGCTCGTCTCGCCGACGAGGGCCGCCAGGTGGGGGTAGCGCTGCGGGGGCACCCCGTAGCGCTCCTCGACCTCCTGGGGGGTCATGCGGCGCAGGGTGGACACGCCCTTGACCGGGTACAGGACGGTGCAGCGCTCGGTCACGGTCTGGAAGGAGTCGCGGTCGCCGGAGCACACGAGCACCTCCATCCCCTGCTGCTGGGCGCGCGTGGCGAGGGTGGCCAGGACGTCGTCGGCCTCGTAGCCGGGGGCGGTCACGGTGCGCACCCCCATGGCGGCGAGCACGTCCTGGATGAGCTCGACCTGGCCGACGAAGGGCTCCGGGGTGGCGTCGCGGGTGCCCTTGTAGTCGCTGTACTCCTCGGTGCGGAAGGTGCCGCCCGGCAGGTCGAAGGCGACGGCGACGTGGGTGGGCGCCTCGTTCTCGATGAGCGACAGGAACATGGAGGTGAAGCCGTGGACCGCGTTGGTCGCCTGGCCGGTGGAGGTCGTGAAGGAGTCCACCGGAAGCGCGTAGTAGGCGCGGAAGGCCATGGAGTGGCCGTCGACGAGCAGGAGCCTGCCGTCGGTCTCGGGGCTGGGGGCGTCGGCGCTCGGAGTGGTCCTGGTGGTGCTCACCGTGTCAGCCTACGGGTATGAGTGACGAGGCCGCCCTGCCCGTGTCCCCCTCCCCCGACGAGGCTCCCGTCCGCGCCGAGGCCCCGCTGGCCTTCCCGGCGCGCGGGACGCGTCCCTTCCCGGACCCGCGTCCGGCCGGCTCCGCGGTCTCCGCGCCCAGTGCCGTGCGTGCGGGCCTGGAGACCTGGGAGCAGGGCACGCTCATGACGACCCTGGGGATGGAGGTCGTTGAGCGCGGGCACGAGCGGGTCGTCGTGCGTATGCCGGTGCGTGGTGCGACGCAGGTCGTCGGCGTCCTGCACGGCGGGGCCAGCGCCGCGCTCATTGAGACGGCGGCCTCTGTGGCGGCCCGCCAGGTGGCGCCGCAGGGCGCCGTGGCCGTGGGGGCGGAGCTGCAGGTCTCCCACCTGCGTCCGGTTCAGGCGGGCTACGTGACCGCGGTGGCGACGCCGGTGCACCTGGGACGCCGCACGGCCGTGCACGAGGTGACGGTCAGCGACGACGACGGCCGCCTGATCGCCCGGGGGACGCTGCGCAGCCTCTACACCGAGGTGGAGTCAGGGGACTGACGGGGACGTGCAGGCGTCACCGGGCCGCACGGGGCGGGCGCACCGGGACGAGCGTCCTGGGACAGGGCCGCGCGGGCCCCTACTCCTTGCCGCCGCCGACCTGCTCGATGACGGCGTCGGCGACCTCGCGCATGGTGAGGCGACGGTTCATCGAGGTCTTCTGCAGCCAGCGGAAGGCCTCGGGCTCGGTCTGGCCCATCTTCTCCATGAGCAGGCCCTTGGCGCGGTCGACGCGCTTGCGGGTCTCGAAGCGCTCCTGGAGGTCAGCGATCTCGTTCTCCAGGGACTGCAGCTCCTCGTGGCGCGAGATCGCGATCTCGACGGCGGGGATGAGGTCAGCCGGGGTGAAGGGCTTGACGACGTAGGCCATGGCGCCCGCGGCGCTGGCGCGCTCAACGAGGTCCGTCTGGGAGAAGGCGGTGAGCATGACGACGGCGACCGGGTGCTTGTCGAGGATGCGCTCGGCGGCGGTGATGCCGTCCATGACGGGCATCTTGACGTCCATGACGCACAGGTCCGGCTCGAGCTCTCCGACGAGCCGCACCGCTTCCTCCCCGTCGCTGGCCTCCCCGACGACGTCGTAGCCGGCCTCGGTGAGGGTCTCGACGATGTCCAGGCGGATGAGGGTCTCGTCCTCAGCGACGACGACTCGACGGCTGGTACTGGACGCGGGGGTGCCCGCGGACTCGTTACTCACACGGCAACCTTAGTATGCTCTGGGCGTCGCGAGTAGATGACCGTCCGCACGGCGGGTCATGCCCGCGGCCGCGCCCCCGTAGCCCAACTGGCAGAGGCATCCGACTCAAAATCGGAGGGTTGTGGGTTCGAATCCCACCGGGGGCACTCCCAGCAGACGCTGCTAGCCACACGACGAGGGCCCGTGCCCAAGGACCATCTCCTCAGGCACGGGCCCTCGCTGCGTGCGGGGCTCAGCCAGCGGCTCGGGACACGGCGGAGCCCGGTCATCGCGGCACCCAAACTGAATGCCGCCCTCACTCCCTCGGGACGGGGAACCCTCTCTCCACCGCCGCGCTGACGAGCGGTTCGACGGCCTCGTGACCGAGCGACGACTGCAACGTCTTGATGAGACTCGTGACACGAAGCCTGACACGAACGCCCGGGTCGACGGTATTTCGCACCCGCTCAGCAAAGAACTCCACAAGCTCACCACCGTAATCAGAGAGGACGCCCTCAGAAAACTGCGCTTCATACGCTAACCCACCGAGACCAATACCACGGCCGGAGAATGTGACCACCGCGTCCGGCACATACTTACCAACAGTCGGGACAACATCAGCCCATTGCTCACACTCCTCCTTCGATGCGATCCGCGGAATACCGTTCAGGCGGCGCTCGACGTGCGCACGGAGCCAGCGGCGCCACACTTCCTCACCCGAAACACCTTCTGCACGAAGGATGCGATTCACCGCATCACCGAACTCGACGGCGTAAGCCCCGTCCGAGGCGCACACCGTCTCATTAAGGAGTCGCCTGCGGTCGGAACTATCGATACCCGCATACGAGACGACAGCAACTATCAGTTCGAGGAAGACGTCGCGTTCACGCTCGGCGGGTAATTCGTGAAGACGAGTGAGCTCAGACAACATATGGTCGTACAGGCCAGCAGCAAGGATCGCGTCATTCCACCCGGGATGATATAGGTAGGGAGACCAGGCGAAAGCGTGCCTGCGTGGGTCCCCGAAGATCGGAAGCAGGTACGTCGTTGCAAACACCGCGTCCGCGGAATAGTAGAAATACAGCTGACCGGCAATCGCAGGCTGGGTCGCATCGAGTGCAGAGTCGTTGCCATGGAGAAGCGCAACCAGCGCCTCTGACTCCTCCGTGTTCAGTCCGTCCCACTGCTCTCGAGTGTGTCGCCACCGACGATCGATCTCACTCCCCCAGTACTGCGCTAGGAAGCCCGGCCATGAATTGAGGTACAGTGCGCACGACAGCGGCTGGATGTCCTCAGCGTATGAGAAGCCTGCCCCGTGCGTGTTCCACAGTGCCCGCGCGATCTTTCGCATCTCGGCGGTCAGCGATGACTCGTCCGTGTCGATCAGCCGCTGGATCTGTTCAAGCAAGAAGCGGCCGATGGCGTCTGCCGAGTCCTTCTCTGGAAGCAAGGTGAAGAGACGTTCAACGACATCAAGACCTGAGTCCCCGAGGTCACCTTCCCCCCAGCCTTCAGCGATCGAGCACAGCAGCGACACTCGACGACCTTCAAGGTCATTACGCTTACGAACAGTGTCCCAGAGTCTTACGCCGAGGTCTGGACGTCGCTCAGCGACGTTCTGTACGAGACGAAGCGCGTCGTCCCAGTCGGGCCGATCGAAGTCATGTGCGGAGTAGTCGATCGCGAGCAGGCCATCGAGGGCGACACTCACATCCTGGGTGAGTCGCTGAAGGAAGTCCTCAGTCTCGATCGGTAGCACACTACCCCGCGCACCACTTGTCATCCACATGTCGAAGTCCGGATGCTCACGAGGAGCAAAGTCGGGGTTCTGGTTCTCGACGACAGCAAAAGTATCCTGGACCTCACTCCAGTTGGGGGCATTCTCCTTTAACCACGCAAGGAGATTGTACTTCGCATACGCAGAATGACCTTCCTTTTCGGAAGCCCCCTCCAGATAGCAGGGTCCCTTATCGACAGCCTCGAGGACATCTGCCTTGACGGATGCCGACGCTTCGCCGACTGCCGTGAGCACCTGGTAGGTCTCGTGCTTGAGATACCGCGCATACAGTCCGGTATGCTCGAGGAGCCATGAGAGCTTGTCATCCGCGCTTCGCGTTGGATCGTTGGCGACCAGGTGCAGGGCCAGGCGTCGCATGAGTGCTCGATCGAAGCTCCACCATCGGTCGGGAAGATCCGGCCGGACCGACAACGCCTTGATGCCGTAATCGCGGAGTCCGTCGATGACCGCATCGAGTGACGTGCGCCGCCAACTGTCCTGAGCATGCGACTCGATCGCAGAACGATGCCTGGCAACCGGATCCCAACCACGGTCTCCGTAGTAGGCGTCGAGCAGGTCATACGCCGCGGCGACCGCCTCCTCTAACGCGCCGCCGAGATAGGATTCCCTGAGATCGGACATATTCACAGCGCGCCGGATTTGCTCAGTCAACCCATCATAACCGGAGCGCCAGACGACCTCAGCATAAGGGGAACCGGGGAGTTCTGAAGAATCCGAAGCGAGCCCATATCCTCCCAACTTGAGGAACGGTCGTAGCGCTGCCCTTAGCACCGCCACACTAGGCGCCACCGAATTGGGTTGATGCCAGGCAGATGATTCGGTCACAACGGGCGCCGACTGCCCATAGATCGACGTGGCGAGAACCACCTGCCAACGCATTCCCGCCATAGCATCGCGATCCGCCAATTCGCCGGCACTCAGGACAGCGCGCTGGTACAACTCTGTCGTCATGGACTGCCCAAGCCTCTGCAAGGTCTGCAGTCCTGCGCCGTTGAGTGTTTCCGATGCTATGATAGTTTCCGCAAACCAATCCCCTAGAATCACCGTCGCTTCCGAAACATCCCTCGCCGAGAACAGGGCTTTGAACTCCGGTAGTTTCTCCAGCCACGTCAGCCACATCAGCTTGGCTTCGTCAGATAGCGAACCGGTGACACTTGCGAAGTCGTGGACACCGTCGACGGTCCGCAAGCGAGCGCGAAGGTAGTCGCGGTCAGGCAATGGCAGCGAGGTGCCAGCAGCAACGATGTCCCGCACGCGAGAGCGATGGTCAGTGCGCCCCATTCTCGCACGTTCAGCCCAGGCATCGAGGGCCTCCACGAGTGCGCCGTGATCTCGGCCTTTCACCGGGTAGGAGATCGGATGGATTCCCAGGTACGACCACTTGTCGTCGGAGGCTTCACTCGTGAACGCGAACCGTCTAGCGGTCGTCGACCTTTCTTCGGATGGCAAACCGAGCGCGAGATAGCGCATGATGACGTCGTCGTGGCTGTATCCGACGAAGACGACGGTGAACCGATCAAACATCGGAAGCAGAAAACGTACCGCCCACGCGTCAGTAAGATAGGCACGCCCGAAGTCCCTGTCGGTGAGGACGAGCTCGTTTTCTGGGCGCTTCACCGAGCCATGCAGGTGGACGAGCCCCGTGAAGTCCCGCCCCAGAGGCAGGGCGGGGGCGTACCAGGTGTCTGGGACGTCAATCCCCTCGCTGCGTGCGGCGGAAGCAAGATGGTCATCGTAGTTGGTCGTCACCACCCGGAACGCTGCGCCATGATCGGCTAGGTCGACGACGGCGCGATGACACGGATTGAATTCCGACTCAGGATCGGAGATCAGGCTGCGCGCGTGACGATGCGCATCAAAACGCGGATCCAACGACTCCAGCTCCCCGACGTACCGGTCCAGTGCGGTGTCCGATTCCTCCGGGAAAGGGTGCTCAGCCAGACTCGCGAGCGCTTTCGCGAGACCGTCGAACAGCGGAAGGTTCGACGGCGCTCCTCTCGACGCCCCAGCACCGACGAAGAACACCAGTTTTCCACGCTCATGCGCGTCGAGGATCTCGTCGGGCAGCTCGACATCACCGGTAATCCACATCAAGCCACTTCTACCGCGCCGGGAAGGAACACCACGTCGTCTCCTCACACGCTTTCACTGAGCGCCCCATCGTCACTCGCTGACGACAATTCTCGACGGTCCAGGGAACACGGGAGGCCCGTCGTGACGTGATCTAGGTCGCGATCGGTTCAGGCTACGTGAGAGCGCGTCTGCTCCCGGTCGGCGCCTAACTTGTGTGCCCGGCGGTCACGGTCTGGGCAAGACCCGCTCCGCTGGCCGCCACAAGCGAGGGCCCGTGCCCAAGGACCATCTCCTCAGGCACGGGCCCTCGCTGCGTGCGGGGCTCAGGCCCGGTAGTCGCCGGTCTCGCCGACGGTGTGCACGCGGATGAGGTTCGTGGAGCCGGGAGTGCCCGGCGGCATACCGGCGACGATGATGATCTGGTCGCCGGGATGCGCGAGCGACTTCTCCTGCAGCACCTCGTCGACCTGCGCGACCATCTCGTCGGTGTGGCGCACCTCAGGGGTTTCGTAGGTGGACACGCCCCAGGACACCGACAGCTGGTTGCGCGTCGTGCTCAGCGGGGTGAAGGCCAGCAGCGGGATCGGCGAACGCAGGCGCGAGAGGCGACGGGCCGTGTCGCCGGACTGCGTGAAGGTCACGAGGTAGGTCGCGTCGAGCTGCTCACCCATCTCCGCCGCCGCGCGGGTGAGGGCGCCGCCGCGGGTCTGCGGGTAGGAGCCCAGTCCGGCGATGCGCTCGCCGCCGTTCTCCTCGACGTTCTCGATGATGCGGGCCATGGTGCGCACGGCCTCGATCGGGTAGGCGCCCACGCTCGTCTCACCGGAGAGCATGACGGCGTCGGCGCCGTCGAGGATGGCGTTGGCGCAGTCGGAGGCCTCGGCGCGGGTGGGGCGCGGGTTCTGGATCATCGACTCCAGGACCTGGGTGGCGACGATGACGGGCTTGGCCTGGCGGCGTGCGAGCTCGATGGCGCGCTTCTGCACGAGCGGCACCGCCTCCAGGGGCATCTCGACGCCGAGGTCACCGCGGGCGACCATGATGCCGTCGAAGGCGGAGACGATGTCGAAGAGGTTGTCGACCGCCTGGGGCTTCTCGATCTTGGCGATGACGGGGATGCGCACCCCGACCTCGTCCATGATCTCGTGGACGTCCTTGATGTCGTTGGCGTCGCGCACGAAGGACAGGGCGATGAGGTCGGCACCGATCTTCAGGGCCCAGCGCAGGTCGTCGCGGTCCTTCTCGCTCAGGGCAGGCACGGAGACGGCGACACCGGGCAGGTTGATGCCCTTGTTGTTGGACACGTAGCCGGGCACCTCGACGCGGGTGACGACGTCGGTGTCGGTGACGGCGGTGACGCGCACCGCGACGTTGCCGTCGTCGATGAGCAGGCGGTCGCCGGGGCGGCAGTCGCCCGGCAGGCCCTTGAAGGTGGTGGAGCAGCGCTTGACCGTGCCGAGCACGTCCTCGATCGTGATCGTGAACTCGTCACCCTTGTTGAGCATGACCTTCTGGTCGTTGACGAAGGTGCCGAGCCGGATCTTGGGCCCCTGGAGGTCGACGAGGATCGCGACCGACCGGCCGGAGGCCTCCGCCGCGTCACGCACGCGCTCGATGACGACCTCCTGGTCCTCCGCGCGGCCGTGGGAGCGGTTGATACGGCAGACGTTCATGCCCGCGTCGACCAGCGCCTGAACCTGCTCCGGGGAGTCGGTGGCGGGGCCGAGGGTGCACACGATCTTGGCTCTACGCATGGTCAAAGCGTACGTGACCGGGAAGGCAGATTCGACACTGCGATAGCCACCCGCAATCGTTGGGACCTTCGTCACGCATCCGCCGGCTCGGAGGCCTCCTCGTCCGCCGTCGTTCTTCCCCCGGTGGTCTCGCCTGCCTGCGTGTCCTCGCCGCCTCGGGTGATCTGGTCGCTGGGGCTCCTGCGGGAGGCGATGACGTAGCCAGCCAGGCCGATGAGGCCGACGACGACGGAGGTCCACACGTTGAGGCGCAGCCCCAGGACGTGCTCGGCCTCGTCGATGCGCAGGTACTCGATCCACACCCGGCCACAGGCGTAGACCATGACGTAGGCCCAGATGAGCCTGCCGCCGACGGCGCCGTCGCGCCGACGCAGCCGCCGCTCAAGCCACAGGAGGAAGGCCGCGCCCGCGAGGTTCCACAGGGCCTCGTACAGGAAGGTCGGGTGGAACAGGGTGCCGGAGGCGAAGCCGTCGGGCAGGTGGGCGTCGTCGATCTCCAGCCCCCAGGGCAGGGTGGTGGGCTTGCCGAAGAGCTCCTGGTTGAACCAGTTGCCCAGCCGCCCGACGGCCTGGGCGACGAGGAAGGCGGGGGCGACGGCGTCGGCGAAGGGCCCGAGCCTGAGCCCGCGCCGGTGCAGGATCCAGGCTCCCACGGCGATACCGGCGGGCATGGCGCCCCACACGCCCAGGCCGCCCTTCCAGATCTGCGGGATGAGCGCCGGGTCCCCGTTCGGGCCGAAGTACGCGTCCGGGGAGGACAGCACGTGGTACAGGCGGGCGCCGAGGATGCCGACGGGCACGGCAAGCATGGCGATGTCGTAGGTGCTGTCCGCGTCGCCCCCGCGTGCCCGGTAGCGCCGGTGGGTCCACCAGGCCGCGAGGAAGATACCCGTGAGCATGCACAGGGCGTAGGCGCGCAGCGGGAAGGGTCCGAGGTACCACACGCTCTGCGAGGGGCTGGGGATGGACAGCGGCAGGAGCGCAGCGGTGGGCAGCACGTCAGAGGGCCTCTCGGTGAACGGCGTTGAGAAGGGAGGGGTGGGAGCCTGCGGCGACGAGCTCGGCGACGAACTGCTGGGGGTCGGCGGAGCGGATGAGCGCCTCGCCCACGAGCACGACGTCGGCCCCGGTACGCGCGTAGGTCATGACGTCGCGCGCGCCGGCGACCCCGCCGCCCGCGATGCGCATGACGGAGCCGGACAGCACCTCCGCCACCTCCTCGAAGCGTGAGCGGTCCACCTGCAGGCTCAGGGGGTCGCGAGCGTCGACGAAGATGGCGCGGGCCCCGGCCTCGACGGCCGTGAGGGCCTCGCGGCGCGAGTGGGCCTCGACGACGGCGAGCATGCCCAGGGAGTGTGTGCGCTCGATGAGCGACTCCAGGACGATGGTCTGCAACCGTGAGTCCAGCATGAGCAGGTCAGCGCCGTGCGCGCGTGCCTCATGCACCTGGTAGGGCGTGACGACGACGTCGTTGACCATGACGGGCACGTCGACGGCCCGCCGGACGACGTCGAGGTCGGCGATGTCGCCGTGGGCGTGGAGGCGCTCGGTGACGACCGAGACGCAGGCGGCTCCCCCGGCCTCGTAGAAGCGTGCGAGCACAGCGACGTCACCGACGCCGGTGAGGTCCGCGAAGGTGGCGGTGGCGCGCTTGACCTCGGCGATGACGGACACGGCGCGTCCGCGGCAGCACAGGGCGGAGACGGCGTCGATACAGCCCGGTGCCTGGCGCACGGCCTCACGCAGCTCCTCGAGGGGCACGCGCTGCTCACGCTCAGCCACAGCGGCACGGGCCGCAGCAGCGAGCTCGGCGAAGCTGATCACGGTGCACCTCCTCGTCCTGGGCAAACGACGACCTCCGGCGCCTCCATGGTCCTTGGTGTCGGTGCGGCCTGGCAAATCCGCCTGTGCGCCGCCTGCCGCTCAGCTGCGGGAGCCGACGACGGCGTCGAGGTCGCCTCCGGCGAGGAAGCACGTGCGCGCTCCTGTGTGGCAGGCCGCTCCGACCTGGTCGACCTCGATGAGCAGCGCGTCACCGTCGCAGTCGATGCTCACGCTCTTGACGTACTGGTAGTGGCCGGAGGTGTCGCCCTTGCGCCAGTACTCCTGGCGGGAGCGCGACCAGAAGGTGACACGGCCCTGCGTGAGGGTGCGGCGCAGGGCCTCGTCGTCCATCCAGCCCAGCATGAGCACCTCCCGGGTGTCGTGCTGCTGGATGATGGCGGCGACGAGCCCGTTGCAGTCGCGCTTGAGGCGCTGGGCCAGGTCACCCAGGGGGGACGGGACGCCTGACGGGGACGACGTAGTCACGTTCGCTTCCTCTCACGCGTGCTCATCCGGGCGGTCCCAGCAGCGGCCCCAGGTAGGTCCACATGCCGGGCAGGTTGCGCAGGACGCCGAAGGCCGCGAGGAGGCACAGCACGACGGCCATCTCACGTCCGCTCAGAGGGGGGCGCAGCGCCCCTGCGCGTCGGACCAGCAGCCAGCGCCCCGCGACGGCCGCTCCCAGGAGCAGGACCACCGGCGCGATGGGGTTGTAGCCGAGGGCCGCGGTGACGTCGCCGTGCAGGAGCGAGTACAGGGAGCGGGTGCCGCCGCACAGCGGGCACCAGAAGCCCGAGACCAGGTGCACCGGGCACAACTCGATGCCCGAACCCGGCCCCCGCAGCAGCGTCGCCGTGATCGGCAGGGCCCCGGGAAGGAAGGACGCGATGAGGACGGCCACCCATAACCCGCGTCGACGACGGTCCGAGCCCGGGTGCGTGTGAGCGCCCCGGGCTGCGGATCCGGCGTCAGGACAGGATGGAGTCATACATGCCGAGGGCGTAGGCGGCGATCATCGCCACGATCGACAGTCCGCCCAGAACGATGCCCGTGATGGCGACGCCCTTGTTGCTGGCGCGTCCCTCGTTGCAGGCCTGCAGGCCCAGGTAGCCCAGGATGGCGGCCGGGATACCGGTGAAGATACCGCAGCAGAGGACGGAGGCGACGCCCAGGCCCACGGCCCAGTTGCCCAGGTTGTTCTTCTCGGTGTTCTGCATCATCGGGTACAGGGGCTGGCCCTGGTACGCCTGTCCCTGCGGATAGGGCTGACCCTGGTAGCCCTGGTCCTGGGGATAGGGCTGGCCGGGGTAGCCGTCAGAGGGGTACTGGTTGGGGTCGTAGCTGGTCACGTCTATGCCCTTCGTCGGCAGGTGTGGTCACTGACAGGTGGTCGCGCACGAGCACCGGCGCCCGGTGGTGACGAGGCTGCGCACAGCACCGCACCCCCACGTATCGGGCGCGTGCAAACTAGCCCGCGTCCACGTCGGGCGCAAGTCCTCGCACAGGGTGCCCGGCCGCTCGCAGCGCGGCCTTCGCCTGGCCGACGGTCATGGTCCCGTAGTGGAAGACACTCGCAGCCAGGACGGCGTCCGCGCCGTGGTCCGCCGCGGCGGCAAAGTCCTCAGGGCGACCCGCGCCACCGGAGGCGATAAGGGGCACGCTCACCCGGGAACGGACGTCGTCGAGCATCTCAAGGTCGAAGCCCCCGGTCACACCGTCAGCGTCCATGGAGTTGAGGAGGATCTCACCGGCGCCCAGGTCACAGGCACGTACTGCCCACTCGACGGCGTCGATACCGGTGGAGCGCCGTCCGCCATGGGTGGTCACCTCGTAGCCCGAGGCCGTGCTCACGCCCTCGGGGCAGCGGCGGGCGTCGACGCTCAGGACGATGACCTGGGCCCCGAAGCGTCGCGAGACCTCGGTGAGCAGCTCGGGGCGTGCGATGGCGGCGGTGTTGATGCCGACCTTGTCGGCACCCGCGGCCAGCAGGGTGGCGACGTCCTCGACGCTGCGCACACCCCCGCCGACGGTCAGCGGCACGAAGACCTGCTCGGCCGTGGCGGAGACCACGTCGAGCATCGTGGCCCTGCCCTCCGAGGACGCGGAGACGTCAAGGAAGGTGATCTCGTCGGCACCCTGCTCGTTGTATCGGGCAGCCAGTTCAACCGGATCGCCGGCATCGCGAAGGTTGGCGAAGTTCACTCCCTTGACGACCCGGCCATCGGTAACGTCCAAACAGCAGATGACGCGGATCGCAACAGGCATGATCCCAGGTTAGACTCCCCGGCCGTCCTGCAACGCACCGATTGGGCCCGCCTATTGCGTCCACCCGCCGGGTAGCCGACCGATGCGCTTGGATGGAGTTAGCACCATCAAGAGAAATGGGGAACAGGTCATGGAGTTTCGCTATCTGGGCAGGTCTGGTCTTAAGGTCAGTGCCGTCACCTATGGCAACTGGCTCACCCATGGTGAACAGTTGGCCAGGCAGACCGCCATCGACTGCGTACATGCTGCCTTGGATGCCGGCGTGACCAGCTTCGACACCGCCGATGTCTATGCCAACACGGTAGCCGAGCAGGTGCTCGGCGAGGCATTGGCCGGGCAGCGCAGGGAATCGATCGAGATCTTCACCAAGGTCTACTGGCCGACCGGACCGAAGGGACCCAACGATTGCGGGCTGTCCCGCAAACACATCATGGAATCCATTGACGGTTCATTGCGTCGGTTGGACACCGACTACGTGGACGTGTGGATGGTGGAGCCTCGCGCGGAGGTCCCACTGGAGGAGACTCTTGAAGCTGCGACCGCAGCGTATCGCTCTGGCCGTGCGCGCTACGTGGGGCTGTCGCGGGCGACGCAGTGGCAGCTTGCCGAGGCGGTGACACGCGGCGTGCTCGGAGCGAGCGCTCCGATCTCGGTGGTCGAGTTCCCCT
>ERZ772971.1275-NODE-1275-length-14832-cov-3.664140_pt1 | contig 14832 bp, 16 predicted proteins | sample MGYA00511943_ERZ772971 | MGnify/ENA primary metagenome ERZ772971 (study PRJEB29015, sample SAMEA2737929) | human oral metagenome | biome: human oral; feature: human-associated habitat; material: dental | place: China | collected 2144 ... | reverse complement strand
CCGGGGTGAACAGGGGCTCCAGGTAGGAGCCCCAGCCGCGGGCGACGGCCCTGTCCCAGGGGGCGCGCATGATCATGCCGGCCGTGCACTTGCTGAACTTCCACTTGCCGTCCTTGTCCTGCACCTCCTTGGGGACGTCCCAGACGAGGGCCTCGTCGAGCATGGTGGAGATGTGCACTGCCCTGTAGGAGCGGGATGAGGTGCCGTCGGACATGAGGTCCCTGGACACCTCCTGGGAGATGAACCGGCAGCCGGGTACCTCGAGCCAGGTCTCCCCGTCGTCGAAGGTGGCCTCGACGGCGACCTCGGCCTCGGAGTCGAGCATCCACCCGCGCACGCCGCCGCGCTCCGGGTAGGTCATGGCGATGGTGGGGGTGCCGTTGTGGGGGACGGTGACGGTGAATGAGAGCGTGTCGGGGAGGATGCCGACGCGGCTGCCGCCGACGTGGTAGAGGACGCAGCGCAGGTCCATGGGTTCGGGGGAGGGCATGTCAGAACACCTTCTGCGCCCGGACCTGGCCGGATCCGCCGAACATGTAGGAGGCGTAGTGGCCGTTCAGGTCGGGGGTGAGGCGGAACCCGCGGGAGGTGATGGACAGGCCGGAGGAGGCGTCCTCGCCGCCCTCCCAGGCGCCGTCGGTCCATTCGGCCCAGTAGCTGTCCGGGTCGATGACGAGGTGCTTGCCGGCCTTGAGGGGGCCGTTCCAGGTGATCTTCGACCTGGAGTGGGCGTCCTCGATGACGACGCTGGTCTTCGTGGGGACCAGTTTGAACAGGGGGTCGAGGATGGGCATGGCGCCGCCGTCGAGTTGGGACAGGTCGTTGTCCGGCATCGTGTACACGCGGTCGGAGCGGAACGCGCCGGACGGGATCTCGAACACTGCGGTGATCTCGATGATCTTCTCAGGGTGGTAGTAGACGGGGGAGGAGATCGACTGGAGGCGAACCATGGCGCTGCGCGACTCCCCGCCGGCCGGGTAGTAGCCGAGGGGGGCGAGGGCGTCGCGGAAGCGGAGGCGGCTGAGGAGGAGGTTGAAGTTGGCGTCGAGGGCGCCGCGGCCGCCGCCGAGGCGGCCGTTGACGGTGTCCTCGACCATGAACGCGATGGTGACGGTGGCGGTCCCGTAGGAGGTCGTGGGCATGGGGAGGATGCCGTCCCGGCGGGGGATGGTGACGCTGATGTTGACGGGGGAGGCGATGGACGGCAGGAGGGTGCCGTCCATGACCAGCCACCGTCCTTCCGGGTCGTCCAGTGGCGCCCCGTTGAGGTAGTACTCGCTGCTCATGGTGGTCTCCGATCCTACATGGAGGCGGCCAGGCGGATGGCCTCGGCGACCTCGTCGCGCTGCTTCGATTCGGGGGCGGCGACGGGGTTGTTGTTGGTGATGTTGACCTGGATGGGGCGGATGGCCTGTTCGGTGGGGTTGGCGGCGTCGAGGTCGAGGTTGGCGGCGTCGTTGATCTTGTCGACGACGGGGGTGATGTCGACGTCGTCGGCGAGGTTTGCGGTGAGGTTCTTCAGGGAGGAGCGGACGGACCCGTACTGGGATTCGAGGCCCTTCTGGAAGCCCTGCATGACCCACCGGCCGGAGTTGACGAGGAGCGCCTTGTCGACGTTCTCGGGCCCCTTGAGCCTGGGGATGGAGGCGGTTGCCCGGGAGAACCAGGACGTGACGCCGTTCCACCCGGAGCGCAGGCCGTTGATCAGGCCGGAGAGGATGTTCTTGCCGGCCTGGAACAGCCAGGTGCCGGATCCGTTGAACGCCTGCTTGACCTTGGAGGGCCACTGGCTGAACCACCTGGACGCTGAGGACAGGGCGTCGGATACCGTGGTGACGAACCTGCCGAGTTCGGATTTGGGATTGACGTTGAAGAACCTCCAGAACGCGTCCCAGATGTTCTTGATGGCGGCGAGGGCGACGCCGATGGCGCCGGAGATGATCTCGAGGGCGCCCTGGACGAGTTTGATGCCGCCCTGCCAGATGCCGTCCCACGCCTGCTTGAGGCCCTCCCAGGCGTTCGACCAGTCGCCGGTGACCAACCCGAGCCACACGCGGATCACACCCAGGATGACGTCCAGGGCGCCCTCGAGGGCCCCGGAGATGGCGTCCCACACGCCCTGGAAGAACGTTTTGATGCCCTCCCAGTAGTCGCCCCAGGTGTCGCCGAACGTCTGGAGCATGCGCATGAGGCCGTCGAGCCCGGGTTTGAGGTCGGGGTAGATGTTGTCCCAGAACTCCTTGAGCCGGCCGAAGCCCTCGGTGACGAGCCAGTCGACGACGACGCCGATGGCGGCCTTGATGTCCTCCCAGGTCTGCTTGACCGCCGTCCGGAAGTTCTCGTTGGTGTTCCACAGGTAGATGAGGGCGGCGACGATGGCGGTGATGGCGGCGATGGCGACGCCGACGGGGCCGGAGAGGGCGGACAGGGCGGCGCCCAGGCCGCCGACGCCCTCGGCGACCCCTCCGGCGGCGCCAGCGGCGGCCGCGCCCTCGGCGGCGGCCCCGCCGATGCCGAGGATGGCTCCGAGTTTGGCCAGTGCCCCGGCGAACTCGGCGATGCCGACGACGGCGGCGCCGATGCCGACGAGCCCCTTGACGCCGAGGGCGAAGGCGATGACGGCGGCGGTGATCTTCAGGATCGTGTCCGGGTCGCTGTCCTTGACCCATTGGGCGAACTTCTCCAGGTAGGGGGCGGCCGCGTTGATGGCCTTGACGAGGAGGTTGGACAGGGCGTCGGCGATTGGGCCGATGGCCTTCAGAAGGGTGACGAACGCGGGGCCGAGGGCGTTGACGGCGGCGACGAGCACCTTGGAGAAGTTGTTGGCGAGGCGTCCGGCGAGCTCCATGATGGCGCCGAAGATCCGGCCGAGGCCGGGAGCGATGGTGCGGATCTTCATGAGGGCGGAGGTGATGTCTCGCATGAAGGACTTCAGGCCGGCGCCGAAGTCGTCGTTTGAGCCGATGCCTGCGAGTGTGGCGACCATGACTCCGGCTGCTGCGCCGGCCTGCCCGAACGCGTACCTGGCGGTGACGGCCATCTTCGTCAGGGCGGGGCCGATGTCTCCCAGGCCGGCCTTGAAGTTGATCATGGCCTCGTGGGCGCCGCGGAACATCTGCTCGAGGATGCCTCGCCCCCGTTCGGAGTCGAGGACGCGGTCGAAGGCCAGCATGTTGTCGCGCAGGTTCTCGAGGGTGAACCCCGCCTTCGTGGCCTCCTGGTAGACGGTGCGCATGGCCCGGCCGAGGGCCTTGGTGGTGGCCCACGTGTCCTTGAGGGCCTGCCAGCCGCGGCGGATGGAAGCGTCGATGGACCCGGAGTCGGCGCCCTCCTGCGCCCATTTGGCGAAGGCGGCGGAGACCCGGTTGAACTCCTGGGCGAGGGCGGGCAGGTAGGTGGAGCCGACCTGCCCCAGACGCAGGATCCCCTGCACGAGGTTGCCCACGCCCTCACCGGCGGTCTCGGTGGCCACGCGGGCGTTCTCCAGGGTGGCGGACAGGGCGTCGATGTTGGCCTGCTGCATGGCCGTGTCGGCCATGACCCTGAACCACTTGCCCTGTGCAGCGGCGATGCCGACCAGGCCCTCCTGGAGGGTGGGCAGGACGTTGTCGGCGAGGTCGCGGAATGGCTGGGCGGCCTCGTCCCAGAAGGCCCGGTTGAAGGCCTGCTCCATCGCGGAGAGCTTCTCGTTGACGTCCTTGATCTCGTCGGCGTAGTTGCTCAGGGAGCGGATGAGCGTGTACGTGGCGGCGCCCATGCCCAGGGCGATGCCGGGGAACGCGAGCATCGCCGGCGTCATCTTGACCAGGGCGCCGGCGGCGGCGATGAGGTTACCGGACAGGGCGCCCGCTGCGCCAGCCAGGGTGAGGAACGAGGCGGTGACGATGCCGGTCTTCAGGGCCGTGCGGTCCAGGTCCTTGAGGAGGTCCTTGAACCGGTCGCCGACGTCCTTCAGGGCGCGGGCGCCGGACAGGGCGGCCAGGCCGGTGACGACCTTCTGGACGGCGACGTTGTCCAGGTAGGGTTTGATCTTCACCCACCGGTCGCGGGTGAGCCACGCCATCTTGGCGCGGGCGACGCCGCGGTCGACGTCGACGTTGACGGTGACGTCGGCGTCCATCTTCTCCAGCTGGTGCTTCAGCCGGCGCTTGGACACCTCGGACAGGTGGGCGGACACGTCGATGCCGTGCAGGGCGTGCTGGATGCGGGCCCGGAGCGCCTTCAGTTTGGCTGCGTCGGTCTTCGGGGTGACTTTGATGTCGTCGGCGATGGACTCGATCTGCGCCTTCGCCTTGTCGACTTCGCCCTTGACCAGGTGCATGTGGACGCGGATGTCCGACTTGAGGTTGTTGATGCGCCGCTGCGCCTCGGCGAGGTCCTCCCGGGACAGGACGACTTTGGCGTCGATGTACCCGGCGATGTCGTCGAGTTCCTTGTTGACCACTGCCTTGGAGTGGTCGGACAGGTGGACGTCGGCGTTGATGCGGGCGTGCATCTCGTCGAGGTTGCGGGACAGGCGGGCGACGGCGTCGTCGTCGACGCGGACGGCGGCGTGGATGATGGTGTCCGCGTTGTCGAGCCGCTGGTTGAGGCGGGTGAGGGCGGCGTCGTCGACGCGGACCTGGGCGCGGACCTCGACCTGGAGGTCGCGCACCTTCCTGGCCTCCTCGCGGAGTTTGGCGTGGAGGTCGCGGACGAACCCATCGAGATCGGGGACGACCTTGGCGGAGAGTTTGCCGACGATGCCCTTACCGGCCATGGGGCCCTCCTGTCAGCCGAGTGCGGCGAAGGCGGCGTCGACGGCAGCCTCGTCGTTCGTGGGGATGGGCTTGGCCTGCGGGGTTGGGCGCGGCGCCATCTCCGATGGTCTGATGGTGACTCGCTGGCGTGCGGTCGCCTTCGTGTTCAATAGTAGGTGGTCCTGGAGGGCGGCAACCTGCTGGTTCGTGATCGACCACCCGTACCACTGGTCCCCGCCGAGTTGGCGGGCCCGCCACCAGGAGCGGGGTTCGACGGCGAGCCGCTTCACGAGGGCTTCGACGAGGGGAACCCGGTAGGCGCCCCATACGTCGATGCCGTACAGGGCCCACATGTCTGTGGCGGCCTCCGGGTTCTCCTCGAAGAAGTCGGTCAGTCGGCGCCGCCGGCGAGTTCCCCCAGCCAGGCGGTCACCAGCTTCATGGTGGCGTTGAGGCCGTGCTCGGCGTAGAACTTCTGGTAGCCGTCGATGTCGACGATGTGGTGCTCCTCGACGTAGGCGAGGAGGTCGGCGTAGGCGGACGGGTCGGCGGCGTCGTCCTGGGCGCCGCCGGCCAGGGCGAAGACGCGCATGGCCTCGGAGGGCAGCATGCTGTGGGGGTTGCGCAGGAGGTCGTGGCCGGGGACGGTCTCGTAGTCGGGGATCTCGACGTCGTCGGGGATCATTGTGTGCTCCTTCGGGGGTGATGGTGGGGTGATGTGCCGCCCTCCCGCACTGTCACCCCGCGCGGTGCGGGAGGGGGCGTCTGGGGGTGTCAGGCCACGGTGAAGGCGATGCCGTCGGACTTGCCCTTGCCGTTGGTGACGACGATGCTTCCGGTCTTGCCCTTGCCGGGGACCTGGATCTTCAGGGTGGTGGCGGAGATCTTCTCGAAGGGGCACTCGACGTCGCCGAGGGTGACGAGGCGGACGCCGTCGAAGTTGGTGCCGGTGAGGGTGACGGTGGCCAGCGGCTTGGCGGTGGCGGGCTCGACCTTGGTGACGGTGGGCTTGGCCTGGGAGACGCCTGTGACGGCGCGGGCGCGCAGGATGTTGCGGCTGCTCTTGCCGGAGGCGGGGGCGAGGATGGTGCCGGAGATCTTGATCTCGGAGAAGTTCTCGGTGTCGACGGTGGGGAAGTCGCCGGAGAGGTTGACGCGGGGGAAGTAGTAGCCGGACACGCGCAGGCCGTCGACGACGACGACGAGGATGGCGCGCTCGGCGGCGCCGTCGTCGGGCAGGGACCACATCTGGAGGTCGGGGTCGTAGGTGGCGCCGGGGAAGGCGACCTGGATGGTGTCGTTGCTGATGGACACGGAGTTCAGGGAGAGGGTGGTGGTCTTGGCGGCCTTGGTCTCGCGGACGTTGACCCTGTCCCAGGTGCGCTTGGTGGTGGAGTCGCCGCCGTCGGTGGACAGTTCCATCTTGTTCTCGGAGGAGGTGTCCCCCATCCACGTCCAGGAGTCCTTCTCGAGGGTGGTGCCGTCGCCGAAGGCGTAGTCGAACAGGCCGTTGGCCGGGACCGGGGTGTCGGGGGCCCCGTAGTAGACGTGTCCGATGCCCGCGATGACGAGGGAGACGTCGGTTGTGGATGCCATCAGATGGTCCTTCCTGTGCGTGCGACGATCTCCGCGATCATCGTGAACTCTTGGATGTCGTCGGTGACAGTCGTGATGTTGGTGAGTACGGGGTCCTGTGTGATGTCCAGGTGGGACATCCACCCCTCGTCCGTGACTGTCGCCGCACGCCAGCATCGTACCAGCGCGTCCTCCAGGTCGACGGCGGCCTGCTCGGCGACGTCGACGTCGAGGTCGGAGACGCGCCAGACGACGCGGATGAGGGCGGCGTCGCCGTGGGGTCCCATGTCGAGGGGCTGGGAGCCGGAGGTCTGGACGACGACCTGGGGGAAGCGGTCCAGGGAGTCGACGTCGACGCAGGAGTCGATCGTGAGGCGGGCGGCGGCGTCCAGCCCCCACCGGGGTGCGGCGGCGACGGCGGCCCGGGTGATGGCGATGGCGAATGACTGGGGGCGCAGGGGGTGCATCAGAATCCTCCGAAGGCTGCGACGACTTTGCGGAAGGCGTTGATGCCCTTGACCCACTTCTTGGATTTGGCGTTGGCCTTCGACGTGTAGAAGCCCTGTTCGTCGTAGTAGACGTAGTGGCCGAACTCGGAGTGGAAGTCGTAGCCGGTGCCGTCGGCTTCGACGCGCCAGTCGACGTCGCCCTGGACGAGGTGGATGGAGCGCTGGAAGGCGCCGGTGCGGTTGTGGGCGCCGACGGCGAGGAGCACGGCCACGTACACGACGTGCGCGAGGGCCCGGTATTCGGGGTTGTGCTTGACGATGCGGGCGACGGCGCGGTGCTGCGCGGGGTTGAACTTGCGGACCTGGACGGTGGCCCTGCCGCGGCCGGGGCCGAGGTGGGCGCCGCCCCTGTGGTTCCCGAGGTAGGCGGTCATTTCGACTCCGTGGTGGCGGAGTCTCCGCGGACGGTGAAGTGGCGGGTCATGGGGGAGGCGCCGTAGTTCTGGGCGTCTCCGGACTGCTGGTAGAGGTGCCCCTGGATGCCGGGGGGGCCGACGGCGACGCGGATGAGGGAGTGGGGGCCGCCGGGCCAGGTGCGGCCGGTGCCGATGACGCGGATGGTTCCCTCGTCGACGAGGCCCTTCCAGGGGGTGCGGGTCTCGGCCGCTTTGAGGGCGTTTCCGGCTGAGGGGTGGACGAGGACGCGGTCGATGGTGACCGGGGTCTGGGGCTCGTAGCGGCGGCCTGCGCGGCCGTCGACGGGCTTCATGGGGGTGACGACGACGGTGTGCGGGCCGTCCTCGAGGAATCTTCCCTTGCGGGGTCTGACGCCTACCACCAGGGGTCGTCCTCGTCGAGGTCGGTGGTGCCGGCGGGGTCGCACGGGGGCGGCATGACGCCGGTGGGTCGGACGGTGCCGGAGTAGAGCACGCCCTCTTTGAGGCCGGTGAAGACGCGGGCGGCGTACCCGTCCATGACGGGGTCGAGGGCGGTCCACTTGTTGGTGCCGGCGGTGAGGGCCTTCCATTCGGCGTCGGTGACTTCGAGGATTCCGGAGGCGACGGCCTTGTTGATGGAGTAGGTGTAGGTGCCCTCGGTCTCGTAGGAGTAGAGGCCGCCGCCTGGGGCGCGCAGGACTCTGGCGGTGGCTTCGGCTTCGACGTGGATGACGATGGCGCGCCAGGCCGGGTTGGCGGCTGCGCGGGTGAGCGCATCCGGCAGACGCGTAGTGATCAACGCCTCAATGTAGGTGAGCATGGCCTGGACCCACGGGGTCTCCTCGGCTTCGAGTTCCCGCGTGAGCGCCTGCTCCACATCCTGCTGGTTGGCCAGAGTCACCGGTCGCCCTCCTCCCTGCTCCTGGCCGGATGGTAGCATGACGGCGCCCCCGCCCGGGGTGCAGGTAGAGCACCGGGCGGGGGCGCCGCGTGCGGGCTCACTTGGAGGTGAGCTTCACGAATGCGGCCGGGTCGCGCAGGGCGAACCCGAACTGGGCCTCGGCGAGGATGGCGCCCAGGTTCCGGCCGAACAGGTCGATGCCGGCCGCGTACTCGGAGGCCCGGCGGAACGTGATGTTCTCGACGAACCCGAGGCGGAGGGCGTCCTTGAAGTCGCCGCCGAAGCCCAGGACCTTGGTGGCCGGGGTCTTGGCCTTCTCGTAGCCGTCGACGGCCTTGGAGAAGGTGGCGGGCAGGCCCATGACCCGGGTCCACTCGGCGGCGAGGTTGACGGCGTCCTGGTAGAGGGGGCGGCCGGTGGAGTCGGCGGCCTTGGCCAGGGGGGCCCGGAACTTCTCGGACAGGAGGAAACTCGAGAAGGAGTAGTCGGTGCCGACGGTGACCTTGGAGTAGGCGTCGACGAGGGCGTCGGTGAGGTAGTTCGGCTTGGTGGACGCCAGGTCGATCTCCTGGGAGAGGGTGGTGGCGGACAGGGACTCCTGGCCGGTGATGGCGGTGCCCGTGTTGGCGTCGATGCCGTAGATGACGGCGGTGTCGATGGCGCGGGCGATGCCCTCGGCGAGGGTGGCCTGGATGCGGGAGTACTCGCCGAGCGGGTCGGCCTGGGCGGTCTCCATGGAGTAGATGATGATCAGGGCCGTCTTGATCGGCTGGACCGTCTTGACCTTGGCGCCGAGCTCGCCGACGGGCTTGGCGGCGCCCTCGGCGACGATGCCGGCGGTGGGCTGGCCGACGGGGATGGGGATGGCGGTGCCGTTGAGGGCGACGGGGATGGACCCGGCGAGCCTCTGGGCGACGGACCCCTTCATCGCCAGTCCCCACACGCCCTTGGCGACGGTCTTGGGGAACGCGTCGCGGCCGTTGGGCGCGGTCGTGAGGATCTTGTTGATTGTGAGGATCTTGTCCTCGTTGCCTGCCATGGTTGTCTCCTTGTGTCAGTCGATGCCGAGGAAGGCCTTGGCGGCGGCCAGGTCCTCGTCGTTGTCGGTGGTGTCCCCGTCGACGGCGGGGTCGCGGGGGACGGTGGTGGGCGCCGGGTCGGCGCCCTTGAGGGCGGCGAGGGCGTCCGCCTGCGTCTCCCAGGTGTCCTTGTCGCCGGTGAGGAAGTCGGCGTAGGCGTCGCCGATTCCGCGGGCGGACAGGATGGTCTTCTTGGCGGCTGCGGCCTCGGCCTCATCCTTGGCGGCCTTCATGGAGGCGATCTCGGCTTCGAGCGCGGCGATGCGGTCGTCCCGGTCGTCCTTCTTCTCCGGCTTCGCCGCTGCGGGCGGCTCCTGCGGCTCCTTCGGCTCCTTCGCCTGGGCCGCGGGCTCCGCCGTCGCGTCCTTCTTGGTGTCGGGCTCCTGGGTGTCGGGGTGATCCATCAGCCGTTCTCCTTCCTGCGGTTCCTCGCCGCCGACTTCTCGGCGGACCTCTTCCCGCGCGTCGCGTTGTCCATGGCGGTGCGCGCCTCCGCGGTGTGAAGGTCATTTGACCTCACCACCTGATCGTACAGGTGCGCGGCCTTCTCGGCCGCCTCCTTGCCCTCCCACTGGCGGGACGTGTACACGGGCACCGCGATGCATGAGCAGTGCGTGTGGTAGGCGTCGGCCCTGGCCCCGGCCGTCGTCGACGACGAGTACACGGGGCCCCGGCCGGCGAGCATCACGCAGAACCCGCACGGGTTCTCCGACGTGGTTACCCGCGCCCACGCGAAGGGGCGGGCGATGACGCGCCCCTGGAGGTCCCGGCGCGCCGAGTCGGGCACGGGCCGCCCGGCGTCCCCGGCCCTGTCCAAGGCTCGGCCGGCCCCGGCCTCCTCCAGGGTGTTCACGGCGACGTCGGCCATGTCCGCGGCCCTGGCCAGGTCGGTGTCGGCGGGGCGGCCGCGAGCGCGCATGCGGCCCAGGCGGCGCACGTCGTCGAGGATGTCGGCGACGGCGTCCGGGGGGAACCCCTTCAGGTCGGCTTTCAGGTCGGCGTCGGAGGCGAGGACGGCGGCCCACTGGGGGGAGGCTGTGACGGCGTCGACGACTGCTCTCCTGGCTGCGGCCATGACGTGGGAGTCGAGGGCGATGCGCAGTCTCCTGGCGCCCTCGTCCGTGGTGATGGGGACGCCGCATTCGCGCACGGCGCGGCGCACGGCGTCGAGGCTGTAGGAGGAGAAGGAGGGGAGCCAGGCGTCGTCGGCGCCGGCGTCCATGGCTTCGCGGCGCAGGAACACGCAGGCGGCGGCCCACGCCTGGTGGCGGGCGTCGAAGACGGCGGCGTGCACCGCTTTGGCCTGGGCGGTTTCGCCCAGTGGGCGTCCGGCGTCGTCCTGGGCGGCTTTGAGGGCGTCGAGCGAGTCGGACAGGCGGGAGTGGAAGCGGTCGAAGATGAGGCGCAGGAGCGCCCCCAGGAGGCTACTGGCCACCGTCGTCCTCCTGCTGGCGGCCGTCGACGACGCCGCCGCGGCCGGTCATGGTGTCGACGTCGTCGGAGCGGGCGTCCTCCCGCCGCTTCTGCTCCGGGGGGAGGTTGACGAACTCGCGGGCGGTGCGGTCGCCGATGATGCCGGCCTGGAACGCCTGGATGGCGGCCTGCGCCTGGGCGGCGGCGGACGGGGAGGCGGCGTCGGCCCAGGTGACTTCGAGGGACTCCAGGCCGTTGGTGGGGTGCCCGTTCATGGCGGCGACGGTGCGGCCGACCTGTTCGAGGGCGTCGGAGAACTGCCGCTGCTTGTTCTCGGCGCGGGCGATGAGCCGGTCCTTCGCGACCCGGAGGGCCTCCGCGCTGGTGGGGTTGTTGTCGGAGGCGACGCCCATCATGGACGGGGGGATGCCGGTCATGGCGGAGATCTGGAGGGCGTAGGACCGGTACGTGTTGATGAACGGGTCCAGGCTCGCGCCGGACAGCTGCTTCAGGTCGCCGTCGGGGCCGCCGGTGAGGAGGTTGCCCATGTAGGCGCTCATCTTGTCGGGGAACTGGTCGACGACGTCGGAGGCGCCGGTGCCGGTGAGCAGGCGCAGCGGCATGGAGGACACCTCCTGGAGGATCTGGAGGTTGGTCAGGGTGCGGGAGGCGGCGTCGATCACGGACCGCAGTTCGGCCAGGTCGGAGCGGCCGTACCGGTCCTTCAGGCGGGCCCGGTTCATCATGGGGATGATGGACATGCCCCACGTGTCCCTGCGGCCCGTCCCGTCGGTGACCCACCCGTTGTTGCCGTTCGCCCAGAACTGGACGCCGTCGGGCGTGTAGTAGGTGGCCGCCTTCTTCCCGTCGGGGGTGCGGTACACGGCGATGCCCTCGATGGCGCGGCCCCGGTAGTCGATGCGGACGCGGGCGTGGCGGGAGTCGTAGGCGCGCACCGCCGCGTACTCGTGGTCGGCGTCCGGTGGGGCGCACACCCAGAACACTGAGCCGGCGACCATGGCCTCGGCGGCCGCCAGGTTGAACTGGGAGTCCATGTCGTTGGCCTGCCAGGTGCGGCGCAGCAGGTCGACGACGTCGTCGGCGCCGTCGTCGGCTATGATGTACCCGGTGGGGATCAGCACCTCGGTCAGGACGTCGACCGCCATCTTCGCGAACGGCGCCTGGATCTCCAGGAGCCTCGCCCGGGGCGGCAGGCTGATGCCCAGGGCGTTGAGCCGCCGGTTCGTCTCGTAGTACGCCTCGCAGTCGACGCGGGCCCTCATGGACCCCGACTGGAACGCGGCCATCATCTTCTCGAAGCTCACAGCCACACCTTCCACGTCGGCTTGGGGGCGTTGGCCTCCGCCCATTCCTTGGACGCCTTCACGTACCGGTACAGCATTCTAGCGCCGACCATGCACACGGCCAGGTCGATCTTCTTCGGCGACTTCGGGGACTCCTTCTTCACGGAGAACCTGCCCTTGTACTCGTTGACCCGGCAGTTGGCGACGTGCTCCCCCAGGTCTGCGGACCCGTCGTGGGTGAACTGCTTCTGCTGGATCTCCGTCCACGCCGTCTCGCAGGCCTCGGCGAACTGGTAGGCGTGCGAGCGCATGTCCCAGGCGATCTTCGACGCGGACATGCCGCCCCTGACCGCCGGGCAGATCAGGTCCTCCCCCAGGTCCTCCGGCCACGTGGTGCGCACGAACGACTCCCACTCGCGCACGTCCGCCCAGAACGCCACCACATGCCACTTCTCGAAGGCGCGGCGCACCCCGGCGTCGACGGCGGCCACGTCCACCGACCTCGTCGGCCCCTCCGGCGCCCAGTGGCCGATCCGGAACACGTGCCCGTCCTGAAGGCAGCAGCCCACCAGGGCCGTGTGGTCGTTGGACTTGGAGCCGTCGAAGAACATGACGATGTCCTCCCCGTCGACGACCCGCCGCTTCGGGTCGCGCAGGAGCGCCCACTCCTCCAGGGTCACCCATGAGTTCTCCGCCGCCGTCGGCCGGTTCAGGTAGAACCTCCACGACGCCGACTCCGGGAACGACGGCGTCCAGATCTGCCCCTTGATCGCCTTCAGGGCGTCCGTGTTCACCACCCACGGGCAGTCCGCGTACACGAACCGCAGCGCCTCATCCAGCGTCGTGCGCCCCTCCTGCGCCTCATCGGTCAGGATCGTGTCGTGCGGGGCGATCCTGGCGTCGTACAGGTGCTTCAGGTCGTCACGGCCGCGCCCCTCCTCCTGGATGCACCAGTCCTCGAACGCCGACTCCGCCACCGACGCGTCACCCGGCATCCACGCGTTCGACGTCTCCAGCACCCTCGACGCCGACTTCGCCGCGTTGCGCAGCATCACCGCCATCAACTCCGGACCCCCGTTGCCGGGCACCCAGTGCTCCGTCTCATCGGCCACGTAGAACGACGTCTCAGACCCCTCCAACGACTGCGACGACGACGCCCGCTGCTCCAGCCGCCCCCCGTCAGGGGTGTCCACATACGTCTTGCCCGGGTCCAGGCCGTAGGCGCGGCACAACTTCCCGCCCTTATGGGCGAACGCCCGCACCATGCGCATCGTGTTCGCCGTCTGCTTCTCCGAGACGGCCACCACCTGCACCAGGGGCAGCGCCATCGGCTTGCCCTCCACGCCGCCCAACGCGGCCGAGTCGAACCGGTCGAACCTGGCCGGCCCCAGCAGCTCGAACAGGGCGATCGCAGCAGCGAACGGCGACTTGCCCGACCCCTTCGCCAAACGCCTCACCCCGTGCTTATGGGTGAACGCGCCCGCCCGGTCGACCTCGTAGAACCAGGCCAGGAACTCCACCTGCCCCGGCGTCGGCGTGAACGGCGCCCCCGCGAACGGGCCGTTCGGCTGGATCAGGTTGTCGATCATCCACGCCGCCGCCCCGTACCCCAGAGTCAGATCCGGCAGCCCCTTCGGCAGAGTGACCAGCCGCTCCCGCGGCGCCGGCAGCCCCCCGCTCACCCCGCGCCGCGCGAACGGAGGAACTCGCGCATACTCGTCACGCCCTCCGACTCCGTGGCCTCCTCGACCGGCTGACGCTCCAGCTCGATCTGCACGCGCCGCCGGTCACCCTCGGTCAGCAGCAGCGACGTCAGCATCGTGTTGACCGCCGCCAGCATCTGCCCCGACCGCTGCTTCCTCGACTTGTAGTGGGACACGTCATCGCACACCGAGTACAGGACGGCCCAGTCCGACGGCTCGTAGAACACGGCCTCCCCGGAAGACGCCGCCGCCTCCCAGATCATCGTCGCGATCGGATGCCACTCCGAGTCCGGAGCCGGGATCTGCACCTCCCGGCCGCCCCCGACCCGCACCGTCTGCACCGTCTTCGCCTTACGGGCCACCGTCGTACGGTGCCCCTGCCCTGACCTCTTCGGAATCGGACCCCTCGAACCCATCACTGCCCCCTCTTAAAGGATCCCCGGGTGCTTCGACTCGGGCCTGAACCGACGCCGCGACGGACGCCGACGACGACGCCGGGCCGCATGCGACTGAGCCGCCGTCCTGCGCATATGACAGGTGCGGCACAGCGACCGCAGATTACCCGCCTCGTGCGGACCCGACGGATCCACGTGGTCGACGTCGGTCGCCGGCGCCCCGCACATCACGCACGCGCCCCCGTCCCTCTCCAGGACGGAGGCCCGGATCCTGGGCCAGTCGCGGGGCAGCTCGCCCCGCCTCCTCGACTCACGCGCCCACGCCACCGATGATCACCTCCCACTCGGGAGACAGGACACGGACGCAGTCGCCGATCGACCCGTCGCGCAGGCGCGTCTCGGAGACGAGCCCGGAGTCGACGAGGCGGCGCACGGCGGCCGACGTCGACCGCAGGCAGGAGCCGAGCGTGTCGCACAGGCTCCTGCGGGTGTGGCCGCCCCTGGTGGAGACGGCGATGAGGACGAGGCGTTCGAGGGCGGTGCGGTCCTCCATGGAGAGGATCGCCTTGATGGCGGCGGCCTGTAGGGCCGAGGTGCTGGGCGTCATGTGCTCATGATACAGGGTCGGGGCGGCGCCGCGCTCACCGCATTTTATGCGCGTCGCCGCATATGAGTGGGGTCGGAGAACGAGACCTCGGACCCACGCCGACCAGCCCCGGACCGCCTCCGTCGGGCCCGACGTCACGGAGGGGACACTGGCGGCCCCTCCGTGTCACAGTACCATGACACGGAGGGGCCATTCTGCGTCACGGAGGGGACACTGGCGGCCCCTCCGTG
>ERZ772971.1268-NODE-1268-length-14852-cov-3.872339_pt1 | contig 14852 bp, 9 predicted proteins | sample MGYA00511943_ERZ772971 | MGnify/ENA primary metagenome ERZ772971 (study PRJEB29015, sample SAMEA2737929) | human oral metagenome | biome: human oral; feature: human-associated habitat; material: dental | place: China | collected 2144 ... | reverse complement strand
GCACGATATAGCCCCCATCGGGTAGCGGCTCTAGTTGTGCGCGATGATATTCGGGCGTGTGCCTAATCTTAAATGTAACGTCTAGCCCATCTAGCGGAGCCGTCAGCAGGTGCAAGTCTTGCACCTTAAAGTCTTTCTTATACGCCGTGGCAGGTTCGTACCCCTTGCTTACGAACAGCACATTACGTTCCACATCCTTTTTAACCGCATACCAGGGACCACCACCAAAGCCCAGCCCATGTCGCTGACCAATGGTGTGAAACCACAGTCCGCGGTGCATGCCGATTTTCTTTTCTGTTTCCAGTTCCAACACTTCGCCAGGGTTTTCGCCAAGAAAGCGGCGGATGTAATCATTATAATTAATCTTGCCAAGAAAGCAAATGCCTTGGCTATCTTTACGTTTGGCGTTGATAAGATGTTCGCGTTCGGCAATCTCCCTCACCTCTCCCTTTTGGTAATGACCAATGGGAAAAATGGCCTTTTGCAGTTGCCAATCGTATATTTGTGCAAGGAAATCGGTTTGGTCTTTCACTGGGTCGGGACTGGTAACCAGCCATTTCTTACCGTCAATCCATTCCGTTTGGGCATAATGTCCCGTTGCGATGAGGTCGTATTCGTGTCCGCGCTTCTCGTGAAATGCGCCAAACTTAATCAGTCTGTTGCACATCACGTCGGGATTGGGTGTAAATCCCGCCTTCACCTTGTCCATCGTGTAGCGTGTAACTTGCTCCCAATACTCCTTATGGCAGTCAACCACCTCCAATTTGCACCCGAAACGTTTGGCCACAGCCGTAGCCATTTCCAAGTCTTCTTCGGATGCGCAGTCCCATTCTTCTGTTTCTTCGGGGCCAATCTTGATGTAAAAGCAGTCGGGGTGCAGTCCAAGTTGGTTAAACTCGTACACCACCACCGAACTATCTACCCCTCCCGATAGTAGCACGGCAATCTTTTTTCCCTGCAATTCTTCGATATTCATGGTTGCAAAGATAGCTAAAAAATGGCGTATTGCCAGCCTTCGGGTGTATGTTTAACGCAGTTTTGCCAGTTGACAAACACCATAACGAGGGGTTGGCATAGTGATAACATATACCAAGTGCAGAACAAATCAGCTCTCAGGCTTATAAACTATAAGACCTAACAGCTCCTGAATACATCAACTTACAAACCTATTAACTCAAAAACTCATCAACTCACAACCTCATCAACTCAACACCCCATCGCCAACCCCCGAACACATCAACTCATCAACTTACAAACTCAAAAGCTTAAATTGTTTGTTTTATTTTTACAAAACCATTCTAAATTTCACGCCGTTCTAGCGTAAATATAGGTCAAAAAGTAGGTAAACAACTACTATTTCTAGTCTTTCGTACCTTCTGTTTTGTCCCTTTTTAAGAACATTACCTGCATTTTGCACCATTTCACCTTTCTAGTTTGGTCGCCACTCCATAATTTTCCCAGCCCAATATCCCACTTTTTATCCCCTAAACTCTACTTTTTAACGGCTATTTTGCCCTTTTTAGCCATGTATTTGATGGGTCTAAAAGGTTTTGTTTATACCATTGTCGTGTATATTTATGCTTTTCGTCTCGCGTTTAGCAACGTTTTGCACTGCATTTAGCACCAAAACAGCTTGCGTTTAGCAGCAAAATGCACTGCGTTTAGCACCAAATCGCGCTGCGTTTAGTGGCATATTGCACCGCATTCGGCAGCAAATGGCCCAAAAAATGGTACAAACGGCGGTTGTTTTAAATAAAAATACATTTTGCCGCATCCATCGGCTAACCCCTTTTTACATCAAAACAAACCTTCGCGAGAATCGATTTTTTGCGGCAAGGTGAGCGGTTGGTCGACAGAAAGGGCACTTTTAGTGTTAAATTTCTTGCTGAAAAGATTACAGTGGTTGGTGAGTTAACGAGTGGACAGGTTAACAAGAAGACATGTGGATGAGTGAATGAGTTGATTGTTCTTTTCTCGTGTTTCGATATAAACACGCCTATGTTGACATAAGAACATAAGAAACATAAAGGCATCCTCTTTGCTTTTTCCTCATTATATGCCACAGGAAAGATGCTTTCAGCTTGCAAAGCACGGTATTGAAAGTACTCCCACCAGGTCACCTTTTTTCGAGGCATCACCACGTTTTGCCACAGACAAATGCCGTTGAATTTTGGATTTTATCGTATCTTTGTACAATACTTCGTACATGAGAGGAAAGTTTATCTTGGTTTAGTAGCACAAGGACAATAAAAACCTCTCAATTTATAGAAAGATTAAAAGTAAAGACTACGCCATAAACTTTGTGGTATGTTTTCAACCAGATAGCGAACTAAAAACACGTACACGATGAGCATAACAGACACCATTACCAACGAATTGAAAGCCCAAGGAAGTGCAGAGAAGGCGGCGCATTTAAGCTATTTCTTCAAGACGGGCAAGGGACAATACGGCGAGAACGACCGCTTTTTGGGCGTTACCGTACCCGAAACGCGCCGTGTGGCTAAGGCGCATGCAGGTGTGGAAATGGCCGATTTGCAACAACTCATTCAGTCTGAGTGGCACGAAGTGCGCCTTTGCGCCTTGTTCATTCTTACTATTCAGTTCAACAAAGGCGATGAACCGACACGCACCGAGCTTGTAGACTTCTATTTAAGCAATACCCAATACATCAACAATTGGGACCTCGTGGACCTTGCCGCGTGGGAAACTATCGGCACTTACTTGCTAGACAAGCCGCGCGACTTGCTTTATCGGCTAGCCGAAAGCCCCTTGTTGTGGGATAACCGCATCGCGATGGTGTCTACTTACGCCTTTATCAGGCAAGGACAACTAGACGATACTTACGCCTTGGCCGAGAAAATGATGGGGCATAAGCACGACCTGATGCACAAGGCTATTGGCTGGATGTTGCGCGAGGCAGGCAAACGCGATGTGGAAAGACTTCGCCTGTTTGTGGAAAGCCATCGCTTGGAGATGCCCCGAACCATGTTGCGCTATGCCATCGAGAAGTTTTCGCCCGAAGAGCGTAAGCACCTGATGCGCAAAGGGTGACGTGTTAAGAGGGGGATAACAAAAAGTGGAGGGTTGCCAACGCAGCCCTCCACTTTTGTATATGTACCTTTTGGGGATGGTTTTCTACATGCTTTTCACGGCTTTGGCCAATTGTTCAAGGGCCTGTTGAAGTATGGCGCGAGGCGTTCCCACGTTCAGTCGCATGTGCGACTCGCCACCTGGGCCAAACATTTCGCCGTCGTTCATGGCTAAGTGAGCCTTATCAACGCATAGGTCTAGCAACTGTGCGTGGTCTAGTTTCAGTTCGGTAAAGTCGAGCCACACCAAGAAACTGGCCTGCGGACGTAAGGGTTTAACCCCAGGGATGTGCTTTTTGCAATACGCTTCAACGAAAAGCACGTTGCCCTCAATGTACTTCAGCATTTGCTTGCGCCACTCGTCGCCTTGCGTAAAGGCGGCAATGGTGGCAATAGGTGCAAAGATGGTGGGTTCGTTCAGTTCGTTTGCGGCGAGCCAACGGAAAAACTTGGTGCGTAATTGGGCATTGGGAACGATGGCAAACGAACTGACAATGCCTGCCATGTTGAACGTTTTAGAGGGTGCGCCAAAGGTGATGGAGATGTCTGCCGCACGCTGGCTCACGGTGGCGAAGGGCGTATGGCGATTGCCAAACAAGGCCATGTCGGCGTGAATTTCATCGCTAATCACAAGGATATTGCGCTCGTAACAGAAGTCGGCCAAGCGTTGCAGCGTTTCTTTAGACCATGTTTGCCCTGCCGGATTGTGGGGGTTGCATAGCACAAATACCTTGCATTGCTCGTCGCAAACGGCCTCGAGGTTGTCGAAGTCCATTTCGTAATAGCCTTCGGCGTTGCGTTTCAGTGGGTTGAACACCACTTCGCGCCCGTTGGCTAGTGGCGTAAGGCGGAACGGATGGTACACGGGCGGCTGTATAATCACCTTTTCGCCAGGGCGAGTAAACACGTTTATTACGAACCCAATGCCCTTAACAATGCCGGGAATATAGCTTAGCCACTGGCGTTGTACAGTCCATTGGTGTTGGCGTTGCTGCCAGTCGATGATGCTCTGCCATAGCTCGTCGGGCGTTGCCGTGTAGCCAAAGATGGGGTGTTCCAATCGTTTACGTAAGGCATCAACGATAAATGGAGGCGTGGCAAAGTCCATGTCGGCCACCCAAAGGGGCAAAAGGTCGTCGCGCCCCCAACGTGGTTTTAGGGCATCGTGCTTGATGTCGCCGCTGCCTTTGCGGTCGATTATTTGGTCGAAGTTGTAGTTGTGCATGATAATTTTCGGCCTCATCCCCGTCCACTCTCCAACGTGAGGGGGGAGTGATATGCCTTATCGTTATGGATTAATAATTATGGTTGCGTATTAATGCGTTGTAAGCCTACATGCCATACTCGTATTTTGCTTTTCTGGTTAACAGCAGCGGGGGCGAACAATGCAACTCGGCCGTTGCCTTAACGGCTTCGTCATACCCTTGCTTAACAGCCTTGCCAAAGAGTTAGCCCAACGCTTGTTGGATGTCTTCCAGTAGGTCGTCCACGTCTTCCAGTCCTATACTCAGTCGGATAGTTGTGTCCAACACGTCCATTTCTTGGCGTTCTTTTGCCGAGAACGAGCCGTAAATGGTGCTGGCGGGGTGGATGGCAAGCGTGCGATTGTCGAAAAGATTGGTGGCTCGATGAATAAGCTTAAGCTTGTTTATCATGTTGAAACAGGCCGCTTTGCTCTCCAAGTCGATGGTTATCATGGCACCGGCCGTGTTGCCAAACTGCTTTTTGGCCAAGTTGTGGTAGGGATTGTCGGGCAGTCCCACGTAGTTTACGCGTTTAATTTGCGGCAATTGCTGCATACGGCGTGCCAATTGCAGCGCGTTGGCGGCCTGAATGCGATAGCGCGCATCGAGAACTTCTAGGCCAACTGTTTGCAGATAGGCTGCTTGGGGGGTCATGTAGGCACCGAAGTTAAAGAGCAATTCGCCACGTAGGGCGCGGCCTAGGCGTTCGTATGTGCCGTAATCGATAACCAATCCGCCCAAAGACGTTGCTCCGCCACTGATGTATTTGGTGCTGGAAACCACTTCGGCATCCACCCCAAGGGCCTTGGCCGAGAACTCGGTAAAGGGAATAAGCGTGGTGTCGGCCACCAAGGGGATGCCCCGTGCGTGGGCTAATGCCGCCAAAGCCGGCAGGTCTACCACCTCTAATTGGGGGTTAGACATTATTTCTAAGTACACGCAGCAGGTGTTGTCGTCGAGCAAACGTTCCACTTCGTCAGGCTTGGTGAGGTCGCAAAGGCGTGCTTCCACACCGAAACGTTTGAGTGTGGAGGTGAGCAACGAGTAGGTATTGCCGAACATGTGGCGCGAACTGACGATGTTTTTTCCTTGTTCGGCCAGTGCAATAAACACGGCACTGATGGCCGCCATGCCCGAATTGAAGGCCACAACGTCTGTTGCGCCCGTGATGCCCTTTACGCGATGTTCAAAGTTTTCAACCGTTGGGTTGCCCACGCGCGAGTAATCGGGAGCTGCGATACGTCCGCAAAACACGTCGGACATGGTTTGTGCATTGTCAAACTCGTAGGCCACGGCGTTGTAAACGGGCATGCTCAGGGCATCGTAAGCATCGCGGCGTTTGTAGGCCTGGTGTATGGCGCGCGTTGTTTTCCTCATTATTATATGTTTAGTTGAAGTTGTTACACTTGCTTAATACCATTGTACGGCATTGTCGTAGCCACTGCGCTTGTCGTATTTAAGGGCATCGGTAAGCGTGGAGGCATTACAACGGAAGGTGAAGTTGTAGCTGGTGTATGGGGCCAAAACCACCGAACAGCTCATGCTGAAACAGTGAAGGTCGCGTTGTAGCGAGGCCGTGGTCATGGATATTTTCTTGTTTTCAAAGTCGTAACCCGACGAGAAACTGATGTTCCATCCCTCGCTAAGGCGTATGTTGCCGCTCATGTTGAGCGTTTGCGTAAACTTATAGGGGTAGCGCATGGTTTTGTAGTTGAACTTAGAGCGGTCGGTATTGTTCTCGCTCATCGTTACTCCATAGCCAAAAGTTAGCGACCACGGCATGGAGAATTTCATGTATCCGTCGTCGTCGGTCTCGGTCTTTCCGCCGTCGTTAGGGTTGCTTGCGCCGCGTTGTCCTTCAACCATGTCGTCGTCGATGTTGCTTTCTATGTTCGTATCAATGCCTTCGTCGTTCTTGTTTGGTTTCTTATCGTCGTCTTCTTTCGTCTTTTTACCGAACAGCTTAGCCAGTTTTTCGGGCGTAAGGGTGAACGAAACGTTTTGCGACATGCCTTGGAAACGGCCAAACCTACCGCGTCCCCACTCGGTATGCGTGCCCACATAGGGGTTGCCGTCTTTGTCTAGCTCGTAGGCGTAAGTGGCAAATACGGCGTTCATGCTGAACGTGTAGTTCTTCCACCACTTTAATCTTAGGCGCATACTAAGGTCGCTCCACGGTCTGCTTTCGGCCGCCATGTTGTACGACATGGATGCGCCCAGCTCGTCGATGAGCGAAATCTTCTTAAATCCCGTTGAGTCTTTGTCGGAGCGTATCTTCATTTCGAGGTTGTTTCCTACGTCGAACGACACGCTACCAGTCTTTCCTCGGCCGGGCACACCAAAGAGCGAGCCCTCGAAAGGCGAGTATTCAACAAGCGAAACGTTGCCCGCCGCATCTGTTTTTTGGTAAGTGGCGTAGTAGCCGTAACGCGCCGAGCCGAAGTCGGGGGCGTAACTGAAACTCACTTGCGGCGTGATGACGTGGCGAATGGCCACAATCTTGTCGCCAAACAGCTTGCGGCTGGGTGTCCAAAAGCCGTAAAGCTTGGTGTTGGCCGAAACACTCATGCGCCAATCGTACACGTTATGGAAACCGTAAGTTGTGTCGCGACGTTCTGCTTGCTGAGCGATGTCCCACGAACGGTTAATCTTATTGGTGTACATGCGGTCGGTAAACGATACCGAGGGGTTGAGGCTGAGGTAGTTGAACAGCGTAAACGACCCGCTGATAGGCACGCTGTGCATCATTCCGTTGCGCCAATCCTTTACCAAATTCGAGTGCAGCAGGCGGTCTTCTTTCGTGTTTATCGAGTTGCTTAGCTGTCCGGTGTAGCTCATTGAAATCTTTTCGTACCAGCGTTCCTTACCCACGGCGTGCTTGCGTTTAAAGGGATTAAAGCGCGCAATGGAGATGTTGAGGTCGGGAAGGGTAAGTGCGATGCTCGAGTCGCGCATGTTTTGCGAGAGGTTTCCCGTTGCGCTGAGCGTTAGTCCAATGCTCGAAAAGCCCGTACTCCAACTAACCGACGATGTTCGGGTGCTTTGTGTAAGCGCTTGGGGGTTGTAAAGGCTGTTCATGTTGTTGCGCTCGTAGCTGGTGGAGGCAAAGTTAACACTTCCCGAAAGGTTGCTGAAAGGGTTGGCCTTTGGGTCTTGTCGGTGGCTCCATTGCAGCTTAAAGCTGGTTTGCGACGAGTAATCGGGCAGTCCCTTGTCGCCCGTTTTGGTGTTTTGGTAGCTAAAATAAAAGCTGCCGTTGTAGCGATAACGCTTGCGATAGTTGGTTGCGGCCGAGATACCCCACGAACCTTTGGTGTATATTTCGCCCAAAAGCTTCAGGTCCCACTTATCTCCGAGGGCGAAATAATAGCCAATGTCGCGCAGGTAAAAGCCGCGTTCGCTCTCGTCGCCGTATGTGGGCATGATAAAGCCGCTGCTGTATTTCTTGGTAAAGGGGAAGAAACCGTAGGGAATGGCCAACGGCAATGGCACGTCGGCCACTACTAAATAGGCTGGTCCGAACACCACATCCTTGCCCGGACGCACCTTAGCACGCGATAGTGCAATGTAAAAGTCGGGGCAATCTTTATCGCAAGTGGTGTATCGTCCGTGTTGAAGATACACGTCGCCATTGGCATCGCGCTTGGCCTTTTGCCCGAAAAGAAATCCCTCTTGTTGCTGTGTGTGCACCTCTTTGATAATTCCTTTCTTCGATTTGAAGTTAAAGGCCATTGTGTCGCTGCTGTACTTGTCGGACCCCATATTAAATACGGGCTTACCTTTAACGCCGCTTTTCTCCGTGCTGTCGGGCGCACCAGTGGCATGTACCACGCTACTGTCTGTGCTGATGCGTATGCGTTCGCTGGCCAAGTCCATGTTTTCGTACTTCACTTTGGCCGAACCGTAGAGGTAAGCCATCTTTGAATCGGCGTTGTAAACCAGCGAATCGTTGCCCGAATACACCACGGGCGCGTCTATTCCGTTCTTCTTTTGTCGGTTAATCGAGTCTAGGCGGATGGAGTCGTCCACCTGCTTGTTGTGTCGGTAGATGGCGCGTTGCAGCGAATCCATGCGTGTAGTGTCGTTGGCCACACGTTCCAACGAGTCGCGCCTGATGGAGTCGGCCTGCCTCTCGGCAGCCGTCTTAGGCGTTTTTTTTCGCTGTGCGTAGGGTGTATAAACCCCCGCCGTCACAAATATGACGGCAAACAGCAACAAGGCAATTAACGATTTTCTTCGCATTCTAGGCTACAAAATTAACGAATAAATGGTGAACCTTCTTGCTCTTATCCCTTTTTAACACTTGTTCGCGCTGCTTTTATGGGATAGGACGGGTGTTATTTGCGGTGCAGCGCGTGGCATTTGGTGGCATGCTTGCCGCCCCCTTTGCTCGCCAAGCAATGCTAACTATCTGCAAAAACTTCAAAGCAATGGGCCGTATTTGATTTTTTTTATCTAATTTTGCACCGCTATATTATCCACTTATAGTAATTTGTATAAGCAACTTATGAAAAAGAAAATACAATTCAGTCTTGTTTATCGAGACATGTGGCAAAGCTCTGGAAAGTTTCAGCCACGTAAAGACCAATTGGAGCGCATCGCTCCCGTGATTATTGAGATGGGATGTTTCTCGCGTGTGGAAACCAACGGCGGTGCTTTCGAGCAGGTTAACCTGCTTGCAGGTGAAAACCCCAACGAGGGTGTGCGAGCATTCTGTAAGCCTTTTAATGAGGTGGGCATAAAGACCCACATGCTAGACCGTGGACTGAACGCTTTGCGAATGTACCCCGTGCCCGACGATGTTCGTGCGCTGATGTATAAGGTGAAACACGCGCAAGGTGTGGACATACCCCGTATTTTCGACGGCTTGAACGACGTTCGTAACATCATACCCAGCATTAAATGGGCGGCCGAGGCAGGCATGACGCCGCAGGGAACGCTCTGTATTACCACTTCGCCCGTGCATACGCTGGAATATTATAGCAACATTGCCGACCAACTTATCGAGGCCGGAGCAAAGGAAATATGCCTTAAAGACATGGCCGGCATTGGCCAACCCGCCTTGTTGGGTCAGCTAACGAAGGCCATTAAGGACAAGCACCCCGATATTATCATCGAGTATCACGGCCATACCGGGCCTGGTTTGTCGATGGCTTCTGTCTTGGAAGTGTGCAACAACGGTGCCGACATCATCGATACGGCTATCGAACCGCTATCTTGGGGTAAGGTTCATCCCGACGTTATCTCGGTGCAAAGCATGTTGAAGAACGAAGGTTTCGATGTTCCCGAAATCAACATGAGTGCTTACATGAAGGCGCGCGCATTGACACAAGAGTTCATCGACGAGTGGTTGGGCTACTTTATCAACCCCGCCAACAAGCTGATGAGCTCGTTGTTGCTTGGTTGTGGTTTGCCCGGTGGTATGATGGGCAGTATGATGGCCGACCTTGCGGGTATACATAGCACCATCAATAGCATCCGTGCGAAGAAGGGCGAACCCGAATTGTCTACCGACGACATGCTTATCAACCTCTTCAATGAGGTGGAATACGTTTGGCCACGCGTGGGTTATCCACCTCTCGTAACGCCATTCTCGCAGTATGTGAAGAACATTGCCTTGATGAACCTCCTTACAATGGAGCAAGGCAAGGGTCGTTTCGTGATGATGGACGATTCTATGTGGGGTATGATTTTGGGCAAGAGTGGCAAAATTCCTGGAACAATTGCACCCGAATTGGTGGCTTTGGCCAAGGAAAAAGGGCTCGAATTTACCGATGCCGACCCACATACGCTGCTGCCAAACAGCTTGGATGAGTTTAAGAAGGAGATGGACGAGAACGGTTGGGAGTATGGACAGGACGACGAAGAACTGTTTGAACTGGCTATGCACCCCGAACAATACCGCAATTATAAGAGCGGACAAGCAAAGAAGAACTTCTTGGCCGACTTGCAAAAGGCTAAGGATGCCAAAATGGGTAGCAAGTTGTCGGTTGAAGAACTTGCCGCCTTTAAGCACGCCAAGGCCGATGCGCTTGTTGCTCCCGTTAAGGGACAACTGTTCTGGGAATTTAATGGCGACGGCGAATGCGCACCTACCGTTGAGCCTTACATTGGTAAGGAATACAAGGAAGGCGAAGTGTTCTGCTACATTGTTGCCACTTGGGGCGAGATTGTTACTGTGCCTGCCGCACTTGGTGGCAAGCTGGTTGAAATCAACGCCAAGCAGGGTAGCAAGGTGAATAAGGGCGATGTAGTGGCTTACATCGAACGCGCACAATAAAGATTTGGCATCGGGCATAAGCCCCAAACATAGCGTCGAAGGCACGGCTTGCAACACATGTTGCGGGTCGTGCCTTTGCTTTTTTAGTGGTTTATGTTGTTGTCTTTCGTGGTTTCGTCGTCGTTTGCCCACAAATTTCTGGCCGCTTGTGCAGTACAACGCTGCTTGTACTGGGGCTACAAGCCGCTTGTAGTGCTGCTACAAGGCCCTTGTAGTGTCCGTACAAGCCTCTTGTAGTGCCGCTACAAGGGGCTTTGTATTCATGCTGTTGTTTGTAACTTAAAGGCAATAAGGCCGTGAAAAACGAACTAAGAAAGGGAGAAAGGCCTCGAAAGCGTGGTTCTTTTGGGGCTTGCGTTTATTATTGGCATGTTCTAAAAGTTCCCCGCAAAGGTGTTCAATTGTTGTTCCTTGTATAGTTCTTCATTGTCTTTTAGCTTTTATCCGGCATCTTTTGCTTTCTCTTTCAGAAAGCATAGTGCACCATACCCCTTCAAGAAGTAAGCAAAACTGCTCAGCTAAAAGCTAAAATACAGTAAAGGTAACTTTTAGAGCCAACCTATAAACGCGGCCGCACACTTGCTTGATGTTCACAAGTAGGCACTAAAAAAGGAGCCCCTTCATCGCGAAGAACCTCCTCCAAAAACAGTAATTAACTCAAAATTTATAATCTATTTTTACTGACAATTAGGATATTCATCATTAGTTTGCGAGAATTGGCTTGCAATAAGCAATCCTCGTGACCTAAACTTGTCACTGCAAAGATAGGCAAGATATTTGAAAATGCAAACTTTATCGTGACAAAAATTGAGGTTTCTTAAATTTATTAATTCTTTTTTTAATCCTTTTTGGCGGAAAGGGAAGAGTGAAAGGCTGAAAGAAGGGAAAGATGTTAAGAAGGTTTTACCCATTAATGAGGCACTATTCCGGCCATTTGCCTGAAAAGAAAGGCCTTTGTAGCTTTATTATTTCAGCTCTTTCACGGCTTACCTATTTACTCCTTCACCGCTTACTCCTTTCTTCTTTCCTACTTACTCCTTCCTTCTTACTACTTCTCTCCTTACTACTCCCCACTTCTCTCCTTCCTCCTTACTACTTCTCTCCTTCCTCCTTACTACCTCTCTCCTTACTACTCCCCACTTCTCTCCTTACTCCTTTCCCGCCTTTTCTTCAAACCTATCCACCAGCCATTGCAGCTGTTGGGCGATGGTTAGCTGTCCGTTGTCTAGCTCAATGGCATCATCGGCCTTGCGCAACGGACTCACTTCGCGGTGACTATCCATATAATCGCGCTCTTGAACGTTGCGAAGAATTTCGTCGTAGTTGGCCTCCATGCCCTTGCCTACAAGCTCGTCAAAGCGGCGTTGCGCCCTAACCTCGGCCGAAGCCGTGACAAACACTTTCAGTTCGGCATCGGGAAACACCACCGTACCAATGTCGCGACCATCCATTACGATACCCTTATCCTGCCCCATGCGTTGTTGTTGAGCCACAAGAGTCGTGCGAACAAAGTCTATTGCCGCAATTGAACTAACGTGGCCAGACACCTCCATGCCCCTAATCTCGCGTTCAACATTCTCGCCGTTGAGGTAAGTTTCGGCCTTTCCTGTTTCTGGGTTTAGCTTAAACTCCACCCTCAGCGTGTCCATTTTCGCTTTCAGGGCCTCGCGGTCAACATGGCCGTCGGGCGCAATCATGCCGTTTTGCATGGCAAAAAGCGTTACGGCTCGGTACATTGCGCCCGTGTCTACATAGATATATCCCACTTCTTTGGCCAACATCTTGGCCATAGTGCTCTTTCCGCACGACGAAAGTCCGTCGATGGCGATGGTTATTTTCTTCATAGTGTATTGTTGTTTGTAAGTTTATTTTTTAGTTTATGAGTTGGTGAGTTGATGAGTTTTTGAGTCGATAAGTTGGTGAGTTATTAACTTAATAACTCACAACTCACATCGCAAACGACACGTTAAGTACCACCGACGAGCTAGAAACGTGGTACTTGCCGTAAGCCAAGTTCAGCTTAAACCGTTCTAGTTGCAAACCTGCACCAAGCGACAAGCCCGCGCCATGACTGCTGGCGTTCTCGGCATCGCCCACTTTCATCTCGTTGGCACGCCGCAAACTATATCCTGCGCCCACCCAAATGTTTGGCGAAAGGTCTACATCCACGCCAAAAACAAAATGTTTCATCAGCGCATAATGCCAGTGATTGAGGTCTACCAGCGTTGCCGACAAGCGGAAGGGCGTGTGTTGCAGGCGTTTGCTGATGCCCATTTGCACGTCTATCGGCATTGCCTCGTAGTCGTCTTCGTAGGCTTTAAGCTGTCCGCCCAGGTTCTTAGCCACCACCGAAAGCGACAGCTCGCGTTCGGAATCGTAATAGTTCAGGCCAAGGTCTACGCCCATACCAATCGATGTATAGTGCCCGATGCTCGACGACAGCACCTTTGCTGCGATGCCGCCAGCCAACTTATCGGTAAGCATGTACGAGAAATAAGCCGTTGCGGCGATGTCCCTAGCGGCAAATTCGCCCAAGTCTTGGTTGTTGGCAGTGGTGTATCGCATCTTGCCATAGTCCACATAGTTAACCGAAAGGGCAGCCGAGGCGCGCTCTTTTATCACCTTGTTGTAGGCCACGCCGGCCAAATTAACACCCCGCATGAAGTTCATGTAGTTCAATGCAAGTGTCTTATCGCTCACCGACGACAGCAACGCAGGGTTGTTGAACATCAGCCAAGCATCGTCGTTAATGAGCGTAACGTTGTCGCCACCTAGCGCGGCGGCGTGCGCACAAACAGGCAGCCGCAAGAAATTATAAGCCGTTTGGCTCTCTTGTGCCGCCATTTTATCCGCCATAAAGAACAAAATAAGGGCGAAAATAACTTTTTTCATCAACTTCTTTCTGTTTTATCTACAAAGTTACACCTTTTTCCAATTATATCATTATATTTGTAGGTGAATTGAGTTTCATTCGCCGTGAAAGCTCTAACTTTGTTGCAACAACTTCAATCGTGTGGAGGTAAAGAAGACACATAGTGCCAATTTGGAGAACAAGCGCGTAACCAATTACCTGCTTGGGCTTGTTGTAGTGCTCTCGTTCCTGTTTGTGGCGCTGGAGTACAACAGCAATTCGCGTACCTTTGACTTCGACGACGAGGTGCCAGACGATTTCTTCGAGGAGATGGAAATACTGCCCGACGTGGAGAAAAACGAAATGGTGGCCGCTGCAATTCCCACGGCCGCACCCTCTATCACCACGAAAATTAAGGCGGTGGACACGCCCGTGGCATTGCCCGACAAGCTGAACGAACGCAACGACGAAGAAAAAGAAGGCGTGGAGGCAACTGTACAACAGAACGAAACGCCTACAACAGCCATCGAACAGCCTGTTCCCGAACCAATTGCCAGCGACGATAAGCCGCGCGTTGTGCAACAGATGCCCGAATATCCAGGCGGCATTGTGGAGTTTATGAAGTGGCTGCAACGCACCCTTCGCTATCCGCCAACTGCCCAAGAACAGGGCATTCAAGGCAGTGTGATGGTGTCGTTTATCGTCAATGCAGACGGAACCATCACCGACCAAAAGGTGGTTCGCGGCGTAAACGAAGACTTAGATGCCGAGGCTCTGCGCGTTATCAGCCACATGCCCAAGTGGAAACCTGGGCTAGACAAAGGCAAACCATGCCGCACGCTCTTTGCCATACCTATCGTATTTAAACTTTAAAAATTAGTCAACATGTTGACAGACGATCTAATTCTCAGCAAAATAAACGCATATTTAGAAGCTTTGCCCTTCAATCGTAAGCCGCAATCGCTTTACGAACCCATACGTTATGTGCTCTCCATCGGGGGCAAACGTATTAGGCCTACGCTTGCTTTGCTGGCCTATAACCTGTTTAAGGACGACCCCGAAAGCATTCTTGCACCTGCTTGCGGATTGGAAACCTACCATAACTACACGCTCTTGCACGACGACTTGATGGACAATGCCGCTCTGCGACGCGGTAAGCCCACCGTACATAAGCGTTGGGATGCCAATACGGCCATACTATCGGGCGACTCGATGCTGGTTCTGGCTTATCAGTTGGTGGCACAATGCGATGCCGCAAAGCTGAAACCCGTGATGGAACTGTTTACCGAGACGGCACTCGAAATTGGCGAAGGGCAGCAATACGATATGGACTTTGAACATCGCAACGATGTAACAGAAGACGAATATATCGAGATGATTCGCCTAAA
>ERZ772971.1256-NODE-1256-length-14935-cov-4.917137_pt1 | contig 14935 bp, 17 predicted proteins | sample MGYA00511943_ERZ772971 | MGnify/ENA primary metagenome ERZ772971 (study PRJEB29015, sample SAMEA2737929) | human oral metagenome | biome: human oral; feature: human-associated habitat; material: dental | place: China | collected 2144 ... | reverse complement strand
GCAAATGGTAGCTTTGGCTTTCTTGGGAGTCCTGCTACGAAGACTATGAACACGTCCTAAGGAAGTAGTACTCTAAACTACTTTTGATAATACATCAATATATACAGAAAAGAGTTGGTACAATACCAACTCTTTTTCAGAATAAGATAAAAGTTAGCGTTTGGAAAATTGGGTTGCTCGACGTGCTTTGTGCAAACCCACTTTTTTCCTTTCAACCTTACGAGCATCACGAGTCAAGAATCCAGCTTGACGTAACGGTGCTCGCAATTCTTCATTATATGAACGCAATGCTCGTGCAATGCCATGCCGAATGGCACCTGCTTGCCCACTAACTCCGCCTCCATTAACCGTGATATAAAAATCAAATTTATCTTTTACGCCAACCACCTCTAATGGTTGACAAACAACCATACGTGCGGTTTCTCGACTAAAATATTCATGCAATGGCTTATTATTAATAATAATATTACCGTTCCCGCGTCGAAGAAAAACACGTGCAGCAGAGGTTTTGCGGCGACCGGTAGCATAATATTGTTCTAACATATTGCTTAATCCTCTTAAATTTCCAAATTAATTGGTTGCTGAGCTTCATGTTTATGCGATTCACCTGCATAAATTTTTAATTTATTTAATACAGATCTCCCAAGTGGTCCTCGAGGTAGCATACCTTTAACAGCAATTTCCAACACCTTACCCGGTCTTTTTATTTGCATATCATGAAAATTAGCGTGTTTCAAATTACCTATATAGCCGGTGTGACGATAGTAAACTTTATCTTTATTTTTCTTCCCGCTTACATTTATCTTGTCTGCATTAATGACTACAATATAATCACCTACATCCATATTTGGTGTAAATTCAGGTTTATGCTTACCTCGTAAACGCAAAGCTATTTCACTAGCAAGTCTGCCTAAAGTTTTTCCTTTTGCATCAATCAAATACCATTCACGTGTCAGTGAATCAGGTTTCGCAGTATAAGTTTTGAACATTGAAAGTACTCTCCGTACGATAAATCAAAGAAGGCTATTATACCCAAGCTTCTGTTATCAAGCAATCTTGGGGTGAAAACAACATAAAACTCTCCTTCCTGTTAAGGAGGTGGTTTTCTTTATCATAAGTAATAATTATCATATCATTCATCCACATGTTTTATATGGATACTACTCTTACGTTGCTCCATCCTCTGTCTCTTTTGCAACCTTTGATTTTTCTTGTAAAACAATTATTTTTCCAAACCCAATACTAGGCGCATATGTGCATGCAACATATTCCAAATATCGACTCTACACTCTACACATGGAAACACGTGCTATATAAAGTTCTGCATCACTTACATTCAAGAGCTGAGTAAGTAGCTTTATTTCTTGATACAGTTGTGAACGTATCAAATCCATAATTATCATTCCAAACAAAGCTCCTATTCATAGGAGCTTTGAACAGATTGATTTCTTTATTCACTCTCTAAATAGAGAGCATTTTATTTTTAGCGCTGACGTGCTTTTAAGCGCTTATCAGTCTTACAAATAACAAACAGCTTTCCACGTCGTCTAACCACTTGACAATCACGACTACGATTTTTAGCCGATTTTAATGAAGATACAATTTTCATAAAAACTCCTTAATTTCTTTACAATGCAATTCAAATATTATTGCTATTTAACACAATAAAATTGTCAAACCCAAGTGAAAAAACCTTTTATCACAAAGAATAATATTGTGCCTTATGGTTTTTTATGTTCTGACCGTTTCTTCTCTTCACTTTTCTTCTTATGTTCTATGGCATCTTTGGATGTTTCTTCTGCATTAACATCAGACTGGACTTGTTTATCATCAGAGGATTTATCCTTTACTTCAGCCTTACCCTTAGTTTTAGCTTCTGCCTCATTTTTAACAACAAGCTCCTGACGTAATTTTTCCAAGGTGGCTTTACCGATACCCTTAACATTTGTTAGCTCATCAACATTTTTAAACTCACCATGAGCTTCCCTATAAGCAACAATCTCGGCTGCTTTCTTAGCTCCAATACCTTTTAATTGCTGCAATTCTTCGACATTGGCAGTATTAATATTTACTGCTGCAAATACACATGTCGACAAACCGGCAATTAAACCTAACAGTATTTTACAAATTTTATTCATATCCTTGACCTCGGACAAGATTGAAACAAACGAGACTTCCTCTCTATTTTTATAAAGAGGCAAACCCTAAGTAAAAATTCGAAGAGACGTTTTTTAATTTTACGTATTTTTTACCATCCATGCAAGGACATCGTGTTCCACTGAAAAGCAGACCGCCATTCCTTAGTTGTAAGGCAAGTTCTCTTACCACGCTTTTACGCATAACCGCACCGGCTCAGCCGCCAATCTGGTCTGTACGAAAAACAAGTTTGGCATCTTACCCTCCATGTTCTTCGTTACGCAAGCTCAGGCGTAGAACTCTTTTGAAGTTCTTGCCAATTTTGAGGCCACGAGCGGTACCGCTTACAGTATTTGTCCCGCAGCAACCAGTGTAGCGCGCAGCATGGCGCTAACCGTGTCCTGACTGTACGCGATACCGGTACGCAGTTCATCATCAATCATGAGTTGGACGTAAGCGACTGCCTGAGCGTCAGTGCTTTTGCTCATTGCGTGCTCGGCGTAGTTAGCAACGCTGATGCTTTTACCGCTGTGTTGTTGCAGGGCATCAATGAAGGCGCTCATCGCCCCACCACCGTGGCCTTTGAGACTGATGCTGCGGCCATCAGTGCAGGTAAGGCTCGCTTCGAGACTGTGTTCTTGCCGCTCGATGCGGCGGATGGCATAGTCGTCGAGATGTAGCGGGCTATCGTGCAGGTAGCTGCTTTCAAAGAGGGTGATGATGTCCTGGCTGCTCAGTTCTTTTTGGGTGCGCTCGCTTTCTGTCTGCACTTTTTGCGCGAAGTCAATTTGCAGCCAGCGGGGCACGTTCAGACCGTAGTCGCGCGCAAGAATGTAGGCAACACCACCTTTGCCCGACTGACTGTTGATGCGCACGACGTCCTGGTAGCTGCGGCCGATGTCGAGCGGATCGATGGGCAGATAGGCGATGTCCCAGATACCGTTTTGCGGTTTTTCCAGCGATTTTTTGATGGCGTCTTGATGCGAGCCAGAAAAGGCAGTGAAGACGAGTTCGCCAATGTAGGGATGACGCGGGTGCACGGGCAGGTTGTTGCATTCGCTGACGATACGCACGATGTCGTTCATACGGCTGAAATCCAGGCCAGGATCGATGCCCTGTGAGTAGAGATTCATCGCCATGATCATGATATCCATGTTACCGGTGCGTTCGCCGTTGCCAAGCAGGGTACCTTCGACACGATCTGCCCCCGCCATCACTGCGAGTTCGGAGGCAGCGACGGCACAACCCCGGTCGTTGTGGGTGTGCACGCTAATGATGACGTGTTCGCGACAACTAAGGTGACGGCAGAAGTATTCGATTTGGTCAGCGTAGAGGTTTGGGGTGCAGGCTTCGACGGTGTTTGGCAGGTTGAGAATGACTTTGCGCCCCGCCCACGGTTGCCACACCCGGCAGACGGCTTCGCAGACGGAAACAGCGAAATCGGGCTCGGTCTGCGAGAAGCTTTCTGGCGAGTATTCGAAGATCCACTCGCTTTCCGGGTAACGCGTGGCGCGCTCTTGCAATAGGGTCGCGCCTGCGACGGCTATGGCAGTGATGTCTGCCAGATTTTTTTCGTAGACTTTTTCCCGCTGTACGCGCGAGGTGGGGTTGTACAGGTGGACGATAGCGCGCTTGGCGCCGCGTAGGGACTCGAAGGTACGGTCAATCAGGTGTTCGCGCGCCTGTACCAGCACTTGAATGGTCACGTCGTCGGGGATGTGGCCACCTTCGATGAGCAGGCGGGTAAAGTCGTATTCAATTTGCGAGGCGGCGGGGAAGCCGATTTCGATTTCCTTGAAACCGCAGTCCACCAGAAGCTGAAAAAAGCGCAGTTTTTGTTCGATGGTCATCGGGTCGATTAGCGCCTGGTTGCCGTCGCGCAAATCAACGCTGACCCAAGTCGGGGCTTTGTCGATGATTTTATCCGGCCAGGTTCGGTCGGGAAGAGTGGGGGCAAAAGCAAAGGGGCGGTATTTTTTGTAGTCGAAGCGGCTCATGGATAATGTCCTTTGAGAATAGTGCGCGCATTATAGTAGCTACCAGCGGTGGTTTTTCACTTTTTATTGCGCACTTTGTCAGTATAATGAGCTAATTTCACTACCATAGGGATTTTTATGAGCGAAAATCACTTTGTCCTGGACGATACGGATCGCAAGATCCTGCGTATTCTCGCGGTCAATGGCCGTATTAACAATCTTGCATTGGCTGAAGCGGTGAATTTGTCGCCAACGCCGTGCGCACGGCGAGTCCGTCGTTTGGAAGAGGCGGGTATTATCGAAGGCTATCGCGCCGTTCTCAACCGCAATGCACTTGGTTTTGGCTTGAGCGTGTTCATCGCCGTCACCTTGGACAGTCACACACCGGAACGCTTTGCCGCCTTTGAAGAAGCGGTTAAATCTTTCCCCGAGGTAGTGCGGATGAGCATCGTCACTGGCCGCGCCGAGGATTATTTGTTGCAGGTACTGGTCAGCGGCATGGAGTCGTTCGAATCGTTCTTGCTTGGCAAGTTAAGCCGCATTCCGGGCGTGATGCATGTGCATTCGAGTTTCGAGATGCGCAATGTCATTGATCGCCAAGCGCCGGCTTAATGTCTTCACAATAGAGAGTGCCTAGATTTTCCAAGGGTGAGCATCAGCGGTAAAACCGCATGGTTATCACGCTTGCCGCACGCTGCGCCTAGCTTCAATGTCGTAGCCCGCGTATCATTAACGCCGTCGTGGCACAGCCATAATTCAAGAATTTAAAAGGTCGCCTATGCCGAAAAAAAGAATTGCCAATCTAGTCAAGGAAACGGCCGGATTTTCTTACGAATTTATCCGACATCCGAAAGGAATGGGCAGCATCATTCCCTCTTCCCGTGCTCTCGCCCGTGCCATGCGCCGCACCGCTCAGGATTATGGGCATCCGGAAAGCATCATTATCGAAGCGGGGGCCGGTACTGGCGCGATTACCCGTGAGCTGGTCGCGCATTTCCCTCGCGAGCGCCTGATTATCAATGAACTCAATCCTCGCCTGGCTCGCCGTCTGCGCGATCGCTTCAGGGGTAACACCATCCGTCGTGGCGGCGTTGAGCAACTCGACGTTTGGGCGCATGCGCAGCCGAAAACTATTGTTTCCTCGCTACCCTTCCGCTCGCTACCGCAGGAAATTGCGCACAGCATCGAAACCCTGTTTTTCACCGCCCTACGCGAAAACCCCGCCAACGTGCTGGTACAGTTCACTTACGGCCAGCGTTCGCCGCTGCATCTGCCGCCGGAAGCGGATATTCAGGCAGAAAAAGTTAACTATGCCTGGCTGAACTTTCCGCCTGCGCATGTTTGGTTGTACCGCTGCAAGCGGCAAGAATCCTAGCCTCCCCAACCCCGCCGTTCCCGTTCCGCCACCGAATCCCACGCTCCCCGTATGAACAGCAAGCAGAAAAACACCCTCCTCCATCAGGTCGAACAATACTGCGTCAAACGCGGCGCCCGCCTTACCCCTATCCGCAAACAAATCCTCTCCCTTATCCTCACCTACCCCAACGTGGTCAAAGCTTATGAAATTCTTGCTGACCTACGGAAAATCAAAAGTAACGCCGCTCCGCCGACCGTCTATCGTGCTCTGGATTTCCTGGTGCATATCGGCGTATTGCATCGCGCTGACTCGTTGAATGGCTATGTACTGTGCAGTCACTTTGGCGAAGAACACACCAGCGTCATTCTGAACTGCACCCACTGCGGTGCCACGGAAGAACTGGCGGCGGAAGAACCGGTGGATATTTTGCTTGCCTTCTGCCGTGAGCGGGGCTTTACCGTGCAGGACGCTCCGCTGGTGCTATCTGGTGAATGCGCGCGCTGCCATGCCGGACATGCACTGGCGAAAGGCGCATAACCTCCAACCAATAGAAACCCCATGCAAGACATCAGCGTTATCCTCGCCCATCCCTACACCCACAGCCTGAACGCCGCCATCGCCGCGACCGTGGTCGCGACACTGGAAAAAAACGGCTACGGTGTGCACTTTCACGACCTTTATCAGGAAGGCTTCGACCCGCTCCTCAGCGGGGGGAACTGGCCGCAGGCAAGAATAACGACCCTCTCATACATCAACATCAAGAAGAAATCAGCCGTGCGCACGGCATCATCATCGTCCACCCCAACTGGTGGGGACAGCCGCCCGCTATCCTCAAAGGCTGGATGGAGCGTGTTCTGCGGAAAAACGTCGCCTACACCTTTCCACCGGGCGATAACGGCGGTGGCTTGCCCATCGGCTTACTGCCGGCCAAAGCAGCGCTGGTTTTCAACACCTCAAACACCCCCGCCCAGCGCGAACACGAGGTCTTCGGTGATCCGCTCGAACGCATCTGGAAAGACTGCGTTTTCGCCTTCTGCGGCGTTCACACCTTCGAACGCCTCACGTTCGGGGTCGTCGCCGACAGCGACGAAGCGACACGGCAGCACTGGCTGCAACAAACAGCGGACATGGTTGACAAATACTTCCCCGCTCACAGTTGATAAGCGGATGCCGCAGGCGCGGATAATCACTGATGCCATTCCTCCCGTTTTTTCCGAGTCCAAAAAAAAGCCCCAGTTACGGGGCTCTTTTATTGCTGTCGTTAATTACAACGGATAGCGGGAAACATCCCTCAGCGATGAATTTCTAGACCGTTACTACCTTCCCGAATTTGTGCAGTACTGAGGCCGAAAGAAGTCAATACGGCATTGGCTTCCTTCGCCAAATTATTTAATGCCTGCTGATCGCCGGCATTAGCGGCTTCCATATACATTGCCATTTGCAGGCTGCCAATCCAGTAATAGGTATCGGCAATGCGCTGCTTATCGGCATCAGATAGATTTCGCAGATAACTGTCTTTATCCATGGCGTCCTGTAACTGCCCGACCATCGGATCTGCTTTTACGCTGGACAAATCAAGATGCTGGGTTATGCCGTAATTAATGGCTGTCACATATGCCATGGCTGTAGCGATGCTGTTTGCATCATAACCATCTGACAGCAGTGCGTTTTTTACCCGCGAGATGAGGTAGCTGTTTTGCAACTGGGTGAGCTGCTGTTCGCTGTCTTCGCTGTATTTACCGATGCTCTGCAAATGCTGGCGCAGAGCATCAATCATTTTGGCATCAATTTCTTCGGTTATGTGGCTGTCATTATTGAATTTGGCCACTCCTTTTTGGGCGGCGACATTTTTCGTCGTTTTATTTTTCGTCGTTTTGCTGGAGCCGGAATTACCGTACCAGTTCTTATAATTACGCTGGTTTTGGCGAAGCGTAGTATCGAAAGCGGCTTCGGCAAAATAGGTATCGAACCAACCGTCATACAAGGCATTCGCCTGGGGAGCAGTCAGTATGAATCCGGCAGTGAGCAGCGGGGCGAATAAAGTACGTTTCATAAATGAATCCTCAATGAATGGGCCAATCAATAACGGCTCGTATTCTAAATGGATAAATTAAGGCGCGAAAGACGGGCGCGGATTATGTTTCCGTAAGCTCTCCATGCATGGAAGCTGCGCGTTTCAATCCTTTATAATGTGGCATTTTTTACAATACAGGCAGATCGCACTATGGAACTCAACCTCACCTACGAACGCATCAAAGACCTGCAAGCGCGCGAGGCGGCGCTCAGGGGGTATCTTTGACTACGCCGTAAAAGCTGAACGCCTCGAAGAAGTCGAACGCGAACTCGAACGCCCCAGCATCTGGGATAACCCCGAAGAAGCCACCAAACTTGGCCAGGAACGCGCCGCCCTCATCAGCGTCGTCCAGGGACTGGATGCCATCAAACAAGGCTTGCAAGACGCATTCGACCTCATCGAACTCGCCGAAGCCGAAGACGACGAAGCCACCGTCAACGCTGCCATCGCCGACATCGATACCCACGAAAAACATATCGAAGACCTCGAATTCCGCCGCATGTTCGCTGGCGAACTCGACGCCAATAACGCCTTCCTTGACATCCAGGCCGGCTCGGGCGGGACCGAAGCGCAAGACTGGGCCTCCATGCTGCTGCGCATGTACCTGCGCTGGGGCGAGGCACGCGGCTACAAAACCGAACTCATCGAAGAATCCCCCGGCGACGTTGCCGGCATCAAATCCGCCACCATCCAGTTCAGCGGCGAATACGCCTATGGCTGGCTACGCACCGAAATCGGCGTGCACCGCCTTGTGCGCAAATCCCCCTTTGATTCCGGCAACCGCCGCCACACCTCATTTGCCGCCGTCTTCGTGTCGCCGGAAATTGACGACAACATCGAAGTCGATATCAACCCCGCCGACCTGCGTACCGACGTGTACCGCGCTTCCGGTGCCGGCGGCCAGCACGTCAACCGTACCGAATCTGCCGTGCGCATCACCCACATCCCAAGCGGCATCGTCGTGCAGTCACAACAAGACCGCAGCCAGCACGTCAACCGTGACATCTGCATGAAGCAACTGCGCGCCAAACTCTACGATCTCGAACTGCAAAAACGCAGAGCCAGTGCGCAAGCCATCGAAGACAACAAATCCGACATCGGCTGGGGCAACCAGATCCGATCCTACGTCCTCGACCAGTCGCGCATCAAAGACCTGCGCACCGGATATGAAACCAGCAACACCCAGGCCGTCCTCGACGGCGCCCTTGATCCATTCCTGCAAGCCAGCCTGAAACAGGGAGTAGAAGCATGACCACCCCGAACACAGTCCCCGCCGACGAAAACAAACTCATCGCCGAGCGCCGGCAAAAACTCGCCGCCATTCGCGCACGTGGCATCGCCTTCCCGAACGATGCCCGCCCGACCCACAACGCCGCCGCCCTGCACACCGCCTATGACGGCGTTGAAGATGCCGAAGCTCTGCATAACGCGGGCGAAATCGTGGTTGCCGGACGCATGATGAGCAAACGCATCATGGGCAAAGCCAGCTTCTGCGCCATCCAGGACGGCAGCGGTGCGCGCATCCAGCTTTACCTCAGCCGCGACGAACTGCCAGAAGGCTGCTACGCCGACTTCAAAACCTGGGACGTGGGCGACACCATCACTGCCAGTGGCCACCTCTTCCGCACCAAAACCGGCGAACTGAGCATCCACCTCAAAAATATCCGCCTCCTGACCAAATCGCTGCGCCCGCTGCCGGAAAAATACCACGGCCTCACCGACCAGGAGACCCGCTACCGTCAGCGCTACGTTGACCTCATCATGAACGATGACAGCCGCGCTGTCTTCCTCACCCGCAATAAAATCGTGCGCTACATCCGCCGCTTCTTCGAAGAACACGACTTCCTCGAAGTTGAAACCCCGATGATGCACCCCATCCCCGGCGGCGCCACCGCCCGCCCCTTCATCACGCACCACAACGCGCTCGACATGCCGCTCTACCTGCGTATCGCGCCTGAGCTCTACCTCAAACGCCTCGTTGTCGGCGGCTTTGAGCGCGTCTTCGAAATCAACCGCAGCTTCCGTAACGAAGGCCTGTCCACGCGGCACAACCCCGAATTCACCATGCTCGAATTCTACTGGGCCTACGCCGACTACCGTGACCTGATGAACCTCACCGAAACCCTCTTCCGGGGCATCAAGCGCGACGTGCTGGATAACCAGAACATCACAGCTGGCGGGGAAACTATCGACCTTGATCAGCCCTACGAACGCCTGACCATGCTTGATGCCATCCGCCGCCACGCCCCGGCATACAGCGACAAACTGCACGACGCCGCTGCTCTTGCGGCCATCCTGCGTGACGAATACAAACAAAAAGTGGACGAAAACACCCCGCTCGGCCACCTGCACACCCTGCTCTTCGAAGAAACCGCCGAGACCAAACTCATCCAGCCGACCTTTATCACCGAATACCCGGCGGTGGATTCCCCGCTGTCGCGACGCAACGATGAAAACCCTGACATCTGCGACCGCTTCGAGCTCTACATCGGCGGTCGCGAAATCGCCAACGGCTTTTCCGAGCTTAACGACGCCGAAGACCAGGCCGAACGTTTCCGGGCGCAGGCTGCCGCCAAAGATGCCGGCGACGACGAAGCCATGCACTACGACGCCGACTACGTCCGCGCCCTCGAATACGGCATGCCGCCGACCGCTGGCGAAGGCATCGGTATCGACCGCCTCGTCATGCTGCTGACCGGCGCGCCCTCCATCCGCGACGTCATCCTCTTCCCGCATATGCGTCCGGAATGAGCCGCTGATACGCGCTATAAAAAACCGCCCGAAAGGGCGGTTTTTTATACGATAGAAGGACAGACACTTTACTTATAAAGATTTTCGGCGCGTTGGCTACCAATCGGGACTAGCAAGGTGGCAGTATTGCTGTATTCGAGGCAGGTTTTTTGATCCTCAAACGGCGCTTTGTGGGCAACTTTGATTTTCCACAGGCCTTCCAGCTGCGGGATGACGTTGATCTTGCCGTCTTTGTCGGTCTTGCCGGAGAAGGCTTGCGGTGGACGTTCATCGCGGGTGGCATCCAGATCTTTTGCCATGAAGGTATCGGAGGTGGCAATGACGGTCGCGCCTGCCAACGGTTTGCCCTGATAGTAGATTTGCACTGGGAAGCGCTCATCGACTTTAACTTGCGTCGGATCAGCCAGCGGCACGATTTCCAGATTCTGCCCGATTGGCTTGCTGATGGCAGCAATGTCCACCGCGCCATCGCCCACAACCAGCAGTTTCTTGCCGAACATCTGCGCCTGCTGGCAAGTAGTGGCATCCGTCATTTCCGTCAGGTTTTGCTGTTTCCAGCCGTCCTTGTTCTTCGACCAGAAGGTCGGCTGATACACGGCACTCAACCAGTAGCTACCTGCGGCCAGTTTATCCTTGGCTTCGTACTGGTAATTTTCGCCTTTCTGATTCATGTCTTGCGCCTTACCATCCGTGCCGTGAATAGCGAGCGGCTTGAAAATTTGCACACGGTCACCGGCGATAGCTTCCAGGGTAGGGAAGTAGTCGCTGTAACCGAGATCGGCTTTGAGTACGTCGTCAGCAGCGATTTTATCGGGCGCGCTGACCCAAAGTTCGTGTGCGGATGCGAGGGAAGAAACGGCAACAAGCGCTGCCAGCAGGGTTTTTTGCATGGATGACTCCGGTTTATTGAGGAATGTGGTATGAAACCGGTGCGGATTGTACTCATGTTGTCAGGAAAGAAGCAAATGCGAAATTGTCGTATTTGTGATTTTTTCTGCAACGGCTATCTTGTCCATTTTCCCATTTAATGGCACTATACAACTCCCACATCAATTGGAGCCCGTCATGCGTGCCTTCCTGCTTATCGACCTTCAGAACGACTTTATGCCCGGCGGCGCCCTGCCGGTCACGGACGGCGATGCCGTCATTACGCCCATCAATGCCCGCATGGGCGATTATCCGCTCATTGTCGCCACCCAGGACTGGCACCCCGAGGGGCACGAAAGTTTTGCCAGCGCCCATCCAGGACAAGCGCCCTTTGCCACGATCGACCTGCATGGCCTACCGCAGACGCTCTGGCCGGATCACTGCATCGCCGGTAGCACTGGCGCCGCCCTGCATTCTGCGCTGGATACCCGCCGTGTGGCCGCTATTTTTCGCAAGGGGATGGATAAGCGTATTGACAGTTACAGCGCGTTTTTTGATAACGGCCACCGCCATGACACCGGCCTTGCCGCTTATCTGCGTGCTTGCGGGGTGACAGATATTGATGTCGCCGGACTCGCCGCCGATTTTTGTGTGTATTTCAGTATTCTGGATGCGCTCGCCGCCGGTTTCCGTGTGCGCCTGCTGGCAGAAGCCACCCGCGCCATTGATCCGCAAGGCTACGCGCAGAAGCAAGCGGAATTGTTGCAACATGCGGCGTTCTCGCTGGGGTAATCGGCAAATCCGTATCCATCGCTGCCCATAAAAAAAACCGGCAGGTTTCATAAGCCCGCCGGTTTCTTCATGTGCTTCGTCTCAAAGCGCCATCACGGCTTCAAGTTCGATTTGCGCATCCCAGGGCAGCGCATGCACGGCAATGGCAATGCGCGCCGGGTAGGGTTCGTGGAAGTAGGTTTTCATGATTTTATTAACTTCGGCGAAGTGCTCCATGTCAAGCAGGTAGATGTTCAGCTTGATGATGTCGTTGAGGCCGCCGCCCGCCGCTTCACATACGGCTTGCAGGTTGGTAAAGACGCGGTGCACCTGATCAGTGAAGGCGTGTTCAAGCTCCATGGTGGCCGGATTGATCGGGATTTGCCCGGCGAGGTAAACAAGGTTGCCGGTACGCACGGCTTGCGAATAGGGACCGATGGCGGCAGGGGCTTTATCGGTGTGGATAATTTGTTTACTCATGGTGTGGGTTCCTTGTGGGTGATACGGCGGATGCCGATGGTTTCTTCGAGTTGGCGCAGGCGGTGCATGACTTGCGTCAGATGTTCGAGGTCGCGGACTTCAAGCCAGACGGTGAGGCAACGCCGCTGTTCGTCGCTATCCGCATGGTTAATCTGAAAATCGGTGATGTTGGCCTCGCTGTCAGCAATTGCGCCGCTAACCCGTGCGAGCAAGCGTGGATGGGCGTAGGCCTTGATGGCGAGTTCGCTGGGGAAGAGGCCTTTGCGTTCGTCTGCCCAGTCAGCGGCAATGGTGTGCGTGGCCGTTTCGAGTAGCGGGCAGTCACGGCTATGAATGAGGATGCCACTACCGGCTACGCTGTGACCAGTGATGGCTTCAAGCGGTAGCGGATGGCAGCAGGGGGCAAGGGTGATGCCGCTTTCAAAGGCGCTGTGCACAAGGATTTTCTGCTCACTGTCAGCGACTTGTTTGCTCGATGTGGCAAGGCCGGCATTTTGCCGCGCGAGGCGGTTCAGGTAGCGGTTGATGCCGATGTGGGCTTTACCGCCGGGAATGGTGAATTGCAACCAGCTGTTGTGCGGGTGTGCGTCCGGGTCGGTGAGGATTTCCACGGTCTGCGCCATTTTCAGCGGTTTGTAGATGGGGTAAGGCTGGCCGTTCACTTTAGCGCCGACGATATGGTTACCGATTTCGGTATGGATGGTGTAAGCCAGATCCACCGGTGTTGCCCCATGCGGCAGGGCAATGATGTCGCCTTTCGGGGTGTAGATTTGCATTTCCCCGGTGACGAGTTCTTTTTTGATGGCGTCGTAGAATTGCAGTGGGTCATCGGTGATGTTCTGCACTTCTTTGAGGCGCGACAGCCATTCGCGCATGGTCTTTTCGGCTTCAATGCTGTGCGCTTCGATTTTCACCGCGCGCTGTTTGGCGTATTGGTGCCAGACGGAAATGATGCCTGCTTCAGCCAGGGTGTGCATGTCGCGGGTGCGAATTTGCACGTTCAGCGCGGTGCCGTCACCCATGATGACGCTGCTGTGCAGTGAGCGGTAACCGTTACTTTTCGGGGCGGCAATGTAGTCCTCAAATTTGCCGTGCACCGGACGGTAAAGACTGTGCAGGGCACCGAGGATACGGTAGCAGTTGTCTTCGCTGTCGGTAATGATGCGGATGGGAACAGTGCGGATGGCTTCCTTGAAGCTCTCTTTGCGCTTCATCCGCTGATACACGCCCCAGAGGTGGCGCTGGCGCGGGTTGATGGAGGCTTTGATGCCAAGGATTTGCAGACGCGCTTGCAGCTCGCTCCTCACGGTGCGCAGGGTTTGTTCGTGAGTGTTGTCTTCGTTGTAGTGTTTGCGCAAGACAGCATGGCGCCACGGGTAGAGGTAGGAGAAAGCGAGGTCTTCGAGCTGGATGCGGAAATAAAAGAGACCGAGGCGACCAGCGATAGCGGCATAGACATCTAGCGTCTCGTGAGCGATACGTTGCTGTTTGTCGCGACGCAGGGCACCGAGAGTCTGCATATTGTGCAGGCGGTCGGCGAGTTTGATGATAAGGACGCGCGGGTCATCAGCAGTCGCCAGGAACATTTTGCGGAAACTGTCGGCGACAGCGGCCTGCGGCGCGGTTTTTTTCAGACGATCGAGTTTGCTGACACCATCGACAAGACGGGTGACGTCTTCGCCAAATTCGGTCGCCATATCCTTTTTATTAAGGATGGTGTCTTCGAGAACGTCATGCAGGAGCCCCGCTTGCAATACCGGCAGGTCGAAACGCTGGCGGGCGAGTATACGGCAGACAGCGATGGGGTGGACGAAGTAGGGTTCGCCGGATTGGCGGCGCTGTCCTTCGTGAGCGGCGGCACCGTAGATGGCGCAGCGCAGGACTTTATCGATGTCTTCGGGATCGAGGTATTTTTTCAGCTCAACCGCGAGATCGTCGTAAGCCGCTTGCAGGGTTGCCGCGCCGGTAAAGACACCGAAGGGCTGGTATTCGAGGGCAAGCGGCGCGTTCATGATCAGTCGCCCCGGCTTGCACCGTTGCCTGCGATGCTGTCTTCGTCACCATCGTTTTCGTCATCAGCAGCGATGATGATTCTTTCGGCGACAACGGGGGGAGGCGCCGGAGTGACGGGTTTGTTGTCACTGAGCAAGCCATCAATGGTGGTTTTCCCTTCCTGAATTTCGCGCAGGGCAATGACGGTCACTTTGTCGTGATCCGGTTGGACCAGCGGCAGATGGCCGTTGGCGATTTGCCGCGCGCGTCGGGAAGCGGCGAGTACGAGGCGGAAGCGGTTGTTTTGGTCTTTCAGGCAGTCTTCTACGGTTACGCGTGCCATGGGTTCCTCTGAATTAAATACGGATTAAGGGTTGGACATTCTAGCAAGTTACGCTGTATTCGGGGCAAGGGATGCGGCGGCGCTGTTGCCCGCTTAGGGGTGACATGAAGATGTTTAAGAACGTGTTTATGGTCTCCTCCTTTGCTGTCAACTATCGGCATGAACAGAAAAACCTACCCAAGCGATAT
>ERZ772971.1255-NODE-1255-length-14937-cov-3.602070_pt1 | contig 14937 bp, 15 predicted proteins | sample MGYA00511943_ERZ772971 | MGnify/ENA primary metagenome ERZ772971 (study PRJEB29015, sample SAMEA2737929) | human oral metagenome | biome: human oral; feature: human-associated habitat; material: dental | place: China | collected 2144 ... | reverse complement strand
CTATGAATAACGTCAGCGGCTCGCTAACAAGCAGCGCCGAGACCATCATCGCCTCAAATACGCAGGTAGTTTTTGGGCCCGTCGGTATGATATTTGACGAAAATCAAAGAGCCCAGCTCGAAGCCGCCGGCATCGCAGTCGTAAATATAAATAAATTTAGCAATGCTAGCGAGATAAAAGGCGCGGTTAGCAAAATAGCCGAAATTTTAGGCGGCGATGCGGTAAAAAAGGCGGAGGAATTTAACGAGTATTTTGACGAAAATATAAAATACGTAAGCGAAAAAGTTCAAAATATCAAGGATAAAAAGCGGGTTTTGGCTCTAAATTTTAACTCCGGAAATTTTAGCACGATCAGCAGCAAAGATATCGGCGCGGAGTACATAAAAATCGCGGGCGGCATAAATTTAAGCTCCCAAGATAACGAAACTGACTTTAAAATCTCAAAGATGATAAACGAGGAGCAGGTTATTATCTTTAACCCTGACGTCATCATCACGAACTCTCGCGAAGGCAAGGAAAAAATCCTAAATAATCCTGCGTTTGCAAAACTAAAAGCGGTCAAAGACGGCGCCGTATTCGTCGTGCCTAGCGGGGTATATCTATGGTCGGTTAGAAGTGCTGAAGGTGCTTTGCAGCCGCTTTGGCTAGCCAAAATCTTTTATCCCGAAATTTTTACCGAGTTAAATTTAGAAGACGAAGTCAAAAAATTTTACCTCAAATTTTACCGCTACGAGCTAAGTGACGAGGAGCTAAAAGAAATACTAAATCCAAAATAAAACCGCTAAATTTTCGCCTCGCTCCACAAAACGCGGGGCGAATAAATTTAGCCCTCATCGCTTTTTCATTTTTATAAATTTAAGCCCGTTTGGGTATAATCCACCCTTTTAAACGCGAGGAAAATATGCCCCTTTCAAAACTAAATCAAGAACAATACGCCGCCGCAACCGCTCCCGCCGGGCACAATCTAGTTATCGCAAGTGCCGGCACCGGCAAAACCAGCACCATAGTCGCGCGCATCGCCCATCTGCTAAATCTAGGCGTAAAGCCCGAGAAAATCCTGCTGCTAACCTTTACCAACAAGGCCGCGGCCGAGATGATCGAGCGTCTAAACCGACATTTTGATAAAAAAATCACCTCGCATATCACGGCGGGCACCTTTCACTCAGTTTCTTATTCGCTGCTTAAATTTCTAGAAAAACCCGTCACGCTAAAGCAACCAAGCGAGCTAAAAACACTGCTAAAATCGCTCGTCGAGAGGCGCAAATTTAACCACCTAAGCGACGTTAAACCGTACGGGGGCGCTTATCTTTACGACGCGTATTCGCTATTTCAAAATTTAGCCCTAAAGCAGACGTTTGGCGAGTGGCTAAAGGAGCGAAGCGACGAGCAAGGCGTATATGCCGAGATTTACGAGGACGTTTTGCGCGAATTTGAGGAGGAAAAGAGCAAATTCGGCTACGCGGATTTTAACGACTTGCTTATCAAAATGCGTAACGAACTAAGAAAAGGCGCGCCGCTAAAATTTGAGGAAATTTTAGTCGACGAGTACCAGGATACAAACTCGCTGCAAGGCTCGTTAATAAGCGCTTTTGAGACGAAAAGCCTTTTTTGCGTCGGGGATTTTGACCAGAGCATTTACGCTTTTAACGGCGCAAATATCGAGATCATCGGCTCGTTTAAGGACCGATTCGCAGATGCTAAAATATACGCGCTAAATATCAACTACCGCAGCAGCTCCGCGATCCTGGCTCTGGCCAACAAAGTCATCGCGAACAACCCGCGCCTTTACGAAAAAAAGCTAGTCGTCGGCCGCGAGGGCAAATTTGCCTCGCCAAAGCTGCTAGTTTACAACGAGCTTTTCGACCAATACTCAAACATCGCGCAGGTCATCGCCGTCTCAAAATATAAAAAAGAAAACATCGCCATAATCTTTCGCAACAACTCGAGCGCCGACGGCCTGGAGGTCGCGCTGCGAGAGCTTGGTATCGGCTCTAAGCGCAAGGGCGGCGTGAGCTTTTTTGAAAGCCGCGAGGTGCGCGCCGCGATGGATTTGCTAGGCATCCTCATAAACCCAAAGGACATCATGGCCTTTATCCACATATGCGAATACGCAAAAGGCGTCGGTGCGGCGCTTAGCAAGGAGATTTTCGAGGTGCTAAGCAAGGTCGGACACGGCGACGTCGTGCGCGGATTTTTACAGCCTGACGATAGCGTGGAAGCCTTTGCCAAAAAGACCAAAAACTACCAGCTAGGGCTTTTTGACGAGCTTGACGAGGTTGGTGAAAAGTCTCGATTTGCTAAATTTAACTTTAGCGAGAAATTTTTCGCGCACCCGATTTTAAAAATGCAAAAACTAAGCGAGAGCGGCGGGCAGTTTTTGTATGAAATTTACAACTTTTTAAGCGCCGCCAAACGCCACTCGCGCCCGACCTCGCTGGTAGAAGATCTCAAAAATAGCAAAATTTACGCCCTCATCGCCGATAACCTCGCGACCAAGCGCGCCACGCAAAAAAACGGCAACATAGACGAAACGCTAAAAAAAGAGGCCCTCGAGCGCATCGCGGGCAAGCTAGAGGTGCTGGGCGAGCTAGCCAAAAACTACTCGGAGGCGGAGAAATTTTATAACTTTATCACACTGGGCAGCAGCGAAATGAGCAGCGGCGAAGGGGTAAATCTGCTAAGCGTCCACGCCTCAAAGGGGCTTGAGTTTGACCTCGTTTTCGTAGTCGATCTCGCGCAAAATCGCTTCCCGAACCTCAAACTCATGAGCATGGGCGGCTCGCTCGAGGAGGAGCGGCGGCTCTTTTACGTCGCGGTCACGAGGGCTCGCGACGAGCTGATTTTAAGCTACGCCAAATACGACAAGATCAAAAAGATAAACTACCAGCCTAGCCAGTTTTTGATCGAGGCGGGGATGGCTAGCGCGGGGATTTAAATTTAACTTCAAATTTGGGGTTAAATTTGAGTCGTTTAAATTTAACCGCCCTATTTTATCTTTCGTCTGCGTAAATCGGCGCTTGGCAAAACCCGCACCTTGAAAATGCTAAATTTTAAAAATGTCAAATTTAGAGAAGCTTTTAAAGAAAATTTAAAAAACATCAAAATGAGTAAAATTATCTCAAATTTGACACTATATATTTAAGTAAATTAGATGCAAAACAGGCCGATCTTAACCAAAAGTTATTAAAAATGCCTGTTCTGTGTTTGCAAAGAGTGGTTTTCCTAACCGACGCGAGTAGCCCGCAGCGAGTACGCACAGACTGCACCGCGGGCGTAAATTTGATCACTGCTTTTGTTATTTTACTTCGTAAAATCTAAGTAAAACTTTATCCGGCAATCTAACTGCATAACACACCCAGATTGCGCGCTCCATCCATTTATACTTTGGATCGTAGACTTCAAACTTTGTGGTGGTAGCAAAATAAACGTATTTTGGATCAACAATCTTGCCTTTGGCAGCCTCTTTGGCGGCATCAGAATCGGTGATGTGGCGGATGCCAGCGTTGTCGATGTAGATTTGTGCGCTATCGTCAAGCTTGATCGCGTAGCGCGCCACTAACTCAGTGAGACCGTCTGGGCGCACGACTTGGCTATCGACGCCGTAAGGGAGCACCTCGTCGTTTATCTTGCCGCTTACTTTACCGCCCTTAATGTATATGAGGCGGCGAAGTCCGTGCTCGTCATCCTTACCTACTGTCAAAGGCTTACAACTTCGACGTCGATCATAAAGCCAAACTCAAGTTTTGGTTCTTTGATGTCTTTTGCCGAAATTTCAGCGGCTGCGAGTCCAAAAGAAAATATCATCGCAAGCGCTGCGATAAAAACGCCTTTTCTCATGGCTCCTCCTTCGTTTTGGATTTGTAATGAACATTATAGCTAGTTTTTGAATAAAATCTTAAAACTTTAACTTAAATTTTATATTTTATAAATTTGTGCATTAAATCGTAACAAATTATGTAGCCTGCTTGCCTGTAAGAAAATTTTAAAGTTATAGTTTTATGCCGCTACAAAAGACAATTATGATAAATTTTAAACGAATGGATTTATGTTAAATTTAATAATAGTCTAAAACATATAGCGCTAGAATCTTTATACAAATTTTATCAAAGGCTATAAATGTCGGCCGTTGTTTTAATTATTATGATTTCATTTGCTTGGGCTATAGTTATATATCAGATTTATTTGTCAAATTTAAACAAAATACTAAAATTTGTGTCAATGCTAACATGCCTAGCGATGTCGGGCGTTTCGACTTTATTTTCCGTGCTTTTAACGCCGTTTTTTCTAGGACTTTTTCAAAAAAGACAAATAAAATTCGATAAAAAATCGTTTTCATATTAGCAATATTGCTTGCTTCTATAAGCTTTATAGACGTTAAAAACCGCATCGTTTACGAATATAAATGCAATATCCAAAAAGACTATGAAATAATCGTACTCGATAGCAACTTTACGTTAAGCGATTTAGACAATATGTATGTGGATTTTTTAGGCGAACAGGATGACTCTAAATTTACCAAAAAGCTAAACAATATAAATATTTACAGCGATACGCATAAGACAAAAGTGGTAGCTAAAATTTACAATATTTATTGTCCAAATTCGTTTATTTTAGCTAGTATTCAGAAGGAAATATCCGGCACGGAAGGTGGACTATCTTGCGGGTATACTAAAACGGGTTTGTTGCAATATAACTATGAATTAAAACAGATACTTGCGGAAAAATTGGCCAAAAATAAGCGATAGAATTTTTAAATTTTAGCTAATAATACCACAAATTTTAACGTAAATCTTTACTTTATAATGTCAAATAGCTTAAACTACTGCAAGCCCATAAATTTAGTCTAAAGATGAAAATTTAGCCGTCCCCAAACCCTCAAATTTACCCCTACATAAAGCTCGGCGCGTCGTTTGAAAAAAGGATCAGATCGCCCGCTTTAGTGTTTTGTGCCAGGGCTTCTTGCATTTTTGATTTGTCCTTGATGACGATAACTTTTGGCCTACTTAGGTGCTTTAGCAGCGCGACGGCGTTTAGCGAGCTTGTCAGCATGACGATATCAAAGGTCTTGTTGATGATCTTGCTTAGTTTTTCGTTCTCCTCGTCGCTGCTCTCCATGATGCCGGGCGTCACGAGCACCTTGCGCCCTTCGTAGCTGGCGACTAGCTCGTAGCTCGCGCTCATACCGTTAAAGTTACCGTTAAAGCCGTCGTCGATGATGATTTTGCCGCCCGCGTCAATGCGCTCAAGTCTGTGCTCGACGTTTTTTAGGCGTGCTAGAGCTGCGGCGATCCTAGCCTCGTCTAGTCCCAGATATAGCGCAGTTTTGACGCAAACGGCTAGGTTTGCAGCGTTAAATTTACCAAGTAGCGGCGAAGCAAATTCCCTCTCGCCAAGCTTAAATTTAACCCCATCCAGGCTCGCCTCAACGCCGCTTAGGTCTTTGTTGTAAATTTCTATCTTTTCGCCCTCGTTTGCCTGCGTACCGCTATGAACGAAAGCCTTTTCTAAGCGCTTTGAGCCAAGAGCCTCAAGCTTTGTGGCGCGGATATTTTCGAGCGTTTTAAAGTACTCGATATGCTGCGCGCCGATCTCGCCGACGATAGCGATCTGCGGGCTCAAAAACTCCGTGATCTGCGCGATGTCGCCTTTTAGGCGCGCGCCCGCCTCGGCGATATATATCTGCGTACCGACAGCAAGCTCGTTGTTTACGTCTTGGATGAGGCCTGCTAGCGTGTTTACGCTGCGAGGTGTTTTGCGGCAAACGAAATCGTTTTTAAGCAGCTCAAATAGGAAATTTTTTATACTGGTTTTGCCAAAACTCGCCGTTATCATGATGATTTTGAGCTCCGGCATCGAGGCTAGCTTTTTGCGCGCGCTGTTTTCGTAGGCCTTAAATTTAGCCTTTTCCAACAAAAAGCTAATCGCGAAAGAAACCACGAGCGGCAGGACGACGCCTAAATTTACGCGGTACTGCGTTGCTATATAAACGGCGTAGCTAGCGATAACGGCGAGCGCTAAGATAACAAAAAATCGCTTGACTCGCGGCGTAAAAACCAGCTTTTTATCGAGTTTTTTGTGCCAAAGAGCGAGGCTTGGCACCAGCGCAAAGTAAAAATAAATCCAGAAAAATCGCTCCGCCACATAAAAAAGCACGATCGGCACGATAAGGAAAAACACGTGCCACAGCGGCCTAGTGAAGTGAAACAGCACGCGCTCGAACTTGTAGGAAAACCACTGAAGGCAGGTTATGAGATAAAATCCCAGCGCAAAGGTAAATAAAATCTGCGTCGCAGCAAGGCCGATATTTATGAGGGTTTCGTTCATTTTTTCTCCTAGGTTCGTTTGAGGCGGGCTTTCCCTGCCGCTTTTGCCAAATTTGACATTTTGCAGTTTGTTTTGCAGATTTGGCGTAAATTTCGATAGTTTTTCCGTTAAATTTGAGAGCTAAATTTAAACGCCCTGCTTTATTTTTGTGCCGTAAAATGCAAATATTTATCAGCCGAGATTTTACAGATTTTGGGCTTAAATTTAGCTCGTAAATTTGATGTAGGCCTGCCAAGCCTGCATAAATTTAATACTGATACCGTAATCTAAGGCGCTAGCTCAAATCAAACGTTTGTTGCACAGGCTTTTTGGGGCTTTTTTGATCGCCCGGCTCATCTTTTGGTAAAATTTGATTTTGCTCGTCGCTGATTAAAGCGTCGATTTTAGGCTCAGGCTTGTCTTGCGCGATTTCTTGCTCGTCAAACAAATTTTCTTTAAAAACATTTTTTGCAGAAATTTGACCGTTTTCGTCACTCACATCGTCAAGTTGCGGGTTTTGATCCACAAGGTCGCCGCTTTGTGACCGCTCGTCAAAAAGGCTACTTTGAGAAATGGTTTTTGCGCTCGCCTCTAAATCCGCACGAGCTGGTTCGGCCAAATTTTGTTCGGTAGTATTTTTAAGATCGCCGTTTTCGTTGGCGCTCTCGTCATCCTCGCTCAAATTTTTATAGTTTTTCAAGCTTATAACTTTCACGCTCTCTATGCCGCTTTCATCATCCAAGTCCGTCAAATTTAGCCCCGCATTCACGACGCCATCGATATAGCGAGCGTGGAGTAAAAAGAAAAAATGATCGCCCTTTAGCGCGTGAAATTCGCTGTTTTTGATGAGACGACTCACGCGTTCGCCGCTTTTTAGAGGCGTGGCCTTATCCTCCTCGCCCCAAAATATAAACGCCTTGCCGCCAAAGTCTGCAAATTTAGAGCTAAAGTCCTCATCGACGACGTTTTTTAGGGTCTCGTACATCGTTTTGCTCATGCCTTTTACGTCTTTCGTGGCGAAAAATTTGTATAAAAATCCAAGGCCTAACAGCTTTAAAAACTTAAACAAAGCGATCTTAAAACGCACCCAAAGCGGCTTTTTAGCCACGATGCCTGCCGAGCTTAAAAGTGCGAGATATTCGGGATTTAGCAGGGTTGCGACCTTGCCGCCAAAGCTATGCCCGAAGATGATTTTAGGGCTTGCGCCAAGCTCGTCTAAAAAGGATTTTATGATTTTTGCGTAGTCTTTCGTCGCTAGCGCGCCGTGCATACTGCTCGCGCCAAAGCCCGGCATATCGACGTAAACGTGACGAAAGCCCTTAAAATGCGCGCCGAAAGCCTTTTTCATGATCTCTTTGTTTGCGCCCCAACCGTGCAAAAATAGTGCGACGTCCTTATGCGCGGGATTTACGGTTTCGTAGCTGATGCGGTAAATTTTGCCGCCGTATTTTACCTCTTTGACCGCCATTATTCGCCGCTTCCGGCTCGTTTTTTAGCCTCATAAATGCTTTGCAGTACCTCGACAGCCTCGCATAGGCGCTCGTACTCGCCCATATTTAGCAGTACGGCTTCAAATTTATTATTTTTAACGATCACGGCGCGCTTCATCTGCGCCTTGCCAACCTTGCCTAAAACGGCGCTGAAATTTCGCACCACTTCCGTCGCCGTATAAATTTCATCTTTGCTAAAAGTAGTCATTTCTGCTCTTTACGTAAAATTTTGTGTAAAATATAGCATATTATCTTTAAATTCAAATTAAAATATAATGGCGCATTATGTTCGTTAAAATTTATGGCTCTCTTTAACTTAAGCTCTTAAAAAGGAGCTTTAAACTACTATGTTGTCAATGAAAAATAAGTATATAGTTCGTTCAAGAATTTCTGAAGCCAAATTTCGTGAAATTTTAAAGTATTTTTGTACCGATATCGAAGCTGCAAAAATAGCCAAATTTACTAAAATTTCAGAAGTTAGCTTGCGTAAGATCTTTAAACGAATAAGAATTCTTATGGCTACCGAATGCGAGAAAATATCTAAGTTTTCAGGCGAGATTTCCAGCTCGCAAGCTCGCCTAGAAGCTTCGCTTTGAAATAGACGAAAGTTACTTCGGAGCCAAGCGAGTAAGAGGTCTTGTGCTCGCACTCTCTTTGAGAAAAGAGGTAGAGGAGCGGCAAATAAAACTCCGGTATTTAACTTCGCTTCGCTCGTTACTGCGAGCAGAACGGTATGCTAAAGCGCGACGGCAAGGTCTATACCCAGATAGTTAAAAACTGTTCTGCAAATGAACTAATACCCATACTATCACAATATAGCGAGCTTGATAGCTCTACTATTTATTCAGACTACTGGAAAGCCTATGACGGACTTGTTGATTACGGAGCCAAAGCGCACTATAGGGTAAAACACTCAAAAAATGAATTTTAGCTACGCTGCGCTTGCTACTTTGCAAGACGCAAACGGTAAAAACCATATAAACGGTATAGAAAACTTCTGGGGATACGCTAAGCATAGACTATCTAAATTTAAAGGGATTAAAAAAGATAATTTCTTGCTTCACCTTAAAGAATGTGAATTTAGATATAATAACGGAAACAATTCAGAAATACTATATCAAAAACTACTTAAATTGATAAGAAAAAATCCGCTTAAGTTAAATTGAGCCAAATTTATTTTAGAGCATTTTATATTTTTAGAGTGAAATTTGCAAGTATATAAAAGGCGGGGTAGTAAAATTTGATGAAAATAGCCGCTTCATCAAATAATAAAGCGAGTTAAATTTGACCTAAATCGGCACTTTAACGCTATAAAATGTTGAAAAATAAGCCGCACTTTTACCTAGCAAGCGCAATAGTCGTCAAATTTAAAAGCTAACGACCGAATTTAATAGCGAAAAAACAAAAAAGCCGCCAAAAACAAAGCGTCTAAAGCAGTAACCAAACGTCAAATTTGCTAAAAAAGGCGCGCAAAAATACCGTCGCCTCTTTTACAACTTGCCTTTTGCCGACGTTATAGAGCTGATAAATTTGTAGTCGATATTTATCTCGCGTTCTTTTGGCAAGCTTGCGGCGAGTCGCTCCAGCGTCCCCTCAAAGTCGTCAAATAGATAATTGGCCATACTGCCAGGGTTTGGATTGATCTCGTTTAGATAGACTTCGCCGTTTACCTCAAAAAAGTCGCAGCGTATCAGCGCCCCGTCAAAGCCGCAGTTGTAGATGCGCTCAAAGCTTTGTTTTAGCTTGGCGGCTAGCTCTGCGCTGATGTCGGCCTCGCGCGCCCTGCTCTCGTTTGAAAAGCTCATATATTTTTGCTCGTAGTCTAAAAATTCCTTCTTTTTAGGCTCTTCGATAATCGAAAATTTTATCTCGCCGTCCGCCTTGCAGCCTGCTAGATTGTACTCCTTGACACCCTCGATAAAGGGCTCTACCAGGATCTCTTTGTCAAACTCGTATGCCACGTCTAGGCCGTATTCTAGCTCACTAGCGTCTTTTACCACGCTAACTCCGATCGAGCTTCCTAATCTAAGCGGCTTTAGGATCACGGGTAGCGGCAGGCTAGGCGCCTTTCCTCTGCTTACAACCTCGTAGTTTAGGGTTTTTACGCCGGCTTTTTGCGCGAGTAGTTTGGTTAGCTCCTTGTTGTAGCTTAGCGCGCTAGCCTCCACGCGAGGACCGATGTAGCTAAGGCCGTAAAACTCGAGCAGCGCCGCGATCTTGCCGTCCTCGCCGTCCATACCGTGGACTAAATTTATAAACACGTCCGCTTCGACCTTTTTCTCGCCAAACATACCGCCCGCGAAAAATCCGCCCTGTTTTAGAGTGAGCTTTTTGGCGTTTTTATACTTGCCCGAGCTAAAGAAATTCGCCTTCATATCGGCGCCGTTTATCAAGTAAAATTCTCTAAATTTATCGCAAAATATAAATAAGGGTTCGTTTTTTAGTACCTTTTTTAGGGCTATGGCGCTTACGATACTGATCTCGTGTTCGTAGCTTTTTGCGCCAAATATCACAGCAAATTTCATATCTTTTCCTTTTTTATGCTAGTTTTTTTAGGGCTTGTTTGACGAGTTCGCCCGTATTTTGCGCGTCGCACTCGCTAAGCGCCTTGATTATCTTTTCTCTTTTAAAGCCGAGGCTCTCCAGTGCCAAGATCGCTTCGTGCTGATAGCTAGGCAGATTTTCGTCCATCGTCATCTTTGCGTCGCTAAGTTCGGCGATGATGCGTCTAGCAGTCTTTGCGCCGATGCCCGGCACCGTTTGCAGCGCCGCAGCGTCCCCGCTTTTTACCGCGTTTAAAAATGCGTTCGGATTTAGGCTTGAGCACACCGCCATCGCCGTCGCCGCGCCGATGCCGCTTAGTTTTATCAGCATCTCAAACATCTTTTGCTCGTTGCTATCTAAAAATCCGTAAAGCAAGTCCGCATCCTCGCGAATGATCTGCGTGATGTTTAGCTCCACCCTCTGGCCTCGCTCGAGTTTTGCCGAGCAAAAAAGCGAGATAGCCACGCCGTAGCTAACGCCGCCGGCCGTCTTTAAAATGAGATTTGCGGGCTCTTTTTTGGTTATCACGCCCTCGATCGCTTTTATCATCGTTTTCCTTTAAAATTTGCGATTATCTCTAAAATTTGATTAATTCTTGCAAAAATTTATCCGTCACTTCGCTAAATGCGGCGTTTAGCGCCTTCATCGCGATTTCGCCCTCGTCCGCGTCTGCGTCTTTTTGCGAGCTTAGCACGACGCTTTTTAGCTCTTTGCCGTCTTTAAAAAAGCTAAACATCATGGAAATTTGCGCCTTTTGATCTTTGATTTGAAGCGTGAGTAAATTTGACTTTACGCTAATGTCCGCGTTTTTAAAAGATGGCTTAAACGCACATTGATTGCTTGCGGCTATGATCAAATTTCGCCTAGCCATCTCGCTTGGGAGCGCTAAAAATTTGATATTTTTTAGCGGACGAATCTCGCCGTTTGCATCTACCTTTAGGACTTCGCGGCTCTCGTACGCGCCAAAAACCCGCACCTCCTCGATGAAAACCGTTTTTTCCGGCCTATTTTCGCACTCTTTAAATTTATCCTCCGCGCCGCCTAGCATAAAATAATTCGTCCTAGGCGCAGGCTTTGCCAAGACGCTACAACCGCTAAAAAACAGCGCCGCCAGAGCTAAAACCGTGCTTAAAATTTTCATTTTTCGTCCTTTTTCTGCGTGTCTTTAAAGAAAAATTCGTACGGGTCGTCCTCGAGTCTAAAAAGGGTATTTCTAAAATCAGAAATCAACTTTTGAAAACTAAGCAGCGTCCTCTCCGTCTCGTCGCCAATCGTATTTAGCGCGTCTTTCACGTCGTATTCGCCGCTTTTTATCTTTTCTGCTATCGCGGTTTGTAGATTTTTTAGCGCCTGCGCGGCGTCTGTTGCCTTAGTCGTAAACGAATTTACGAACTCAAGCGTGCCCGAGGCGTTTTTTAGCGCTTTTTTTAGCTCGTTTAGCGTCAAATTTGCATTTGCCAAAACCTCGTTTGCGTTTGCGATAGTCGCGTTTATATCGAGATTTCCGGCGTTTATCTTTTTCGCGGCTTCATCAACCGAAACTAGGATAGACGAAAATTTAGCCGCGTTTTCGTCGCTTAAAAATTTATTGATATTTTTAAAGGTAGACTCTAAATTTTTTGTTAGATACTCGGCTCTATCGCCGATTTTGTCGAAAAAACCGGCCTCAAGCCCGATGTAGGCCTTTTCGTTTTTATCAAAGAGCGGGCTATCCATGCTGCCGCGCGAGATATTTAGGTAACCGATACCAGTGATGCCCTGAATCTCCGCAGACGCCGTGCTATCGGTTCTAATGGGTATATCTTTTCTCACCGATAGCTCAAGCTCGATGAGGGCTTCTTTTTCGTCGGCAAAGCGGATGTCCTTGACTGTGCCAGCGTCTACGCCGATAAATTTGACCGTGGAGTCCTTTTTGATGCCGCTTGGCAGGCTTGTTGTTTTGATGAAATACGACCTGTAGTCATCGGCCTTTTTCCCATATCCGCCAAGCCACCACGCCGCGATACCTAGCGCGCTCACTACGAGCACGAAAAAGAGCCCTATCAAAGTATAATTTATTTTATTTCCCACCGTTTTTCCTTGTTTTTAAAAGCTCTTCGAGCGGATTTTCTGGCATTTTCATTAGCTGCTCAAACGTCCCCTCAAAGGCTATCTTTTTATCTTGAAGTATCAAAAATCTATCCAAAATCGTACAAATACTATCTATATCGTGCGTCACCATCACGACAGTAACGCCAAGCGTATCTCGCAGCTCGACCACCAGCTCGTCAAACGCCCGCGCGCTGCTTGGATCAAGGCCGGAGTTTGGCTCGTCTAAAAACAAAATTTTAGGACTCAGCACCAGCGCTCTAGCCATCGCTACGCGCTTTTTCATACCTCCGCTTAGCTCGCTTGGATACTGCAAAGCGACGTTTTCGCTAAGACCTACTTTTTGCAGCCAAAACATCGCTATCTCGCGCATCGATCGCTCGCTCATGCCGCTATACTCTTTTAGCAGGATGTAGATATTTTCCAGTACGTTCATCGAGGTATAAAGCGCGCCAAACTGAAACATCACGCTGCAAGCGAGCTTCATCTCCTGTCTAGCCGCCTCGTCTAGCGACCACAGATCGCGCCCCAGCATCTCGACCTTGCCGGCGCTTGGCTCTTTTAGATATATCATCGTTTTCATTAGCGTCGATTTACCCGTACCGCTACCACCGAGTAGCCCGTAAATTTCAGCCTCGTTTACATGGAAATTTAGCCCGTCGTGGATCACTCTGTCGCCAAATTTCGTCGTTAAATCAGTCGCTTTTATTATCATTTATATGCCTAGCTGCGTGAAAATAATCGAAAACAGCGCGTCCACCATGATCACGCCAAATATCGCGTTTACAACGCTCACGGTCGTATATGTACCCACGCTTTGAGTGTTTCCGCCGATCTGAAAGCCCCTCATGCAGCCGATAAACGCAATCACGACGCCAAAAAACGGAGCCTTAAAAAGCCCGACGTAAAGGTGCTTTATGTCCACCTCTTGGCCAAATCTCGCCAGGTAGCTATCAAAGCTGATGTTTAGGTAGTTTTCCATCACGACCATCTCGCCGAAAATCCCCGCCACGTCGGCTAAAAATACGATAAGGGGCATGGCTACGATGAGAGCTATCACGCGAGGCAGAACGAGAAATTTAAACGGATCAAATCCCATCGTTTTCATCGCGTCGATCTCTTCGGTGATTTTCATAACGCCGATTTGCGCGGTAAAGCTTGACGCCAGGCGCCCCGCCACGATGATGGCTGCGATGAGCGGAGCTATCTCGCGCAGGGTTAAAAGCCCCATCATCTCGACGATTATTATCGTAGCGCCAAAACTCGCAAGCAGGCTTGAACCCTGATATGCCAGCACGATGCCGATGAGAAAAGAAGTAAGGCACACGATAAAAACCGACTTTATGCCCGCATCTTCAAAATAAGCCAAAATTTCCTTCACGCGGATATTTTTTAGCATAAATATCTTACAAAATTTAACCAAAAACTCGCCCATGAAATTTAAAAATGCGCAAAATCCCGCAAAAAACGCGGCCAAATTTTTGCCAATTTTCGAGAGCGGATTTCCGTGCGGTTTGGAGTTTATGATCTGTTTTATTTTGGGATTTACTTCGCTATTTATCGAATCAAAAATCTTTTGCGCGTGCGGGTTTAAATTTACGAGCTCGTACTCTTTGCTGGCATTTAAAAAGGTATTTTTAAAAAACAGCGCCGCTGCGTAGTCAAACTCTTTTACGTCTTTAAAATTTAAGACGATTTTGTTAAATTTCTTTGAGCCGATGAGCGCGGCCGTCTGGGTCCAAATTTGAGCCGGCAGCTTGTAGTTCCAGTCGTTTTTTAGATTTATAGTTAGCTTGCCACCGCCTTGCTCGCACTTGTAAAATTCGCTTTCAAATTTTAAAAAAAGAGGCAAATTTAGGCCTTTCTGACGTTGTTGTTTTTCTTAACTACGTAGTCTATATCGCCATCCTCGGTCTCGACCTTGGCTATCGTTATGACTCGAGCGATTTCGTTTTCGCGGGTGCTGTACGTGATGTCGCGAGCAGGATCCACGAGCCTAAATTTTATCTCGTTAAACTCGCGCCAGTTGCTGTGATTTATTACCTTTGAGTTAAATATTCCGTCTTGAATATTGGCTATCTCGCTTTTTAGCTCGGCGATCGCGGCTTTTTTCTCGCGAAATTCCTTTAAAAGCGCGTTATACTCGTGCACCAGCTGCTGATACTCTTTTAGTTTTTTCATAAATGTTACTGGCGGAGTGTTGTTAGTGCTTTTTAGTTCCTCGATTTTAGCTTTTATGACGTTTATCGGACCTTTGTTTTCCTCGATAACGCATCTTTTAGACTCCAGCGTGCGCGGCATTTTTACGATCTGTTCTCTGATGGTTTTTATCTTTGCCATGCGCTCGTTTATCTGTTCGCCCGTGTTTTTTATCATGCTAAAATCGACTAAAATTTTATTATTCACGCCTTTTAGTTTTTTTATCTCTAGCGTGTCGGCGATTATGATGTTTGAGTTTGACACGAGAGTATCTATGACGACGCTTTCGGCGATTATCTCGCCGCCGATGACT
>ERZ772971.1241-NODE-1241-length-15031-cov-10.045940_pt1 | contig 15031 bp, 9 predicted proteins | sample MGYA00511943_ERZ772971 | MGnify/ENA primary metagenome ERZ772971 (study PRJEB29015, sample SAMEA2737929) | human oral metagenome | biome: human oral; feature: human-associated habitat; material: dental | place: China | collected 2144 ... | reverse complement strand
AGAGCGCCTCGTTCACACCGAGGAGGTCACTGGTTCGATTCCAGTATCGCCCACCGGATATCAGTTCCCTCACGCTTGCCCTCTTCTGGGAGGGCAAGCGTTTTTTCGTTCCCGCTACGCGCGGTGGTGCCGGACCTCATGACTGAGTGTCCGGCACCACCGCGTAGCGACCGGCCGCGACCAGCAGGGTCGCGACCATCGGTTCGTTCAGATCCGGGTGCCGTCGGCGATCCGTCCGGGCGAGCCCTCCGCCTCCACGTGCGCCTCACCGGTGGCGACGACGCCGGCACCGAAGGTCCAGTCGCCCTCCACCGTCAGCGACTGCGCGTCCTTGATGGAGGGGACGCCGTTTGGGAACCGAGCCTCGAAGTCCTGGATCTTCTTGTAGAAGCGCGGGTCGAGACTCACGGTGCAGGCCTGGTCCGGGACCATCTGCAGCAGTCCGTCGTCGTCGACCTCATAGACGTCCGAGCGCACCAGCAGCAGGTCGTTGGTGGTCTTGACCGGCAGGAAGCGGGAGCGCGGCACCTCGATGGCGGTGGCTCCCTCGAAGGCCTCAACTGCGGCACCCATGGCCGTCTCGAGCTGGATGACAGGCGTCGAGGAGGAGTCGGCGGGGTCCACCGTCTTGCTGTTCCTGATGAGCGGAAGCCCGAGGATCCCGCCCCGATCAGCGAGGGTGTCACGCAGCACCTTGAGGTCGAACCAGAGATTGTTCGTGTGGAAGAAGGGGTGGCGGAACTGGTCGGTGAAGTAGTGCATCTGATCCTCGGGGGTCTGCGCCGTGTCGCGCAGGATGATGCGCCCGTCGCTCTTGCGCACCGCCAGGTGGCCGCCCTTGACGTCGGCCGGGGTGCGCCGGCACATCTCCGGGGCGTAGGGGGCTCCCGAGGCGGCGAACCAGCCGGCGATCCTGGCCGAGGGCGCCGCACCGAGGTTGTCGGAGTTGGCGGTCATGGCGTATCGGTAGCCCTTGTCCAGCAGGGCGTCCAACAGCCCGGAGGCGAGCAGGGCGGTGTAGATGTCGCCGTGGCCCGGAGGACACCACTCGAGCTCAGGGTCGGCCTTCCACTCCACGGGAGTCAGATCGTCGGCGCACAGCTTGGGCTCGCGGTTCTGCAGGAAGTCCAGGGGCAGGCCATCGACCTGGATCTCGGGGTGCCCGGCCAGCACTTCAAGGGAGTCCTCCCGGGTGCGGAAGGAGTTCATGAGGATCAGCGGCAGGCTCACTCCGTAACGGCGACGTGCCGCCAGGACCTGATCGACCAGCAGGTCCAGGAAGGTCTTGCCATCACGGACCGGCAGGAGGGACTTGGCGCGATCCAGGCCCATTGAGGTGCCCAGTCCCCCGTTGAGCCGGATGAGGACCGTCTTGCTCAGCGCCTCGCGGGCCTGCTCCTCGCCGATCTCGACGTCAGCCAGGGAGTCGATCTGCGTGAGGGGCTCGATGGTCTCCTCGGGAATGAGCCCTGTGGCCCCCGCCTCCAGGGACTGGTAGTAATGGGTGAAAACCGTGATGGCCTGCTCTGCGACACCGGCGTCGCGCATCTTGTGCTGGGCTGAAGTGAGTCCGTTCTCGCTCATGACGCAAGCCTATCCCAGCCTGACCGTTCTTGTGGAACTTTGTTCGACTCTGTTCGTTCTTGAAGGATTGGTTCTCTCCCTCCTCCCGAGTTATCCACAGGGCACTTGTACCCCCTTCACGCCATCGACGACTCCCCTTACTCTCAGATGAACCGGTTGAGTGACACGTGCTCACCGCCGAGCACCGAGTGACGAGGAGAACCGTCATGTCCATGCCGCCAACTGTCGGCCCAAATGTCGCCCTGGTCCTGCAGCGGCTGGACCTCATCGAGAGGAAGATCGACTGGCTCGCCGAGCGCGTCACCTGGCTGACCTACTCCTCCGCCGCCTCGACGCAGGAGAGCAGCGACTCCCCCGACACAGTGAGGAGCAGCAGCCCCTCCCGTCCGGAGACGACTCCGCCCTCGATCGCCCCGCAGACGAGGTCTGCCTCAGAGCACTCCTGGCAGCGTCTCAACGAGTCCCCCGCTCAGGCCCCGGTCAACGACCCCCTCCCGGAGGACCGGAACGTCCACCTTGCGAAGGCACCATCCGCTGACGCTCCCCGAGCCACTCAGACTGAGGTACCGCAGGCCCAGCACTACCAGCCCCCCGCCCCAGTGGAGCCCGCGCGATCCTTCGCAGCCCAGGCGGGCCCGACTCCGATGCAGTATGCCCCCGTAGCGGGCAACGCCCCTCATATTCAGGCGACTAATCAGGTGGGTCCGGCCGGCGCCGGTCAGGCACTCGGCGCTGAGGCCCAGGCGGTTCCGGGCTGGGCCCAGCGGGCGATGCGGGAGGGCAACCTCGGACGCTATCTGCTCTCCGGCGCCGCAGCAGTGCTCGTCCTGTCAGCCGGGGTCAGTCTGCTGGCTCTCGTCTGGGACTACATTCCCAACCCCGTCAAGATCCTGGGACTGGCACTCATCGCGGTCATCATGACAGCAGCCGGGGCTCGGCTAGGCCTCACCCATCCCCGGCACCGTGTCGCCGCCGCGACGATCACGGGAACCGGCGGGGGGCTCGGTTTCGTCGCCATCGTGGGGGCCGTTCTTCTCGGAGGGATGCTCCGCCCAGAGCCAGCCCTGATCCTCATGGCCTGCTGGGGCCTCGTACTCCTGGCCGTGTCGCACATGACACGGGTGCTGTTCACCGCGGTCGTCTCCACCCTCGGCGCTCTGGTAACCATCGGGTTCGCAGTCAGCCATGTGTCACGCCAGCCACAGGCCGCGCTCGTCACATGGTTGATGATCGGTATCCATGTCACGGTGCTGGCGCTGACCTGCACCGCCCTGTCGCGCAACACCGGACGGATGAGGTCGGCCGCCTGGTATCCGGTGACATCGATGGTGACGACGGCAACGGCCCTCATCGCCGCACCGATCCAGCCGATGCTGCGTGTTTCCACCATCGGCGGTACCAGCATCACTCTCATCCTGTGCGCGCTGCTGGTGTCTCAGACGATGCACGCAAGCACGCGACTGTGGAGCACCGGTATCAAGACCTCGGGCTGGGACTGGGGCCTGGCCGCGGCGGTGCTCATGGTGGGGTTCATCAACCTGCTGACGGGGCAGATGGCTCTCCACCTGGCGCACACCGTCGTCGTCATCACCTATCTCCTCGAGCTCCTCCTGCTGGCCGCGGCGGCGCTCGCGACGCTCCCAAGCTACTGCCCCGATCACTGGCGCCGCGCCATGGCGATCGGGCACGAGGCCGCGTTCTTCCCCCTCGCGCTGGCCGGAATGGCGGCTGTGGGTGATCCTCGGGTCCATCTCTTCGTCATCGTGGCTGCGATGCTGTGCCTCCTTCCGGCCATCCTGAACGCACGAGTGGAGCCGGCCCCGATCCTGGCCCTGCTCGGAACGGTGCCGATCCTCGTGCCCCCGGGAGCTGGATACTCCCGCAGCGACTCCTGGTCGCTCATCATCTCCGTGGTGATCTCTGCGCTCATGGTGTGCGTGGCTGAAGGACTCGGTGACCGAGTGGCCCGCAGCTCACCGGTCCCGGCTCCGTATGCCGCGCCTTCACGCGTTCAGCCACGGGTGCAGGCGCTGCGGGTGGCTCTGGCGGCAGTCGCCTTCAACATGACCGTCCTCGTTCCGTTCCTGGGAACCGGCCTTGTGGAGAACAACCGGGGCGCCTGGGAGGCGCTGCACCTGGTTCCGGGCCTGATGGCTATCGCGCTCATCGCACTCGGGACGGTCTCACCCGGTGCCACGCCACTGCGAGTGCTCAGTGGCCAGTGCCGAGGAGCCCGTTACCGGGTGGGGCCCCACGGCGAGGCCCTGCCCGACCCTTCAGGGAGGCAGACGGGAGCACCGGCACCATCCTGGATCGTCTCGGTGACGGTGGCCGTGCTGGCACTGGTGACGCTGTCGTGGGCTGATGCCGCGTCCTCAACGGCCTGGATGCTGCTACTGGTCGCCGTCGCCCTGGGGCTGGGAGCCAGCGCCACGTGGCTCCTGCTTCCCTGGCGGCGGCACGCGGAGGTGTGCCTGAGCCTTGCGATCGGAAACTCGTTGCTCATGTGGATCTCCGTGATGGTGGCCACCGACGTCGGCCCGGGCTCAGTCCTCATGTCGGTGCTGGTCCTGCTGACGGGCGGAGCCTGCATCGTCTTCGGCTTCAGGGCACGCCTGACGATCCTGCGCCACTACGGACTGACCCTGGTGCTCCTGTCCGTGCTCAAACTCGCCGTTGTGGACGTGGCCTCGCAGAACTCGATCATTCGAGTCATCTCACTGGCGGCCGCGGGCGTCGTCTGCTTCGTCCTCTCCCTGCTCTACAACCGCTTCGCGCAGGAGCAGCGTCGCGAGAGCAACCAGGCCCCCATGGGGCCCGGGAGCATCTGAGGGCGGTAGCCCGACGTCGAGCCTCGCCGGAGCGGGCGAGGGCGTCAGCCGCGGGCGGCCTCCAGCACTGGGGCCAGGAACTGACCGGTGTAGGAGGACTCGGTGGCCGCGACCTTCTCCGGCGTACCGGCCACGACGACGGTTCCCCCACCCTTGCCGCCCTCGGGTCCCATGTCGATGACCCAGTCGGCGTTGGCGATGACATCGAGGTTGTGCTCGATGACGACCACGGAGTTGCCCTTGTCGACCAGTCCCTGAAGCACCCCGAGCAGCTTGCGGATGTCCTCGAAATGCAACCCGGTGGTCGGTTCATCCAGGACGTAGATGGTCCGGCCGGTGGAGCGGCGCTGCAGCTCGGTGGCGAGCTTGACGCGCTGGGCCTCACCGCCGGAGAGCGTGGTGGCCGACTGCCCCAGGCGCACGTACCCCAGTCCCACCTCGACCAGGGTGTTGAGGTGGCGAGAGATGACGGAGGAGGCGGAGAAGAAGTCGGCCGCCTGGTGGATGGTCATGTCCAGGACGTCGGCGACCGTCTTGTCCTTGTAACGGATCTCCAGGGTCTCCCGGTTGTAGCGGGCGCCGTGGCAGACCTCGCAGGGGACGTAGACGTCGGGCAGGAAGTTCATCTCGATCTTGAGCGTGCCGTCGCCCTTGCAGGACTCGCAGCGCCCGCCCTTGACGTTGAAGGAGAAGCGCCCGGGCCCGTATCCCCGGACCTTCGACTCGGGCACGGCCGCGAAGATCTTGCGGATGTGGTCCCACACACCAGTGTAGGTGGCGGGGTTGGAGCGGGGGGTGCGTCCGATCGGTGACTGGTCGACGTGGACCACCTTGTCCAGGTGCTCCACACCCCGCACCGTCTTGTGCCTGCCGGGCACACCGCGGGCGCGGTTGAGCCGGTTGGCGAGCACCTGGTAGAGGATGGAGTTGACCAGGGAGGACTTCCCCGAGCCGGATACCCCCGTGACGGCGGTGAGCACACCGAGCGGGAAGGAGACGGTGACGTCCTTGAGGTTGTTCTCCCGGGCCCCGACGACGGTGACCTCACGGTGCTTGTCCCGCTTGCGCCGAGTGGATGGGATCTCGATCTGACGCCGCCGTGCCAGGTAGTCACCGGTGATGGAACCCTTGGCTCCGGCCAGGCCCGCGACGTCACCGGAGTAGACGACCTCACCGCCCAGCTCGCCGGCTCCGGGCCCGATGTCAACGATCCAGTCGGCCGAGCGGATCGTGTCCTCATCATGCTCGACGACGATGAGCGTGTTGCCCAGGTCCCGCAGTCGCTGGAGGGTCTCGATGAGTCGGGTGTTGTCGCGCTGGTGCAGGCCGATACTGGGCTCGTCCAGGACGTAGAGGACGCCCACCAGGCCTGAGCCGATCTGGGTGGCCAGGCGGATGCGCTGAGCCTCACCCCCGGAGAGCGTGGCCGCACCACGGGCCAGGCTGAGGTAGTCCAGACCCACGTCCACGAGGAAGCCGAGGCGCGCGTTGATCTCGGTCAGGACGCTGCCGGCGATCTGGGCGGCCTGGCCGGTGAGGTTGAGGTCGGCCAGGAAGTCGCGGGCCTCGTTGATCGGAAGCTCGCACAGCTGAGCGATGGACAGCTCGCCCACGCGCACGGCCAGCACCTCGGGCTTGAGCCGGGCCCCGTCGCAGACGGGACAGGGGATCTCACGCATGTAGGCCTGGTAGCGCTCCCGGGACCAGTCGGACTCGGTCTCGTCGTGCTTGCGCATGACATAGTCGAGAACCCCCTCGAAGCCGGTGGAGTAGATGCGCTCGCGCCCCCAACGGTTGCGGTAGGTGACCTTGACCTCGTAGTCCTTACCGCGCAGGATCGCCTCCCGAGCCCGCGCAGGCAGGGCCCGCCAGGGGGTGTCGACGTCGAAGGAGAGCTCCTTGCCCAGGGCCTCGAGCTGGCGGGTGAAGTACTTCTGGTGGCTCGACCAGGGGGCGACGGCGCCCTCGGCCAGGGTGAGCTCCTCGTCGGGGACGACGAGCTCGGGGTCCACCTCGAGCCGGGTGCCGATTCCGGTGCAGGCGGGGCAGGCGCCGTAGGGGGCGTTGAAGGAGAAGGTGCGCGGCTCCATCTCGTCCAAGGCCAGGGGGTGCTCGTTGGGGCAGGCACGCTTCTCGGAGTAGCGCCGCTCCCGGTCGGGGTCGTCCTCGGGCAGGTCGACCTGCTCGATGATGACCAGGCCCTCCGCCAGGCCCAGCGCCGTCTCGACGGAGTCGGTGAGGCGCTGGCGAATGCCCTCGCGGACCACGAGCCGGTCGACGATGACCTCGATATCGTGCTTGAGGCGCTTGTTGAGGGTTGGGGGGTTGTCGAGGCGCTCGGCGGCGCCGTCGACGCGCACCCGGTTGAAGCCGCGTCCGCGCAGCTCGCCGAAGAGCTCGGAGTACTCGCCCTTGCGCCCGCGCACCACGGGGGCGAGGACCTGGAAGCGAGTGCCCTCGGGCAGGGACCGGACCTGGTCGACGATCTGCTGCGGGGTCTGGGAGGAGATGACGGCGTCACAGACCGGGCAGTGCTGGACGCCGGCGCGCGCGTAGAGCAGACGCAGGTAGTCGTAGATCTCCGTCACGGTGCCCACCGTGGACCGGGGGTTGCGCGAGGTGGACTTCTGGTCGATGGACACCGCCGGGCTCAGGCCCTCAATGAGCTCGACATCGGGCTTGTCCATCTGCCCGAGGAACTGGCGGGCGTAGGAGGACAGGGACTCCACGTAGCGGCGCTGTCCCTCGGCGAAGATCGTGTCGAAGGCCAGGGAGGACTTGCCCGAGCCCGACAGTCCGGTGAAGACGATCATCGTGTCGCGCGGCAGGTCCAGGTCGACGCCCTTGAGATTGTGCTCGCGGGCCCCACGGATGATGAGAGAGTCGTTCACGGGATTCGAGTCTAAGGGGTGAGCGCATATCCCGTGCGTCGCACATGTGTTCGACACGTCTCATGGTCGGGACACCGGAAGAATGACCGTGCTCCCGAGTTCCCACCACGGTCGGGGTCGGCGCCCCTATGCTGAGGCCATGAGCAAGATCTACGCCGTCGAGTACCGCTACGTCACTGACAAGGACGAGGAGATGGCCGCTATCCGCCCCTCGCACCGCGCTTTCAACGGCCGCCTGGCCGATGAGGGCCGGCTGCTGGCCGCCGGCCCCTATGTGGGCACCCACGACGCCCTCATCGTCGTGCGGGCCGAGGACGAGGCCGGCGCCCTGGCCCTGCTCGAGGAGGACCCCTTCCAGCAGGCCGGCTACATCGCCGAGCGCATCCCACGCGAGTGGAACCCCGTCATCGGAGTCCTGTCCTGAGCCGGCAGGAGGCCTCACCGACCGGATCCCAGTTCGCCCGTCCCTCCTCCCTGACCGGGCGTCTGCTGCTGCGCGGCATGAACATCGGGCACTCCCGCCTGCACCGGTGGGGGCTGGAGGCGGCGGGAATCCACCCCCGTGACAAGGTGCTCGACGTCGGCTGCGGAGGCGGCAGGGCCATCGCCCGGATCCTTGCGCGGACTCGTCGTGAGGTAGCCGGTGTCGACCACTCCCCCGAGGCGGTTGAGACGACCCGCCGTCTCAACCGCTCCGCCATTGCCTCGGGCCGTCTTCGGGTCCTGGAGGGGTCGGTGGACCACCTGCCCTTCCGCGACGGCTTCTTCGACGTGGTGACGGCCTTCGAGACCACCTACTTCTGGCCCGACCTGCAGGCAGGCCTCATTGAGATCCGCCGTGTCCTGAGTCCCGGCGGTCGGCTCGTGATCACCAACGAGGTCGCCGACCGGGAAGCAGCGGGGCACTGGGCGGAGCGCCTGGGCATGAATGTGCCTGATGGCCGCAGCCTTGCCGCGCTGGCCCACGAGGCCGGCTTCCTCACGGCCGATATCAGCCTCCACCCCCGGCACGGATGGCTTCGCCTCCTCACCACAAGATAGGAATGCCGACGAGGCAGCAGGTCTCTTAGCCGCGGCCGCGCACGATCCGGCGCCGCACCAGGTGGACCAGCTCGATGCCGCCAACGGCCAGACCTGCCATGAGCGCGATGACCCACCACACCCCGGGGGTGGGCCAGGCCAGCAGAAAGAAGGCACGCACTGGCGGGGCGACGACGCCGAGGACCGCGATCGTCCCCATGAGAGCGACCAGTCCCAGCCGCCAGCTCGTCAACGGTCTGGCGGTGAGCGTGAGCAACCACAACCCGCAGGTGATGAGGACCAGGGTCGTCGCCGTGGTCACCTGGGCGCGCGGGGCGTGGGTGAGCGTCAACCAGAGGTAGGTGGACAGCGTGACGGTGCCCGCCATGAGCCCGGCCGGAACGCACAGGCTGAGCACCCGCCCGAGGAAGCCCTCCCGGTAGCGCTGGTTGCTGGGGGCCAGGGCCAGGACGAAGGCGGGGATCCCGATCGTCAGTGAGGAGACGACCGTGAACTGACGGGGCAGGAACGGGTAGGCGACCGCCATGGCCGACACGACGACGGCGATGAGCGAGGCATAGATGGTCTTGGCCAGGAACAGGGAGGCGATGCGCTCGGTGTTGGCCATGACGCGGCGCCCCTGAGCCACGACCCCGGGAAGGGCCGAGAACTCCCCCTTGAGCAGCACCAGGCGCGCCACCGCCTTGGTGGCCGGCGCTCCGTTGCCCATGGCGATGCCGAGGTCGGCGTCCTTGAGCGCCAGGGCGTCGTTGACGCCGTCCCCGGTCATCGCGACGACGTGCCCTCGGGACTTCAGCGCCCGCACCAGTGCCCGTTTCTGCTCGGGCGTGACCCGCCCCAGGACACTGGCGCGCTCAACCGCGTCGGCCAGGCGCTCCAGGTCCTCCTCCGTCTCCTGCCCACTACCCGCTCCGGCAGGCAGGGTACGTGCGTCCAGGACGACGAGCTCGCCGCCGTCGGGCGCGGTAACTCCGGCCTGACGGGCGACCGCGGCCACCGTCTCGGGGCTGTCCCCGGAGATGACCTTGACGTCGACCCCCTGCTGGCGGAAGTAGGCCAGGGTCTCCGCGGCGTCGGGGCGGATCTCCTCGGTGAGGATCACGACCCCTGCAGCCTCAAGATCATCGGGAAGCCGCGGGTCCTCCTCCCCCGGAGCCAAGCTCCAGGGCGAGCGCGAGCGGGCCAGGGCCACGACGCGCATCCCCTGCGCGGCGATCTGACGGGCACGATCCAGCATTGACGCGTTGTATCCGGCCAGGACGATCTCGGGGGCGCCGAGCACCCAGGTTGTGCCGAAGCTGTCGCGAACCGCGGACCACTTGCGGCGCGAGGAGAAAGGCACTGACTCCACACCGGCCCTGCTGCCGGCGCCGGCCGACGACAGCGCCTCTTGAAGTCCTTGTGCACCGAGCCACTCGGAATCAGCGAGCCCGTCCCTGATGGCGTCGGCGGTGGCATTGGCCTCCCCCACCGTACTGAGAAGTGCGAGCGCCGAGAGCACCTCGGGAGGAGCCTCACCGCCGTCGGGCCCCTGGATCTCACCGAGGCGGATGCGGCCAGTGGTGATGGTGCCGGTCTTGTCCAGGCACAGGGTGTCGACCCGGGCCAGGACCTCGACGGCGGGCAGCTCCTGAACCAGGACGTTGCGCCTGGCCAGGGCCAGGGAGGCGGTGGCGAAGTTGACCGAGGTCAGGAGCACCAGACCCTGGGGCACCATGCTGACCACGCCCGCGATGCCGGCGACGACCGCGTGGCGCCAGGCGCCGCTGCTCCAGGCCTCGCCGACGCTTCCGCTCAACCGCAGCTGGGACCACACCAGGACCAGAGCCACGGGCACGATGACCCAGCTGATCCAGTGCAGCACCCGGTTGGTCCCCGCCTGCAGCTCGCTGACGACGAGTGAGTACTTGCGGGCCTCCCGGGCCAGCCGGTGGGCGTAGGCGTTCCCGCCGACCGCGGTGGTGCGGAACAGCCCGGTCCCGGCCGTCACCGTGGTCCCGGACATGACCTTCGCTCCGCTCACGGGGCGCACCGGCCGGGACTCGCCGGTGAGGATCGACTCATCGATCTCCAGGCCATCGCTGGCCATAACCTCCCCGTCGGCCGGCACCTGCTGGCCGGCTGCGAGCCGTACGACGTCGTCGAGAACGACCTGGCCGACGGCCACCTCGGTCTCGGCCCCGTCCCTGACGACGATGGCGCGGGGGGTCTCCAGCACGGACAGACGGTCCAGGGCACGCTTGGCGCGGATCTCCGCCAGGGTTCCGGTGGCGGTGTTGAGCACAAGGACGAAACCGAACAGTGCATCCGCCCAGTGCCCCAGCGCCAGGACGAGCACCAGTGCGGCGCCAAGGATGCCGTTGAAGATCGTGAAGACATTGGCTCGCAAAATCTGCGCGGCGCTGCGGGAGGTCCGCTCGCGGTACTCGTTGGTCCGTCCGGTGCTGACGCGCTCGGCGACCTGGGCGGCGCTGAGCCCGCTGACCGAGGACTCAGGGGGATGCGTGGTGCTCACGAGTCACACAGTAGTGAATCGGTCAAAGAGTGCCCCTCCTCCTGGGGGCCGAGACCTCAGGATGCCGCCTCCAAGCGCCGGGCATCTGCCCGCGACTTGAGGACCGAGGCGATGACCGTGACCAGGACGGTGCTGATGATGACGCTCAGGGACACTCCGATCGACGCCTCGGGGATGGCGTGCCACTCCCGGCCCCCGTTGATGAAGGGGACCTCATTGGTGTGCAGGGCGTGAACGATGAGCTTGAAGCCGATGAAGCCGAGAATGACCGCCAGGCCGTAGTGGAGGTAGACGAGTCGGTCGAGCAGCCCGTCGATGAGGAAGTAGAGCTGGCGCAGGCCCAGCAGGGAGAAGGCGTTCGCGGAGAAGACCAGGAAGGGCTCGCTGGTCAGGGAGTAGATCGCGGGGATGGAGTCGACGGCGAACATGACATCGGCGGTACCGATGGCAATGATGCACAGCATCATGGGAGTAATCATGGTGCGCCCGGCATGGCGGTGAATGACCTTGCCGCCCACGAAGCCGTCGGTCATGGGGATGACGCGGGCGACGAGCTTGACGAAGCCGCTGGGCCTGTACTCCTCGTCATCGTCGTCGGGCTCCTGGACGCCCTCCCGGGCCTGGGAGAAGGCGGTCCACAGGAGCCAAGCCCCGAAGAAGTAGAACACCCAGGAGAAGTTCTCGATGAGTGCGGCACCGGCGAGGATGAAGATGAGCCGGAGAACAAGGGCGATGACGATGCCGGCGAGCAGCACTTCCTGCTGGTACTTCCGGGGCACCTTGAAGGAGGACATCATGATGACGAAGACGAAGAGGTTGTCGATGCTCAGCGCCTTCTCGGTGATGTAGCCGGCCAGGTACTCCTGGGCGAAGCCCCCGCCCCACACGAACCAGACGATGCCGCCGAAGGCCAGGGCCATGCCGATATAGGCCACCGACCAGACGGCGGCCTCCTTCATGGTGGGCTCGTGGGGGACGCGCACGTGACCGACGATGTCGATCACGATGAGGGTCAGGATGATGGCCGCCAGGCCGATCCACCCCAGGATGTGGACGTCCACGTGTTCTCCTCCGGTACGGAACTGGTACCGGAGGTCTCCTCCCGCCACGTGGACAGGCGCTCAAGGCGCGCTTCACTCTGGCCGCGACGCCGGGAACGCAGGACTGATGTGGTGCCCGCACCGCCGTGATGACGACGTCGCCGTTGGTTGGGAGTACTCCCCTCCGTGTATAACGCCTGAGAGTCTAACGGGATGCTTCCTCTCGACGTAGCCACGCCGAGTCACTCATGGCTGTGAGATCAGTCGGCGGCCCGCATGGCGCGCAGCTCCTTCTTGAGGTCCTGGATCTCGTCGCGCAGCCGGGCGGCGAGCTCGAAGTGGAGGTCCTCGGCGGCGGCGTGCATCTGCTGGGTGAGCTCGTTGATGAGCTCGGCGAGGTCGCCCTGTGCCGCGCCGGCGAGCTTCTCGCGCACCGTGGCCTCGGCGGCGTGCTTGCGCCGGGCCTGCACCGAGGAGTCCTCGTGGCCCCGGTAGCCGCCGGCCAGGAGGTCGGCGGTGTCGACGTCCTCGCGGGCGAGCATGTCGGTGACGTCGGCGATCTTCTTGCGCAGCGGCTGGGGATCGATGCCGTGCTCGGCGTTGTAGGCCAGCTGCTTGGTGCGGCGGCGCTCAGTCTCCTCGATGGCCTCGGCCATGGCCGGGGTGATGGTGTCGGCGTACATGTGGACCTCGCCGGAGACGTTGCGGGCGGCGCGTCCGATGGTCTGGATGAGGGAGCGGGTCGAGCGCAGGAAGCCCTCCTTGTCCGCGTCCAGGATGGACACGAGCGAGACCTCCGGCAGGTCCAGGCCCTCACGCAGCAGGTTGATGCCCACCAGGACGTCGAAGCGCCCCAACCTCAGCTCGCGCAGGAGCTCGACGCGCCGCAGCGTGTCGACGTCGGAGTGGAGGTACTCCACGCGCACGCCCCTCTCGGCGAGGTAGGTGGTCAGGTCCTCGGCCATGCGCTTGGTCAGGGTGGTCACCAGGATCCGCTCCTGGCGCTCCACACGGGCGCGCACCTCCTCGAGCAGGTCGTCGATCTGTCCCTGCGTGGGCTTGACGACGACCTTGGGGTCCACCAGTCCCGTGGGCCGGATGATCTGCTCGACAACGCCGTCGGAGCGCTGGGTCTCGTAGTCACCCGGGGTGGCCGACAGGTAGACGGTCTGACCGACGCGGTCCTCGAACTCGGCGAAGGTCAGGGGGCGGTTGTCCAGTGCGGAGGGCAGACGGAATCCGTGCTCGACCAGGGTGCGCTTGCGGGAGGCGTCCCCCTCGTGCATGGCGCCGATCTGGGGGACGGTCACGTGGGACTCATCGATGACGAGGAGGAAGTCCTCGGGGAAGTAGTCCAGGAGGGTGTTGGGCGGGGTGCCGGTCTCGCGCCCGTCGATGTGCAGCGAGTAGTTCTCGATCCCCGAGCACATGCCGATCTGCTGAAGCATCTCCAGGTCGTAGGTGGTGCGCATGCGCAGGCGCTGGGCCTCCAAGAGACGGCCGTCGTGCTCGAGCTGGGCCAGACGCTCGGCGAGCTCGGCCTCAATACCCTCAATGGCCTTCTGCATGCGTTCGGGGCCGGCCACGTAGTGGGAGGCGGGGAAGACGAAGACCTGCTCGACAGTGTCGATGACGTCCCCGGTCACGGGGTGCAGCGTGGCCAGGGCCTCGATCTCGTCCCCGAAGAACTCGATGCGGATGGCGAGCTCCTCGTACATCGGGATGATCTCCACCGTGTCGCCGCGCACGCGGAAGGTGCCGCGGGTGAAGTCGATGTCGTTGCGGGTGTACTGCATCGTCACGAAGCGCCGCAGAAGATCGTCCCGGTCGATCTGCTGGCCCACTTCCAGGGGCGTCATCCGGTCCACGTACTCCTGAGGGGTGCCCAGGCCGTAGATGCAGGAGACCGAGGAGACCACGACGACGTCCCGGCGGGTGAGCAGCGAGTTGGTGGCGCTGTGGCGCAGGCGCTCGACCTCGTCATTGATGGAGGAGTCCTTCTCGATGAAGGTGTCCGTCTGCGGGACGTAGGCCTCGGGCTGGTAGTAGTCGTAGTAGGAGACGAAGTACTCCACCGCGTTGTTCGGCAGCAGCTCACGGAACTCGGCGGCCATCTGGGCGGCCAGGGTCTTGTTCGGCTCCAGGATGAGGGTGGGGCGCTGGACCTGCTCGACGAGCCACGCGGTCGTCGCGGACTTGCCGGTTCCCGTGGCGCCAAGCAGGACGATGTCCTTCTCCCCCGCCCGCAGACGCTCAGTCAGCTCGGCGATCGCCGTGGGCTGGTCCCCGCTGGGCGAGTAAGGGCTGATGACCTCGAAGGGCTTGGCTGCGCGCTGGAGCTCGGTAACGGGACGCATACCCTCAGGCTACGCGGTCCGACCGACACCATGGACACCTCAGACCGCCCAGTCACCTCCTTCATCATCCTGCGATCCGGCCGTCACCGCACAGATACGTCTTTGTATCCAGGAAGGAACCTTTCAATCGAGTTCACCTATTACGGTGGTTCTCGCAGGACGCCGGGTCGTCCCGTTCCACGTTCATGTGGATGCTCATGAGGCCCGCCCCTGCGTTCTGTCTTCATCCCCTGAATCCAAGGATCCCTCATGGCTTTCATCGTCGCCGTCTCCGCCACCATCGTCGGAGCCCTCGGCCCCGCCCGCACCAACTCTCGACGCAACAGCTGCTCGGGCTGAGTCTGCCTTCCGGATCTACCTCTCGGTTCCGCCCCACCTGTAGGAGTGGGCGCGGTGTCCGCCGATGGGAAGGTCTCCCCTGCCGTCAGACGATGGCTCCTGGCTCCAGGATCCGGGTGCTCCAGAGCCTGTCGACCTCGGCGTTCAGGTCCTCCAGCGCCCCGGAGTTGGACACGACGACGTCGGCGACGGCTCGGCGTTCCTCGTCGGTGGCCTGCACAGCGATACGAGCCAGCGCCTCGTCACGGGTCATCCCCCGCGCAGCGAGCCGCTCCAGACGCACCTCGAGCTGGGCCTCGACGACGATGACGAGATCGAACAGGTCCTGCATCTGTCCTTCGACGAGGAGAGGAACATCGTAGACCGCCACCTGCCCGGCCGGAACCGTATCCATCCGAGCCCACGCCTCTGCTGCGATCAGGGGCAGGAGGAG
>ERZ772971.1238-NODE-1238-length-15041-cov-4.558188_pt1 | contig 15041 bp, 12 predicted proteins | sample MGYA00511943_ERZ772971 | MGnify/ENA primary metagenome ERZ772971 (study PRJEB29015, sample SAMEA2737929) | human oral metagenome | biome: human oral; feature: human-associated habitat; material: dental | place: China | collected 2144 ... | reverse complement strand
ACGCAAATCTGCCTCGCTACTTCGTCTACGCTAAAAACTATCTGGACGCGAGCTTAAAAAGCGGCGAGCTAAACGCCGAGCTAAACGTAAAATACGCCGCGGACGCCTCCGTAAGCGGTAAGGCAAACATCGCAAATATCGAGCTTGCGGACGGCTCTGGCGATAAGGTTTTTGCCTTTAAAAACCTCAAACTATCTAAAATTTCGTTTGCAAAAAATTTCTTAAATTTAGAGCGCGTGACTCTTAGCGCGCCGTTTTTAAAGACGCATCTAAATAAAGAGCGCGAATTTAACCTAAGTCGCCTCGTGAAAAAGAGCGAGAGCGAAAACGCTCAAAAAGCGGACGCAAAACAAACCGCTTCTAAAAACGAAAAGGCCGTAGAGGCCGCAAAACAGCAGAAAAAAGAGGGCGAGTTTGACTTCGCTATCAAAAACATCCTCGTAGAAAACGGCGACGTAGACTTCTCCGACGCGTCGCTATTTATGCCGTTTGCGACTAAGATCACCAAGCTAGAAGGCGTGCTGATGGATATCGACAGTACTCGCCCGACGATGGGTACGTTTGAGGGCGTGGTCGGCAAGAGCGGCTTTAGCAAGATCGGGCTCAAGCTACTGCCGTACGACCCGAAAAAGAGCACGGAGGTCAAATTTAGCTTTAAAGATATCGATCTAGTCGACGTGACGCCTTATAGCGGGCAGTTTTTGGGCTACAAGATAGAAAAAGGCAAGCTAAATTTGACTCTAAACTACGATGTTAAGGACTCTAAGCTAAACGGTAGCAATGTCGTAAATCTAGACACGCTAACGCTTGGCGAAAAGGTCGAGTCAAAAGATGCGGTAAATTTGCCTCTATCGCTTGCTATCTCGATCTTGAGCGATCAAAACAACCAGATAAACATTGACCTACCCGTGGAGGGCGACCTAAATGACCCTGATTTTAAATACGGCGGCATCGTCTGGGAAGCTGTAAAGAAGCTGTTTGCAGACATCACGCTGGCCCCGTTTAGATTTTTGGGTAATATGCTAGGGCTAAGCAGCCAGGATCTAAACACTATCGACTTTATGCCTGCAAATGCCGAACTCATCGTATCCGAGCAGGCTAAGATAGCCGACTTTATCAAGCTAACGACGGCAAAACCTAAGATGAAGCTAAGCATCACTCCGGCCTATTCGGATGTGGACGTAACGGCGCTAAAAAACGCGAAACTAAACGAAAAAATCAGTCAAACGATGGCGCAAACGGGCAAGGACTACGCAGGAGCGCTCGCATCGCTAGCTCCAAAAGAAAAAAGTACCGACGAAAAGGTGCTGAGAGAGGCCGCATTAAAAGACATCGAGGTGAAAAAAGAGCAGCTGCTGGAACTTGCTAACGCAAGAGCTCAGGCTATCAAGGCAGCCCTAGCGCAGGCGGGACTGGCCGAGGATAGGATGACTGTCAAAAAGCCTGAAAAAACGGACGTCAAGCAGGGCGAATACTCAAGCGTGATGATGGGCGTGGCGGATTAAATTTGTATGGTTGCGGGTGTTTATTTTATCCGCGCTCTTGTTTGTTCGCCTTGTTTGTTACAAAGGTTTTTTGGGCCTAAATTTGCAAATTTGACGCATCCAGACCCGCGCCTTGAAAATACTAAATTTAGCGCTATCTCCGCTTTTAAAATTTCAAAAATCAAATTTAATAAAATTTACACAAATTTCCAATTTCCTCCAAATTTTACGCAAATTTGGAAATTCATCTCAAATTTGGATAGAATTTTGCTTGCACGATGTAAAATTTACGAAAGGATTTTTTATGAAAAATTTTATACTTTTATTTGCGGCGTTCCTTTTTACGGGATGTTTCGGGCTTTTCGAGAGCTCGCCACAGGTCGCTCAAACTAGCGAAGGCAACGCAAAAGGCTACAAAGAGGTGATGCGTATCAAAGCAGACTGCTCCTCGTGCGCTAGCGGCGGTCAGGATATCAAGATAAACGGCACGGACTACACCAGCGACGTGGCGATAAAATGCTGCATCGCTCAAAGCAGGATCGACACGAACGCGGCCATCAAAAAAGTCTATATCCACAAAATAGCCGACGAAAGAGCAGCGGATAGCGGCATAAAATTTATATCCAAAAACGGCGCGAAAATGCTCTATCCAAAAGAGCGTCTTGAGAGGCTTTTTCATCTTTTCTTACAAGACGAGCTGCTAAATCGCGGCATCATGGTCGTGGATAGCCAAACATCGCCATACACGTACCGCGTGGATTTTGCCTTTACCGACTACGCAGCATCTTATAGCGAGCCGTCGCAGTATCTAAGCGCGGCAATGAAGGGCAAACTGGGCGTCAAAAACATAAACAAAACCCGCGTGCTAAATATCTCCACCAGACAAGACGTGCGCAAACTTGAGGTCGAGGACACCGAGGATTTTAACCTCTACGTCTACCTTCTCGTTAAACAAGCCGCCAACAAAGCCGCCGAAGAGATATCAAAACTATAAAGGAAAAATATGAAAAAATTAGCTTTTTACGCCCTTGTCGCCGCGCTTTTTGCTGCGATTATGAGCGGATGTTCGCAGCGCAGCTCGGTGTTAAATTTAACCCCGTATCAATCAACCTCAAACCAGATGGGCTACCAAAAAAATATCCGTATAAATAGCATCGAGGACGCCCGCGCAAACAAAAGCATCGTCGCCACGATCACCGGCAGCAACGGCAACGTCAAGGAGTACGTCACGCTACAAAACAGCATCGAGAGCTGGCTACAAGACGGCCTTAGCACCGAGCTAAAGCGCTTGGGAGCAAATTTGAGCGACTTTGGCGATATCGTCGTGGACGTGAGGATCGTCGAGCTTAAAGCAAATCTAAGCGGCTACTCCACCGACAACCTAAAAGGCTCGGCAAAGCTCACAATAACGGTGCACAGAGGCGATCAAACCATCACCAAAAACGTCTCGCAGGAGCAGACTAAATTTGCCCCGATCCACACGAGCGGCGCGTTTAAGAGCTTTTTTGACGAGCTACTCCAAGACATCGTAAAACGCGCGGCGATCCAGATCCTAAAAAGCTAATGAGATGCGCTAACTGCGGGCATCTGAGTCTGGGCGTGATCTGTAAAATTTGCAAAGATCACCTGCTCGCCTCGCCCGCAAGGACGCGCGTTTTGGACGGCGATTTTAAAATTTATAGCTTTTTTGACTACTCCGAAGTTAAAAATTTACTCCACTCAAAGCACCTATTTCACGGCTCTTTCGTTTACGGCGCGCTTGCAAATTTGAGTTTTAAGATTTTTGCGCGAAAATTTAGCTTCGGCTCGCTGGTAAATGCCGTACCTATCGACGACAAAACAACTAGCGGCTACTCGCATACGGCGATCCTAGCTCGCGCGTTAAAAAGCGCGGAAATCCGTCCGCTTTACGCCTGCTTGCACGCGGATTCAAACGTCAGCTATTACGGCAAAGACCTAGCCTTTCGCCTGAAAAATCCGCGAAATTTTAAGCTCTTAAAAACGCCTAAATTCCCCGTTATCTTGATAGACGATATCGTGACGACGGGCACGACGATAGACGAAGCCAGACAGACGCTGCAAAAAGCCGGCTGCGAGGTACTTTTCGCGCTGACGCTTGCAGATGCGAGGTATTAAATTAAATTTTAATCAAATTTAAGCTAAAATCGGCAAGTAAATTTTAAGGATAAAAATGGAAGAAAATCTACTCAATCAAAATCAAGACATCCAAGCCGTCGATATCGAAGAGTCGATAAAAACGAGTTACCTCGACTACTCGATGAGCGTCATAGTCGGTCGCGCCCTGCCCGATGTCAGAGACGGCCTAAAGCCCGTTCATAGACGCATCCTATACGCGATGAACAACCTCGGAGTCGGCAGTCGTAGCCCGTATATGAAGTCCGCTCGTATTGTTGGCGAGACTATGGGTAAATATCACCCGCACGGCAATCTAGCCATCTACGACGCGCTCGTGCGTATGGCGCAGAAATTTTCCATGCGCTATCCGACTGTCGACGGTCAAGGAAACTTCGGCTCCATCGACGGCGACGGCGCTGCAGCGGAGCGTTATACCGAAGCTAGGATGACGAATCTCACCGAAGAAATCTTGCGCGATATCGAAAAAGACACGGTTGATTTTATCCCAAACTACGACGATAGAGAGACTGAGCCAGACGTCCTGCCTAGCCGCGTGCCAAATTTGCTGCTAAACGGCTCTAGCGGTATCGCCGTCGGTATGGCGACGAATATCCCGCCGCACAGCCTTGATGAGCTCATCGACGGACTTTTGCTCGTGCTTGAAAATAAAAATGCGACGCTAGAAGAGGTGATGCAGTACATAAAAGGGCCGGATTTTCCGACGGGCGGGATAATATTTGGCAAAAAAGGCATCATCGAGGCCTACCGCACGGGACGCGGCCGAGTAAAACTACGCGCTAAAACCCACATCGAAAAAAAACCGAACAAAGACGTCATCGTCGTAGACGAGCTGCCGTATCAGACGAACAAAGCCCGCCTCATCGAGCAGATCGCCGAGCTGGTTAAAGAAAAACAGATCGAAGGCATCAGCGAAGTGCGCGACGAGTCCGATAAAGACGGCATCCGCGTCGTCATCGAGCTAAAACGCGACGCTATGAGCGACATCGTGCTAAATAATCTCTTTAAATCCACGACGATGGAGAGCACCTTTGGCGTCATAATGCTCGCGATAAACAACAAAGAGCCGAAGGTATTTAACCTAATCGAGCTTTTGAAGCTATTTTTAAATCACAGAAAAACCGTCATTATCCGCCGCACGATATTCGACCTGGAAAAAGCTAGAGCTAGAGCGCATATTTTAGAGGGCTTAAAGATCGCGCTAGATAATATCGACGAGGTGATCGAGCTCATCAAAAATAGCGCCGACACGCCGAGCGCTCGCGAGGGATTAGTAGCGAAATTCGGCCTTAGCGAGTTACAAGCAAACGCGATCCTAGATATGAGACTAAGCAAGCTAACTGGTCTTGAGCGCGAGAAGTTAGAGGCCGAACTAGCCGAGCTGATGGCCGAGATCGCGCGCCTTGATGAAATTTTAAAGAGCGAAACCTTGCTAGAAAAACTAATCAAAGACGAGCTGCTTGAGATAAAAAATAAATTTAAAGTGCCGCGCATTACCGAGATCGTGGATGATTACGACGACATCGACATCGAAGATCTCATCCCTAACGAAAACATGGTCGTAACCATCACGCACCGAGGTTACATCAAGCGCGTGCCGAGCAAGCAGTACGAGAAGCAAAAACGCGGCGGCAAGGGCAAGGTTGCGGTAACTACGTACGACGACGACTTCATCGAGAGCTTCTTTACGAGCAACACTCACGATACGCTGATGTTCGTGACTGACCGCGGACAGCTCTACTGGCTCAAAGTCTATAAGATCCCTGAAGGAAGCCGCACGGCAAAGGGCAAAGCGGTAGTAAATCTCATCCAGCTACAGCCCGACGAAAAGATCAAGGCGATCATTCCGACGACTGATTTTGCCGAAAGCAAATCGCTCGCGTTTTTCACCAAAAACGGCATAGTAAAACGCACGAATTTGAGCGAATTTAAAAACATCCGCTCTATCGGCGTGCGCGCCATCAACCTAGACGAGAACGACGAGCTAGTAACGGCTCTCATCGTAGAAGGCGAAGAAGAGCCGATAAATATAATCGACGAGCTTGGCGTAGAGACCGAGATAAACGAGATAGAGGCGATAGAAGCTCAGATCGACGAGGAAAATAGCGAAGAAAACGACGAAAACGCGGCCGAAGGAAGCGACGATAGCGAAAAGATGCTATTTATCGTGACCAAAAAGGGAATGTGCCTCAAATTTAAACTCAGCAAAGTCCGCCAGATGGGTAGAACGGCTCGCGGCGTGACGGGTATTAAATTTAAAGAAGCCGGCGATGAGGTCGTAGGCGCAGCCGTCATCGAAAGCAACGAACAAGAAGTGCTAAGCATATCTCAAAAAGGTATCGGCAAACGCACCACCGCAGACGAATACCGCCTAACAAATCGCGGCGGCAAGGGCGTAATCTGCATGAAGCTAACGAATCGTACCGGCGATCTAATCGGCGTCGTAATGGTCGATGATGAACAAGATCTGATGGCCCTAACCTCAAGCGGCAAGATGATACGCGTCGATATGCAAAGTATCCGCAAAGCGGGCCGAAACACCAGCGGCGTCATCGTAGTAAACGTGGACGGCGACGACGTAGTCAGTATCGCCAAGTGTCCTAAAGCCGATGATGGCGAGGATGAGAGCGGCGAAGAGACGCTAGAAAATTTAGAATGAATTTAGTGTTTTTGGAATACAATTTGCTAGTAAATTTGCAAACAAAAAAACAACTAAATTTAAAGGTTCAAGAATGAAAAAAATTACATTCGCGGTTTTAGGCGCAGTAGTATTTTTGACGAGCGGTTGCTCTTTTAACAACCCTTTTGCCTCCGACGACGCAACATCGGCAAAGCAAGACATCGTCATCCAAAAGGTCGATAAAGAGGACATCAGAAGCGTGATGAAACAAGAAAAGATGATATACGATATCGAACCGGCCGATGCGGTATTTGGCGCCGTGGGTGAGGGCATCGCTCCGACCAATACCGTCTCTCATGCCCAGTCTTTAGCTCTAGCTAAACGCGCGGCCATCGCCGATGCGCACAGACAGCTAGCCGAGAAACTATACGGAGTCAAGATAAACTCCAAAGATACGGTTAGAGACGCGATGCTTAGAGACTCGACCATCACGGCTCAAGTAGCAGGCCTTATCAAAAACGCTTCCATCGTCGAGCACGACTTTAAAGACGGGCTCTACCGCGTCAGAATGGAAATGAAAATAGACCAAAGCAAGTGGCAAGAAATTTTTGCTTACTGATTGCCGCTGCGGCGCTTCTTTACGGCTCGGAGGAGTTTATCCTCTGGGCCAAAATCTCCACTAAAAATCACGCCGTCGTTTACGACGATATCGCACTTTCAAAAGCAATGGTTCTAAGCGAGCTAGAGTACGAGTATCTATGCGAAATAGACGCCCCAAAGCAGCCCGCCCAAAGCTCGCTAGAGTTTTTAAATTTACATAAAAACGAGCTTTTCGAGTGCTTTTTGCCATACAAATTTAAGGTCGAAGACCGCTTCATTCAACGCAACAAAAATATGAACTCCGCAACCGACCTCACGCTGTTTCCCGTGCGTTTTACGGTGAAATTTAAGCCCTCTTCGGCTATCATAAGCGTATTTAAAAACAAAGAGTAAAAGATGAATATCGTAATAGTAGAAGACGACATAAATATGCGCAAGTCCCTAGAGATCGCGCTTGGCGAATACGACGATCTAAAAATCAAAAGCTATAAAAGCGCGGTCGAGGCGCTTAAAAAAATGGGCGAGGACGTCGATCTCATCATCACCGACATCAACATGCCTCAGATGGACGGGCTGGAGTTCATCAAGCGCCTGGAGGGCAAATTTGACGTCATCATAATGACTGGAAACGCGACGCTAAACAAAGCCATCGAGAGCGTGCGCCTTGGCGTCAAGGATTTTCTAACAAAGCCGTTTGACGCGCAAACGCTGTATGAGGCGATAAAAAGGGTAGAAATTTTACGCCGTAAACTACCTGCTGCGAGCCTAAAAGCCGCGCAAAGCGGGTCAAATTTACAGGCTGATTCGACCGATTTCGTCGCTAGCTCGCCCGCGCTTGAGTACGCCCTAAATTTAAGCAAGCGCGTCGCAAAAACGGACGCTTCGGTGATGCTGATGGGCGAAAGCGGCGTAGGCAAGGAGCTTTTTGCCAAATTTATCCACAAAAACTCGCCGCGCAAGGACGGCCCATTTATCGCGATAAACATGGCCGCGATCCCAGAAAATTTGATAGAAAGCGAGCTTTTCGGCTTTGAAAAGGGCGCATTTACCGACGCTTCGGCGATGAAAAAGGGGCAGTTTGAGCTAGCCGACGGCGGCACGTTATTTCTAGACGAGATCGGCGAGATGCCTATAAATTTGCAGCCAAAGCTCCTGCGCGCGATCCAGGAGCGCGAGATCACGCGCCTTGGCGCGACAAAAAGCATCAAAATAGACGTCCGTATCGTTTCAGCGACCAATGCCGACCTGCCCGAACTCATACAAAGCGGTAAATTTAGAGAGGACCTGTTTTACCGTCTAAACACCGTTCCGGTCGCCATCCCGCCGCTAAGAGAACGTAAAGAGGAGATCTTGCCTATCGCGGAGCGTTTTTTAGAGCAAAGCTGCGGCGAATTCGGCCTTGGGGCGAAACACTTTTCCGAGGCTGCCGTTAAAGAGCTCCAAAAATACGATTTTCCGGGCAATATCCGCGAGCTAATCTCCGTCGTGCAGCGAGCAGCGATCCTAAGCGAAAGCGAGGAGATACAACCGGGCGATCTTTTTTTGCAGGCTCGCAGTAGAAAGTAGCTTAAATTTAAGCTTCACGCGAGTAAAATAAGCAAGATTTTAGCTTAGATTTTAATTTAGCCGGGCCGAGACGGCGACGCCGAAAACACTGTGCGGTTTTAGTAAATTTGAGCGGCAAATTTGAGCCGGCGAGAAGTAAAATTCAATCGCAAATTTGAGTTAAATTTGATGGGTAAGAGCGGTCGCGATTAGCTTTTGTGCCAAAACCCAAATTTAGCCCGCAAAACAGGTTTGGTCTTAAACGCGTGACGCAACCGACGAGACTAGCCGTAAGACGGCTCGCCGTCTAAGAAGCAAACAAAATTTAGTCTGCAAAGCCTGACGAGTCTTTGGTGCCGGGTTAAGCCAAAGGGGCTTGCCGCAAGGTCTTTGCCGACCGAGATGTAAAAAGAAGTAAAAACAAAGGAGTCTAAAATGAGAAAATTTAACGTTGCCGTCGTGGGCGCGACGGGCGCAGTCGGAGAGGAGCTTTTCCGCGTTATGGAGGAGGTGGATTTCCCGGTGGGCGAGCTACTACCGTTAGCAAGCGCGAAAAGCGCGGGTAGCGAGATAGAGTTTAAGGGCAAAAACTACAAAGTCGTAGAGCTTACCGAGACCGTTTTTGACGAGCGCGAGATCGACATAGCGTTTTTTAGCGCGGGCGGATCGGTATCCGAAAAATACGCCAAATTTGCAGCCGCCAGCGGCGCCGTCGTGATCGATAACACCAGCCACTTTAGGATGGATGCGGACGTGCCATTGGTCGTGCCCGAGTGCAACCCGCAGGACATCGCGCAGTGGAAAAACCGCGGCATCATCGCCAATCCAAACTGCTCAACCATCCAAATGGTGCAAATTTTAAAACCGCTAGACGACGCGTACGGCATCAACCGCGTGGACGTAGCGACCTATCAGGCGGCTTCTGGCGCGGGCAAAGAGGGCATGGAGGAGTTAGTTACGCAGCTGCAAAAGTTTTTCGAGTTTAAGCTTGATGAGTGCAAGCCGAAAGTCTTCGCGCACCAGCTAGCGTTTAACGTCATCCCGCACATCGACGTATTTTTGGACAACGACTACACGAAAGAGGAGATGAAAATGGTCAACGAGACCCAAAAAATCCTCCACAAAAATATGGAAGTGAGCGCGACCTGCGTGCGCGTGCCGGTGCTTCGCAGCCACTCCGAGGCGATTACGATTCATTTTGACAGAGACGTAGACGCCGTAGCCGCTCGCGAAGTCCTACGCAAGGCGCCTAGTATCGTGGTCGTGGACGAGCCCGCCGCGAAAAAGTATCCGATGCCAAGCATCTCAAGCGACACCAACGAGACCTACGTCGGACGCATCCGCGCGGATAACTACCGCAAAAATGTCCTTCATCTGTGGTGTAGCGCCGATCAGATCCGCGTGGGAGCGGCGACTAATGCCGTAAGAATCGCGCAAAAATGGATAGAAATGCAGGAATAATCGCCCGCATTTTATTTAAATTTGCCGAATTTGCGCTTTAGTTCTTGGCGTAAATTCGGCTAAAATTTGATTATCTTAAAATATAAAATCGAGTTTTTCCGATACGAATTTTCTACTAGCTTTTTAAATTTGACGCTTAAATTTACCAGCATCTTTACGGCGCAAATCGCCGCAAGCAAACAGTACCGTCAAATTTACGCAATCAAATTTAATAAACTCAAATTTGACTCGCCCGTCAATCGGCCGCGGCTCGTCTAAAAGGGCATTATAAACCGCGCGAAACTCAAATTTAACCCCGCCCGATAAACAACCCAAGCCTCACACATCGACTCAAATTCCCGCCAGACTAGTGCTTGCTCAACGTACTAGCTTTAAGGAAAATATTATAAAATACGCGTTTTATTTTTAAACAAAGGAAATTAATGCGTAAAGCTTTTGAAAAAATCCTGCTCTTTAGCAACAACTTCACGCTGCTTCCCGTGGTCTTTGGCTTGCTTGGCGCTATCGTGCTTTTCGTCATCGCTAGCTACGACGTGGGCAAGGTATTCGTCGCCGTTTATCACTACTTTTTCGGCGATTTTCACCCGGAGAACTTCCACTCCGAAGTCGTCGGCGAGATCGTTGGAGCGATCGACCTTTATCTCATGGCACTCGTGCTTTACATCTTTAGCTTCGGCATTTACGAACTGTTTATCTCCGAGATCGAGGAGCTTAAGAAGTCCAAGCAGAGCAAAGTCCTCGAGGTGCACTCGCTCGACGAGCTCAAGGACAAACTGGGCAAAGTCATCATCATGGTGCTTATCGTTAACTTTTTCCAACGCGTTTTGCACGCAAATTTCACCACTCCGCTTGAGATGACCTATCTCGCGGCCTCGATTTTGGCGCTTTGTTTGGGACTTTATTTCCTGCACAAAGGCGAACACTGAGGCCTTTTGCGAGCCTGGCTTCGGGCTCGCTTTTTAAATTTCGATTCAAATTTTACCGCCGTGCCGCATGTGAATAACTTTTAAATTTCGCCTTTATCATTAAGTTTTATTTCAAAATTTCTCCAAATTTAAAGCTGTATAAATTTAAGTTCTGTTTTAGCAACAAATGCCTATTTTATGGGCTTTTGGGATTAAATTTAAGATTACAAAATTAACCAAAATAATATAAATTATTTCACTTTTCACTCCGTGAAAAAAACGTGAAAAGTTACGTTTAATTTCAGCCTTTTTTGAGTAAATTTGACGCAGTCAAATTTGATCGGTACGACCCGCATCTTTACGGCGTGAATAATTTGGGTATAAATTGAGAGTCGTAAGTAGAGAGTTAAATTTGACGCTTAAAGATAGGTATAAATTTAAAAACGGCGCACGCTTACCGCATACGCCGCCAAGGGGTATTTTAATCAAAAATAGCGACCAAAGCGCCGCCTACAATCAGTCAAATAGTGAATTTACGCTTTCGTTATGATACACGCGTCTGATCACCTCGCCAAAAATCGGCGCGACGCTGAGCACTTTTATCTTTTCGTTTTCCTCGCGAAGCGGTATCGTGTCAGTCACTACTAACTCGTCTAGCGCGCTATCTGCTAGGTTTTCGTAGGCTTTGCCCGAGAGCACCGCATGCGTGCAGCACGCCATCACCGAGGTTGCGCCGCGCTCTTTAAAGACTTTTGCCGCCTTTACTATCGTACCGCCCGTGTCGATCATATCATCGACTAGTATCACATCCTTGCCCGCTACGTCGCCGATCACGTTCATTACTTCGCTCTCGTTGGCTTTTTCGCGGCGTTTATCGACGATGACGATGTCGAGATTTAGGGCTTTTGCGACGCTTCTAGCGCGCGCGACGCCGCCGATATCGGGGCTAGCGATGATAGGATTTTTGAGATTTTTGTTTTTGATATGGTCGTTAAAGATGATCGAACCGTAGAGGTTATCGACCGGGATGTCGAAAAAGCCCTGAATTTGGCCCGCATGAAGGTCGATCGTGACGACGCGGTCGATGCCCGCCGTTTGCATCATATTTGCCACGAGCTTTGCCGTGATAGGCACGCGGGGAGCGGCTTTGCGGTCTTGGCGCGCGTAGCCGAAATACGGCACCACCGCCGTTATCGAGCTAGCCGAGCTGCGCTTAAGCGCGTCGGTTAGGATCAAAAGCTCCATCAAATTTACGTTTGCGGGCGCGCAGGTAGGCTGGATGATGAAAATATCCTTGCCGCGCACGCTCTCGCCGATCTGCACGCTGATCTCGCCGTCGCTAAAGCGTTTGATCGTAGCTTCGCTAAGCGGAAGCGATAAATAGTGCGAAATTTTCTTTGAAAACGCCGGATTTGCGGTACCCGAAAAGATTTTGTAACCTCTCATAACGATTAACCTTTATAAAATTTTTACCTAATTTTACCGAACTAAAACTTAAATTCGTAGATTTTTGCGGATAAATTTTATCTTTTGTAGGCTCAAATTTGAGCTTTTGACGCGCTAGTTCGGGCTGCCGGCGAACTAATCTTTTTAAAAGTTATACGATGCCGACTGTTTTAATAGAGCTATTTTTGAGACAAATTTTACCTCTAGCTTTAAAATATCGCGAATTTATCTCACGTAAAATTTGACCGAGCCAAATTTAGCATTTTCGCGGTGCGGGTCTCGGCCAGTAAAATTTGCAATTTGACCGCGAGATAATAAAAGCAGCTGCGAGCGCAGCAAAAACGTTCGCAAAACGCCGCTAGTCTATTTTTAAAACGCTTAAAAATGCCTCTTGCGGCAAATTTACCTTGCCGATAGCTTTCATGCGCTTTTTACCCTCTTTTTGCTTCTCAAGTAGCTTGCGCTTACGCGTTATGTCGCCGCCGTAGCACTTGGCGGTTACGTTTTTGCCCATCGATTTTACCGTTTCGCGCGCGATGATTTTGTTGCCGATGCTGGCTTGAATAGCCACCTCAAAGAGCTGGCGCGGCACGATCTCTTTCATGGCTTTTACGAAGTCGCGCCCCTTGGACTGGGCTTTACTTTCGGGCACGATGATAGAGAGCGCGTCCACGGTCTCGCCCGCGACCTTGATATCAAGCTTCACCAGATCGCCCACGCGGTAGTCGCTAGGCTCATAATCAAAGCTCGCATAGCCTTTGGTGCTCGATTTTAGCTTGTCGTAAAAGTCCATCACGATCTCGTTCATCGGGATGTCGTACTCGAGCAGCACGCGCTCGGGCGTGATGTAGTCCATCTTGGTCTGCACGGCGCGGCGGTTGTTTAGCAGCGTGATGATGTTGCCCAAAAACTCGCTAGGCGTGATGATCGTGGCTTTGACGTAGGGCTCTTTGATATGCTCGATTTTATTGACCGGCGGGAGCTGGCTAGGGTTTTGGATACGTAAAATTTGACCGTCGGTTTGTACGACTTCGTAGGTGACGGTCGGAGCCGTGGCGATGAGATCGAGGTCAAATTCGCGCTCCAAACGCTCCTTGATAACCTCCATATGCAGCAGTCCCAAAAATCCGACGCGAAAGCCAAACCCAAGCGCGACCGAGGTTTCCGGCTCGTAGCTAATGGAGCTGTCGTTTAGCTTTAGTTTATCAAGTGCGTCGCGCAGGTCTTCAAATTTATCCGTTTCGATCGGGTAAAGCCCCGCAAATACGAACGGTTTAGCCCGCTCAAAGCCGCCGACGGGCTCTTTAACGGGATTACGAGCCAGCGTGATCGTGTCGCCCACCTGAACATCGCTCACGTTTTTTAGTCCCAGTACCACGATACCGACCTCACCCGCACCCAAATTTGCCGTTTTTATCGGCGCGATGGGGTTTGGATACATGAGATCTAGCACGATGTGTTTTTTGCCCGTGCCCATGACTAAGATTTCGTCGTTTTTCTTTAGCTCGCCGTCGTAGACGCGCACGAGCGCCAGCGCGCCTAGGTAGTTGTCAAACCAGCTGTCGTAGATGAGCGTTTTTAGCGGTTTTTCCGCCTCGCCGCCGGGAGAGGGGATGCGCGTGATGATGGCTTCTAGCAGCTCTTTGATGCCGATGCCCGTTTTTGCGCTGACCTCGACCGCGCCGCTACAGTCAAGCCCTATAACGTGCTCGATCTCGTTTTTTACGCGCTCGGGGTCTGCTGCCGGGAGGTCGATTTTATTGATAACGGGGATGATTTCGAGGTTGTTTTCTAGCGCGATATAGACGTTTGCGATGGTTTGAGCTTCTACGCCCTGAGAAGCGTCCACGACAAGTAGCGCGCCCTCGCAGCTAGCCAGAGAGCGGCTCACCTCGTAGCTAAAGTCCACGTGGCCCGGGGTGTCGATCAAATTTAGGACGAAATTTTCGCCGCCGAGCGCATAGTTTAGGCGTACGGACTGAGCCTTGATCGTGATGCCGCGCTCTTTTTCGATATCCATCGTGTCCATGATTTGCGAGCTCATCTCGCGGTCGCTAACGGCGCCGCACTCCTGTATCAGGCGGTCTGCGAGTGTACTTTTGCCGTGGTCGATATGAGCGATGATGCTAAAATTTCTGATGTTTTTCATGAAATCCCTAGTTAAATTTTGGGCGATTGTATAAAAATTTTCGTTAAAGTAGAGTAAATTTAGCTTTCGTTAAACGGGCGGCGGCTTGCGGCGGGGGATTTGGAGTAAATTTGACGCGGATTCGGTTCGTAAAATTTAACGTAAATTTTGAAGTCTTTCGCGCACGGCGCAAATAACGGCGCAAAGCGAATACAAAAAATAAACATACGCCGCCAGTGGAGCAAAAGCTACGAATCCCGAGGCGTAAACTAGAGCGTTTAGGGCGTATGTCGCGTTTGCGAGCGCGGGTATATGATACGTCCAAAGCTCAGGCTTTTCAAAAGGAGTGTTGATAGCGTTGAAATACAAAGCCAAATTTAGCGCGAGCAGTAGCAAAAATATATAATTCTTTTTCATAAAAGGAAAAACGGTGCAAACCAAGGCTAACGCGAAATTTAGCGCGATAAGAAAACCTATATAATTACCGTCCCCAAGGGCGCAATGCAGGGCGAAAATCACGACTAGTATATATTTTTTCATCTAAATTCGCCCCTTTTATAAAAATGAGTCGATATTTGCCCAAATTTTAATGACTATGCCCCAAATGTCCGCCCGCGTCGCTTGACCTTACTTCGCAGATTAGCTCGTCGGCGCATTCGCTCTCGCTGCTCTCAAGCTGCAGCGTCGTGTGCGTGATG
>ERZ772971.1235-NODE-1235-length-15078-cov-3.316914_pt1 | contig 15078 bp, 15 predicted proteins | sample MGYA00511943_ERZ772971 | MGnify/ENA primary metagenome ERZ772971 (study PRJEB29015, sample SAMEA2737929) | human oral metagenome | biome: human oral; feature: human-associated habitat; material: dental | place: China | collected 2144 ... | reverse complement strand
CTTTTTCAGAAACATATGTTCTAATTTCTTCTAATCGTTTAGCTGATTTTTCATCGGCTGGTTCTACTAAAATGTTTTGATTTCCCATTTCAGTCACACGCATATGAATATCTTCGTTTAGCAATGGGAAAATTTCTAGTTGTTTTGCAAAGTAATCATGAATTTCTTGTAATGGCGTATCCAATGGTAGATGGCTACTCCAAAATTCAGGCTCACGATTTTCATGGCAAAGCAATTCAATTACAGTCATATGAATAGAATCTCTTGGAGTTAATGTGAATTTGTCTATAAATGGTAACTCTCTATAGCGTGATTGAATGATATCAACAACTTCCATCAAATCTGAATTAGTATAAAGATTTGCTACAACTGTATTCCCTGGGAAATGATTGAATTCCCCGTTCTCTTTGAACTTAATTTTTGTTAAGTTTTTCATAAAAAGACCTTCTTTTTTATTTTTGACATCGGTGTCATTCATGTTTATATTATACAATGTAAACGATTACTTTGTCAAGCGCTTTCATAATTTTTTTTTGATTTTTTTTATATATACATATCACAAGACTATTGTGCTTTATTATTTATTGTATCCATTAGGATTTTTGGATTGCCAATTCCATGTATCTCTACACATGTCTTCAACCGTTTTCGTAGTCTTCCAATTTAACTCCTTATACGCTTTGTCTGCATTTGCATAACAAGTCGCAACGTCTCCTGATCGTCTTGGAACAATTTTATAAGGAATTGGAACCTTATTGACACTTTCAAATGTATTTACAAGTTGTAATACACTAGTTCCCTCTCCTGAGCCCAGGTTATAAATATAAACATCTGTTTTTTCGGATACTTTTTCTAAAGCTTTTATATGCCCTATCGCTAAATCCACTACATGGATATAATCGCGAACACCAGTACCATCTACCGTATCATAATCATCTCCAAAAACACTTAGCTCTGATCGCTTGCCTACAGCTACTTGTGCAATAAAAGGCATCAAGTTGTTGGGAATTCCAGAGGGGTCTTCACCAATAAGCCCAGACTCATGAGCCCCGATCGGATTAAAATAACGAAGCAATGCAATACTCCACTCTGAATCTGCTACATGAACATCTTTTAAAATTTGTTCAAGCATCACTTTGGTGTACCCATAAGGGTTTGTTGCACTTGTCGGCATTGTCTCAATGAGGGGTGATTGATTGTGAATGCCGTATACAGTCGCACTCGATGAAAATACAATCTTCTTAACTTTAAACTCTGACATCACTTCAACAAGAGCTAATGTGCTCATAATATTATTTTCGTAGTACATCACAGGCTTTTGCACGGATTCGCCGACAGCTTTGTATCCTGCAAAATGAATTGCAGCCTCAATAGATTCTTGTTCAAAAACTTTTCTCAATCCTTGTTTATCACAAACATCTAATTCGTAAAACGCAGGACGTTTCCCAGTAATTGCTTCAATCCGATCTAATACCAAGATGCTAGAGTTCGAAAGGTTATCGACAATTACGACTTCCTTCCCTAAATTTAATAATTCTACTACGGTATGGCTACCAATATAACCAGCTCCGCCTGTCACCAATATTGCCATTTGGGTTCCTCCTAATTAATTCCAACCGACTTAACAAATCTCATAAATGCTTCATGTCCAAACGGAGTATTCTTATAAACGCCAGCATCTTCGAGAACTCTTGCAAACACTTGTCCTACTTCGTGTTGAACTACGCTATTAATCTCTTCTTCTTTAACGTTAGGGTATTTTTCTTTTAATTGCTCTGCCCATTCTAAATGATAATCTGCAATTGCGTTATCTTTGCCTAAAAGATATTTCTCAACTTCCTCTAACTCTGTTTTCAAACGAGGTGGTAAAATCGCAAGTCCCATCACTTCAATTAACCCGATATTTTCCTTTTTAATATGCTGAACATCTTTATGAGGATGATATACGCCATCTGGATGTAACTCTGATGTGTGATTATCTCTCAAAACAAGATCCATTTCAAATTGACCATCCACTACACGAGCAATCGGAGTGATTGTATGGTGCGGAATTTCTCCAGTTGTAGCAATAATATCTGCCTCTAAATCGGTATACCCTTGCCATGATTTTAAAATCTTCGAAGCTAATTCCACTATTCTTTGTTTATTCTTACCACGTAATCGAAGAACAGACATTGGCCATTTCACAATACCAGCTTGAATATCTTCGAATCCTGAAAACACGAAGGTTGTTTCACATTCCGCTACTTCCATTGGGAAAACGTATTTTCCACCTTGATAATGGTTGTGACTTAAAATAGAGCCACCTGCAATAGGGAGGTCTGCGTTTGATCCTGCAAAATAACCCGGAATAATATCTACAATTTCTAATAGTTGTTCAAATGTTTTAGGAGTAATCGCCATCGGAATATGCTTTGTATTTAGAAAAATGGCATGCTCATTAAAATATGAATATGGTGAATATTGTAATCCCCATTCTTCATCTCCAAGTTTCATTCGGATAATTCTATGATTCGCACGAGCTGGGTAGTTTACTCTTCCTTGATACCCTTCATTTTCCATACATAAAAGACATTTTGGATAATTTGAAGCTTTCATTAATTTTTCAGCAGCAATTGCTTTAGGGTCTTTTTCTGGTTTAGAAAGATTAATCGTAATCTCAAGCGGTCCATATTTTGTTTCTGCACGGAATGCAATATTTTTAGCAATCGCTGATAATTTAATATAGTCGTTGTCTTTACTTAGTTGATAAAAATCATTTACAGCTTTTTCAGGAGATTCTTGATAAGTACTCCAGAAATTTTCATTAACAGCACTTGGAATTGGAGTAATAAAGTTCATTAACTCTGCGCCTAAACAGTCTTTTTCTTCTGCCAAGGATCCTACTTTTCCATTCGTTTCAGCTAATTCAACGAGCATATCTTTTAATTTTTTTATATCCGTTTCACTTGTAGATGTATTAGCTCCTTCCTCTCCGACTAGAGCAAGTATTCTATTCTTTACATATGAGTAATCCATAGGTTTATACAGCTCAGATTGAATTACTTGTTCAACAAAATTATTGATTACTGTTTGCATCATTTTCTCCTCTTAATCTATTTGATTATTCAATTGTTTTCTTTATTTCAGGGTCTTCAATCCTCTAAAAGATCAACAACTAGTATACTTGCATCATCTTTCTTTCCATAAATAGGATCGACTTCCTGTGATTGCTTTCTCATTACAATTAAATCATCCAACTTATCCTCTGGATGTTGAGAATAAAACTCATAAAAGCCATCACTCATTAATACAATTTGATTACTAGTCACTTCTGTACTTTCGTAAATAGCATGTTCCACACAAGATTCATCCAGCGAGCCAATCCAATATCCATTTGACGTATTGGCCAGTTCTCTAATTTTTTGTAAGATTGTTTTTCTTTGGACGCCTTCCTTACTTGAATGTGCAATTTCGTTTTTTCCTAAATCAAACAAACGGTCCACACGATGGTCGGTTATCTCTTTGTCATTCACGAGCACGACACAATCTCCAAGAATCATGTATTCCAGTTTTGTTTTTGTTAATTTTGCAAAAACAAAGGCGAAAGTCGGCAGTTTACAATATTCTTCATGGTTAAAATCATCTAACCCTATAATCGAACGGACTTCCTTAATACTTTCAGAAAAAATTTCTTTTAACGTCTTTGATTCTGCACAATGTTTTGCAATCACCTTAGACAATAAATGCGTTACTTCAGAAACCGAATATCCAATCGATTCTTTTGCATTATATAAATCTGTGGCTCCATCAATCACCCAAAAGAAATTTCCAAAACTACCAAGCGCATCTTCGTTTTCAACCGCCGTACCTTGAATAGAACAAATACTTTTAATTTTCATGACGTTTCTTCACTCCTCCAACTCCAAAAAATACTCCTAATCCAACAAGGGAAGCAATAGCACCTAAATAACTATTCGTTCCTGTTTGTGGTAATTCTTTTTGATTTCTGTTTGCTTCAGCTTGAACGAGTGCTTCTTTTGCTGGGGTGTCGGATTTCTTGCTTTCTTCAGAAACCTTACGGAATTCGTACTGTAGATATCTTTCAAATCGTTCCCCTTGTGCAATCGGAATAATTACTTCCCCAACTTCGTCAATTAAGTTAGCTAATTGATCATTGGAGTAGGTTGCAAGATAATAATACCCATTTTTATTTCTTGCAATCACATGATAGTTCCCATTTTCTGTATGAATATCGGCATTCCCAAGCCCTAAAGCTACTACGGAAATATTTCCATAATCTCCAGAATTTAGCAATGAAATGGAGTTCCCTGTTAAGTTTGAAAAAGAATTAGCGATTGCTGTAATGCTGCCTGTAGAGTTATTGATGACAATCCCATCTTTTCCGCCGTTAATAACGTTCCCTGAAACAGTTAATCCATCACTAATGCGGAGAAGTTCAATTGAAGGAACTTCAGAATCTTGAGCTTGATTATTAATGATATTGTTTGTTACTTCAATATCTTTTACTTTTCCTAAGTACTCTTCACTATCTCTGGCTACTCGGATTGCTTGTGTTTTAGGGTCTTTAATATTGAATCGATTATTTGTAATTACTACTTTCTTATTTAAGTCCAGAACATCTTCTGTATTTTTGTAACTAAAGGCATTTACTAACGCTCCACCATCTTCTCTGTATCGAACACTTTCTTCCTTTGTCTTTTTATCAAATACATTATCTTTAATCACAATATCTGTGAATCCAGTAAATCGAATCCCTGAATAAACTAAGTTGTCGAAATGATTGTTCAAAATCTTAATATTCGAAGGATTTTGAGTAGTAATGGCTTGATAATGCGTACCAATTGCGGTTACCAACTCACCGGACTTATCACTCTTTCCAAAGTATGAATTTTGAATGGTTACATTTTCTGACTTCACACCAGTTTCGTTTAATGCGTACGGGAATCCTTTTCTTGTCATCGGTTCGATTTGAATCGACTCTTTTGTAATCATCGCATTATCTTTAATCGTTTTAGGTAATGCTTGACCTAAAAAACGAGATTGATCCACCAATACATTTTTAGACCCCGCAATTTGAATGGCATGCCCTTGATAACTATCTTTAAACGTTACATTGCGGATAGTGACATTTGAGCTATTCCCAATCGCAAAACCACCAGAAGAATTAATAAACGGTAAATTCTTTGGTTTAGTGCCTTCTTCATTCAAAGCACCATTCATATCAATCGTACCACCCGTAAAACTAATATTTTCTGTTGGCTCCCAGAAAATCTTATCTCCTCCATTAATGAACGGACCCGTCATAAATACGATTGAAGGACGTCCTTGGAAATTAATTCCGTTAACAATCGTTGCATCATCATGCAAGCGAATATCGATATTACTCTTTAATTGGACCATTTTCTTTACAAGATACTTTCCTTCAGGGAAATATAATTTTCCTCCACCTAGTCCTTGAGATGCAGCATCAATAGCTGCCTGCATAGCTTCATGATCATCCGTAACTCCATCCCCAACTGCACCGAAATCTTTAACATTTAAAGTATCAGTTGTAGGTTGAGCAGCTTCTACCCCATTCGCACTTCTTTCCGATACAGAACGAAGTGCGATAGCTGGTACATTTAGTTTTTCATCATTTGTATCTTTATTTACTTCTTCTACTTTTTCACCGGCATCAGCTCTCTTAGGAGTTTCTACATTTTCATTTGGAATTGCATTCTCTACCGTAGTTTCTAACTGATTATCCTTTTGAGCAGGAGTTTCTTTCTCCTCTTTATCATCCTCTTGAACTTTTTCAGGCGTTGTCTCCGTTGTTACTAGCTTGTTTTCTTCTGTAGTTGACTGAGTAGAGGAGGCTACTTCCTCTGCCAATACATTTTGTGCGCCCACAAAGGAAACCGCTAACAAAATTGAGCAAACTCCAAGTTTTAACTTACGAATACCAAATACTTTTTTGCCGTCTAAACGTTTCATAATGACCTCCATATTTTCTGACCTAATAGATATTTACTTCTTTGACACCGGTGTCATTTTATGACGATTATATCTTACCGCTCGAGCGTTTAAATGTCAAGCGCTTTCAAAATTACTCGTTTATATACTAAATCAAAGTAACAAAAAAGAATGCTGATCTTCAACATTCTTCTTCACGCTATTTTTATTCTTAGTTCTTCTGAATTCGTATTGGATACCGCTTCATGGCTTGAGGTAACTCCTCTAGCAAGGCATCATTAGCTTTGCTCTTTCCCATGAAGAACATCGTCGTTGTGCTGTCTTTTTGTTCAATGTTGACAACATAACGGCTCCCGCCACCCTTTCGGCCACGCATGGAGTTAATCGAAATCTGTCGAATCGATGCAAGAGGAATCCGACGCTTTTTGAAACAGAACGCCACATGGATGTAAAACGTCCCCCGCGCGATATGAAATGGTGCAGTAAAAAGTCCTCCGCTCTGTTTTGCGGCTATCCATCGGCGAGCAAAAATAACAAGCACACATGTCGCAAGAAACACTAAACTCATCTGGAATATGAGCGGAAGCCCCTTGCCCACTCCACTTTCTATCATTGCCATCGTCGTACCCCCTTTATTTTGAATATAATTATTATAATTCATAAATGACTACTTAATATGAAAGAATGATATTTATATATTTTTCTCCAAATTCTGTCCTAGAAAATATTCGTTCCTTTGATTTTACTCGTTCAAAACCACTATCAAACATTACAAGATACCCTTGCTCATTTTCTACCCACGGAGAATCATTTTGATAGCTATACATCATCCCACTTCCCGTTAGACGCAACAACTCAGATGTAATTATATTATTCTTCGTTGAAACTGTTTGATTATTTTTTAAGTAATCTATATCCATTCTAAGTAAACTGTTGGTAATTTCAGAATATGCACAGAATTCGTTCCAAGTGATATGTTGATCTAGATATGCCAAATATAATTTAGCCAGTATTTCTGGTTTCTCAAAATCCAGGAAACTATCTATTATCACACTAATATAAGCTAATTCTTCATTTCTATTTTTCTTATTAACCATTTCTCGTCTTTTCTTTACATCTTCTTCACTTGCACAACCTGCATTAAAACTTTGAATAAATATTCTCATTTTAGCCAGAAAGATTCTTCCCTTTATATCGTCATACACTTTACACGCAGTCGCAACATACTTTAATATTGGTAATTCTTTCATTATTCCTTCGTCCATACAACTGTCAAGAATAGCTTCAGACGTATCAATAGTTATCTCTCCTACATTTTGTTTTATACTTTCTCCAAAAGATTCAGAAAATGATTTTCTCATTTGATTCCACTCCTTATTATTACTATTTCTTTTGTTTAAAAAATATACCATTCCAAGTAACAATAGCATTCCAACAACAAATAACGGACCTTCTAACGATTTAATCTCTTGCATAAACGGTACGACATACATGCTGAGTTCTACTAAAATCACTCCAATTAGAATCAAAGCAACCGTAATAATTTTTCCTTTTTTAGACATCGCCTTCTACCCTTTCTTTATTGATGAGTTGTCATTAATCTTTTTTAGATACAGTGACCAATTCCTTAAATCACTAACTCCATCGTAATTTCATCCCCATCTACATCACCCGTATGTTGGAACCCTAGGCTTTCGAATAGGATTCTTGCACCTTCATTCCCTTCGACATAACAAAGAACAATTTTCTCAAATCGGCCCTCTTGCTTCATGCGCTCTATTATTAGTTGCGCAGCTTTTTTCCCGTATCCTTTTCCTTGATAGCGCTCATCGATAAATAGTTGGCTAAAATCATAAGCGTTTAACTGCGGACAATCATAATAGAGGGCCATTCCGACAGGAAGCTCATCCTCATAAATCACATACGCAACACTTCCGAGATGTCGATAAGCATAGGCGCGTGCGAGCAGCGTCGTCGAATTGGCAACGTGTTTTTCTTGTTGTGGAGAAACTCGTAGAGGAATCCTCCAGTTTTCCGGTGTCATTTCTTTTAGATGGATCATCTCTTGCTCCTCACTTCCAATGCAAAGGTAAATGAGAGTCGATACCACTCGCATTCCGATACCCAATTACTTTGTTCAATCTATCAAAATACGTCTTCCAATCTTTTTTGGAAAAACTTCGATATTTATATTCTGAAACTTCCGCATTATCTATCAACGGTTGCAAGTTTTCTACTGTTATCTCTAAATTCTTTTGATCTATGGCAACTTTTCCATTCTTAATGTCACTTAAAGAGTGTTGGAAAAAGTCTTTAGAAAACATACATTCTAAGTTTTCCGAATAAATCCATTCCACTAAATTTTTCTTATCGTTGTTGAAATACTCGAGTAGATTCCCCTCAAAACAATAGTATAAAAACTGATCCAGTTTATCTTCTGACGCCATAAACTTATCGGGATTCAAATTCCGTTTGCCTGCTGAATTTCTCATGTTCGGTAACAATATCAAATTCCCTCTAGAGGCATAATGTTCTGCCAAATAATTAAAAAGAGCAAACTTCTCACTATTCTTTCTATAATTTGAAAGAATCCCATCGATATTGGCATTATTTTTCGCTATTATCTTGCCATCTTTATTAAGACCTAAATAATAAGTGAGCGGAGCCCAAATAGAGGTCATAATATCTCCGCGTTCAGCAAAATCCTTTTTCTCCCAACTGTTCTCAAGGGAAGAAATTGTTTCATCAAAATGATAAAAGTATACCGCATCTGAATCATATAAATATCGAGGTGTGTTAGGAATGTGATTTCTATAATAACGTAATAGCATTTTTAACCCACTATTATCTCCCTCACAATCCACTGAGGCCGTTGAAAAGATTTTATCAAAAACTTCCTTGCTACTTCCTTTCATATTTCCTCCCACTCCCTTCTAATTGATTCATTCAATGCTATTTCCTTCTGCTCATTGTTCATTCTATCTCTATTTTACCGAGCTTTTTTAATTTTTTCCACCTCTTTTAAGTACATTTTAGGTTCGTCGTGCACATTTTAGTTGCACTAACGGAAAGGAGAAGCTCCCTAACCAGGCGAGCTGTCGCAACCATTGCTACATTGGTCGCAGGAACGTCTATGAATTCTTCAGCCACCAAGTCTACTCCCCATTCATGTACTTACTGTTTATGATTCCACTCGTGCTTGGAGTGGTGCCAAATCTCATAGCAAAAATGACCAGAAAAACCTTCCTAGAGTCAGAAGGCACACAAGCATCTTACAAGATGGGGCCTCACGTTCATCTTCGGCAGCTTCCTCAAAGGAGTCTTCGATATCTACAGAACAAGCTCCGTCTACCCAACCCTCTACTTACCAGTCGGTGCGGTGCTATTGGTTGCAGCGCTCGGGTTAGAGTTGTACTACAAAAAAGCAGTTAGTAAATAAAAAGGCCGGAGCCCTTTACGGGGGCTCCGTTTTTTTACAGTCATTCTTTTTAAGCTAACAAATATATCTTTTCGTTATCAAAACAAATTTGTTCTGTATGATTATAAATTTGAACAATATCTTCCATTTTTTCCACAAACACATTAGTACCTGGATCTCCAATTGTTTCAAAAGTTTTTACAGCTTTTTGTTCCATACCCTTGGCATTCTTTTGTAAATTTTCTCCTTTATCTAGTAAAAATTCATCAACTGAACCATCTTTTACAATCGGAATACTTCCAATCAATTTACCCATGGCCTTTCCAGCAGTTCCTATACCCTTTACGATATTTGCTTCAAGTGCAGATTTACCCATTTTTTCTAATTTTGACGAACATTCATCATACAACCCTCTATAGGTGTCTGACATTAATTTTATATCCTCTTTAATTCCTGTAACATACTCTTCCTTAAAGTTACCACTTAACATGATTTCCATCATTGAAGCCAATGAAAATGTATATAAGGATAATCGATAATATTGAAATTTTTTCTCTAAATCAGCCAGTGTTGAATTCACCTTATTCTGGGCTACAATAAATTGTTTAGATTTTAGAACTTCATTTACCTTCTTTTGATAGGCATTCATATTTTTTCTTGCTGTCCTTTGAATATCTAAAACTAATTTGTGATTACTAGAAACAAAGTGCTTGTTGTCCCAGTTCATTTTATATTTAGAAATAATATTCATAAGAATTTCAACATCGGCTTCAATTTCCGCTTCTTTTTCTACTTCTAAAAATTGTAAAATTTGCTTTCCTGTTTCAGAAATCTGTTTTAGCTCTTTTTCAATTGAATATAACGCAACTGCCATCATCAAAGTAGCTGGGTTAATTGCAGCGGCAGCTTGTTGTGTAGAAACAGTAAGAGGTGATACTGCTTGAAGTTGCGCAAATTTTGAACCACCAGCTGCTGTATGGAAAGCTCCCCAAAAATTACCATTTTTTGCAAGTTTTAAAGAATCTCCCACAGCAGCGTTTGCTAATCGATAAAATGTTTCATTAGAACCTGTTAGTTTATTAAGAGCTGGTAACAATGCAGCAACTCCTGTACCAAGTGTCGCCAACCCTGAGATAGGCACACTTAAAACTTCATTTTTTTCAATAGTCTCTCTTGCTTCTTGCAGTAATCCTTCCGTTAACTCCACCAATTCTACTTCATCATTAACTTTCTCAAGATCACTATTATTTCCAATTTTTATAATTTCACCCATGTTTTTTCCTCCATAACTAATAGTAGTAATAATTTTTATAGATTTCTAAACTACTCCACACCTCCAATTGGAGTTTCTAAAAACTCTTTCCCCATCCTCACAACATACAATCTCTCATCTTCCTCGGCAAGTTGGTTAAGCAACTCGTTTGCACGATTCGTATCACCTTTAATTGCGGCGTTCAAGGCCTTGTAGTAGATGATTTCTAGCTGTGGGTACTTGAACTCGTTCGTTAGCTCTTCGAAGTAGTCGTTGCTTTCGTGCGCGATCGTTAAGTCATAGAGAGCGACACTCATCTTTTCTGTTTTTTCGGCCAGCGTAGGGTCTGTTATCTTCAGTTCACCAATCATCTCCCCCAGCTCTTCTCGGCTCAACTCCGGCTGGCTCAGTACGACTGAACGGATTAGATAGCTTTGCAAGACGTTGCGGAATTGCGGTTGAAGTCCGTCCCGATTCAAGATTTCTTTGGCTTTTCGAATCGCCGTCTCGAAGTCCCCTGTCATGTACGCCAAGGACACTTCCGACGTTGCCGCGTCTAATCGGAGGATCGCTCTTTTAGCCTCTTTATTCGTCTCGATATATTGTTCCCATGATGTAAAATCCAAATCCATATGCAACAATTTCGCCACAGTGCTTAAATACCATTTATTAATCAAATAGATGGCAACGGCTACCCCGGCAACAATCACGAGAATGCCTCCTGTTCGCATCGGAATCTCACTGACTGCGAACGTGACGCAAAGAATGAGAACCATTGTCAAAATTCCCGCAACTCTCGTATAGAGCGTATATTTTTTTCGTACTGCTTGGTAATCCATAGTGTTCCTCCAAAGCTGCAACCCGCATATGATTGCGGTTACAAAACTATTTATGCCTTCAATCAAAATGACTGTCTTAGCCCATTATCTCACGTTCCCTTTCTTGCTTCAATGGCAAAATGTATATTCTTCGAGCCTTTTTTCTATAAAGAACTAATATTTTTGCTCGTAATACTTGCTAATAAAAAGCATGATAACGGGAGAACATGCAAGTGAAACTGTTAAAAGAGCTGCCGGCAAATATGCCTCTACTGCAATACAGATAAGTGCAATAAGTTCCATCAGAAGCATTAGAATTGGAGACATCGTTGCATTGACTTTATCTCTGATTTTTTCATTCCGTTCATCATTCATACTAATTTTGTAATCGCGATCCTTTTCCAATAGTCTATAGTGTGTGAGTTGTACAAGTGAAACAGATACACTAATGGCATACACAAAACTCAATAACACTCTAACCACTTCATTCAAGTTAAGTGTAAATATTGCCAATAAACTACACATCCCTACTACATATCCTAGATACCACAATTTATTCGTCTTCATGTTGACCCTCCTCATAAATAAATATTTCTTCAATGGACACCTCAAAGAACCGTGCTATTTTAAATGCCAATATTATAGACGGATTGTATCTTCCGTTTTCCAGAGAACCCACCGTTTGCCTAGATACTTCAAGCGCATTCGCTAGTTCTTCTTGTGTAATTCCTTTTGCTTTTCGAATTTCCTCAAGTCTATTCTTCACATTCAATCACCTCTTTAAATGGAAAGTTTACTTTACATACAATATAATTATTTTTCAGCAAAATGTCAAGCTCGCTTTCCATCTTAAAACAAAAAATACCGGAGCCCTTTGACGGGACCCCGGCTTGCTTAACATAAGTAACATTGTGTAAAGCTAACTTACACTTATTTCAATCGAACATAATTTGTAGCTCTTCCGCTACCTTCTCTTCTAAGTTCACCTTCTGAGACTAATTTTCTCAAAGCGCCCTCAATAGAACTTACACTAAGCGATGGGCAAAGCTCTCTAATATCTTGTTTAGTGAATCTGCCTAATTTCTGACGAGTCGCTTTTCTAACCATTTCTATAGCTGGAAGTTTTTCTTCAACAATAGAAAAACGATCTTCAAACATTTTATAAGCCGATAGAATTGTATTCAATAAATACTTAATAAAGGGCACCACATCTTCTGATTCTTCATGCCATCCTTCTCCTGCCTGATTCAACGCTTCATAATACTCTTCTTTGTGTTTGGCTATGATGGCTTCAAGAGAAATATATTTCCCTACAAAAAAACCACTTCTATACAGCAGTAAGGTTGTCAACAATCTACTCATCCTACCATTTCCATCATTAAACGGGTGGATACAAAGGAAATCATGAATAAAGATTGGAATGGCAATAAGAGGCTCCACCTCCATATTTCCAATGACAAAATTATACTCGTGACAAATCTTTTCTAACGCACTTGGTGTTTCAACGGGAGAAAGTGGCGTAAATAAAACTTCCGTACGCCCATTTGGATACGTAGCGCTGATATAGTTTTGAACATTCTTTGTTTTACCAGCAATTGGATTATTCATATGCGCATACAACATCTTATGCATCTGAAGAATATAATTTTTTGATATTGGAATCACGTCAAAATCTTCGTGGATAATATTCAATACATCACGATACCCAGCAATTTCTTGTTCATTTCTATTACGAGGCATTGTTTTTTCTTCTACTAATTTTCGTAATCTTACATTAGTAGTAACAATTCCCTCGATTTCATTAGATGCTTCTGTACTCTGAATCTTTGCGATTTCAATTAATCGATTCAATTCTTCGGGTTTTTGTTTCAAATATAACTCTTGTTGCCCTTGATGCTTATAAATAGCCGAAACTAACCCCAGTATTTCTGAATCCCATAACCTATTTTTAATTTCTGTGTAACTGAAATTTCTCATATTTTTCCCTCACTCACACTTTTATCCCTTATATTATACCTATTTTTAAGGGATAAAACAATTTTTAAGGGATAATTTGTTCAATTATACAAAAAACAGGCAAATGTTACTTTGCCTGCTTCTGATTTCGATTCTATTTATCATTCTTTTATCGACTCTTTCGGGCCCACAAAGTAACTGTTACCCTCTCTCCTTGAACTCATCGAAGTATAGGACCTCGACTTGCCCAGACCAATCTAAGACGCAGCCAACGAAGTCCACAAGGTCGAGTCCTGGCATTTCATAAGTGTCGCCGTCATTAACGCTTCCCGTTGCATCTTCAATATAAGTCACCTTATAGCCTCTGTCTGACGCGATAATGGCAGTAAATAAGCAGCAATATTCCGCGTTCAGTCCCGTAATCACCACTTCATCTACCGGATGGTTCGCAAGAATCACCTTCAACTCTTCGCTCTGGAAAATATTTGGCGAGTCTTTTTCTACGATAAAATCCGCATCCGCAGAAAGCTCTTCGTCAAGCGCTCCTCGCTCGTCGCCATTGTAAATAATACTCTCTTCATTCTCATCAATATGACGCGTATGAATAATGAGGTCCTCGCTCGCTTTGAACATCTCTTGTAACTTCAAAATATTCTCTTTGAGCAAGTCAAAATTCCCTCTAGCTAACATCCCTTTTTGGCAATCTAAAACAATTAATGCTTTCACTTATGGTGCTCCTTTAATTTCAATAATTTATCACTCGTAAATGATACCATGCCTTCGCAACGGCCTTTAGCTGAACGATTGAATTTCTTCTTTGACATACCCTTCGGCATCTTCAATCTCTACAAACAGCGGGTCTAAGTGGCATAAGAAGTGCCAGTCTTTGGCGCCTTTTTTTCTATAGAGAATCGCCTCGCCATCTTCACTTCCGAAATAACTTCTATCCACCACATACCCTTTGCTTTCTAAGAAAGCTTTTGCCTTGCGGAAGTTTGCTTCTCTTGCTTCAACATAGGCTTTCACTTCATCGTTATGAATGACATAAGCGTCGATTAGTGAGTACCCTTCAATCATTTTATTGTTTTTAACGGACAGATTTGAAATTTCCTTCCAAACAATCACCACAATTTCCTCAGGGTCGAACATCCATTTAGACAAGGGGACAATGTTTCCATTATAGACAATCTCTATATAATCCGGTAAGTGTACAGGATTAAAAGATTCCATTTCAAACTCATCTTCTTTTTCTAAAGTATATCCAGGGATTTGAGCGACAAAAGCTCTCCCTTCTTCTAAAGTATCAAATGCGACCAAATCTTTTTTATAATCACCTTGATACAACTCCAATATAACCATTGATAATCCTCCTACGCTTTTTCATTCTAAACATTATTACGATACCTTTAATCACACGAAACAAGCACTCACAATGTACATCCAATAGACCTGTCTGCATGACGACCCTCTCTATGATCCTTTTAAAAGTACGTAGAAACTTTCGCAACAACGTATCAGACAGATGAAAAAGTAGTTGCTTATTTACGATACGCCTCTATTTTGTTTTTATATTCTTTCAGAAGCTGTTTGGAATAAACTTTTTCATTCTTTGAATCTCGAACTTCCCTCCAAAGAATAGAGGCAACGGTTAACTTGTTAGCATACTGATGACTACTTTC
>ERZ772971.1224-NODE-1224-length-15184-cov-3.290436_pt1 | contig 15184 bp, 10 predicted proteins | sample MGYA00511943_ERZ772971 | MGnify/ENA primary metagenome ERZ772971 (study PRJEB29015, sample SAMEA2737929) | human oral metagenome | biome: human oral; feature: human-associated habitat; material: dental | place: China | collected 2144 ... | reverse complement strand
GCGAGCGATGGGCTCCGCTGTACCTTCTTGGAGCTGTTTTGTTTCATAGAGCTCTCCGGTAATTTCGTACTCTTCTCCTGGGGTAAGACCCTCGTATTTAATGTGATCAACAAGATTGAGTTTCTCGGCATATTCAGGATTTTTTGATCCAGCAGCATCTACAAGCATCGTTTGTAAAGAAATTCTTTCATCAATGAGTTCAGGTGCTTCTATAGTTTCTTCAGAAGTAAGGGTAACCGTAGGGTTCCATTCTTTGTTGAGAGAGTAACCTGCTGGAGCCAGCACCTCTTTAAGCGAGTAAGAGCCAAAGGGAAGGTCTTTAATCGCCGCCTCTCCAGATTCGTTTGTTTCTACTGTGGTGACAACTTCGTGCGGGGCAATCCAGTTACCTTGGTAGAAAATGGGCTGAGTTGAGTTATTAGTAAGTTCGATTTTGGCGCCCTTTAGACTTGGCATTTCTTCTGCCTCAGAATAACCATCGGGTGAACTTAGGGAAGTGTGTCCAATTTTCTTGATCTTAAGACTTCCTTTTATTACCTCGTCTTTAAAGGTGAAGAGGTGTTCATAGGAAGGATTTACTTTTCCGCTAGAGATATTTGTCCAGAATAGATTTCCGTCTTGGCTTGATAGCTTCCAGGTTTGAAGTGAATGTTCTGGAAGTTTATAGCCTTCAGGTGCTTGAATTTCTTCGATTTGGTAATACCCCAGAGGAAGCCAGGGTTTCTCGCCAAGAGTAAAAAGATCATCTCCAGAAACCTTATGCTCTGCGTCAAACAAGGCAAAACCCTGTTCATCGGTCGAGAAAACCCATGTTCTAAGCGTGGTTTCAGAGGAGCCGCTGTAGGTCACCTTAAAAAGCGCACCTTGCAGTGTTGCGTTTCCTTGGGGAGAAGCACTTTGTTGCTCGGAATGGTTGTTTTCGCTGAGGCTAGTACCGTGGTCAAAGTCTTGTTTTGAAATGCGTAGATTAAAGTCTCCGACAGGAGTGTCGGTAACCGTGAGAGCGCTCTCTTCCTGGTTTTTTATCTTTACAGCATGAATTGTTTGATCAAGAAGAAAGCCCTTTGGTGCAGTGGTTTCTTTTACGTATACCGTTCCAACAGGAAGCCCATCAAGCGTTGCAGAGCCAAATTCGTCAAGAGTGAGGCTGCCAAGAAGATTGGTGCAACCCTCATCGGAATATACTCCGTAAACAGCACCTTCTAGGGAGTAGTGCTCGTTATTTGAAGTGACATCGGGTAATAATGAGCCTTTGGTAACTTTGAGTGAACCAGATTGTTGTCCAAAGAAAAACAGAACTTGTTTGTCACCTGTAGGCACAAAGAGTTTTGCAACTCTACTTTCCGGACCGCCGCCGTTGTTTTGGGCGTAATTCATAGCATCGGAATAGAACTGCTCAATTGGTTGATGAAGCTCTGCCTGAGGAACGCTAACCGCAAGAGCATGAGCTTCTCCGCGCATAACCGCCCAAAGCGCAAACTGCGTGATGGCTCGCGCCTTCCAGCCTGTATATCCATACACGTCTTTTTCTTGGGACGCAGTTGCTCCGTGATAAATGATGTAGTCAATAGCCCTAAGCTGCTCGGCGGTATACGTTCCACCGCGAGTACCGTTAGCTGAGGTGAGCTTTGTATAAGACTGCGGGTCAACCACACTTCCCGTTGCTCCTGGCCATGCACCATAGTGGTTAAATTCGTCTCCACAGTAGAGATAGGTACCGTCGTTAGCGGTCCACATGGGAATTTGTTGTCCACCAGGAAAATCTTCTCTTTGCGCAACGGTAAAAGAGGGCTCTTGTGCAAAAGCAAGCCTATGAGCAGGCTTTAGAAAAAAATGGCTGAGGAGAAGGGCTCCAATTAACAGAGGAATAAACCAGAAGTGAAAGACAGAAGAAGGGGTTTGTCTTCGTGCAGCTGTTTCCTTCTTAGGTTTTGAGGATTTTGTGATAAACATGCGTGCCTCCAAACTGAAAAATCAGAGGTAGATTGCGTATATGGAGATATTTGGTAATGCATAAATGTGAGCTTTTGTTGCAACATATAGACAATTAGTGTTAACGTATTCAGTAATCAGTAACACTTACTAATTAATGAGGTTATCGTGCGTTACAGTAAGCAACGTGAGGCAATTCGTACTTACATGGAAGGTCGCCATGACCATCCAACGGCAGATAGTGTGTATGCAGCAGTAAGAGAGGAGTTACCAAACATCTCTCTTGGAACTGTTTACCGTAACCTTATGCAGCTTGTTGACGCAGGCGAGCTCCAGGTTGTTAATACTGGTGATAATATCTCTCGTTTTGATCCAACCACAACCGAGCATGCCCACTTCCAGTGTCATAAGTGCGGTCGTGTCTTTGATGTTGACGGACCAGTTTTGAGGGACCTTACCAATCTCACCAAGGATTCTTGCGGCGAGATTGACTCTTACGCTCTGTGCTTTACGGGTATTTGTAACGAGTGCCTAGCTAAGAACCCAGCGCTCCATCACAGCGTTAACTAATTATGCTGCAACAAAACAGCTTTCTTTAGGACCGGTGCTTCACCGGTCTTTTTCTTTATGGGGGAGCCTCAGGTTTGCGAGAAAACCTGTCTGCTAGACGTGACCGTAGACCCGCATGTCCTACAGAAGGAAAGCTGCTTGGCATGACGGGATCTCCGCCAAGTAGCTTTGCCCGAGGAAGGTGGAGTTGTTGGGTGGAGAGCAGGCGCCTATAAGAGGTGGGATAGTGGTGTGCGGGGGTCTCTCGCCAGAAGTACTTTTGCATAGCGCTCCTTTCGTTGGAGAGCATGCTAAAGAGTGACTTTGCGCCTATTCTGACCAGCGCCTGTCCAGTTTCTGACGGAGAAAATTTGTGTAGGCGCATATTTGTTGTATATGCGCAGCTAGGCAGAATATCGACCAGGGTCAGGTTGCTGCGGTGAGCGACATGCTCTGCGAGCTGATCCGCCGTTCGTAGACCTACCGCACCCATAGGAGCTGTGATAGAATCTCCTCTCGTACGCGGGCATCGCCAAGTGGTAAGGCAATGGCTTCCCAAGCCATCATCCGCGGGTTCGAATCCCGTTGCCCGCTCCAAAGATAGATACGAGCCCTTCGGGGCTCTTTTTATGGATAAGATTGTAATTTGGCGTTGTGAAGAAGGTTGTTCGGGTAGAAGTTGAACGGAAATATTTCGGATATATCTTTGATAGAGCGTGCTTAAGTACTCGAATTACGTGGATTGATGGGTGAAGGGAAGAACATGGCACAGATCCCTATGACAGATCAAGAGGTAAAGATCGCTCTTGATGCGCTGTCAGATCAGATTGATAAATACGCAGAGCTTCTTGTGAAGAAGGGATGCGCAATTTCTGAGGGAAGTCAGCTGGTAATTAATGCTTCGATTGAGATTGCTGATTTTGCCCGTAGGGTTCAGCGAGCAGCTTATGCGGCTGGCGCAGAATTTGTCACAGTTATTTGGGGCGATCAAGAGTCCTCAAGAATCATGTACGAAAATGTTGACCTAGCGCGTCTTTCTAAGACACCAAGCTGGAAGATTGAGCAGCTTAATTCCCTTGCAGAGCAGAGTGCGGCATTTTTGTTCCTCTCATCTGATGATCCAAATGGTCTAAAGGGAATTGATCCAGAAAAGCCAGCTGCTGTTTCTCGCGCAAGAAACCTGGAGTGCGACGTCTTTAGAAACGGCATGGACTTTGGTAAAAACGTTTGGTGTATTGCTGGTGTTCCTGCAGCTGAATGGGCAAAGGTAATTTTCCCAGAGCTTTCTGAGGCTGAGGCAATCTACAGACTTTGGGTTGCTATTTTGGACGTTGCTCATGCAAGTGGAGAAGATCCTCAGAGTGCTTGGGAGACTCATAATGCAACGTTTGAGAAGACTAAGCGCTTCATGAATTCTCACCAGTTTGAAGAACTTCGTTATGAGTCTTCAAATGGAACTAACCTGACTATTGGCATGAATCCAGGACATCTTTGGGAGGGCGGCGCTGGCAAGACCCAGGACGGAACATTGTTCTTCCCTAATATTCCTACTGAGGAAGTCTTTACCACGCCAAATTATCGCAAGGTAAACGGCACTGTTCACTCTGCGCTGCCGCTGATTCACGCTGGACAGATTGTTAAGAACTTCTGGTTTACCTTCAAAGACGGCGAGGTTGTCGACTACGGCGCTGAACAGGGCAAGGACGTTCTGACTTCTATTGTTTCTCAAAAGGGCGGTAAGTACCTGGGAGAATGTGCTCTTATCTCTAAGAACACGCCTATTCGCCAGAGCGGCATTCTGTTCTACGATACCCTGTATGATGAGAATGCTAGCTGCCATTTAGCACTTGGAATGGGCTTCCCAGAGTGCCTGAAGGGCGGCCTTCAGATGAGCCCAGATGAGCTCTTGGCCCACGGTGTTAATCAGAGCACTACGCACGTTGATTTTATGATTGGTGCAGACGATTTGAACATTTGGGGAATTTCTGCCGATGGAAAAGAAACACCAATTTTCGTAAATGGACAATGGGCATGGGAGTAAACTGCTACACTATCCTAGTTGCGTGGTAAAATTGCCACGCCCGATAATGGGCCGTTAGCTCAGTTGGTAGAGCAGGGGACTTTTAATCCCAAGGTCTAGGGTTCGAACCCCTAACGGCCCACCAGGTAATTCAAAGGTCGGGTACCATAGTGGTACTCGACCTTTTCTTTTACGAGCAGAAGGAGTCTCATCGTGGTAGATCGCTACACCGGCAAAGAAATGGGCCACATCTTTTCTTTGGAGAACAAGTACGCCGTTTGGCAGGAGATTGAAGTCCTTGCGTGCGAAGCACAGGCTGAGCTTGGTGTTATTGGCATTTCTCGCGAAGAGGCAGCTTGGATTCGCGAGCATGCAGCGTTTAACCGCGCTGAGGTAGACGAGATTGAGGCCGTTACCAACCACGACGTCATTGCTTTTCTGACCAACATGGGCTCCTATATTGATGCTGAGGTTCCAGAGGGTGAGCTCAAGCCAAGCCGCTGGGTTCACTATGGCATGACCTCAACAGACTTGGGTGACACAGCTCTTTGCTACCAGCTCACCCAGGCATGTGACCTGCTTATTGCTGCGGTTCGTCGCTGCGCTGCTATCTGCAAGCGTCGCGCATTTGAGGAGCGCGATACTCTGTGCGTTGGTCGTACTCATGGCATTCATGCTGAGCCTATGACCTTTGGCATGAAATTTGGTAGCTGGGCCTGGGAGTTTAAGCGCGACCTTGACCGCTTGAAGGATGCTCGTAAAAACGTTGCCTATGGTGCTATTTCTGGTGCTGTTGGAACCTACTCTTCTATTGACCCTTTTGTTGAGGAGTACGTTTGCGAGAAACTCGGTCTTGTCCACGATCCACTTTCAACCCAGGTAATTTCTCGCGACCACCACGCTTATCTTGCTGGCGTTCTGGCAACCGTTGCCGCTACCTGCGAGCGCATTGCAACTGAGATGCGTGCACTGCAGAAGACCGATACCCTCGAGGCCGAGGAGCCATTCCGCAAGGGCCAGAAGGGCTCTTCCGCTATGCCTCACAAGCGCAACCCTATTACTGCCGAGAAGATCTGTGGTTTGTCCCGTGTGGTTAAGGCAAACGCACAGGTTGCTTTTGATAACGTTGCTCTTTGGCACGAGCGTGATATCAGTCACTCTTCCGCTGAGCGCGTTGCTCAGGCAGATAGCTTTATTGCTCTTGACCACATGCTGTCAAAGCTTGAGTTTCTGCTTGATGGCATGGTCCTGTATCCAGAGCAGATGGTGGCCAACCTCAATAAGACCCGTGGCATGCTCTTCTCGTCAAAGGTTCTTCTTGCCCTGGTCAACACTGGTATTACTCGTGAAGAGGCATACAAGATTGTTCAGTCCAACGCTATGAAGGTCTGGGCAGATATTCAGCAGTGCAAGGAAGGACCATCCTACCAGGAGCTTCTTGAGGCAGATCCAGCTTGTACGCTGAGCCATGAGGAGCTTGAGAAAATCTTTGATCCTCGCGCATTCCTTACCCGTTCAAACGTTTTGTTTGACCGTCTTGAGCATCTTGAATTGGACTAAATCGTGTCTTTGTTTGGGAACATTTCTCGCCGAAATTTCTTTAAGACGGGAGCGGCTGGTGTCGTAGTTGCGGGTGCAATTAGCATCGCGTCAGGCTGTTCTCATCAAGAAGGTTCGGGAGATGCAGGAAAACCGCTGGTACTGGACGAGTCTTCTGGCACAAATGTGCTGGACTCCTATAGCTCAGCGGAGTATTCTGCCCAACCTAGCCAGACCTGGACTCTTCCTTTGGGAAGCGTGCTGCATCCAGCCGATGGAAATTGGATTCCCGTCACCACGGCCGGAGCGTCTGCTACGCCAATGGTGAAGGGCTCCGCTCTTTCGCTGACGTCTGGCCAGGTTGTTGACGTTGTTCCTGCGGCTCAGATGAACAATACCACCGCCGTAATTTACGATGTTCGCTGCTCCGACTCCGTTTATGCATGGGTTGAGGTGGATACCACAACTTTTGACTGGGAGCTTCTTGCTGCGCCATTTTCTGATGGCAAGCTTACTGGAGATGCAAAGGTCCTTTACAAGGCCGACAAAAACTGGGATCCGGCGCCGTTTGCCTGTGGAGACGACAAGGTGGTTTGGCTAGTCCAACCAGCTTCTTCTGGCGAGAAAACCCGTGAATCTTCGCACTGCTACGTGTGGCGTGTGGGGGATTCTGAGGGAACGGACGCCGTTGAATCTCCAGGTAGATTTGCTACTGCACCGTCTATCTCAAAGGGCGTAGTTACCCTTACTCCTCGAGTTCGCGCCTCCGAGGGTACCTACTATGGCGTTACAGCATACCTGCTGGGAGACAGCCTTAAAACCAAGGTTGACCAGCTTGTTATGCCTCAATCTGTCAAACCTTTTGCAGCAAGTCGCGTAGACGATAAGTTTATTGTGTCAGTTGAAGCAAGTTATGACTCGGGCGGTCTGTTGGGCAAGATGGGAACATATATCCTGCCTGCTTCAGGCGAAAACCCTTACGTCATAGAGCGTGAACCTTATGCAATATCGGCAGGTAAAGGTAGCCTTTACATAGTTAAGAGCCGCGCCTCTTACGTGTTTGTTGATACGCAAAATCAAACGGCAAACTGGCTCTATTCAATGGATAGAAGCGTTGATTACGGAGAGTTTCCCGCTCGAGAGGGCAACTGTGATTCTTTTGTAACCTACTCAACTGTTAAGGATCCTACCAGCGGATATCCGGCTTCCGTGACAGTTCGTGTTTTTTCTTTGTAGATTATTTGTAGGCATAGAGATAGAATGAATACAAATAATTAATGAATAATCGTAATGTGCCATACGCACATACATGCAGGGCAAAAGAAAAGGGGAGACAATGGCTTCCGACGAGAAGAAAATTCTGATTGTCGAAGATGAGAAAGTCATCCGTGACGCCGTCTCAGCATATCTTGAGCGCGAAAATTACGTTGTTAAGGGCGTTGGCGACGGTCAGAGTGCAGTTGAAGAGTTTGAAAAGCACGCATTTGACCTGGTAATCCTCGATCTTATGCTCCCAAAACTTTCTGGAGAGCGCGTTTGCCGTGCAATTAGAGATACCTCTAATGTGCCTATCATTATGCTTACCGCAAAAGGTGAGGTAGAAGACAGAATTATTGGTCTTGAGCTTGGTGCTGACGACTACCTTGTTAAGCCTTTCTCACCACGTGAGTTGGTGGCACGCGTCCGCGCATTGTTCCGTCGCACGTATTCTGAGCCAGATACTGCTGTTGACGTGCTTGATTACGGCACCCTTACTATTGATATTTCTGGTCACAAGATTCTCATCAACAACGAGGAAGTTGACCTGACCGCTTCAGAGTTTAAGCTGCTTACTACTCTTGCTCGCTATCCTGGCCGCGTGTACACACGTATGGAGCTTGTCGAGAAGGTCCTGGGTTATGATTTTGAGGGCTATGAGCGCACTATTGATTCACATGTCAAGAACTTGCGCGCAAAGCTCGGCGATGATCCTCGTAATCCTCGCTGGCTGTTCACCGTTCACGGTGTTGGCTATCGCTTTGAGGCTGGCAACGCTAGCCACGAGTCCTAAGCTTTAGAGCTTTGGCATTCTTCAAGAAACATCACTCAAATTCTCTTAAGAACCCTCCGGAAACTGAGGGTTCTTATAAAACTATTAAGCCTGATCCCGTTGGTACTCAGAGCTTTACTACCCGTATGGCGGCGTTCTTTGCGCTGACTGCCGTCATGACGGTATTGGTGCTCATCTCTGTTTTGGGCATTGTGTGGGAAAATCGTTTTACCGCTTATACCAGGGAGAACCTACAAAACACCGTTGATACTACCGCGCTCAATATGTCTCAGGCGTATGCGCGCGCAGAAGGTTGGAATGCAGATGTGCTTTCTATTGCGCGTCAAGCGTCCTCAACTAATCCCGATATTGGTATTCAGGTCTTAGACGTCTCTGGCGCAGTGCTGTATGACGACTCGCCAAATGCTCGCCGACCTGGCGGAAATAGTGCACTATCTGGCCCTCAGACAGGCGACGCCGTGGTTTATGCAGTTGTCCAAAACCTGCAAGGCGAGTCTGTGGGCAGCATTAGAATTTGGACGTTTGGTTCTGAACCATTCCTGACTCAGCGAGACATTGCGTTCCGTAATGGCTCCTACCAGGCAATTAGTCTTGCTGCAGCCATTGCAATCTCGCTTTCTGGACTGATTGGTATTTTGGCTTCACGCTCGCTTACCAAGCCGGTACGCCGTATTACCGAGACGGCTGTCCAGATCAGAAGCGGCAATCTTGCGGCTCGCTCAGGCATCCGTGGCGAGAACGAATTAGGGCGCCTGGGAGAAACCTTCGACGACATGGCGTCTTCACTCGAAAGAGACATTAAACTTGAACGCCGTTTGACCAGTGATGTTGCACACGAGCTTAGAACTCCGCTCATGGCTATCATGGCCACTGTTGAGGCAATCCAAGATGGCATCTTACCTGCAGATGAAGAGCGCTTGGAAAACATTGTGTCTGAGAGTAGACGTCTTTCTCGCCTGGTAGATGCTATGCTTCACCTCTCAAGGATTGAGAACGGAAAGATAAAGTTCAACCCAGAAAGCGTCAATGTTGTGGCTATGGTGGCGAGTCTTGTTGCGGTACAAGAAACGCTCTTCAAGGAGAATAACCGCACGTTGACCTTTGTGGATAAGACTCCCGAGGGTAACTGTTTTGTTGATGTTGACTCGGACATGATTCGAGAAGCCCTGACCAATTTGCTGAGCAATGCCATTCGCTACACCGACGACGGGGGTCATGTTGTTATAACTGTATCAATCGACGATATCGATGCGGTTATCTCCGTAACTGATGACGGTATGGGAATTGCTCCTGAGGACATTCCACAGACCTTCTCGCGATTCTGGCGTGCAGAAGAAAGCCGCGAGCGCTCTTCAGGTGGCCTTGGTGTAGGTTTGGCAATCACAAAAGAGATTATGGACCGTCATAACGGCACTATCTCGGTAGAATCCGAGCTTGGAAAGGGCACGACCTTCTCGCTGCATCTTCCATTGCTTGCCCAAAATAATATCTCTGTAACAGATACTTTGTTGTAGGCCGATTTTTGGGCATTTTGCCGTACAATCAAAAGTCCTGCAATACAACGCGCTTTGCGCAGAAGTGAGGTCATTGTGGCTGGAGCTGAGCTTCGTCCTGATTCGCACGGTAAGGTTCGCGATATTTATGACTGTGGCGATAAACTTTTGATGGTTGCGAGCGATCGTATTAGTGCTTTTGACTTTATTCTCCCCGACGAGATTCCTTTTAAGGGAGAAATTCTGACGCGTATTAGCGCATTTTGGTTTAATCGCTTCAAGGACCTTCTGCCTAACCACATGATTTCTGTTTTGCCAGATCAGACTCCTGAGCAGTTTGCAGATTACACTGAGTATCTTGCCGGTCGTGCAATGCTGGTAAAGAAAGCACAGACTGTGCCAATCGAGTGCATTGTCCGTGGTTACCTTACTGGTTCTGGCAAGAAGACCTACGACCAGGACGGTACCGTCTGCGGCATTAAGCTGCCTGATGGCTTGACTGAGGCCTCTAAACTTCCTGAGCCAATTTTTACTCCTTCCACTAAGGCTGAGCTTGGCGATCATGATGAGAATATCTCGTTTGAGCGTTGCTGTGAGATTGTTGGTGAGGATGTTGCTACTCAGCTGAAGGAAGCCTCGCTTGCAATTTATAAGGCTGCTGCAGAATATGCTGCAACTCGTGGAATAATTATTGCGGATACCAAATTTGAGTTTGGTTTTATCGACGGAAAACTTACACTTATTGATGAGTGCCTTACACCTGATTCAAGTCGTTTCTGGCCTGCTGAAGATTATTCTGAGGGACATGTTCAGCCAAGCTACGACAAACAGTATGTACGCGATTGGCTGAAAGCCCACTGGGACATGCAAGGAGAGCCACCTCATCTTCCAGAAGAGGTAATTGAGGGAACGTCCGAGCGTTATCGTGCGGCATTCCAGATTATTACGGGAACTGAGTTTGTACCACTGAAGGAGACCAATGTCACTGCGTGACACCATTACAGGCGCAACCAAAGAAGCGCGTGAGGCTACCGCAAGCCTTTCAAAGAAAGAAAACTCTGAGGAGACTGAGCATTCTTCGTATTCCGCTTTTGGTCGCAAATCTGCTGCCACTGCTAAACCAGTACGAGAGGCAGCTGCGTCTGTACGCGTGAGTGGCTCTAGCTCTGGCTCCAGCGCTCCAAAGAGCAAAGAGGAGAAGCGTGCTGCACGTGCTCGCCAGCGCGAGCGCGAGGATATTCGTAGCCGTGGATTTGAGGCTATGCTGCGTGCGGATCCAGACTACCATCGTGCCGAGCGCGTTTGGTGGGTCTTCCTTGGCCTTGGTTTTGTTGCAACTATCATTACGCTGGTGCTTTCATATATGGTTCCAGAGTCTAGAGACCTGAACACCGGTGTTGGTATGATTTCTGCCATCATGCTGGTCTTTGCTTACTTCTGTATCTTTGGTTCGGTCGTCTACAGCTTCTTTAAGATGCGTCCTCTTCGCAAGAAGATCGAGACTAAGGTTGCCGGTATGACCGATAAGAAACTCAACGATTTCTACCTTGAGCGTCAGGCTGAGTACGACAGAAAGAGAGCCGAGCGCAAGGCTCGTCGCAAGTAGCAGCATCGCGCTGCTGGCGGCTCGCAAGTGTCGGCGACGCTTGCGCTGGCGACGCGACCGCAACTACGCCGCTCGGTGCATAAGCAACAGCAAGCGCCATGGCGCTTCTTGCCACACAAACATCAGCGAGATTTGCGTACGCGAGCCTACGTGAGTAGAATATCCCACATGCCTTCGTAGCTCAGGGGATAGAGCACCGCTCTCCTAAAGCGGGTGTCGGCCGTTCGAATCGGCCCGGGGGCACCATTGATTTCCAACCGGCGGCTTCGCGCTGCCGGTTTTTCTTTGTTGCAGCGTATCAGCGTCGGCTTCTTAGGCTTGGCGTGCAAAATAACGCAGCTTAGTTGCACCTTGCTGAGGAATCGTCTAGCTCTTAATCAAGATAAACGGACAACTAGAAGTTCACTGCCTAGCAATTAGAGAGCCCTAAGACTTGATATACATCTCTATGCATAAACTTAATCCAATATGCTTGATAATGAATAGACTTATATAAGAAATCTAACTATCGATAAATTCCGCACTTAAGGAACACACCTATGGCGGATATTCTGCTCAATTGCGGACATATTACACACCTAATGATGATATTCTGCACGCCTTAGCTATTTTCGGCGTCATGTATACGTCTTTTTGACAGATTATCCGACATAGGTGTGCTCAGCCATTATCAAATGGGCCCTATCAACCGTATTCCAAAAATGATGCAAGTAACCTCAGTTATTTGAGGATGTTTTTATTGCTGGAGACACTCGTGATAATCGCAGTAATGAAATGCTTGCGGCAATGAAGCGCTTGCGCTGCCGAAGTTGATGATGGCACATGTTCTTATGGAGCTATTTCTGCGACAGCAAAAAGCCCTGCAACCGAACACGGTTGCAGGGCTTGAACGTACTGGTTGAGCTCATTGCACGTTTGGGGCTGCTCGCTTTGCGTCGCGCCAGCTGAGCATCGTGGGCCGCGTTACGCGCTTGAAGCCGTGTGCCGCATGCCGCACACTGCACACCGCAGCGGTTACGCTGATGGGCGAGGCCCACTGGAGACACGAATGGTGATGGTAGCACCAGCTGCAGCACTTGAAGGTGTCTGACCAACTACGTTACCGGTTGCAACGTTGTCGTCATAGACCCAAACCGTGTTGACCTGGAAGCCAGCGTTTTCCAGCGTGGACTGGGCAGTTTCAAAGTCCTTGCCAACAACGTTTGGAACAGAACCGCTCTGGGCACCGGAAGAAACAACGATGGTTACGGTAGATCCTTTATCTGCCTTGCCATTAGCTGGAGACTGTGAAATGACGCGGCCCTCTGGAACGCTCGACGAAGGCTGCTGCTGAGTGTCTACCTTGAAGCCTGCATCTTTCAGGACATCGGACGCACGCTCGGCAGTCATCTCGGTGACGTCTGGAACATCTGCCTTACCCTTGCCAGAAGACAGGTGATAGGTGATAGTGTCTCCAGCTTTAGCGTCGCTACCTGCAGCTGGTTCTTGGGTTGCGACATAACCAACGGTTACGTCGTCCGACTCAACCGAGTCACCATTTCTTGCTTTGAGGCCAACGGCAGCAAGAGCAGACTCAGCCTCTGATGGGCTCTTGTTGGTAAGATCAGGTACCTTAACTGCGGCAGCAGGTTTAGCGCCCTTAGAGATGACAAGGTTAACCGCGGTTCCCTCAGGAGCCTGCCTGTTAGCGCTTGGTGTCTGGTCGATGACCTGGCCTTCTGGAGCAGAATCGCTGTAGCTTTCTGTAATAGTTCCCAGCTTAAAGTGGCTGCCAGATGCATTCAGTGCCTGAGTTGCCTGGTCTTTTGTCTGTCCAACAAACTGTGGAACCAGATACTGCTGGGAGGAGTCGCCGAGGATGTGCGCAATAGCAAAACCGGCAAGAGCCAGGACAACCAAAGCGCCTAAAATGCCGAGAATAACGTTGCGCTTGTGACGCTTATTCTCGCGCTTGTCCAGCTCATCGGCCTCTTCACGGGAATGAACGCGGTTCAAGCGACCAGTGTCGCCACCGCGCGTAATGTAGGTGTTGGAGCCGTCAATGCCGCGACGATCCAGCCTGGAAGTTGGCTGAGGTGGTGTCACAATGCGGGGGCTCACGCTAGTGTTGCTTGGAATAGTGGCACGGCCAGCAATGAAATCGCGCAGCGCACGAGCAAGCTCGTCAGCGCTCTGGTAGCGGTCAGCTGGGTTTTTCTCCATGCAACGAAGAATGATTGCCTCAAGCGCAGGATCAACGTTGGGGTTGATCAGCGATGGTGGCTGAGGAGCCTCGTTGACCTGCTTCATAGCAACGCTGATAGCGTCGTCACCGGCAAAAGGAACGCGACCAGTTGCAGCTTCGTACATGACAATGCCCAGGGAGTAGATATCGGTGGTTGGTCCCAAGGGCTTGCCCGTACTCTGCTCTGGAGAAACGTAGTGAGCGGTGCCAAGAACAGAGTTATCGGTGGTTAGGCTGCTGTTCTTTGCACGAGCAATGCCAAAGTCCATGACCTTGATGTTGCCATCTGGCTGAACCATGATGTTTTGTGGTTTGATGTCACGGTGAATGATGTCGTGACGGTGTGCTACAGAGAGCGCCTGAGCAATCTGAGAGCCAATCTGAGCGACCTTGCGGGAATCGAGGGCTCCATGCTTACGGATGCCGCTCTTAAGGTCTGTACCGCGCAGATACTCCATGACAATGTAGTAGGACTCGCCGTCCTTGCCCCAGTCATAGACCGAGACAATATAAGGACTGGAGAGCGCTGCTGCTGCCTGAGCCTCCTGCTTAAAACGGGCAGCAAAGGACGGATCGTTTGCGTACTGCGGCAGCATCATCTTGATGGCAACAGTACGACCAAGAACCTGGTCCTGTCCGCGGTAAACAGTGGCCATTCCACCGGTACCAATTTTGTCTTGAACCTGGTAACGCCCACCGAGCATTCTACCTGGCATAACTCAACTCCTATCAAGCGTGCGATTTTCTCGCCACATCACTTACTATCTTAGAACACACCCAACTACTTGGGGAGAAGACCGTGCGATGTTTTGGGCGCTACGAAGCAGCTCCCAAAGCCTGGATGTTCAGGCACTGTGCAAGAACACGTCCGCCAACTTGAGCACCGTAACCCAAAACGTTTTCGCCGTTGCCTTCGATGACAACAGAAACAACGAGGGTTGGGTGGTCGTAAGGCGCAAAACCGATGAAGAACGAGTTAAAGTTACCGTTCTCGACGTCTGCGGTACCTGTTTTACCTGCAATTTTGACACCTGGAACGCGAGCTCCCATACCGGTGCCGGATTCAACAACGCCCAACATTGCCTCTCGGACCTGCGCGGCGGTATCCGCAGACACTGCCTGTCCAAGGGATTTTGGTGACGTTGTAGAAACAACAGCTCCCTCTGGCGAGAGAACGCGATCAACAATGTAAGGGTTCATGACAACGCCGCCGTTAGCAATTGCAGCCGCGACAACAGCGTTTTGCATAACGGTAGTCTGAGGACCTGCAGGGCTTGCATGCTCTCCAACAGGAAGGCCGCAGGATGCCCAGCCAAGCTCCCAGGTGGTCATCTCGGCAGGATTTGGCATCAGCGACGGTGTAGTGGAGAAGTCCTGGCCAAGTGCGGTGCCATAACCAAAGGCACGTGCATAGCTGACCAGGTTGTCTGCACCAAGTGCTACGCCAAGCTGCGCCAACGCTGTGTTAGAAGAACGAGCAAATGCCTCGCGCAGAGGAATGGTTCCCATGTCCTCGTTGGCGTAGTTGTGGATGGTTCCGCCGCCAAGCTCCATAGTTCCTGGAGCTGAATACGTGGTATCCAACGTGGTGGTATGTGTATCAATTCCAGCAGAAAGCGTAATGGTCTTAAACGACGAGCCAGGGGAGTAGAGCGCCTGGGTAGTTCTGTCGACCAGCTGACTGCCGGTACCGGACTCGATAATGGTGCCCAGATCAGCGTGGGTATACGATGGGCTTGAAGCCTTTGCAAGTACGGCTCCGGTGGCTGGG
>ERZ772971.1223-NODE-1223-length-15189-cov-5.434849_pt1 | contig 15189 bp, 13 predicted proteins | sample MGYA00511943_ERZ772971 | MGnify/ENA primary metagenome ERZ772971 (study PRJEB29015, sample SAMEA2737929) | human oral metagenome | biome: human oral; feature: human-associated habitat; material: dental | place: China | collected 2144 ... | reverse complement strand
GCTCGGTGCCCTCTTTCGAGACCGGCTTGATGTCGATGCCGGAGGTTTCGGGGAAGCGGATCTTGGTAACGCCCAGCTCCTGCTGCAGAAAGTCGATGAGCTTCCTGGCCTTGTCGGACAGGGCTTCGTACTCGATGCCGGCATAGATGTCTTCCGAGTTCTCGCGGAAGATGACCATGTCGGTCTTGTGCGGCTCGCGCACCGGCGAGGGCACACCATCGAAATACTGAACCGGCCGCAGACAGACATACAGGTCCAGCTGCTGGCGCAGGGCCACGTTCAGCGAACGGATGCCACCACCGACCGGAGTGGTCAGCGGACCCTTGATGGACACCACGTAGTCACGCAGCGCGTCGAGCGTCTCGTCGGGCAGCCAGACGTCCGGCCCATAGACCTTCGTGGCCTTTTCGCCGGCGTAGATTTCCATCCAGTGGATTTTGCGCTTGCCGCCATAGGCTTTCTGGACGGCGGCATCCACCACCTTCAGCATGACCGGGGTGATGTCGAAACCGGTACCGTCCCCCTCGATGTACGGCACGACCGGATTGTCCGGCACGTTGAGCGAGAAATCCGGATTGACGGTGATCTTCTGCCCCTCGGCGGGGACCTTGATGTGTTTGTACATGGCGAGAACCTGTGTGGGTGGACCGGGATGCCAGCGACCGGCACGGCCCTGTCGGGCCGCAACCAGCCGGGCCGGAAACCCCGGCCGGGTGAAACGGCTGGGGGCGGATGGCGCCGGAGCCGCAGACACTCGTCTGCACCGGTGCCGGCAGGAAGCCGCACGCCCCCTGCCCCGAACGAACCGTCCGCCTGGAGGAACCACCCGCCGGCCGGCAGGGCAGCAGCCCGGCACCGGACGCAGGTACCGCATCCCCCGGGCGAAAGGCCCCCGTGGAAGTGGGGATTATGCCAGCGCCCGGGCGGGCCAATCCGCCCGCAGACGGCCGAAATGGGCCGTGTCAGGGTAAGTACCGATGGGACGCCCCGCCGGAAGGGTCGACCAGACCACCGTGCGACCTGCAGTTTGCGTCCGCACATGCCGGCACCTGCATAGGGTCCGTCACCCACGGGGCCGCACATACACGGGAAGCTCACCGTATCCGGGGACGCCCTTCAGCCGTTACCGGACAGTACACAACCTGCCCCACATCACAGCCGTCTGGCTGGGATCCACGACACCCCGCCCGTGACACCGGACACGCGGCCCAGGCACACGGCACGCATGAAGTTACCTACAATGCACGCCATCTCCCGTGATCCTAGCGTCTGTTCGCCACCATGTCCCTGCACGCTCGCCTTCTGCCCGTCGCCCTTGCCATTGCCATTGCCATTGCCATTGCACCGCTGGGTATCTGCGCACATGCCAGTGATCAGGCAGGCTCCAGCAATCAGGCGAATACCACCGGGCAGCCAGACAAAAACCGCCAGCAGGACGAAAACGCCCTTCCCGTCCGGACCCTGAAGGTGCGCGGGCACGCCATCGAGGCCGAGGTGGCCAGCACCGATGCCCAGCGGGAGCAGGGGCTGATGTACCGCACGGACATGCCGGCCGATCACGGCATGCTGTTCGTGTTCGAGCAGCCCGCGCTTTACTGTTTCTGGATGAAGAACACGCTGATCCCGCTGTCGCTGGCGTTTCTGGACGACAGGGGGCGGATCATCAGCCTGGCCGACATGCAGCCCCGGCATGAATACAGCCATTGCCCGCCGGGGCCGGTGTCGCGGGCGCTGGAGATGAACCAGGGCTGGTTCGGCCAGCATGGGGTGGGGATCGGTGATGTGATCGAAGGGGTGGCGGGCCAGCACTGAGCCCACCGATATATTGCGAACCGGGAGCCGGAGTCACACGGCGAACAGCCCGTACATACGAACTCCGGACGTATACGAAGCCCTCTCCATGCCTGCGCACACCCAGACCATGCAAACAGGGCGCCCGGCACTGTCCAGCCCGCCCCGAAACGTGGACAGGGCAGCCGGACAGCAACGCATGTCAGAGTTTGCCTGACACGCTCAGGGCAGCGCCTCAGCTCTTGATCTTGCCGTACACCGCCAGCACCACGATGGCGCCGATGACCGAGGCGATCCAGCCGGCGGTTTCGCCCGGCTGATAGAAGTGCATGGCACCGCCCACGAAGTTGGCCACGGCCGAGCCGACGATACCGAGAATGGCCGTCATGATCCAGCCCAGCTTCTGGGTACCGGGCATGATGGCGCGGGCGAGCAGGCCGATGATCAGGCCAACGATGAACATCTGGATGAGAGCCATGCGGGTGTTCCTCTGAAATGAAGGGCAGCGCAGCTGCCGGAAGATAAGGAAGGCGGTACGGCACAGACCGCCCGGACTGCCCGTTGCCCGACGCAACCGGCAGACAGCCGGTCAGTGTGGCACGACAGGCGGTATTGCCCTGTGGCAAAAATCACGATAACCGGCAGATGGACGCATGTTCCCACAGTTCAACCCGGCACACCGTTATAAACGGTGTCACGCAGGCCGCACGGCATCGACCGTCACGGCCAGCCGGCCATCCCTGAGCTGCACGTCCAGCGGCTGGCCGGTGGCTGCGCCGGCAGCCGAGGCCAGCAACCGCCCTTTTTCGTCGCGCACGATGGCGTAGCCCCGTCCCAGCACGGCCAGCGGGCTGATCAGTCCCAGGCTCGTCTCGGCCCGGTCCAGCCGCTGCGCGGCACGCTGCCAGTTCAGGCCGGCTGCCTGCGCCAGCCGTTCTTCGGCGCGCTGCAGGCGAAAGGCGGCCGGCCCGGCCTGCGGCGCGCGCAGCAGGGTCTCACCCCGCTGCAGCCGGTTCCGGCTGTCTGCCAGACAGGTCGTCATGCTGCGCTGCAGGCGCTCGGTCTGCCGTTCGAGGCGCTGCTGCGGTGATGGCAGCCGGCACGTCATGGCCTGCGACAGCCGTCCGGCCAGCTGCGCCAGCCGCTGGTGGCGGACCTGCAGCTGCTGCCCGGGCGAACGCAGCAGGCGCTCGGCCATATCAAGCCGCTGGGCCAGCCGTTCGAACTGGCGCTGCATGGCGGCGGCCAGACGGTGCCCCCGATGCGCCAGTTGCTGCAGGGCCTGCCGGCGGTCGGGGCTGACCAGCTCGGCCGCCGCCGTGGGGGTAGGCGCCCGCACATCGGCCACGAAATCGGTAAGGGTGAAATCGGATTCGTGCCCCACCCCGCTCACCACCGGCAGACTGCAACCAGCCAGCCGGCGCACCAGCCCTTCATGGTTGAAAGCGTCCAGATCCTCGAACGATCCGCCGCCCCGCACCACCAGCAGCACGTCGCACTCCTGCCGGGATTCGGCCGCCCCGATGGCGGCAATCAGCTCGGCCGGTGCCTGCTGCCCCTGCACGGCAGCCGGGTAGATGATGACGCGCAGCTGGGGTGCCCGCCGGCGCAGCGTGGTCAGCACATCCTGCAGGGCCGCGGCCTTCAGCGAACTGACGATGCCCACGGTGTGGATGTCGGGCGGCAGCAGCTGCTTGCGACCCGCATCGAACAGCCCCTCGGCCTGCAGCAGGGCCTTGAGCCGGGCAAAGCGCTGCCAGACATCGCCAGCGCCGGCCAGCTGCATGCGCTCGACCCCCAGCTGGAAGTCACCCCGTGCCTCGTAGAGCGACACACGGGCCAGCACCTCCACCTGGTCGCCCTCGCGCGGGCGGAAGTCCACCCGGGCAGCAGCCGAACGGAACATGACCGCACGCACCGCCGCGCCCGCGTCCTTGAGGGTGAAATACCAGTGCCCGCTGGCGGCCCGCGTGAAGTTGGACAGCTCGCCCACCACCTTCACCACCCCGAACGTGTCCTGCAGTACACGACCAGCCATCCGGTTGAGCTGGCCGACCGTCAGGGCCTGTTCGGCCGTAAACGCCTTCGAACCAGCTGTAAAAACGCTTTCCTGTTGTTTCATCGGCACGGGAACCTGCTCGAAGCGGAACGACGGCACGGACAGCCCAGCCTGCGAAAAGTACCAGTCCAGACCATCTGACCGTCACACAATCCCTTGAATGATATAGCTTTTTTCCTATGACCCGCGAACGCCACGCCCGCAGGGAGCCGGCAACACCTCGCATAATTACGCATGCCGTGTCACACAAGGCAGTCGTGTCAGACAGGGTTTGTCACGCAGACCACGCTCACCGTGCCACACTTGCCGATTGCGGTCAAAAAAACCGACAATCCGGAGCGTTCGCGTCCCGCGAAAGTTCCATCTTCCGGAGTGTGTTCCCTTGTTCTCCATCATCTCGGCCGCTGGCTGGCCCATCTGGTTTCTGATCCTTGCCTCGATCATCACGGTCGCCCTGATCATCGAACGTTCGATCACCCTGCAACGCCGCAAGATTCTCCCCCCGGGCATGCTCGAGGAAGTGGTGACGCTGCACCGCAACCGGCAGCTCAACGCCGAGATGGTCGGCCGGGTCGAGCGCTCCTCTCCGCTGGGCCGCGTGCTGGCAGCCGGCCTGCGCCACGAATTCGAATCGCGCGAGATGATCAAGGACGCGATGGAAGAAAGCGGCCGCGCCGTGGCCCACGACCTGGAGCGCTTCCTGCCCACGCTGGGCACACTGGCCACCGTCGCCCCGCTGCTGGGCCTCTTTGGTACCGTGATCGGCATGATCGAGATCTTCGGCTCGCAGAATGCCGCCGGCAACGATCCCACCCAGCTGGCCCACGGCATCTCGATTGCACTCTACAACACCGCCTTCGGTATTGGCGTGGCCATTCCGGCCCTGGTGGCGTACCGCGGCTTTCGCAGCCGCGTGGATGATTTTCTGATGGAAATGGAGCAGCAGTCGCTGCGCCTGGTGGATGTGATCAAGGGTATTGGAGGCCGGCATTGAACTTCCGTCGTTCGCTCCGGCGCGACGAGCCGGAAATCAACTTCATTCCGCTGATCGATCTGCTGCTGGTGATCCTCATCTTCCTGATGGTCACCACCACCTACAACCGCTACCGTGAGCTGGCGGTGGACCTGCCCTCGGCCGCCGGCAAGGCATCGCCGGAAGCGCCGGTGCAGATTCTGGTGGCCGTCACGGCCGATGGCCAGTACCGGGTGGACAGCGAGACCGTCGGTCACGCCGATCCGGACACGCTGGCCGGCATCCTGACCCGGGCCGCCGGCGACCGGCAGAACCCGATCGTGGTGATCCATGCCGATGCGTCCGCCTCGCACCAGTCGGTGGTCAACGTGATGGAAAGCGCCCGCATCGCCGGCCTGGCCCGCGTGAGCTTTGCCACGAAGACCCGCCAGCCAGACTGAGCGCTCACCCTGCCACCTGCACGACGGGCGACGACGGTACCGTCTGCAGGACGGGCAACGACGGTTCCTCCTATACTTCAGGGGCGTCCTTCGGGGCGCCCTTTTTCATGGGTGCAGGTGATACACCAGATGCTGGGCAGCCTTCATGCCTGCTGCATGCGGGGACATTCACCCCGGTGCAGTTCCCGGTCACGTGCCCTGCCCTGTACCTGTTCCCTCTCTGCCCTGAAGGAGCCCCTGCGTGAAATCCGAAGCCCTGCGCCAACGTGTCGAGACCTGGCTGCTGGCCGTCTGGTTCGGCTACCCGCGAGGCTGGCAGAAGCGCATCTACCGTCTGGCCTGGCCCATCCTGAACCAGCTCTCGAAGCTGGTGGACCGGGAGGCCCGGCGCCGGGCCCTGAAGGTGGAACGCCTGCCCGGCGGCGCCCGCCCGGCCGTGATCGTGGTGGGCAACCTGGTGGTGGGCGGTTCGGGCAAGACACCCATGGTCATCGCACTGGCCCGGCTGCTGACCGCGCAGGGGCTGAAGGTGGGCCTGCTGGCCCGCGGCTATCGCGCCCGCGGCAACCGGGTGCCCCGCCTGATCGATGCGCGTACCTCCCCGGATGAAGCCGGAGACGAGGCCCTGCTGCTGGCACAGACGGGGCTGCCGGTGGCCGTGGGCAGCCGTCGCCGGGAGGCACTGGAACTGCTGTGCAGCACCCACACCGGGCTGGACGTGGTGATTTCCGACGATGGCCTGCAGCACGCCGCCCTGCCCCGCACGCTGGAACTGGTGATGATGCACCCGATGGGACTGGGCAACGGCCACTGCCTGCCGGCCGGTCCGCTGCGCGAACCCATCGAGCGCCTGAACACCGTGGACGCCCTGCTGCTGCCCGAGGCACTGATGCCGGCCGCCCGCGCCGATCTGAAGGCACGGGGTCTGCTGGCCAGAGATGACGGGCATGACCGGGATGAGGTGGGCACGGAAGGCGCGTCGGTTTCAGGTTCGAACCCAGCGTCAACCGTGGCTTCCGGCCCGGCAATGGCCCCGACACCATCATCCGCGCCCACGCAGGTGTCTGCACAGGCATCCACACCTGCATCGGCATCCGCCCCCGCCGCACCATCCACCAGCATCCCCGCCTGGGGGCCGATGGCAGGCGCACCGGTTTCGACCGGCGGCTGCGCCCACCGCACGCCACCGGCACGCAGCACGGCAGCCTCGATGACCACCCCGGCGGCCGGTCGCGCCCGCAGCACGCCGCCGGCCCGGCCTCCTCGTGCCTTTGGTGTGCGCACCGAAACCGGCAGCATCCACCCGCTCGGGCAGAATCCGTCCAGCACCCCCGAAACCCCGGAAACCTTCGTGGCCCGTCACCAGGGGCAGACACTGGCGGCCGTGGCCGGCATCTCGCGCCCCGAGCGTTTCTTTGGCAGCCTGCGCAAGCTGGGGCTGGACATCACGAAGTATCCGCTGCCCGATCACGCCCGCATCTCCCCCGAATGGCTGGCCAGCCTACCCGAGGCCACCCTCATCATGACGGCCAAGGACGCCGTGAAATGCCAGGATTTTCCGGATGTGCTGAAGCAGCGCTGCTGGGTGCTCGATATCGAGGCCGTGCCGGAGCCCGCACTGCTAGAATGGCTGCTCCCGAGGCTGGGCGCCGCTGCACCGGCTGCCGCCGGCACATCCCGTTCCAGCTGAGCAAACCATTTGCCATGCCGGCCGTGGCACACAGCCGCACGGCCAAACGCCCAGAGACGCACCGGACACCACCGGAGCGGGCACACCGGATACCATCGGAGCGGATACGCCGGATACCACCGGAACCGCCCATCCATGCGTGCCCCGCTCCGGACTCTTTCAGGGAACCGACCACCATGATGCCCCTCGACATTCTCGTCTGCCCGCTGTGCAAGGGTTCGCTCGACTATGACCGCCAGGCCCAGACCCTCACCTGCAAGGCCGATCACCTCGCCTTCCCCATCCGTGATGGCGTGCCGGTGATGATCGAAGAAGAGGCCACCCGGCTGGACGGTGCGCCCCCGGCAACCCAGCCTTCCAGCGCACCATGAGCGCAGCACATACCCCGGGCGATGCCCCCGCCACGCACACCGCCACACCGTCCCACTTCGTGGTGCTGATTCCGGCCCGTCTGGCCTCCACCCGGCTGCCCAACAAGCCGCTGGCCGACATTGCCGGGGTACCGATGGTGGTCCGTGTGGCCAATCAGGCCCGCCGGTCAAAGGCCGACCGCGTGGCCATTGCCACCGACAGCGAGGAAGTGGCCGCCGTAGCCCGGCTGCACGGACACGAGGTGATCATGACGCGGGCCGACCACGCCTCCGGCACCGAACGGCTGGCCGAGGCCATCACGCTGATGGAACTGGCGCAGGACACCGTCGTCGTCAACGTGCAGGGCGACGAACCGGAAATCCCGCCCACCCTCATCGATGCGCTGGCCACCACCCTGGCAGCCGACCCCGACTGCCCCATGGCCACCGCCGTGCATCCGGTGCAGAGCGCGGCCGACTGGCTCAATCCCAACGTGGTGAAGGTCGTAGCCGACGCCGACGACCGTGCCCTGCTGTTCTCGCGCAGCCCGCTGCCCTGGGCACGCGGCCCGCTCGCCTGGGGCGCCCAGCCCGACAGCGACGCCACCCGGCAGGCGTTCGCCATGGCGCGGCCATTGCGCCACATCGGCATGTACGCCTACCGCAGCAGCTTTCTCACCCGCTACGCCCATCTGGCCCCCTGTGCCCTGGAGCAGATCGAGGCCCTGGAACAGCTGCGGGTGCTCCATCACGGCTATCGCATCAAGCTGCTGCACACCGACGAGGCGCCACCCGCCGGGGTCGACACACCGGCCGATCTGGAAGCCGTGCGGGCCCGGCTGGCCGGGCGCTGAGACGGCGTGCTGACATCTGGGCGCCGGCCGTGCCTGCACGACATGCCTTGTCGACACATCGCCCGGTCCAGCGCAGGAACAAATGAATCCATGAGGCACCAGGCACGTCCGGCTGCCCACCCCGACGCTACGGCACGCCAAAAAATGCCTGTTCCGGCCGGTTTGTGGACGTAGTGGTGTGATCGGGCAGCGCGTTACAATCGGGAGGACCAACATTCTCCACTACAGAACTTCCATGCGACTGATTCTTCTGGGCCCCCCGGGTGCCGGCAAGGGCACACAGGCCGGCTTCATCACGGCGGCCTTCGGCATCCCGCAAATTTCCACCGGCGACATGCTGCGCGCCGCCATCAAGGCCGGCACCGAGCTGGGCAAAATGGCCAAACAGGTCATGGACGAAGGCAAGCTGGTGTCCGACGACATCATCATCGGCCTGGTCAAGGAGCGCCTGAAGCAGCCCGACTGCGCCAACGGCTACCTGTTCGACGGCTTTCCGCGCACCATTCCGCAGGCCCAGGCCCTGCGTGACTCCGGCATCCAGCTGGACCACGTGGTCGAACTGCAGGTGCCCGACAGCGCCATCATCGAGCGCATGAGCGGTCGCCGCGTGCACCAGCCCAGCGGCCGCAGCTATCACATCCGCTTCAACCCGCCGAAGGTCGAGGGCAAGGACGACGTGACCGGCGAGCCCCTCACCCAGCGTGACGACGATCGCGAGGAAGTGGTCCGCAAGCGTCTGGATGTCTACCAGCAGCAGACCCGCCCGCTGGTCGACTACTACCAGGCCTGGGCCGGGACCGGTGACGCCGCCGCACCGCACTATCACGCGCTGGCCGGTGTCGGCACCGTGGAAGAGATCCGCGACCGGGTGATGGCCGTCCTGAAGGCTTGATCCCCTCACCGCCCCTGCCCGGGCACGGTTGGCACGTCCCGACCGGGGGCCTGCAGAACAGGCCAGACAATGGCCCGGCCCGGTTGGTCTGCGAAACGGATCAGAAAATGCCTGTACAGCTGCTTCGACGGTTGTACAGGTTTTTTTGCGCCGCGCCCTCCAAGATGATTGCGCCACACCCTCTCAGAGGATGTGCGGCGTCCGCACGCCTTCCAGCCACTGCGCCAGGGCGAGCAGGCCGGCGTCGCCGTCACGGCGGCCCACCAGCTGCAGGCCAAACGGCATGTCACCCCGTCTGGCCGGGGTGGGATGACCCTGCACCGGCTGCATCGTCCCCATCGGCAGGCTGATGGCCGGCACCCCGGCAAACGAGAACGGCAGCGTCTGGCCCAGCACGGCCTCCCGCACCATCATCGTGCCGCCGCGGGTTTCGGCCTCCGTCTGGCCCCGCCGGGGCGGGAAGATGGCCGAGGTGGGCAGCACCATGCCATCCACACCGGCCAGCACGGCATCCAGTTCTGCCATGAACTGCCGGCGTGCCTGCAGCGCGGCAATGTATTCCTGCGCCGGCAGGGTCATGCCCAGCCGCAGCGGTTCCAGAACCCCCACCGAAAACCCATCCCCTCCGGCCGCCAGTGCTGCATGATGCACCCGTGCCGCCTCGGCGCGCACGAGGGGAGAATAATGGCGCCACGGCACATCCATGTCGGGTGGTTCCAGCGCCACCAGATCCGCCACCTCCCCCAGCCAGCCCAGCACCCGCTGGAAGGTGTGATGTACCGCCTCGTCCAGCCGCCCGGCGAGCCACCGGTACGGTACCGCCAGCCGCGGCCGGCGGGCCACCCGTCCATGCCGCACACTGCGGCCGGACAGCACCGCGTACAGCAGCGCGGCATCCTGCACATGCTGGGTCAGCGGACCGGCGTGGTCACAGGTCCATGACAGCGGCAGCGCCCCCTCCAGCGAAATGCTGCCGACGGTGGGCTTGAACCCCACCACACCGCAGAACGCCGCCGGAATGCGGATCGAACCGCCCGTATCGCTGCCGATGGACGCATGCCCCAGCCGCAGCGCCACGGCCACACCCGAACCACTCGATGAGCCGCCGGCCTGCCGGGCCGGATCCCAGGGGTTGCAGACATCGCCCGTCCACGGATTCTCGCCGGTGGCGCCCAGCGCAATCTCGTGCATGTTCGTCTTGGCAAACACCAGCGCCCCGGCCTCGCGCAGACGGCGCACCACGGCACTGTCCTGCGGTGGCAGCACCGGCAATGGCGCCCGGGTGCCAGCCGCCATGGGCGCCCCCTCGAGCTGGAACAGATCCTTCACGCTGATCCACGCCCCCAGCAGCGGCTTGCGCTGCATGCGGGCCAGATCGCGCCGCAGATCTTCCATCAGCTGCCGGGCCTCACTCCGGGCCCGCGCCCAATCCACCCACGCCAGCGGATTGAACGATGCCGTATCGGCCGCCTTCTGCTGCAGCACGGCCAGCTCGTCTTCCAGCGAGCGGCGCCCCTGCACCAGCGCCCGTGCCTGCGCATCCAGCGGCTGCACCATCTGCAGCGCGGCGAACCTTGCTGCCACATCCAGACTCATCTTCGACCTCCACTCCCGTCTGGAACGGTTCATGAATTTGTCATGCGCGCCCAAAGGAAGTTTTCCCTTCGGCCAGGCCCCACCATGGATTCAGGGGGGACAACACCTGCCAGAGGCGCTATTATGAAGGTTTCCCAAAAGGAAGCCCCGCCCGGAAGCCCCGCCCCATGAAGTATCCGCTGCCCCACCGTGCCCTGAACAGCAACAGCCTCCGTTCTGCCGCCTACGACGAAAACCGGCAAACGCTGGAAATAGCCTTTCAGGACGGCCTGTTGCGCAGCTACCGCAGTCTGCCGGCCGAGGTGGCCAAGCGCTTCTTCGCCGCGCCCAACCCGGCCAGCTTCTGGGAGGACCGCATTGCCGACGAATATCCGATGACACAGACGCGCATCACCACGCCGCCCCCCGTCATCGGCGCCGATGCCGCCGCTGCCTCCGCCCGCCAGCAGCTCGACGCCCTGTTCCAGCAGCCGGACAGCAAGTCCTGAACATGCTGCAGCTGCCTCACGGCTTCCAGATCAGTGCCGGGGATACAGTGGTTGCCACCCTGCTGGCCCGGCCCGACACCCACATCCTGCTGTTCGCAGGCCAGAAACTGATCCAGCGCAGCGAAGGGCCGCCCGCCCTCACCCGCCACGATTATGGCGCCCTGCTCGACGGGGCGGCGTGGCATGCCTGCGAGCCACTGGGCACATGGCAGGGCAGGCCCTGGCTGGCCATCGGGCTGGACACTCTGCCCCCCACTGGCACCTTCCCAGCATCTGGCGCCACCTCATCCAGCCACGCAATACCTGGCAGCAGTACGCCCACCATCGACGCACCCGCCGTCGGAACATCCGCCATCAGCACATCCGCCATCAGCATATCTGCCAGCGGCACGCACGCCACCGGGGTATCCCTGCCCCCCGGCTGGGAAGCGGCCGGCCTGCGCAGCTGGTTCGGCCGCCTGCCCGACGGGCTGGCCGCCATTGCCATGCAGGCCAGCCAGCTGCTCGAATGGCAGCGTACCCACCGCTGGTGCGGTGCCTGCGGCGTGCCGACGCAGCGGCTGACCCACGAACGGGCCGTCCAGTGCCCGCGCTGCGGGCTGCGTTCGTACCCGCGCATCTCGCCCGCCATGATGGTGCTGATCACCCGCGGTCAGCAGCTGCTGCTGGCCAGCAATGTCAGCTTTCCCGAGGGACGCTACAGCGCCCTGGCGGGTTTTCTGGAAGCGGGCGAATCCGTCGAGGCCGCCCTGCACCGCGAGGTCGCCGAGGAAGTGGGCCTGCAGGTCCACGATCTGCGCTACTTCGGCAGCCAGAGCTGGCCCTTTCCCCATGCGCTGATGCTGGCCTTCACGGCCGAATGGCTGGCCGGCGATATCTCCGTCGACCCCACCGAGCTGCGCGACGCCCGCTGGTTCGACCCCGACGCCCTGCCCGACCTGCCGCCGGCCAACGTCAGCATCTCGCGGGCGCTGGTCGAAGCCACGGCACGGCGGCTTGTCAAAGCGACACATCGGCATCGGTGCGCAGGCGAATGAGCCGGTAGCAGACACCAGACACACGGATTCTCCCGGTAACGGCACTCTGTGCCATAACTCCTGTGCAATACCGGAAAACTGACGCATAGTGGCGTGATGAGCCGAACTCGTCGCCGCCGGGAGCCCGCCTTGCCGCTTTTCCGCACCCTCAACGCCCCTGCCGTTTCTGACCGTACTGCCCCTGCCGGGCACACACCCGCCGCAGGCCCGGCCTCCCCGCTGCGCCATTCCCCGGCGGGTCTCTCCCTCTCGCCCCTCCGGCATCCGGTTCGCCGCCAGCCGTTTTCCCGCCTGCCCCACAGCCTGACGGCCCTGCTGGTCTGCAGTGCCCTGGCCGCCTGCGGGGGCGGAGGTGGTTCATCCAGCCCGGCACCGGGCCAGAACAGTGGCAACGGCAGCCAGAGCGGCACGGCCACCCAGCCGGGTAACACCACCAATCCGGGCAATACCGCCAATCCGGACAGCCCCACCCAGCCCGGCAACACCCCACAACCGGGCAACATCGCCAATCCGGATGCCGGCAACAGCGGTGCCGGCAACGGCACGACACCCCAGGGCGGCGACGCCAGCAACGGCAACACCCAGCCCGGCCAGAATCCGGCCCCCGTGGTGCCCGCGCCCCATGCGCCCACCACGCCAGCCAACAGCCCCCTGTCCGGCAACGATGCCGACAACCTGTCGCAACGCCCAACCCCGGCCGTGCTGCGCATCAGTGGTACCGTTCAGGGCCCGGCCGCTGCCTCCGTCGCCCTGCCGGTGGCCCAGCAACGCGCGCAGTCGTCCACGCTGGTCACCTACGACCGGCAGGCCACCCCGCGCATCTGGGTGGTCAACCCGGACCAGAACACCGTGGCCGTGCTCGACAGCAGCACGCAGACGCTGCTGAAAGAGATTCCGGTGGGAGATGGACCCCGCACCGTCGCCATCGACAACGCCGGCTACGCCTGGGTGAGCAATCGCTACAGTGGCACGATCAGCATCATCGCGCCCGACACGCTCACGGTCGTCACCACCCTCGAACTGGGCGCTGCCGTGCAGCCCTATGGTGTGGTGGCTGCCGCCGATGGCAGTGGCGTCTGGGCGAGCACGCTGGGCTCGCAGGAACTGCTGCAGTTCGATGCCACCACCCGAGCGCTCAAAAAACGCCAGACGCTGGGGCCTGACGTGCGCCATCTGGCCATCAGCGCCAACAGCGCCACCCTGCTGGCCAGCCGCTTCATCTCGCCGCCGGTACCGGGCGAGAACACGCTGACCGTCAATCCCGACAGCCCGGACTTCCGTGGGGGCGAGGTGCTGCAGTTCGACCCGGCCACCGCCACCCTGAAGCACACCATTCGCCTGGGCATGAGTCGCGAGGCCGACGGCGCCACCTCGGCCCGGGGCCTGCCCAACTATCTGGGGGCACCGGTCATCTCGCCCAGCGGCAGGCAGGCCTGGGTGCCATCGAAGCAGGACAACATCCAGCGCGGCACCGCCCGCGACGGCAAGACACTCGACTACGAGAGCACCGTGCGGGCCATCCTGTCGAACATCGATCTGGATGGCACCACGCCTGCCGAGGCCGCCACCCGCCGCTACGACCTCGACAACAGCAGCGTGGCCAGTGCGGCCGCCTACACGCCCAACGGCCAGTACGTGCTGGTGGCGCTGGAAACCTCACGCGAGCTGGCCATCATCGATGCCGGCACGGCCGTACAGGTACGCCGGATGGATTCGGTGGGCATGGCCCCGCAGGGCGTGGCCGTCTCGCCCGACGGCACACAGGCCGTGGTGGCCAACGTCATGCAGCGCACCCTGACCTTCCTGGACATCCGTTCCCTGATGACGGAGCGCGATCCGGGCAGCGTGACCGTCACCGGCCGGCTGGTGAAAACCATCAGCGGTGCCGACCGCCTGCCCGCCCAGGTCCTGCGCGGCAAGCAGCTCTTTCACGATGCCCGCGACACCCGCCTGGCCCGCGACAACTACATGAGCTGCGCCAGCTGCCACAGCGAAGGCTACGGCGACGGCCGCGTCTGGGACATGACCGGGCTGGGCGAGGGGCTGCGCAAGACCATCTCGCTGGTGGGCCATGGCGGCAAGAAGGAGCGCCTGCACTGGAGCGGCAACTTCGACGAGGTGCAGGACTTCGAGGCACAGATCATCAAGCTCGAAGGTGGCGCCGGCCTGATGCCGGCAGGCAGCCTCTACCAGAACAACCGCAACGACCCGCTGGGCGGAAAGAAACAGGGCCTGTCGACCGACCTCGACGCCCTGGCCGCCTACGTGAACAGCCTGGGCCAGTACGCTCCCAGCCCCTATCGCAACAGCGATCGCAGCATGACCGCGGCCGGCAAGGCCGGCGAGGCACTGTTTGCCGCCAAGGGCTGCACCACCTGCCACGGCAATGCCGATCTGGGCAACGGCGGCACGAAGCTCGACGACATCGGCACGCTCAAGCCCGCCAGCGGCACCGTGCAGGGCAAGCCACTCACCGGCATCACCACCCCGGGCCTGCGCGATGCCTGGTACACCTTCCCGTACCTGCACGACGGCTCGGCAGCCACGCTGGAAGCGGCGATCAGGGTGCACAACACGAATGTGCTGACCGAGCAGGAAGTCAGCTCGCTGGCGGCCTATATCCGGCAAGCCGGGAACGGCCAGTAGTGCGCAGCAAGTGTGAGAGCAGGTGCCCGGGAGCCGGGGGCAGAAATCTGGGCCTGGTAACCGAGGCCAGAAAACGGGGGGCTGAGGCGGGACACATAAAGCCGACCGTGCACCAGCACGGCATACCGGCTACCGCGGTGTGTTCTGAACGCTGCTGACGGGCAGGCCGTTCAGGGATGCCCGGTCATCCGGGCCATGTCGAGCACGCTGCGGCCGGCCAGCGTGCCACCACCCCGGGGGCTTCCCGCCTGGTCGCTGCCGGACTGCGGGTCCAGCACGGTCAGCTCATACAACCGCGGGCCGCGGACCCAGATCACCCGGCGCAGCCGGCGGCCCGAACCATCCACGAAGGCCGTGGCACTGGCCGGCTTGC
>ERZ772971.1220-NODE-1220-length-15205-cov-16.067129_pt1 | contig 15205 bp, 17 predicted proteins | sample MGYA00511943_ERZ772971 | MGnify/ENA primary metagenome ERZ772971 (study PRJEB29015, sample SAMEA2737929) | human oral metagenome | biome: human oral; feature: human-associated habitat; material: dental | place: China | collected 2144 ... | reverse complement strand
CGAAGAAGTCGAACCGAGCAAACGCGGCATCTACGGCGGCGCCGTCGGCGTATGGAGTTTCAACAACGACATGGACTTGGCAATTGCCATCCGCACTGCCGTGATTAAAAACAATACCCTCTTCGTCCAAAGCGGCGCAGGCGTAGTTGCCGACTCCGACCCAACATCCGAATGGCAGGAAACGCAGAACAAAGCCCGCGCAGTAATCCGCGCAGCGCAAATGGTGCAAGAAGGGTTGGATAAATAATTTTCAGACGGCCTTTTTGACTGAAGTTCATCCAAAAGAAAAGCTTATCTCTAAAGAAAAAAACCATGAAATACGGAACCGCAACTATATTAATTGTCGGGCTGCTTTCAGCCTGTTCTTCCGTCAACACAATGCCTACAAAAGAGAGTAAAACCATAAATCAAAATATACAACCCACGCTTGGAAGACCAAACCTGACCGCACCCGAAGTATTGACCAAAGCCCTGGATTTCTTACGCTATGCCCAATCACCTGAGGACTTCCAGATTGAAACGGCGGAAAAGGTGATGAAGATAAAATTCGCCCCATACAGCAAAGAAGAAAAATCGGCATGGGATTTTTATGCAGGTAATAATTTTGGAAATACTGGCTGGAGTTGGTGGATTAATTTCAATTCAAAAGAGAAAAGCGGGAAAGTGCACTTATTTTTCGGTCGCGGAGAGGGGAATCCTCCCGCAACGTCAATCTGCCAAATAGATTTAGATCAATTCCATCCACTACTGGAGCAGGCGGGGTTTACCTATACAGGCAAAGGGCATTGGGGCAGACCCTTCAACGGTTATGAAAAAAAATATCGGAACGGCTACGAAGCAGATCTCCAAGTCTTTTATCGGGGAGAAAGTGCAGAAAAGGTACTGCACGACTGCATCAATGAAATTACTTTCAATATTTTCAAGCCGGGGTCATAAAACATGAGTCAGATCAATCCGCAACTGCAAAAGATATTGGACGACTTTGCCCAAAATTCGCTCCCCAACGGCAAAAACTCGAACGAATACCGCAACCTGATTGCCACCATAACGGCATCACCCGTATTGACCGAACGTCTCAATACGGCGGCGGAAAAGGGCTATTTGGACGAACTGGCGGTCAATAAAAACTCGAATGCCGGTGCCAGCTACAATGCGAGTAAAACCCGGATCTCCATTAATCTGTCGCAGCTGAAAACGAGGCTGTTGTTTCAGACGACGTTTCTTGACAAAAGGTCGTCTGAAAGATCGGCTTCCCTATCTTGAAAGAACCCTATGCAATACACAATCGCAACCGCATTGACCATCGGGCTGCTGCTTTCAGCCTGCTCTACCGCAAACCCTATACCCGCAAAGGAGGGTAACATTATGAATCAAGATACACAGCAGATTGCCGGAAAACCGGATCTGACCGCACCCGAAGTATTGACCAAGGTTTTGGATTTCCTGCGCTATGCCCAATCGCCCGAGGACTTCCGGATTGAAACGGCGGAAAAGGTGATGAAAATGAACTTCGCCCCATATAGCAAAGAAGAAAAATCGGCATGGGATTTTTATGCAGGCAATGATTTTGGAAATACCGGCTGGGGCTGGTGGATTAATTTCAATTCAAAGGAGAAAAGCGGGAAAATGCACTTATATTTCGGTAACGGAGGGGGGTATCCCCCTGCCACACCGATTTGCCAGATGGATTTGGATCATTTCCATCCGCTGCTGGAGCAGGCAGGGTTTATTTACACAGGTAAAGGACATATGGGCAGACCTTTTAATGGTTACGTAAAAACGTATCCGGATGGATATAAATCTCATCTTAATGTGTTCTACCAAGGGGAAAGCAAAGAAAAAGTACTGCATAAATGCATCAATGAAATTACCTTTCTTGTTTTTAAAAAAGGTTTGTAGAAAATGAATAAAATCAATCCCAAGCTGCAAACTATTTTAGACAACTTTGCCCAAAACTCTCTACCTAACGGCAAAAAGTCAGATGAATACCGTAATCTGCTTGCTGCAGTAACTGCTTCCCCTGCATTAAACGAAAGGCTCAATACGGCAGCAGAAAAAGGCTATTTGGATAAGATAACTGTCAACCAAAATTCTCATGCCGGAGCCAGCTATAGTTCAGAAAAAAAACAAATTTCCATCAACTTGCTAAAATTGGAAACTTCGGCCGAACAAAAATCTCTTATCTTCCAACTCGGACACGAAATCCAGCACGGTTTCTTTTACTACGAACAGGGACATAAAGAAACGGAAAACCGGGTACTTGCCGAAATCGACAAAATTGTGGAAAGCGATGCCAAGCGCAAAGACTATACGAGGCCTGCAAAAACGTTGCAGGATGCTGAACGCAACGATGAGGCGTTGGCAATGATTGCGGGCTGGAATGCCGTCGTCAGCTACGAACAGAAACAGCAGGGGAAAACCAAGCTCAGCCTGCAAGAAATTGTCGGAGACGGATTCGGATACGAGCAGTATTTTTTAGATGAAACTGCACTTAGAAATAAAAAGATTATCCCTACCAAAGGACTGAAATTCAATCCCGATATGACCATTTCCAATAATCAGCAGGAAATTCTCGCCAAAACCTATTTCGACCAACCCGGTGACCAGATCCGTTTGGGACCGCACGGCGAATCGGACTACCGCAACAGCTACGCGGCGCGCGTCATCAGCTACATCGTGCGCAAGCATTACGCACATGACCCCAAAGCCGAGCTGGTCATCGATATGAAGGGGCTGGGACTGGAAGAGCGTCAGCTCGAGATCAACGGCCTGGACTTGGGTGATGGAAACCGCCGCAGAGTGTATTACGACAAATCCCACCCGAAAACACCGCAATACTTTGATCATACCATCAATGGTGACAATCAATTTGAGTATGTTCCGATTACTAACCCTAAATCTGAAACCGAAGAGCAGAACTATCCTTATTCTCTCAAAAATATGCCAGAGCAGGCGCAAAAACTTCACGCGCAAATTACAGACAAATTTACTGAATTTATAAAAAAACATCATCTGCCTTATTCAGAAGACAGTATTCAGAACAGTATTACGGCCTTAACCGCTGAAGCCTATGCTAAAAAACTTCCTGAAATTATGGCATTCAATATCACAAAAGATAACTGTCTGGGCGTCATGCATAAGGATAATGCTTTTCTCCGAATCGCTAAAGTCGATGTCAATGAAGCAATGAACATTGATTCTAGAGAAAGCTTTAAAGATATACTGAAAACTGAACAAAACTTTCAGTTAGAAGCTGAACAACGTGAAATGGAAAAACAGATGAATCATTCACAAAGTATGGGAATAGTCCGTTAATACTGTCAATAGTAAAGCCTATAATCTCCAGAAATTTTTAGGCTACTATAAAAATTAAATACTGATCTTCTAAACTCTATCAGTCTAAAATGGGCATAATGATACTAAACGAAAAACAACTAAAATCCATCAGCAAATTCCTTAGCTTTATCTTGCGCCATCATCCCGAGCAAATCGGTATTACTTTGGATAAAGACGGCTGGGTGGATATTGATACTCTACTGACACAGGTAAACCATCCCGAGCGCGGCTTTACGGGCAATCCGCTGACCTATGAAGTATTGTTGGAAGTGGTCGAGAACAACGATAAAAAACGGTTTACCCTTTCTGATGACGGCAAACGCATCCGCGCGGCGCAAGGTCATTCGACGGCACAAGTTCAGGTCGAACACAAAGTAGCAACGCCTCCTCAAATTTTGTATCACGGTACGGCTGAGCGCTCTGTTCCATCTATATTGGAACAAGGCCTGCATTCTGCCTCGCGCCATTTTGTCCATCTGTCTGCCGATGCCGCAACAGCCGTCAACGTCGGCTCCCGACACGGCAAGCCGGTTGTATTGACCATTGACACTGTCGCCATGCTTGCGGCAGGACATCAATTTTATTTGGCGGACAACGGCGTATGGTTAACTGAAAACGTTCCGCCGCAATTTATCGGCAAACTTTAAAACATCAGGCCGTCTGAAGCCGTAAAACCATTTTCAGACGGCCCGCAAACACCCTACCCAATTTCTTCATAAAGCGAATATTCATGAACACATCCCCCATTCTCCCTCCTGCTATGCTCGGCATCCTCGGCGGCGGCCAATTAGGCAGAATGTTTGCCGTTGCCGCTAAAACCATGGGCTACAAAGTAACCGTTCTCGACCCCGCCCCGGACGCGCCGGCGGCGGAATTTGCCGACCGCCATTTGTGCGCGCCGTTTGACGACCAAGCAGCGTTGGACGAATTGGCAAAATGCGCGGCGGTTACCACCGAATTTGAAAACGTCAATGCCGATGCGATGCGCTTTTTGGCAAAACATACCAACGTTTCCCCCAGCGGCGATTGCGTTGCCATCGCGCAAAACCGCATTCAGGAAAAAGCGTGGATACGCAAAGCGGGATTGCAAACCGCGCCGTATCAGGTGGTTTGCCGTTCAGACGACATCAGCGACGAAAGCGCGCAATTTTTGCCCGGCATCCTGAAAACGGCGACTTTGGGCTACGACGGCAAAGGTCAAATCCGCGTCAAAACGGTGGACGAACTCAAAGCCGCGTTTGCCGAACACGGCGGCGTGGATTGCGTTTTGGAAAAAATGGTGGATTTGCGCGGCGAGATTTCCGTTATCGTATGCCGTCTGAACAATGAAAACGTGCAAACCTTCGATCCTGCTGAAAACATCCACGAAAACGGCATCTTGGCTTATTCCATCGTCCCTGCGCGGCTGAGTGCCGACGTGCAGCAACAGGCGCGGCAGATGGCGCAGCGCTTGGCGGACGAATTGGATTATGTCGGCGTGTTGGCGGTGGAAATGTTCGTCGTCGGCGACACGCATGAATTGGTCGTCAACGAAATCGCCCCGCGCCCGCACAATTCCGGCCACCATACGCTGGATGCCTGCGCCGCAGACCAGTTCCAGCAGCAGGTGCGCATTATGTGCAATCTGCCGCCCGCCGATACCAAGCTGCTTTCTTCATGCTGCATGGCGAATATTTTGGGCGACGTCTGGAAAGAAAACGGTAGCGAACCCGAATGGCTGCCGCTGCAAAGCAACCCGAATGCACATCTGCATCTTTACGGCAAAAAAGCCGCGCGCAAAGGCCGAAAAATGGGCCACTTTACTGTCTTAGCCAACGATGCAAACAACGCGTTCCAAACCGCACAAACCTTACATCAAAGCCTGTAACCTTACCCACTTTTTCAGACGGCCTTTGATTGCTAAAGGCCGTCTGAAATCAATTTTTCCGACCATCCGCCATGAGCCTTCTGACCATCCTCCGTCCGGCAACCGAAAAAGACTGCCAAGCTATACACAACGCCCATCTGCATGCCGTTCAATACGCCTGCATTCGCTGTTATGATGAAACTATTATGCACACATGGGAAAGTCTGCTCGACATCAACAGCTATTTGGAAACCATCTCCGATAAAAACAAAGCCTTGTGGGTGGTCGAATACAAAGGGCTGATTCAAGGCTTCTTCCAAGTCGATTTCAAAGAAGCGCAACTGGACGCCTTATACGTCCATCCGCTCTTCCACAATCTCGGCTTGGGTACGGCCCTGCTCAGCCGCGCCGAAGAAATGGCACGAAATGCAGGCCTCAGCTTTCTCAAACTGTATGCCTCGCTCAATTCCGTACCTTTCTATCGCCTCAATCGTTATGAATCGCTCGGTACTGCCGTGTTGCAGCTGAACAAAACCGTCCGCGTCGAATGCGAATTGATGCGCAAATACCTGTAATTTTCCCTTCCGCCGTTGCTTTTTTGAAAGAAACCGATGTCCCGAATTGCCGCACTGCCCGACCATCTTGTCAACCAAATCGCCGCCGGCGAAGTGGTTGAACGCCCTGCCAACGCTCTGAAAGAAATCGTTGAAAACAGTATCGACGCAGGCGCGACAGCGATTGATGTCGAGCTGGCCGGCGGCGGTATCCGCCTGATTCGCGTCAGCGACAACGGCAGCGGCATCCACTCAGACGACATCGAGCTTGCGCTCCACCGCCACGCCACCAGCAAAATCAAAACCTTAAACGATTTGGAACACGTTGCCAGTATGGGCTTTCGTGGCGAAGGTTTGGCCAGTATCGCCTCAGTCAGCCGCCTGACCCTGACCAGCCGTCAAGAAGACAGTTCGCACGCAACCCAAGTCAAAGCCGAAGACGGTAAACTCAGCAGCCCCACCGCCGCCGCCCACCCCGTCGGCACCACCATCGAAGCTGCCGAACTCTTCTTCAATACCCCTGCGCGGCGCAAGTTCCTCAAATCCGAAAACACCGAATACGCCCACTGCGCCACCATGCTCGAACGCCTCGCTCTGGCACATCCGCACATTGCCTTCTCACTCAAACGCGACGGCAAACAAGTGTTCAAGCTTCCTGCACAAAGCCTGCATGAACGTATTGCCGCCATTGTCGGCGATGATTTTCAGACGGCCTCATTGGAAATTGACAGCGGCAATGGCGCATTGCGGCTCTATGGCGCGATTGCCAAGCCGACCTTTGCCAAAGGTAAAACCGACAAACAATACTGCTTCGTCAACCATCGCTTCGTGCGCGACAAAGTCATGCTTCATGCCGTCAAGCAGGCATACCGAGACGTATTGCACAACGCGCTGACGCCTGCTTTCGTCCTCTTCCTCGACCTGCCGCCCGAAGCCGTGGATGTCAACGTCCACCCAACCAAAACCGAAATCCGCTTCCGCGACAGCCAGCAGGTGCACCAACTCGTGTTCCACACGCTCAACAAAGCCCTTGCAGACACGCGCGCCGACCTGACCGAAAGCGTCAGCAACGCAGGCGAAGTGTTGCATGACATTACTGGCGTTACTACTACACCAATGCCGTCTGAAAACGACAGTGAAAATCTATTTGATAGCGCATCCAACTACCCGACGTGCAACAAACCCGATACACGCAATGCCTTTGGTTCATCAGGCAAAACCGCGCCTATGCCTTACCAAGCCGCGCGTACACCGCAACAACGCAGCCTGTCTCTGCGCGAAAGCCGCGCAGCCATGAATACTTATGCCGAGCTCTACAAAAAAACAGACGACATCGACCTTGAGTTGAGCCAATTCGAGCAGGCACGTTTCGGTAATATGCCGTCTGAAACGCCTACTCCCAAAACAGATAAGCAATGTTCAGACGGCCTTCCCTCCCAATCCGAACTGCCGCCGCTCGGCTTTGCCATCGCCCAACTATTAGGCATCTACATCCTCGCCCAAGCCGAAGACAGCCTGCTGCTCATCGACATGCACGCCGCCGCCGAACGCGTCAACTACGAAAAAATGAAACGCCAACGTCAGGAAAACGGCAATCTACAAAGCCAGCGCCTGCTTATTCCCGTAACCTTTGCCGCGTCCCACGAAGAATGCGCCGCCCTTGCCGATCATGCCGAAATGCTGACAGGCTTTGGCTTGGAATTGTCCGACATGGGCGGCAATACCCTTGCCGTCCGCGCAGTTCCTGCCATGCTCGGTAAAGCCGACGTTGTTTCGCTGGCCAAAGATGTATTGGGCGAACTCGCTCAAGTCGGCAGCAGCCAAACCATCGAAGAACACGAAAACCACATCCTCGCCACCATGTCCTGCCACGGCTCAGTCCGCGCCGGCCGCCAACTGACCTTGCCAGAAATGAATGCGCTCCTGCGCGATATGGAAAACACGCCGCGCAGCAACCAGTGTAACCACGGCCGTCCGACATGGGTCAAACTGACTTTAAAAGAATTGGATGCGTTGTTTTTACGCGGACAGTAACGCCGATAAAAAGGCCGTCTGAAAATGCTTTCAGACGGCCTTTCAACTATTCGCCCTTAACGAATATCCATAGGTGCAAACGATTTCACGGTTTCATCAATCGCTTTAACACGGGTCAGGAAGTCTTCCAATTGGGCAAGCGGCAATGCGCTTGGTCCATCGCATTTGGCTTGGTCGGGATTGGCATGAGATTCAAGGAACAAACCGGCCAATCGGGTTGCCATACCGGCAAGTGCCAAGTCCAATACTTGGGCGCGACGTCCGCCTGATGCGGCGGCACCAGATTCGCGCGTTTGCAGGGAATGGGTGACGTCAAAAATAACGGGCAGGTTGTTACACGTTTTTTTCATCACACCAAAGCCGAGCATATCCACTACCAAGTTGTCGTAGCCGAAGTTTGTACCGCGTTCGCACAAAATGATTTGCTCGTTGCCTGCTTCTTGGAATTTCTCCACAATGTTTTTCATTTGAGACGGGCTGAGAAATTGCGGTTTTTTGATGTTGATGACATTGCCGGTTCTCGCCATTGCCACCACCAAATCGGTTTGGCGCGCCAAAAAGGCAGGCAGCTGGATGACATCGCAGACTTCAGCAACCGGTTGGCATTGGTAAGGCTCGTGAACGTCGGTAATCACGGGAACGTTAAACTCGCGTTTCACCGCTTGAAAAATCTTCATGCCTTCGTCCAAACCTACACCGCGGAAAGAGTGAATAGAAGAGCGGTTTGCCTTGTCGAAAGAGGCTTTGAAAACGTAAGGGATGCCGAGTTTATCGGTGACTTTAACGTATTGCTCACAGGCTTTCAGCGTAGAGTCGAGGTCTTCAAGGACATTGATGCCGCCGAAAAGGGTAAAGGGCGCATCGTTGCTGACGGTGATATTGTTGATTTGGATATTCACGGCAAAGCCTTTCAGATAAGTTGAATTTGGGAAACAGGCCGTCTGAAACATTTCAGACGGCCTTTGTTTGAATATTACAACACGGTGTGCGGCGGCTCATAAGAAATCACGTTGCGGATTTTATTGTTCTCATCGACGAGGACGACTTTCGGCTCATGCGCTGCAATTTCAGGTTCGGACAACATAACGTAAGACATGATAATCACGATGTCGCCTTTTTGAACCAAACGCGCGGCTGCGCCATTGAGGCAAACGACGCCGCTGCCGCGTTCGCCGGGGATGGTGTAGGTTTCAAGACGTTCGCCGTTGTTATTGTTGACGATGGCGACTTTTTCGTTAACGCAAATACCTGCCGCATCCAGCAGGTCTTGGTCAACGGTAATGCTGCCGACGTAGTTGAGGTCGGCTTCGGTAACGGTGGCACGGTGGATTTTGCCGCCGAGCATGGTACGGAACATGGGTTTCCTTTTTGATTGTGGGTTGATTTGCGGTTTTAACTTCTGAGAAGTTAAAACCGCTGTTTGTGTGATTGAGGATTAGTTATTGGGAAAGTCTGCTTCGTCAAACTCGGGTTCCGGGTCGCCTTGAAGGACTTTTCCGTTTAATTTCAACTCGCTGTTTTGCAGAGTCAGATGGGTTTTGACATTATCGTCTTCTAAGGTCAGATATTTCTCGCTTGCCATGCTTTTAATGGTACTGTCTACCATCAGGCGCAAGGTCTCGTTGATATCGTCGATGCTGGCGCGGCCTGCGGCTTCATCTTCGGCATTGACGCTAAACAGGCTGCTTGCTTGGTTGACGGCGAGCTGCTCCAACAATTTTTGCGGTACGCTCATATTAAAGTCGGCTTCGGTTTTCTTCAGCATATCGCCCAAATTGTTGAGGTCTTTGGCTGCCAAACCTTTAAACGCAAGCTTGCCGCTGACATCGACATCGCCATGAGGCATAGTGAATTTGAAAGTTTTGACGTTTAAAACCGGATTGTTGGTAAATAGGCCTGAAGCCTCGTTTTTGGCCGTCTGAATCAAGGAAGCCTGAATCTCTTCTTCGCTCATTTTCTTCACGGACACTTCGGCAATTTTGTTTTTAAATGCCAAAAGTGATGCCGCATCCAAATGCTCAGCAGCGACGTTGATATCCAGAGGGCCGTATTTGTCTTCGCCATAAGTCAGGCTTTCAAATTGGAAGCGGCCTTCGCTGTTGATGAATTTATCGACTTCGCCGGTCTGCGTATCGAAACGCAGTTTGCTGACTTCGATTTTAGACGGAGCAATCGTGCCGGTTGGATTGATGAATGCACCGATTTGCAGGTTGGTCACAAGGTTGACCAGTTCGTTCAACTTAACGTTGTAATCGATGTTTTCTTTCCATTGCAGCAGAAATTTATCCAGCGTAATGCTGCTCTTGCCCAAAGCAAGCTTGGTCAGGCCGTCTTCCGTTTCGGATTGGAAGCGCAGGTTTTCCAAAGATACATCGCCTTTGTCGGCCAATTTGACTTGTAAAGACGGTGCAAGGTAATCGTGGCGATAGCTTTTGAAGCCTTGGCTGTAATCGGTATTGCCGCTAAAGCCTTTCCAGTTGAGCTTAATACCAGAGAGCTCTTCATAGTCGAAGGCGGGAATATTGAGGCTGAGTTTGCCGTCGCCGGAAAGATAAACCGTATTGGTCATGGTCAACGGCGTTTGCTGGCCGAAGAAGCGGTCCAAAACTTTTTTGGTTTCCGGATGGTATTGGAACTCGGTTTCCACGTGTGCACGCGTACCGAAACCGCCGGCAAACGGGCCGTGTGTCACATGGTTGATGACCGTAATCGGCTCTTGCAGGACGGTTTTCAAATTGTCCGGCAGGTATTTTTGCGTATTTTGAAGCAGGGTCGGTTTGAGGCGGATGACGGTCGTCTCGGTTGAACTGAACCAGCCGCGATCGTATTGGTGGGACTCAACGGTCAGGAAACCGGATTCCTGCAACAGCTTTTGTTGCTCGGTCAGGCTTTCTTCCGCTTTGACACCAAGATAATAAGGCGTGCCGAGCGCAGCGGCGACAACGACGGCGGCAGTCGGGATAAGATACTTTTTCATCACTTCAAACAGATTAGGTTCAAAGCGTAAAGCATAGCATTTTTTAGCTGTTTTGTCTTATCCGCCGTTTCAGACGGCCTTTAGGTAAAGATTGTGATATTATGCAAACATAAACGATTTTTACACTTTTGGCAGGCCTTACCCTATCTGCCAAAATGTCATTAAAGGTTTGCAAATGCTTTTATTCATTGATAATTACGACAGCTTCACCTACAACATCGTCCAATACTTTGCCGAATTGGGGCAGGAAGTTTTGGTTCGCTGCAACGATGAAATCACCATCGAAGAAATCGAAGCCCTGAAACCGCAATATCTGGTCATCGGCCCCGGCCCTTGTTCCCCTAAAGAAGCAGGCATTTCTGTTGCAGCCATGCAGCACTTTGCCGGCAGGCTGCCCGTCATGGGCGTGTGCCTCGGCCATCAAACCATGGGCGAAGCGTTCGGTGGCAATATCGTGCGCGCGCAAACGATGATGCACGGCAAAGTCTCCCCCGTTTTCCATCACGGCACAGGCATGTTTAAAAACCTGCCCAATCCGGTCAACTGCACGCGCTACCACAGCCTGGCCATCGACCGCGCCACCCTGCCCGACTGCCTCGAAATTACCGCATGGACGGAAGACGGCGAAATCATGGGCGTACGCCACAAAGAATATGCCGTCGAAGGCGTACAGTTCCACCCCGAAGCCCTGCTGACCGAACACGGCCACGATATGCTGAAAAACTTCCTGGAAGAATTCAAAGACTATCGTCCGCAAAAATCTTAATGAAAGGCCGTCTGAAAGGTGTTTGACAGTGTTCAAACCGCATTTTCAGACGGCCTGAATCACATCGGACACGAACAAAGGAAAAATCATGATTACCCCTCAACAAGCGATTGAACGCCTCGTCAGCAACAACGAACTTTTCTACGATGAAATGACCGACCTCATGCGCCAAATCATGAGCGGCCAAGTTCCGCCCGAGCAAATCGCCGCCATTCTGACCGGCCTGCGGATTAAAGTTGAAACCGTTTCCGAGATTACCGCCGCAGCCAGCGTGATGCGTGAATTTGCCACCAAAGTGCCGCTGGAAAACGCCGATGACTTGGTCGATATTGTCGGCACGGGCGGCGACGGTGCCAAAACTTTCAATATTTCCACGACTTCCATGTTTGTCGCGGCTGCGGCAGGCGCGAAAGTCGCCAAACACGGCGGCCGCTCCGTTTCTTCATCCAGCGGCGCTGCCGATGTCATGGAACAAATGGGCGCCAACCTCAACCTCAACCCTGAACAGGTCGCCCAAAGCATTCAGCAAACCGGCATCGGCTTTATGTTCGCGCCCAACCACCACAGCGCCATGCGCTATGTTGCCCCTGTCCGCCGTTCGCTCGGTTTCCGCAGCATCTTCAATATCTTGGGCCCGCTGACCAATCCGGCTGGCGCGGCAAACCAACTCTTGGGCGTATTCCACATCGACTTGTGCGGCATTCTTTCCCGCGTATTGCAACAGCTTGGCTCCAAACATGTTTTGGTTGTGTGCGGCGAAGGCGGTTTGGATGAAATCACGCTGACCGGCAAAACCCGCGTTGCCGAACTGAAAGACGGCAAAATCACCGAATACGACATCAGCCCAGCCGATTTCGGCATGGAAGTCCGCCGCAATTTAGACGAAATCAAAGTCGAAAACGCGCAAGAATCCCTGCAAAAAATGAACGAAGTGTTGGACGGCAAAGCCGGTGCCGCACGCGATATCGTCGTCCTTAATGCCGCTGCCGCGCTCTATGCAGGAAATGTGGTTGCTTCGCTGGCAGATGGTGTCAAAGCCGCTCAAGAAGCCATCGACTCCGGCAAAGCCAAAGCCAAAAAAGACGAATTTATCGAATTTGGCAAACAGTTTGCCTAAACTTTAAAACCATAAAACAAAGGCCGTCTGAAAAATCTTTCAGACGGCCTTTTATTCTTTAAATATTAAAATTTTCTTTTAATATCATTAATTAAGCTTTCAGCTTTTTCTTTGGCTTCATCAACCAAATGCTCGGCTTCTTCTTTGCCTTTTTGCAAAACATCGCTGCCTTTTTCTTCAATGTTGCCGACCACTTCTTTTACTTTGCCAACGCCTTGTTGAATCAAGCCCTCAGCTTCAAGTTTAGCATTGCCGGATACATCTCCAACCACTTCTTTTACTTTACCACTGATTTTATCTAATTCGCCGCTCATGGCCATACTCCTAGATTAAATGTTGATAAGAATTAGTGCTGCATTACCTGATATTGGGAACTTTGCTTTAGCTTTAAAGGCCGTCTGAAAGCCAAAACATGACAAAACGAGTTAAGTAGGGTTAGTCCATCTGTTTCAATATTGCTTCGGCTACTGCCTTGCCTATCATCTTACTGCCGAACTCATTGAAATGAAGTCCGTCACACAGCATCACATCAGTCAAATCCTGCCCAAACATCAGACTGTATAAATCATTGACGGCAAAACCATATTGCCTTGCCAAATCCTCAGCCACACGGTTATAGGCCTTCAAGTCGGCCAGATAACGGCGCGAGGGTTTGACGATATTGTGTACGCTTTCCAAAAAGGGCGTGCTGCTCGCCCAAATAATTTTTGCACCTATCTGTTTTAGATAATCGAAAATTCGGGTCAGGTTGTTGCGGTAGGTGTCTATATCGGCCACCGGCTCATTACAGCCTTGATTGTGGCGGATGTCATGCAAACCGCAGTTGATGTGGATAATGTCTCCCACAGTCGCGCCCTCTGTCCATTTCCCGATATGCTCTAACACATCATGCGACGAACGGCAGTTTTCCGATGGAGAAACAATATCCGCCTCAGGCAAAGCCGCGCGTGTGTAAGGCTCCGAAGCAAGCCGAACGGAATCGCCGATTAAGTAAACGGTCATTTTTGTTCTCCTCCCTTTATTTGAACCAACAGCAAGGCCATCTGAAATATTACTTATATTATTATAAGAGTGCTATTTCAGACGGCCTTAACTTCAGTCAAGTTTTATTGTTAAATCATAAATTAACGCTGACTGTTTTTATAAAAATCAATTAATTGCTTGGCCTGCAACATAGGCAGCCCAAAACGGTCGCTTACGGCTTTCAAATCCTTCCACTCCTGATCGGTCAGATTTTGCCCAACCCATTTGAGGTTTTCCGGATTGCTTTTGATTTTCTCAAAATACGCCTGCTTGCGTTTCCAGTTGCGCGACCACACCAGCAACATGGTAAAAATACATAAAACAATCAATACAATATTGGTAAACAACATCATGTCCATACGACATACTCCCGCTTGGGTCTCAAAATCAGAAAATATATGGATTAAAGGCCGTCTGAAAAAAAGTCTTCAGACGGCCTCCGCGTGACACTCAACGTTGCATTTCCAGCATCAATGCCTGACAAGCAGCTTCATTTTCCAAAGCACAAGATTCGCTCAGTTGGTTTAACCGGCTGTCGCGGTCTGATGTAGTACCTTGTGCCATCTCTGCTTTAGTTTCTTCAAGATTGGTACAGGCATTTTCATAACCGCCTTTACAGGCCCGTTCGTAGAGCTTGACCGCGGCAGCATAATCCATGCTCAAACCGCTGGACGGATTGAGATACAGATTACCCAAAACATTGCAGCCGCGCATATTACCGCCATCGCAAGCTTTTTTCAGAAACGGATAAGCATTAGCAGGCGCTTCAAGATAATCGCGCGTCCAAATGGCCGCAGTGACGCAACTTTCCAGATTGTTCCGATTGCATTCCCGTATCAGCTTATCGTGCTGCTTCTCGCTGTAATCCTCAGCCTGCACGCTAAACGCAGTGGCAACCAATGCCAAGCCAAACAATAAACGAAGTGTTTTCATCTGATTATTCCTTCAAAAATACTTGATAACAGGCCGTCTGAAAAAACAGTCTTCAGACGGCCTTTATATTATCACTCAATATTCACCCGTTTCAGGCGCAAGGCATTGCTCAACACGGAAACCGAGCTTGCCGCCATTGCCGCGCCTGCGATGACGGGATTTAAAAAGCCGAGTGCGGCGAGTGGAATGCCCAAGATATTGTAGAAGAAGGCGAAAAACAGGTTTTGCTTGATGTTTTTCAAAGTGGCTTGCGACACCAACAGGGCATCGGCAAGCTGGTTGACCGAATGTTGCATCAGCGTGGCGGACGCAGTGTGTTCGGCAACATCCGCGCCGCCTTTCATGGCGAAGCTGACGTTGGCGGCGGCAAGCGCGGGGGCGTCGTTGATGCCGTCGCCGACCATCGCTACGGTTTTGCCGGCGGCTTTAAGTTTCTGCACTTCGGCGGCTTTGTCGCGCGGACTCATGTTACCGAAGGCGTGTGTGATGCCCAACTGTTTGGCGACGTATTCGACCGTGCCTTGGTTGTCGCCGCTCATGATATAGACATCGATATTGTGTTTCTTCAGACGGCCTATGGCTTCGGCGGTATCGGCTTTCAACGCGTCGGCAAGTGCGA
>ERZ772971.1216-NODE-1216-length-15215-cov-4.270449_pt1 | contig 15215 bp, 14 predicted proteins | sample MGYA00511943_ERZ772971 | MGnify/ENA primary metagenome ERZ772971 (study PRJEB29015, sample SAMEA2737929) | human oral metagenome | biome: human oral; feature: human-associated habitat; material: dental | place: China | collected 2144 ... | reverse complement strand
AATAGTTTTATGCAAAATACCACTTTTCATTATTATTAAACTGTCTTCTATTTCACGAACAAAATATCTGACATTTAATGTATCTAAATTTAAAAATTTAAATGTTCCAAAATGATCTTCTATCTTTGCAATTTTTTCACCTTTTTTATCAAAAATTCCATTTTCATTAATAAACACTTCTTTATTTATTTTAATTTTTATAGTATCATTCTTACTTATATAAATAAGATTAGTAAATTTCCACTTTCCTAAGGTCATTCTTTTGCGTTCCTCTGTTAATTTAACATAGGTATTCTTTCCTCCTATAAATTCTATATTTTTTTCTTTCTTTTTACAACTTAATAGAGATATTAATATAGCCAATAGTTTAATTACTAGTAAAACTTTTCTCTTTCTGTTGCTGTGCTTTTTGAACATTAATTGGATCATATTTCTTTTCTTGAAATTTAATTTATCTTCTTCTCTATTAATTTTCTACCACTCATAATATATATTCCCATATATTATTAACCTTATTATCATAATAATAACAACGATAATACCTATTATTATTAATCCCACAAGTCTTGAATACATAAATGAATGTCTAATATATGGTTTATCATTGTCGCCATTTTCTTTTAATTCTTTTATCCAATGTCTATACCATAGATAAATTAAAAATGTTCCCACTATCCAAATTATCAAATGTGATATTGCACTCATTTTTTTCTATTTATTACTCTTTCTATTTATTTCAAAACAACACTTCTAGGACATTATTTATTTGTCTTTATATATAACCAATTTGAAAAATTATGGTCAAAAACATTTGGTTCTTTAAATAATAATGCAGAACCTTTTAGTTTTCCTACTATATAATTATTATCAAACTCAAATTTAATAATTATTGAGTCTTTTTCTTCAGAAAAAATATACCAATGCCCTTTTAATGAATCTCCATTTAATTTTTTGAGCTTATAAACATCATTCTCTTGTAATTCTAAGTAATAATATATTTCTTTATTTGATAGCTCCCATGGTACTTTATCAACTTCATATAAACCAACAATATCTTCTTTGTGCTTCTTATTACATCCAATTATTATGGAAATAATCACCATTAATAACACATAATTTTTCATATTCTATTTATTGTCTATTACTTCTGTTAAAACATCTCTTTCATTATTATACAAAAAGCACCCTAAAAAAGGTGCTTTTTGTGTGTATTTTAGAATTATTAAAATCTTATTGTCGCTGTGGCTGCTAGAGAAACTCTCCCTAAACCTTCTTTTTCTTCATTATTACCAAGCGATATGCTCCTTCCATTTTCAACATGGAGTTTCACAGCTCCCAGCCCGAAACCTAGCTGAGGCCCTATCAAGAACGAACGACTCACAGCATACTGATACCCTATCGTGCTATAAAGCCCTACCGAAGAACCTTTCACCTCAAAATTTCCAAGACCACTAAAATTATTACTACTCGCATATTGCTGATAGCCCAGCGCTACATCCCAATAAAATTTATGTGGTGTGTCCATTTCAAAATTAGAATACATGAACGACGGCCCTATGAAGATAATTCTATCCTTCGTGCTAAGATATACTCCGCCCAGACTGGTTTCCGCAGAAGCAGAATATCTATTGAATTTCAGCCCAAGTCCCATATTAGGAGCTATTCTGTGATAAGCAGAGATATCAAAATGAAAACCTGAAGTAATTTTTTCTACATGACTTCTGAAAGGATATGTGATACTACCATCTATCTCTGCAGTTCTCCACGCATACCCTGCACTCGCCATTATAGCCACCTTACCCTCTTTTACACTACTCTCTTGTGCTTTGCATGGCAATGAAAATGCCGCCGCCAAAACAAAAATTGATAATCTCCTTTTCATGACTTATTTTAAAATTAAATTTTCTGCTAATTTATACAATTTAAAATCATATGCAAATATCACAAGCAAAATTTAATAAAGCTCTCGTAGAGTCTCTATATACTCATAACCCGTAAGGTCAAATTTCACAGGGACAATGCTGATATAGCCGTTCATCAGAGCCGTTTCATCGGCATCTTCGCCTTCATCCATGTTATTAAAGTAGCCTGTGAGCCAGTAGTATTTCTTGCCCTGTGGATTGACTCTTTCATCGAAGTTTTCCTCCCATTTTGCCTGAGCCTGTCGGCAGATTTTGATGCCTTTTATCTCTTCTTTTTTTAGTTTAGGAATGTTCACATTTAGGACTATTCCCTTTGGCATCGGGTTTTTCAATGTTTTTAAAACTATTTCTTGAATAAAATCTTTCGCTTGGTCAAAATCTGCCTCAAAACTAAAATCCAGCAAAGAGAACCCAATCGCAGGAATACCCTCTACACCAGCCTCCACAGCAGCGGACATCGTTCCAGAATAAATAACATTAATGGAGGAATTCGCCCCATGATTTATCCCTGAAACCACCAAATCTGGCCTGCGCGTAAGCACCTTATCCAAAGCCAATTTTATGCAGTCTACAGGCGTCCCGCTACATGCGAAATCCCGCTGAGCACCTTCCATTTTTATCTCCTCCACCATCAGGGTAGAATTTATCGTGATGGCGTGTCCCTTGCCACTCTGCGGAGAATCTGGCGCCACTACGACCACCTCTCCTATTTCGTTCATAAATTCTACGAGTTTTCTAATCCCTGGCGCAGTGATTCCGTCATCATTTGTTACCAAAATCAATGGTTTTCTATCTTGTTTATTCATTATTATTAAAAAATTTCAACAAAAATAGATAAAAATTAGGTTTGATTTAAAATAAGGTATTAAATTTGATGGCTTAAAATTTATTTTTTCAAAATGCTAAAAAAATTATTAAAACTAAATAAAGTTTTACTTTTCGTTCCATTGGTAACGCTGATGTTCTGCTTCAACTCACCTAAAAATGATGATGAGAGAATGCAGCTTATCATGGTAAATGTGAAGAACCTTCTGGCGTATCACTACCACCCGAAACCTATTAATGATGCGTATTCGGAGGAAGTGTATAACAATTATTTCGAGTCTTTAGACCCTGCGAAGAGGTATTTCCTTCAGTCAGACATGGATGAATTTGCAAAGCATAAAACCAAACTTGATGACTATCTGAACGATGGAAATCTGGTCTTCTACAAACAGACCATAGACCGCCTGTACCAGCGTGTAGATGAGATAGACCAAATCACACAGGATATCCTAAGCAAACCCATTGACCTGAACGAGGAAGAAGAGTTTATCCTTGAACCAAAACTCAAGAAATCTCCCGTAGATAAGAAAGAACTCTACAACGAATGGAAAAAGTATATAAAATACAACATTCTCCAAGAAATAGAAACCATCACCAGCAAAGAAGAGGCGCAGAAAGAGAAGAAAGACTCCGTAATTGCCCACAAGCTGAAAGATACTATCACGGTAAAAATTCTATCTCCAGAGGAAAAGAAAATAAAGGCAACCGAAGAGATTAAAGACCTAATTTCCCATACTTTCAAAAGATTTAAAAAGAGAAAGAAAATGGATTGGTTCAGTGTGTATATGAACGCTCACACAGAGGTATTTGACCCACACACCAGCTATTTTTCACCAAAGGACAAAGAAGATTTTGATACCAGTTTTGCTGGAAAAGTTATCGGAATTGGTGCGCAGATTCAGGAGAAAAAAGGAAATCTCTACATGGGACCTTTGGTAGTGGGAGCTCCCGCATGGAAATCCAAACAAATATCCGAAGGAGACAAAATCCTAAAAGTAAAATCTAAACCCAAAGAGGAATATACCAATGTAGTAGGAATGCTGGTAGATGAAGCGGTAAGACTTATCCGAGGCGAAAAAGGAACAGAAGTAATCCTTGTCCTGCAGAAAAAAGATGGAAGCATAAAAGAAGTAAAACTCATCCGCGAGGAAGTCTCCATAGAAGACACTTTTGCGAGAAGCGTTATCGTAAATTCGCCAAAGGGAGAAAAATATGGATATATCTTCCTGCCAAGTTTCAATGCTGATTTTGATGACCCTGCCGGCGGCAGAAAAGCTTCCGATGATGTAAAAGCAGAAATAAAAAAACTAAAAGCCCAGAATATAAAAGGAATCATCTTAGATGTCCGAAGCAACGGCGGAGGCTCGCTTACAGAAGTAGTTGATATCATGGGACTTTTCGTGAAAGCAGGTCCTGTGGTTCAGGCTAAAGACAGCTACGGAAGAATACAAGTTTTGAAAAGCAGAAGCAATGCCCCTATTTGGGATGGCCCTTTGGTAATTATGCAGAGTGAGCTTTCGGCTTCGGCTTCGGAGATTTTAGCTGGAGCTATGAAAGACTACGGAAGAGCTGTTGTGGTAGGTTCGCCTCATTCCTATGGAAAAGGGACAGTGCAGAATTTTATAGACATCAATCGTTTTATCAACACCAGTGAAGACCTTGGTTCTTTGAAAATAACAATTCAGAAATTTTATAGAATCAATGGAAAATCTACCCAGCTGAAAGGAGTAGATGCAGACATCCCTATGAATGATTTCTTCTCTTATTCAGAAATTGGAGAAAAATATAGAGATTATGCCCTGCCTTGGGACCAGATTTCTTCTGCAAAATATGAGCCCGTTGGTTCTTTGAACATCAAATCTCTATTAGAAAACAGCCAAAAAAGATTAGCTAAAAACAGCAATTATCAATTGTTACAAGAATCAGCAAAATGGAGAGAAGGTTTGGACAAGCAGGAGAAAATCACTCTAAATCAGGCTAAATTCAACCAACTGATGAAGACAAGAAAAGAGCAGATTAAAAAATTCAAGGTTCTTTCTAAATACGATAACAAGCTGATTTTCACCCTACACGCTGATGAAGCAGCAAGAACGAAAAAAGATGAAGTTTTTGCGAAAAAAAGCGAAAATTGGATAAAAAACTTGAAACGAGACTTTTATCTGCAAGAAACGATGAACATTATCTCAGAAATAAAATAAATAATTATGAGTTTAAAAGAATTTTTAGAATATCCTATACTTTCTATCCATACCTATACACTGCACATGTATCAGGTAATAGCAGTTGCTGTGGTGATTTGTGTCTCATACATTGTGGAGAAAATTTCTAAAAGGATTTTTTATAGGCGTTCATCACAGGCGGACAAAGGAACCAAATATGCTTTTCATAAGATTGCATATTATGGAATCATCATTGTCACTTTCCTAATCATCATGCGGATTTTAGGAGTGAATATTTCGCCTATTTTAGTGGGTTCTAGTGCGGTATTGGTAGGGATAGGTCTTGGGCTTCAAAACTTGTTTTTGGATTTCATCTCGGGGGTTATTATTTTATTAGACAAAAGTGTCCGCGTGGGAGATGTCCTTGATATGAACGGCGTAATGGGCAGAGTGGAGCAAATAAGCATGAGAACCACCAAAATCCTCACTACAGACAGAAAGACCATTGTTTTTCCTAACTCATACCTGACGAAAGACAAGCTCTCTAATTACTCTTCCAATGAGTATCCTAATGCTTTTTATATAGAGGTTGGGGTGGATTACAGCACGGACATAAAAACCGCTGAAAACCTTCTTGTAGAAGCGGCAAGAGAAAACCCAGACATTTCCAAAGAGCGGGAACCCTACATCAGGCTGAATGATTTTGCGGATTCTTCTCTCAATCTTAGGCTTTATTTCTTCTCCGATGACCCTTTTCATATTTCCCAAACAAAAAGTGAAATAAGAAAGTCTATTTTAGAGAAATTCAGGGCAAATAATATCATCATTCCATATCCTACCTATGATATTCATTCCAAATAAACAAAACGGGAAGAAACTTTTTCTTCCCGTTTTGTTTTTCTATTCTACCCAATTAGCCAACTCATCTGTATCCGTTCCATTTGCCAGCGAATACTCATCTATCATTATTTCGCTATTTAATTGATTTTTATCTATTTTCACCTTCAACTCTCTATACATTCCTGCTTTATTATACGACTGTTTTATTATCCAATCTCCTTTTCTCTCATAGATAACATGTTTTTTTTCAGGACAATAACAATCAATCGTTAATTTTCCTCTCTCTATAAAACCTTCTTTTACAACAACTTTCGGCAATGCTTTTCCTTTATCATCATATGGAGTAATTTCTGCGGAAAAGTAACCAACCACCTCGGAATGAGTTACATAAACGAATTTTAAAACATCTTCATTAAAAATCTTCACTTCATAAGCATCTTTATTCTCAAGGTATTTTTTTTCAGATGAAATTTTTCCTTTCTTAAAGATTTTTTCGTTCATCAGCCTTCCCTCTTTATATTGTTGTTCCGAAACGGCGTCCCTCATCATTCCATCGTAAGGAACCCCATCTCTATAAACCAATTTGGCAAATTCTTGGCCGTTTTTCTTAGAAATCACTTCTGTAACATCTTGTCCGTTTTCATCATAGAAAGTTTCGGTTACATAATCTCCATAAATCTGCTCTATTTTCACAAACTTCCCTTTGCTATATGTAGTGATAATAGTTTCTGAATCAGAAGGTTCTACAGGAAATACCACTTGTTTCCCATCATAAGGTATTAGTTGTGTTCCTTCCTGTTTATAAGTAAGCTCAGCTATTTTCTTTCCATTTGCATCATAAGTTTTCTCCCAAGCATTTTTTCCGCTTCTTTTAAACTCTTGTTTCAGCGTTCCATTGTCATGATAAAGCTTATTTTCTATCACCTGTCCTTTCTGATATTTAGCTACGCTTGCCACCCTCATCGGCTTATAGGAATACTCCACGGAAACACCATTCATATCATCATATCCTTTGTAAGACCCCAAGTATTTTCCGCCCTCTCCATAGTATTTGGTCTCTTGTTCTTCGTAGCCTTTTTTATAGATAATTTCATAGCGGATGCCCTGCGGAGACTTATCATAATATATTGTTTTTGTCGGCTCCGAATTTTGAAATGTTGATATCATATTATTAACATTCCCGTCCTCTATGTAAGAATAGTAAGTGCCGCTGTAATTATTCCTTCCATCATAAACTATGTCTTGCAGAAGTTTTCCATTTGCATTGTATAACTTACTCTCACCGAGTAAATTACCATTTTTAAAATTTGAAACCATCTCCACCTTTCCATCTGGGAAATACCAAGTTACTTTTCCCTCAAAAACCTCTTGATTAGGCGTGTCATCCACTGCTGTTCCCTCCATCTGCAAAGCCCCATTGATGTAATAATCCTTTATCAAATACAGCTCTCCCTGCTTTGCAACTTCTCGGTAATAGGAAGCCTCTTTTTTGTTTTTAATTTCATTCCATTCGCTGTCAAAATAGATGATTTTTTGAGCTTGGAAACATTGTGATACAACCAATGCCGCTACTACAAAGAAAGTTCTCATTTTTCTATTTTTTATTGTTAATTAACCAAATATAGCAAATTAAACATAATTTTTTTCTATTTTTGCCAAAAATAATTTAAGTATGAAAAAAATATTTGCAGCGTTATTTTTAACGATTACAACAGCGGTTTTCGCACAGCAGTCTTTTACAGGAGTTGGCGACCAAAGAGCTTATGTAGGAGCTAATTTTCAGGACAAAGGAACGGGTATATCTGCCGGATATGACTATGGCGTTGGGGAAAGTATATCCATCGGTGGGCAGGTAGGGCTTATTCTGAGTGCTAGTAAAATAGATGGTTCTAAGGCTCAGTTCAAGGACAGAATAGACCTCAAAGTAAGATTTAATGCCAATTTAGGAAGAGTATTCAATTTTCCTGAACAAATTGACTTCTACCCAGGGCTTAATCTAAGCCTAAAACACCTCGGAATGCATGCCGGAGTAAGATACTTTTTCCAGAAAGGATTTGGATTGTATTCCGAAATCAATTTCCCGATTGCAAGATACAAAAGCAGTCCCAAAAATTTTGATTATCTGAACAACCAATTCGCTTTCCAGATAGGAGCGGCTTTTGATTTGAACTAATCATTTCATTTTAATAATCAGGTCTTCCATTTGCGAAGACCTTTTTTATAATGCTGTATTTCAAATCTTTAAAGCTCTCTAAAAGTGAATTACTTATATTCCTGTCCAGCCTTTGTTTTTATGGATTGGCTGCCTTTTGGATGACTTATAATACCCAGCTGGCTCTGCATCCTAAGTATATTCACGACTTGTATCTTGGGTTTGACAATGCATTCCAAAACACAAGCGCCGTAAGGCATCCGCTACTGAAAACATTTTGTATTTTTCTCCAAAAAATCACTGTTTTCGTTTCAAAACCAGAATATTTATTAAATGTAATCTGCTGTTTATCACTGGCATTGCAGAATTTATTTATTTTCAAATATCTTACAAAAATTACCAAACTCCCTCTATATCAATCGGTTCTGATTATACTTTTTTACTCTGGTTTCAGCTCCAATTTTATTCTGAGTTTCACCTTTGAAAGTTATGTTTTCAGCACAATGCTGCTTCCTATATTCTTTTATTTCAATGCTTTACATCAAAGCAAAAAGAATATTTCAGTTTATCTATTTTCGTTTTTAATTGGCGGAATTACCATTACCAACGGGCTGAAAGTCCTCGTAGTTTCCTTTTACAAAAAACCAAAAATTTTATTAAGAAACTTATTCATTTTAAGCATTTTATCAGTATTTATTTTTTTAATATTCAGAGATTTTATCCAAAATTCCATTCTGCACAGCATGCAGTTTCTAAAATCAGGAACAAGCTATTTATCAGACATATACTACTTATTTTTGGGCGGTTCTGTGGTTTTTCCAAAACTGGAAATAGAAAATCTGATTTACGAAAATTCTGACAGCATAAACATCATAATAGGAAAATATCCCGATTTTTTATCCCTAAAAACGCTCATCATTGCTAATGTATTGTTTCTGCTTATTTTAGCTGTCAAAAAGAACTTTAAAAATGCTTTTCTGCAAGTTTTGCTTATTTCTTTCAGTATTGATGTGATTATTCACTGCGTATTCCGTTTGGGACTGAATGAAGCCCACATCTTCGGCGGAAATTTCATTTTTATTTATCCTCTTATTTTAGGCTATTTACTGAAAAACAACACCAATAAAACACTGACAATCAATATTATTATTCTTACTTTCCTTATTTATTTTGTTAATTTAAAGGATTGGTTCTTTATTTTAGAATTCGGAAAAACATTTTATCCAAAATAAAAGCCCTACTCCGCAGAGTAAGGCTTTTGCTTATTTTATCAATCCTCCTTCGTCTTCTTTCTTCTCACTGCCCAGCATATTAGGATTTTCTTTGGCTAATTTATTCCTTGTAGGGATTTTATAATTTACAGAAATCCCAAATGCACGAGTATCATTTTTACCTCTCATCAACACATTGGGTGTCTGATAGATAGAGCGCACAGCCCATTTATTCGTATTAAACACATCATTCACATACAATGAAACACTCAGCCTGTTGTTCATGAATTTTTTTGATAAAGAGATGTCCAGTGAGTTATTCATCGGTTCATCAATCTGTAAATAGAAATACCCAGATTTTGCTGGAAGGAAGCTGTAGTTTGCATTCAGTTTTATCCCTTTTGGTAATATAATTTGCGCCGTTGCATTTAAGAACAAAAGCCCATTAGGAGTGATGTTCGGAAGTCTCTGCAGCTGGTAGTTCGCAAAGAAATACAAGAAGCTGACTTTATCAGGATTGACAGTACTTATTGTTTTCTTGATTTCCTTGATTGACTTTGTAAAAATCATAAGAGGAATTGGGAATCCTATATTAAAATTATGTATTCTCGCGGAAGAAATATTTTCATTAAGCGAGGAAACCTGATCTCCACTGCGGCTTATTTTCTGTATCAAATTATTATCCACTAAGTTCAGATTATATCCTAAAAATACATAATCAAACGCAGAAATTCTCGCACTTATATTGTCATAAATCGTTGGCTGCAAATTCACATTCCCCGTTGTTTGAATGTTGCCATTTCCATAAGTGCTGTTATTCGGGTTCAAAAGAGAAATACTCGGCAGACTGATTTTCTTATTATAATTAACCGAAAAATTCACTCCTCTCGTGATGTTATACTGCACGCTGGCATTTGGGAAAAGGCGGTATTGCTTGAATTTATGCAAATCATCGTATTGATGCGTAGTGCTGTTGTATGTAGTTCCGCTGATGTCATAATCTTCGGCACGAGTTCCGAGGATAAAATCCAGCTTCCCTATCGTAGTCTGCAATTCTACATAAGAAGACGCGGTCTGTCTCTGGTAGTCCAAATTGGTAATCCCTCTGCTTTCGGTAGTAAAATCTAATCTCTCGTAAAGCCCACCAACGCTGATTTTACCTTTGTCAAAGATATTGAGCGGCTGGGAAAAATCCACTCTAAATTCGGCCGTTCTCGCATCCGAGCTGTTATCCAAAACAAACCGATTGGTAGGGATTTGATTTAAAAACAAATTTTTCTGTTCAAAATCATTGTCTCTTTTAGTATAAGTGAATTTAAAATCCAGTTTTCTATCCGAACCGCTAAATCTTTTTTGGTAAGTCGCCGAAGCCTCGTGTCTCAGTCCCAAGCTTTTGGTTTCGTCTTCTCTGGTGTAGCTCAGTCCGCTGTAAATACCGTTACTCTGCACAGCAACATCATTATTGCTGTAATTCAGGTTGTAATTTAATAGCAATCTATCATTTTGGCTAAAATCAAAAGTCAAAGCCGCTTTTGCAAAATACCCTCTATTTCTTTCATCGTTAAATATTTTAGAAATATTATCTACTTCGCTGTTTCTCATGTTTTCACGGTAGTTCTGCCCTACATTCAGCTGCCAGCCGAACCATCTGTTTTTGGAATTGAGCAAAATAGAGTTGTTCGTTCTGCTTCGGTATTTGTCATAATTACTAAAAGAGTAATTCCCAGAATAAGTCGCAGTAAGGTAGCTTCTCGCTGATTTTGAAGTGATTATATTCAAAATCGCACCGCCAGAAGTCGCTGGATATTCCGCCCCTGGGCTGGTTACCACTTCTATCCTGTCTATGGCATTTGCGGGCATCCCTTCCAGAAAGGCATTCAGCTCATTGCTGGTAATATTCAGCGGCTGCCCATCCATATAGACACTCAGCGCTTTCCCCTGATACGCCATCCCTGTAAGGTCTGAAACGATAAGCCCTGGCAGTTTTTTGATTCCTTCCAGAGCCGTTCCCGTGTTGAGATTCGGCTGTTCAGAAAAATCAAATATCGTGCGGTCAGCCTTCTGCTCCACCGCTTTTTTGGTTTTAGTAATCGTTACTTCTTTTATTTCCTTTTCTTTCTTTTGGGTTTGTGGTTTGTCTTCTTGTGCCCATCCCATCGCGGAAATAAGGAGCGATAATACAGCAATTTGTTTTTTCATTTTATATTAATTTTATGATTTCTTGTCGCAAACATAAATAATTTTTCGTAACTATGCAATACATAGTAGTGTTTTTTTGAAATAAATTGATGTTTTTTTTATTTAAAAGTCTTCAAATTTAAAATTTTATATCTAAAAAAATAGAAAAAATCCTACCGAGTTGTCATTTTACACCCTCGAATAGGATTTTATCTTTGTTCAACCAAAAAATCAGAGTTTTATCGTGTTTTCTTCAAATTTCAAATTCTGCTCTGGAAAGTCCAGTTTGGTGAGTTTTTTTAGCCGCTGAAAAGCCCTGTTCTCTGCATCCAGCTCAAGCCCTTTTTCTTTGGTCTGCTTTACAGAAACCACCTTTGCGGAGAGAAAATCACCATTGGATTTCAGTTTTATGTCCAGCAAAGGCGCGATGCCTTTATCTCCCGTAAGGCTGAATCTCCCGTAAGTATTAAAATTCCCAAGGCTGTAGGCTATGAATTTATTTTTATAAACCTCTACCGCGCGGGTCACATGCGGGCCGTGTCCCAGCACAATATCCGCTCCTGCATCCACCACAGAGTGCGCGAAATGATGCACATCTCCTCTATTTTCTCCGTAAAAAATTTCTGCTTTTTTAGGAACTCTCACATGTTCTGTCCCTTCCGCACCGCCATGAAAAGAAACAATGGTAATGTCCGTTTGGGATTTTAGTTCCTGTACTATCTCTTTTGCTTTTTTGACATCCAGCAGGGAAAGCATATTTTTATTCGGTGCAAAGGCACAGAAGCCGTATTTTATATTATCTTTCTCAAAAATCACGACTGGATATTCCTTTGTCCCTGCATGATAAATCCCTTCCTCGTCAAGGACTTTCGCTGTTGTTTTTCTTCCCAATAGTCCGAAATCTCCTGCGTGGTTGTTCGCGGTGCTCATCAGATTAAACCCAGCTTCTTTGATGATTTTCCCGTATCGCTCCGGCATTCTGAAAACATAGCAGTGCTGCGGCTCTTTGTCCTCGCATTTTTGGGATTCTCCTTCATCTAAAAAAACACCTTCCAAATTCCCAAAAACGATGTCGCCTTTCAGATGATTTTTCACCTCTGAAAAACTTCCTGCCGCATCATCTTTCGGAAGATATTTTTTAGACGGATAGGCGCTTCCTATCATAATATCACCCACCGCTACTATGTTTATAATATCTTTTTTGAGTTTTTCCTCTGGCTGTGGGAGTTCTATTTTTTTGAGTGAATCATCTTTCTCTTTGGAAGAAATTTTTTCCAAATTCTCCTTTTTTTCACAAGAAAACAGCCCTAAAAGAACTGCCCAAAAGATAATTTTTCTTTTCACTTTCAATCTGCTTAATAACGGCGTAAAGATACAAAATTCATCAAAAAAAATAATTGATGTTTGATATTGAATATTTTATTTTTTTATCTTTGCCCACTTAAAGTTCTTTGAAAAATGTTAGGAAGAAGACAATTACGCGAAAAAACCATCCAGACCCTTTATTCTTATCAGCAAAATCCTATAAAACAGGATGTTTTGGCAAGAAATATGTTTGCCGAGATAGATAAGATTTACTCTTTGTACATCTATCAGCTTAATTTTCTCATCGCCTTGAAAAAAATCGCGGAGAAACAAATGGAGCTGAACAAAAACAAGTATATAAAAACCGAAGAAGACCTCAATCCCAATCGGAAATTTATCCGAAATCAAGCGATAGAACTTCTCGAGCAAAACGAAGAAAGATTGTCTTTCAGTACTAAACATCAGAATCTAATCTGGGACATACACGATGACCTGCTCATCAAGGTATTTAACAAAATAAAAGCGAGCAAACTCTTTCAAGATTACATGAAAGGAGATGAATTTTCTTTCGAGGAAGACCAAAAATTCATCGGGAAAGTTTTCCTAAGGTATGTCGCAGAAAACGAAGACTTCCAGAACCATTTGGAAGACTTAGAACTTCACTGGGCGGATGATTTCCACATCGCCAACTCCATGACACAGAAAACTATCGGTTTCCTCAGCAAGGACAAGCCTTCGCATACTTTGATAAAGATGATAAAAGATGAAGACGATAGAAATTTCGCTCTGAAACTGCTCAACGAAACCCTGAACCACTGGGAAGAAACCGAAAAAAAGATAGAAGAAAGACTGGAGAACTGGGATTTAGACCGTATCTCACTAATGGACAAAATCATTCTGGCTACCGCTATTTCAGAATTGGACTATTTCCCTCTGACGCCTGCCAGAATCATCATCAATGAATATATAGAAATCGCAAAGGCTTTCGCTACTGATAAATCTCAAATCTTTGTAAATGGAATCCTTGACCGATACATCAAAAGCAACAATAGAAATTAAATTTTAACCTTAAAATAACCAAAAAAGAAATGAAAAATACTTTGAAACTTTCAGGAATAGGGCTTATGATGCTCCTCGCCGTAGTATCTTGCCAAAAAAACGAAAAAGCAGACCCAATGCCAGAGACTGTGGAGGAAACTAAACCCGCAGAACCAATGACGAAGGCGAGTTTTGCTAAAGAAGAGCACGATTTTGGAACTATGAAAAAAGGCGAAGTGGTACAGCATGTCTACGAGGTAACCAATACGGGCGACAAGCCTCTATACATCAACTCCGTACAGCCTGCATGCGGATGCACCGCTCCTGATTACACCAAAGATGCCATCGCGCCAGGAGAAAAGGGACAAGTAACGCTGAGTTTTGACTCCAAAAACTTCTCCGGAGCTGTAACAAAAACCGCACAAGTATTCATGAACGCAGAAAACTCTCCTGTTACACTGAGTTTTAAGGCGAATGTACAATAAACACTTAGAAAAACTTTAATATAAAATGGAAAACTTACAACAGTTCATACCGATGCTGCTTATTTTAGGTGCATTCTATTTCCTAATGATAAGACCACAGCTCACGAAACAGAAAAAAGAAAAGAAATTTCAGGAGAATCTGAAACCAGGGAGAAGAGTCGTAACGACTTCTGGTATCCACGGGCGTATCTTCTCCATTGCAGAAGACGGCGTAGTCATCGAGACGCTTTCTGGTAAGCTGAAAATGGAATTGGCAGCAATATCCAGAGACCTTACCCTCAGCCGTTTTCCTGAAGACAGCGAAGAAAAGAAATAACAAACAAATCCCTATCTGTGATAGGGATTTTTTATGAACTTTGGTAGGTTTTATTTTTCTTTCGGGGCAGTTTCTTTCTTTTTTCCTCTAGCTTTTATCTGCGCCTTGTGATAATTCAGCAGTTCCGTAAGCTGGGAAACCAGCGGGGTATAGTCTCTATCCTCATATTCTGTAATGCTGAACTCTATAGCTGCAAAAAGCTTATTCGCTGCATCATCTATTTTTGCTCGGAGAGCTTTTACATCTACATTTGGTCTTGATGAAATTTCTTCTGTACGGGAGCGGAACAATCTTTCAAACTCTTCGTTTGCGTTCTTTAGTTCCGTTACGATGTGTGATAGGTTTAGATTTGTAATCGCATTAGCAACCTCAGGATTTTTATTGGTTTCTTCTAAAAACTGCTTGGTTTTTTCTGTCTGCGATGTATAATTTTCTTTAGAAAATCCTTTGCTGTATTTAGACAAACTCAAATAAAGTTTCTTGGCTGAATCGGAATAGTGCGGAAGGTCTATCAACTTGTATCCTGCTACTATTTTAGTTAATCCTCCTATCAAATTATCTCGTTTTTTATCCACAGCAGTCAGAGAATCTGTAATCGTGCTTGTTCTAGCATAAGTTTGTATATTTTTTAGTTCAGGAACGAGTGCATTCAGCCTGTCGTAGGCTTTTTTTAGTCCCAAATGCTCTGGATTATTTTTAGAAACAATCTCTACTATACGCTCTATAAATAGCGGATACTCCGTATTCCATAATCTTGTAAAGTTAAAAGACAATTTTACTTTTT
>ERZ772971.1213-NODE-1213-length-15218-cov-2.448922_pt1 | contig 15218 bp, 15 predicted proteins | sample MGYA00511943_ERZ772971 | MGnify/ENA primary metagenome ERZ772971 (study PRJEB29015, sample SAMEA2737929) | human oral metagenome | biome: human oral; feature: human-associated habitat; material: dental | place: China | collected 2144 ... | reverse complement strand
GCTCAAAAGTCGTTTGCAAGTTTTAGCGCCGAGCGCTTTTTCCAATGATCGTCGGGCACGGAATCGGCGAGAGCCGTATAGAGGTCGAATGCAAATCGTTCGTTTCCCGCTTTTTGCACGCAGTCGGCAAAATCGGAAAATCCTTTCCAAATCTGCTGTTCTGACGCCCAATCGACGATGTCGGGAAAACGCTTGATCTCCGCAAAAAGAAGGCTGAGGTTTCGATATTCGAATTCGGAATCCCGCGCTTTTACGGTATTATACATTTTCGTAAAAGCGGTAAGCGTGCCGAGCGCGAACGCTTTCAGCGCTTTATCGGAAAAGCCGCGCTCTTCGTAGTACGATGCAAGCTTAAAGTACGCTTTAAGCGCCGTATAATCTTCGGAGCGAAAAAGCGTAAAAAATTTTTCCATCGCGCCCGCTTCATTGTTTTGCACGATGAGCATAAACGCTCTTTCGAAGCTTTCATTTTTTAATAAACTGTCACCGCTTACGATGAGAAGCAGATTTTTTTCGTAGTCGTCAAAATCTTTTTCGATAAATGCGATATCGGAAAGCTCGTACAAAATATCGTAGCGTTCGTCGGGAACATCGAGGAGGGCTGCGCTCTTCCACGCATTCATAAGATATTGTTTTGAAAGCGCATATTCGCCTTCCAGAGTATATATACGACCGATAAGGCGGTCGGCTTCGGGAAAAGAGAGGCGCGTCGAAACGTAGGAGACGAGGGCATCCGCGGAATTATTAAAAAACGCACTCGTTTTTTTTCCGACATAGCGCTCGACGATTTCGACGGCGTCGTAGTCTTCACGCTTTTTGAGAACGGCGAGCACGTCGGAAAGTACGCCGTTCGCCTTTTGCACTTCGCGCGGTTTCAAAGCATAAGAGAGCGTATCGGCTTCCCATGCGACGATCTCGCGCCGGGCTGTTTTCGCTTCGTTTGCAAGACGGAGCGCTTCTCCGTAATTTCCGTCATCGAATTCGACGCGCGCAAAACGGAAGAGTTTTACATCGCCTGCAAGATCGCGCGGCTTTTTGGGCCGCACTTGCGCGCATAAAGAGGAATACGCCAGCAATAATACGGAAAAAACAATAATAATCTTTTTCATAGGTCTACCGGTTAGGAATTGAAAAAAACGATTAATCGAAACACTGAAACAGCGTGTTTCGTTTAACGACCGCGCAGTCGGTACAATCGATACGTTTTACAGCGTGTCCAATTCTTCTCTGAATACTTTATCGGCATCTTTTGCGTCGACGGTTCGCACTATTTTTCCTTTTTTAAATATGACGACTTTATTGCCGGAACCCGCTATCCCCAAATCCGCGTGCTTTCCCTCTCCCGGTCCGTTTACGACGCAGCCCATAACAGCGACGCTTATGTTTTTATCGAGCGATAAAAGTTCTCTCTGCCACTGTTCGACAAAGGCGTGCACGTCGAATCCGATCCTGCCGCACCTCGGACACGAAATGAGCTTTACGCCTCCCTCTCTTTTTCCGCATTCTACAAGTATTTCGCGGCCGGCTATCACTTCGTTTTCGGGGGATGATGAAAGGCTTACGCGGATCGTATCTCCGATGCCTTTTGAAAGCAGGGCGCCGAAAGCGAGCGTGCTCTTTACGATGCCGGTGATGAGCGGACCTGCTTCCGTCACTCCGATGTGAAGGGGTATATCGTATTTTTTTGCAAATACTTCGTTCGCTTCGATCGTTTCACTTACCGAAGACGCTTTCATGCTGACGACAAACTGCGTAAAGCCGAGTTCGTCGAATACGGCGGCTTCGCGCGATGCCGTTTCGGAAAGCGCTTCCGCCCTCGACATGGAAGCGGCCTCGACTTTCGCCGCAAGGTCTTTCGGAAAGCTGCCCGTATTGACGCCGATTCTGATCGCGGCGTTTTTTTCGCGGCACGAAGCGACGACCTTTTCGACGTTTTCACGGGAACCTATATTGCCGGGGTTTATTCTGATCGCGGCGACGTTGCCGCGGAGACATTCGAGGGCGAGACGGTAGTCGAAGTGGATATCGGCGACGAGGGGCACCGTGCATTCGGCGGCTATCGCGCAGAGTGCGCGCGCGCTTTCCATATCGGGAACGGCAAAACGCACGATATCGCAGCCTATCCCTTTGAGTGCGTGTATTTCTTCTACGAGTAAAGTGCGCTTTTCGGAATCGGCACCCAAACCGACGATGGATTTTTTCCACATCGTCTGTACCGAAACGGGCTCCCCGCCGCCGACGGCAATGCGCTCCGTTTTACCGTTTCCGCCGAGATAGACTTTTTTCGTCATGCGCGCTTTTTGAAAGAACGCTTATCGGCAAAAACCGATGCCGAAAGCCATGACAAAGAGAGCGACCGTTTCGCAAAGACCGACGACCATGATATAGCTCGCAAAGCCTTTGCCCGTTTCCCCGAGCGCATCCGAACCGGCTGCTCCCGCCTGTCCCTGAGCGACGGCAGACGCGCCCATCGCAAGTCCTGCGGCAACGCCGAGTCCGAGTAAAAACAGCGGATTTTGACCCGAATCGAGGATGCTCCTCGTCAAAAGAAATCCGTAAATCGTCTGCGTCAGCGGTGCGCCTGCAAAGACGGTGAGGATAAAAGGCGCGGGTTTATTGTTTACATAACAGCGTTTCCATGCACCGATCGCGCCTTGACCTGCGATACCGATTCCGAACGCGCTTCCGATAGCGGCAAGCCCCATCACGACACCTGCACCAAGCATTCCCAAATTCATAACAACTCCTATTATTCCTATAACGCCGCTTCTCTGAACGGCTCATATTTATATCCCGACCACGACATACCGAGGTGGCTCGAAAATTCAAGCGTATTCAATCGCACTCCGTGAACGATAACCGAAAGCACGTTCAATGCGACGTTGAGTCCGTGCCCCGTTACGAGCAGGACGAGCGCGGCGACAAAGAAAATCGCGTGTCCCAAAAGCGGGCCCGCCATCGTGTTGACCGTACTCGAAATCGCGCTGCCGGCCAAAGCGACCGCCCACAGACGGATATACGACACGATATCCGAAAACACGTTTACGACACCGAGCACTACCGAAATGATGTTTTTACAGCTTTCGAGCACCGCTCTTCCGACGCTGCCGTCGTAATTCGAAAACACAAAACTCATCAAAAAGCCGCCTCCGACGAGCGCAAGAGAAACACTGCCGACGGGAACGCCGTACACGACTTTATCGAGCGAAAAGATTTCACCGCTGATGACGAGCATGAGCACGATGTAAAACATACCCCACAGCATGAGCATGGAACCCAAGTCTCCTATGCACTTCGGAGAGCGTATGTCGTTTATAAAGCACTTGATGTGAGCGACCGACAGCTGCACGAGTGCGAGCGTAAAGCAAAACACTTGCAGATTTTGATCGGTCGTAAGGAGACTCCGCACGCCGTCGTAGCGGGAAGCGTATGCCGAAGAAATCGGCGGAATCGAAAGAGAAGTGAGCCACGAGGGAAGCTTGTCGGCCGCGATGCCGAACCACGTACACGTGAGCGTTCCCCACACGACCGTCGAAAAAGAAAGGAGCGCAAGAAGACTCATCATCGGATTCGTTTTTTTGCCTGCAGCCTTCGATTTGACCGTTACGGCGAGCGCAAGAGCGAGCATAATGAGCCCGTAGCCCGCATCTCCGAAAATCATGCCGAAAAAGATCGTAAAGAAAAACAAAAACCATCCGGAAATATCGAATTCGCGGTAACCCGGAACGGTGCCGAGAAAATCGGTGAGCGGATAGATGATGCTTACGAGCGGATTGTTTTTAAGCTTTGTCGGCGGATCGTCGGTCTCTTCGACTTCGCTCGAAGAAATCGCCCAGCCGTTTTGTTTTGCCGCCTCTTCCAAAGCGGAAAAGCCGTCGGACGGAACATAGCCTGAAAGCCATGCGAGATCGCTCTCTTTGCCTTCGTTTTCTTTTCCCATACCCGCATACACGTTTTCGAATTCGATCTCTTTTGCGAGCTTTTTCGCATACGAATCGATCTGACGGCCATACACCGCCTGTGCCGAAAGTTCGGTTTCTATTTCACGGATGCGTTTTATATTGCCTTCGATTTGCTCGGAAAGTTTTTCCGTAGCGATTTTCGGAAGCGGCACTTCAAAGGCTTCGGGCGGAAGATTTTCAGGCCGCTCTTTTCCGATAAGCAAAAAGCGCACGTCGCGCTTTCCGGTATTGACGAGCACCGTATCGATGGAATCGTCCAAAGCAGTGTATAAATCGGCCGGCATTTCGTACATCGAAAGCGCTATTCCTTTTTCGGAAAGATAAGCGAAATCGTCCGGATCGACGCTGCCCCACTTTGCAAAGCGTTCGAGTTCGACGGTGTCGGCGCCGAGCGCATCGATGAGCGATTTTTTTTCGTCGAAAAGCGATGTAACCTTTTTGCTTTTTTCGGCGATTCCGGTTTCATCGAGGTTTTCGGCGCGGGATGTTTTCGGCGCTTTTATCTCGGAAAGGATCGCGTATGCGTTTTGTGCGCATGAAAAACTTTCTTTCAAAGCGGAAAGCTTTTCGCTTTCACCTTCAAGGCTTTCCAAGTGCATGACGCCGAGCTTACGCAATTTTTCGAGCGCGTCTTTTTTTTCTTTTTCGAGAATGACGACGGAAACTTTTTTCATCGCTACGATCATTTCGCTTCAGCCTCCAGTTTCCGCTTCGATATCTTACTGCGCACGACTGCGGCGACTCTTTCATCGCCGAGGAACACGGATATCTTTCTGATATTTTCTTTCGCTTCGGGAATCTTCACTTTTTCGAAAAGGTTTACGCGCTGCGTCGTCGTGCGAAGCTCTTTCGAAAGGAGACGCACTTGTTCGTCGAGCACTTCCGCTTCCAAATCGAGTTCGAGCGCTCTTTCCATACGGTCTGCCGCCATATCGATCCACACGGGCGTTTCGTAGAGATCGTACTCGGCTCTCGTAAAATCGGCGCCTTCGTAAATCGGAATCTTCACGCCCGCGATATTGCCCGTGCCTTTTCGTATATTGCTTACGCGCACCGTATCGCGTCCGAAAGATTCGGCATCGGCAAATACGGCGATCCATTCGTCGAATTCCTTTTCGAGCGCTTTACGCGCATCGCGCACTTCACGCGCTTTTGCATCGATGGCGCGGATTTCGGTTTGGAGCTGCTGCTTTTTGAGCGTAAGCGTCGGAAGATAGCGCTGATACATTTTCAGCGCATCTTTTTGAATCTTTTGCTCGTTTTTCGTCAGCTTGATCTTCGCCATACGTTAATCCCTTTTCGGCCAATACTTATCGAGCAGTCCCGTTTTTATACCCGTTTCCTCTTTGTCGAAACAGTCGGCGAGAATCTTCCAGCCCGAATCGAGGGCGTCTTCGAGCGATATGTTTTTCGACAGATCCATCATTTCGTCTTCGAATTCTTTGCCGTATTTGATGAGCTTGTTGTCCCATGCGCTCATCATAAAGCCCATCGATTTTTTTTCAAGCGTATCTTTATACGAGGAATACAGGCGTATCATGCCGTCCATGAGAGCGCGATGATCGTCCCTCGTCTTTCCGTTGACGTTCTGCTTTAAGCGCGAAAGACTTCCGAACGGTTCGATGCGGCCGCCTTTGAGATAATACTGCCCTTCGGTGATATAGCCCGTATTGTCGGGCACGGGATGCGTTACGTCGTCTCCGGGCATCGTCGTCACGGCGAGGACGGTTACCGAGCCCGCGCCTTCGAAGTCGACGGCTTTTTCGTAGCGGGAAGCGAGCTGACTGTACAAGTCGCCGGGATAACCGCGGTTCGACGGAACCTGTTCCTGCGTAATCGCGATTTCTTTCATCGCATCGGCGAAGTTCGTCATATCGGTCAAAAGGACGAGCACGTCTTTGCCCTGCAGCGCAAACTGTTCGGCGACGGCAAGGCTCAAATCGGGCACTTTCATGCATTCGACCGTCGGGTCGGCGGCCGTGTGGATAAACATAACGGTGCGGCTCATCGCTCCGCCGTTTTCGAGCGTGTTTTTAAAGTACAGGTAATCGTCGTACTTTAAGCCCATACCGCCGAGCACGATGACGTCGACTTCCGCCTGCATCGCAATGCGCGCGAGCAGCTGGTTGTACGGTTCTCCCGAAATGCTGAATATCGGCAGCTTTTGCGAAACGACGAGCGTATTGAACATGTCGATCATCGGGATGCCCGTGCGGATCATGCGGTTTGCCATAATGCGCTTGGAAGGATTGACCGAAGGCCCGCCTATCGTTACGAGGTTGTCCGTAAGAGCGGGTCCCGCGTCGCGGGGAGATGCGGAGCCGTTGAAAATGCGGCCGAGCAGATTTTCGCTGAAACTCACTTCCATCTGGTGGCCGAGAAATTTAACGTGATCACCGGTGGAAATACCGCGGCCGCCTGCGAAAACCTGCAGCGACACGACTTCTCCGTCGATTTTATTGACTTCCGCAAGCGATTTTCCGAACCTCGTTTCGATTTCCGCGAGTTCTCCGTAGCGGACGTTGTCGGCTTTTACCGTGATGACGTTGCCGGTGATCGATTCGATTCGCGAATATATTTTATTCATATCATTCACCGTCCTTGAGCAGCGCCGCCGCTTCTTTTTGCAGTTTGCCGTTTTTTTGCGCGTAAAGCTCGTCGATCTTTTTTTCAAGAGAAACGAATGCGTCGTCCTTCCACGTCGAATAGTTCCAGTCGATAAAGAGCTGGCGCAGTGAGTTGAAATACGAGCGCGCGTCGTCTTTCGAATTCAAATCGAAATCGGATCCGAGGATGCGAAGCACTTTTTCGAGCGTATACGTTTGACGTTCGACGCTGACCGAATTGTCGACTTCGTCGAAAGAGTTTTGCTGAAAATACACCGAATCGAGAAAATCGCTTTTCAGATATTCGATATAATCTTCGGTCGTCGTTCCCTCTTCGCCGACGACTTTCATCATCTGATTGACTTCCTGTCCGCTTCTGAAAAGAGCGCGTGCGAAATCGACCCGGTCTTCGCGGATAACGCTTTTGTATTTCGACCACGAATTGAGCGGGTCGATCGCGGGGTATTTTCGGGCGTCGCTCCGCTCGCGCGCGAGTCCGTGAAAAGCGCCGACGACTTTGAGCGTCGCCTGCGTAACCGGTTCGTCGAAGTTGCCGCCGGCGGGAGAAACCGTACCGCCGATCGTAACAGAACCCGTTTTCCCGTCGCGCAGGCGCACGATACCGGCGCGTTCGTAAAAGGCTGCGATATAGGATTCGAGATAGGCGGGGAACGCTTCTTCGCCCGGAATCTCTTCGAGGCGGCCGCTCATTTCGCGCAGCGCCTGCGCCCAGCGAGAAGTGGAATCGGCAAGCAAAAGCACGTTGAGTCCCATCTGGCGATAGTATTCGGCAAGCGTAACGCTCGTGTAGACGGACGCTTCGCGAGAGGCGACGGGCATGGACGACGTATTGCAGATGATGATCGTCCGCTTCATGAGCGACTCTCCGGTGCGCGGATCGATGAGCTTCGGAAAGTCTTTGATCGTTTCGACGACTTCACCCGCACGCTCGCCGCAGGCTGCGATGATGACGATATCGACTTCGGCGTTGCGGCTCGTCGTATGCTGGATAACCGTTTTGCCCGCTCCGAAGGGGCCGGGTATGCAATAGGTTCCGCCGAGCGCAACGGGAAAAAACGTATCGATGAGACGTATCTTCGTAACCATCGCGTCCGACGGAGCGAGGCGTTCGGCATAGCAATCGACGGCGCGTTTTACCGGCCACTTGAACGTCATCGTGATCGTATGCGATTCACCTTTTTCGTCTTCGAGGACTGCGATTTCATCTTGAATCGTGTACGATCCCGCAGGTGCGATTTTCTTTACGGTATAGGAGCCGTACATATCGAAGGGTACGAGAATTTTATGTGTAAAGGGGCCTTCGGGAACCGAGCCGACGGCATCTCCGCGGTATACGGCGTCTCCGACTTTTGCCGACGGCGTAAAATCCCACTTCGTCGCTTTGGAAAGAGGCGCGACGTAGACGCCCCGCTCGAGAAAAAAGCCCGCCTGTTCCGCGACGAGCGGCAGCGGATTTTGCAAACCGTCGTACACTTGACCGAGCAAACCGGGACCGAGTTCGGCGCACAAAAGGTCGCCGTCGAATTCGACGGTATCGCCGGAACGTATGCCGTTCGTCATTTCGTAAATCTGCATTTGAGCGCCGTCGCCGCGTATACGGATGACTTCGCCTTTGAGCCGTTTGCCTTCGACGTTTACGTAGCCGACTTCGTTCATCGAAACGTTGCCGTCAAAGGCTATCGAAACCATGTTGCCGTTGACGCCGACTACTTTCGCTTTAGTACCCGTCATATTGTTTCTCCCAGTATAGAATCGTACATAGTGCGGTATGCCAGAGTACCCGCTTCTTTGTTGAATTTTTTCATGCGCGCAACGAGCAAAAGCCGTATGCCGTACTCGTAGACGGCATCGACGGAAAAGCTGTCCAAGGGACGCAGGTTGTCGAGCACTCCGGTGCGGTATTCGTATAAAAACTTTTCCGCGGAAAGAGGACTGTCCATACCGACTGCGGTGCGGGCTGCCTGCATGATGTCGGCCGTACACGACGGCGGCACTTGCGGTGCGTCGCGCTTCATCTTTTGCGCGCGGACTTGCGCGAGCGCAAAGCGGAGACTCCGCTCTCTGTCGTACCACGCATCGAGAAATTTCGAACCGGTCGGTTCCGGCTCTTTCGGCGGAACGAGCGAAAGAGCGTTTAAGACTTCGACTTCCGCTTTCGAAAGGAAACGCGAACACAGATCGCGGTAATAAGTTTCCGTTATCGCAAGCGATCGCTCGGCGTTTGAAATGTCGGGCAGCTGCGAAACGAGATAATATTGCTTCACTCGTTTGTCCCTTGAACGGCGCCTTTTAAGATGGCTGCAGTGCGCGGATTGACGTAGGCTGCGAACAATTCGGCAAGGGAATCCGAAGAATAATCGTAAAACGCTCTGCCGTCTTTAACTCCGATCCTGAAACCGGCCGCGAGCGTTTTATCGCTTTTGAGCACGAGCCCCTTTGCGATTTCGTCTTTGAGCGCGGACGTAAGAGCCGATTCGAGTTCTTTCAAATCCTTTTCGGAAAGCAAAACGGAAAGCTCTTCCGCGTCGGCGTGCTTTGTCCACGCTTTTACCGTTTCGGGAATAAGATTTGCGAGCAGCTCTTTCGAATACGCTTTCGCCGTTTCCGTCTTAATAATTCTGTCGAGCTCGGCCGTGAGGGAATCGCGGAACGATAAAATCATATTGCGTCCCGCCTGCGCGATCGCGTCTTCGCTCGCTTTTTCCATGCGCTCGGTTTCGGCTTTCGCATTTTTGATGATGCCGTCCGCTTTTTGCTCCGCATCGGAAACGACGGCTCGCGCTTTTTTTTCGGCGTCGGCGAGTATTTCAGCCGCAGAAGCTTCCGCGCTCGCCACTCCGTCTTTTTTTATTTTGTCGATCAATTCCTGCAACTGGACATCCATACAACCCTCGCTGTCTCGGTAAAATAAACGATAATGCAATCATAACGCCAAACACAATTTAATACAATGCCTCGATTGCGGCTTTTCTACCGGTGAAATCCGTATACGGTAATCGATTCGTATTTTTTTCCGGGAAGCAAAACGCAGGACGGAAAATGCGCGATATTCGGTGAATCCGGAAAACATTCGGTTTCGAGGCAGAGAGCTGCGTGCTTGCCGTAGATGCGCCCGTTTTTGCCGCGCACGGCTTTCAGCATATTGCCGGTATAGAGCTGTATGCCTTCCGCATTCGTGTCGACCGTCATCGCCCTGCCCGATTCGGGATCGCACAATTGTGCAACTCGGATTATTTTTTCAGCCGATCGGGGAACTCCGGAACTTCCGGTTTTTCCGCCGTAGACTCTCGTGACAAAGCAGTCGTCGTAGCCCCCCATAGCCGTTTTTTTCATATCGCGTCCGATGCGTTTTTCTTTTAAAAAATCGTACGGCGTATCTTTTACCGAAAGGATTTTTCCCGTCGGCATCAAAGCGCTCGTACTTTCGAGATAGGAAGGACAGTCGAGTTTTAAAACATGATTTTCGATCGTGCCTTTCCCCGCAAGATTAAAATACGAATGATTGGTGAGGTTTACGGGACAGGCTTTATCGCTCGATGCCGTATAGCGGCAGGTAAGATTGTTTTTTTCGTCAAGGAGGTAGCGCACCGCGACTCGCATAGTTCCCGGAAAGCCCTGCTCTCCGTCTTTTGAAACACGCGTAAACTCGACTCCCGCGCCTCTTTCGGTCGAAACGGTTTTCGCTTTCCACACTTTTTTGTCCCAGCCGTCAAAACCTCCGTGCAGCATATTGCGCCCGTCGTTTTTATCGAGCGTACAGCGCTCACCGTCAAGCGTAAATGAAGCATTTTTAATTCTGTTCGCAAAACGCCCGACAAAAGCGCCGAAATAGCTCGTATCGTAAATATAACCTTCGAGCGTCGAATAGCCGAGTACGACGTCGGTTTCGCTGCCGTCAGAATCGCGCAGCACGATGCTCGTAATCCTGCAGCCGTAATCCGTAACGGAAAAGGACATGTGTTTGTTTTTGACGGTAAAAAGCGAAACCTTTGTTCCGTCGGAAAGCACGCCGAAATTTTGCACCGTTGTTTTCATATCTTCCCCCATAAAAATTTTTGAGAACCGTCAAAAATCCAAGCGATTTTCCAGCGGTCTTTACTGCATATCGAGTATCATCTGCACTTCGGTTTTCGAACATGAAAGCTGTTTTGCGATTTGCTCTATCGTAAGTCCCATTTCCGACATTTCGAGCACTTGCTTTGTAAAATTCTTTTTCGGCACGACCGGTGTTTCGGAAAAATATACATCGGGTTTTATGACCGGCACTTTCGTATAAGACGTTCCGTTCCTCATCACGTTCATCTCGGCCTTTGTGTACACCTCATCTTGCTTGTCGTCGAAAAGCGAATGCTGCGTTTCCGCAAATACCTCCCCTTCTCCCGTTACGGCATAGGACGCATCGGGGGCGGGACGGGAACGGGGAGCATTTTTTTTGTAAGTATTTGCGGCGCGTCTGGAGGCTTCGGGAACCGTCTTTTTTTCAAGCGTATCGCGGAGAGTGGACAACGATTTTTTTTTCGCTTCTTCGCTTTGCGCAAGCGCAATTCGTTTGTCGGCTTCTTCGATGAGTCGTTTCAACCGCTTTGTTCTGTCGTCGATGATATCGATCGCGCGGACGGTATTATTGTTGATGTCGCGGATCATATTGTCCATTTCGGCTTTCGTTTTTTCGATGACGTCGTCGGCCGAAAAGAGGCGCTTAAAGCGGACTGTAAAGACGATCCATAAAGCGATATTGATTGCAACGATCGCAAATAATACTGCCGGCACGCCTACCTCGTAATATCTACGTGCTGACCGATATAGGATTCCCGTACGGCACGTTCGCGTCCCTCGTCTTTTTTTTCGCGTCCCTTATCTTTGCCCGTTTCTTCTCCTCCGCCGTGAGAGGAAAAAGAGCCGTCGTTTTTTACGGCGCGCGATTGGGCTTCCGATTCGTCTGATGCGGGACGGGAGACACGTTCGGCTTCTTCCAAATTCTCGCGCACGATATTTTGCTGCTGCATCGCTTCGGCAAGCCTGCCGCCGTCCTGGGCTTGCGCGGCATTCTGCGCGATATTCGCCATTTGAGAATACATCGTCTGAAGGTCAATTGGTTGTATAGCCATCGGGTCCCTTTACTTTGGAAGCGGCTTCGTATTTGCCGCGCTTGACGAAATTGTTATCGAAATAGAACGTTACGCCCGACACTTCGTTGTGCACTTCGTCGAGTACGTCGCGCACGTAGATTTTGACGCCCGCGTACACCGTTCCCGACGCTTTCACTTTTCCGACCGCTTTCAATTCGCGCAAGTGTTCCTGCAGCGACTGAATCTCTTCGGTCATCTCCGCCGATTCCGAATCGATCTGCGCTTTGCGCTCTTTGAGTTTCGTAAGATTGTCTTCTTTTTCTTTCGGAAGCGAGCGGCGTATCTTTTTTTGATTTTCGAGCGTCGAAATATCGAGTTCGAGATTTTCAAGCTCTTTGACAAGCGCTCCCTGCTTTTCCTGCAAGCTGTCGAGGCGCTGCTTCGCTCTCGGATCGAATCCCACTTCGAGTATCGTTTCCGCTCCCCCTCCCGGAGAGCCGATGCTCTTTGCGGAAATCTCTTCCGTCGCAAACAAGTGCCCGCCCATAATCTGCGCTTTTTTCCCGCTCAAAACGATGCTTTTCATCGCCATCACTTCCGAATTCATAATACTGTCGGTAACGATGACGGATTCATCGACTTCGACTTTCGCCGCCTGTATGAATTTCGCCCACAGCGATTTTTTGCTTTTCAGCGTGCCGCCGTTTTTGCCGAATACGCCCTGCTGCACGATGATATTGCCGCCCGCATTGATTTTACAGTTGCCGACCGTACCGCCGACTTCGATATTGCCCGATGCGTCGACGTTAAAGCCGTCTTCGACGCTCCCGCGGATGATGACGGAGCCGAGGAATTTGATGTTTCCCGTTTTGATGTTGACGCTCATAAGCTGGAGTACGGGCTCCACAGTAATCTTCCCTGCAAAGAGCATAACCTGACCGTCGGTATCGGCAATGACCGTCATACCGTCGGAAGCGAGAGAAACGTTTTGTCCGAGCGGGATCGGTATATCCTTTCCGTTTTTCGCTTCGGTATAGCGCCCCAACAGCGTTTTGCCGGGCTTGCCGCGCTCGGCGGGAATCTTTTGCGCAAGGCGTCCGCCTTTGATGACGTTTTGAATGAGGTTCAGCTCTTTAAAATCTACTTGCCCCGTCGCCGATTCGGTCGCACGCAGTTTTTTCGGATCCGTTTCGAAATCGTACGCGATGTATGCATCCCTCCCGTCCTGTGCGGGAGTGCCTGCAGCGACTTCGTACGGAGTTTCGTAGACGGGATCGTCGACAAACGCTTCGATTTTATCTTCTTCAAAACCGGTGACGACACCCTGAGCGCGAAGCGCCCGCTCGATCATCGAATAGGAAACGTCGGCGCCGCTCATCGAAGGAGCCGATGCGACGATCTCCGCTTTCATTTCGTCGCTTGAAATGCTCACCGAAACGCTCGCGTCTCCGGCGGCTATGTGCTTGTACGTGCCGACTTCTTTATAGTGACCGGCCGTACCCTGTTTGATATATTTTTTTACAAGGTCGTCTTCCACGGAAACCGTGTCCGGCCGCATAAGCGCCTGCATCACGTCTTTGCCGTCGACGGCTTTTCCCGTTCCCGAAGGAAGCAGCACTTTGAGCATGATTCTGTCGCCGAAGTGACGGACATAATACGCGCCGTCTCTGTCGATTACTTTTTGTTCGGTCGATTCTTCATCCGCTCCGAAAAGGTCGTCCTTTGCCGACTTCCGTTTTGCATGAACGGTATTCGGATTTTCATAGATGCGAAGCCGCCACGGTTTTTTTCCGAAACCGAGAAAACCGCTGCTTCCCTTTTCGATGACTTCGTATTCGAGATCGGCGGCTTTCGTGTCGAGCTGAACGGCGGCATCGGCGAGCGCTTCATCGATGCTTTCGGCATGGACGTCGACGTTGTGCAGCTGCTTATCGCGTTCCAAGAGATACTGCATATCCGCACGTATTTTCTCGAGCGATACCATCACATGATTCCTTTCCTGAGATTCGTCAACTTCGCGCGCATTCTGAGGTTCGCTTTCGTATGCAACTGGGAAATGCGCGATTCGCTTACGTTGAGCACTTGCCCGATTTCTTTAAACGTCAAATCTTCGTGATAGTATAAAACGATGACCATCTTTTCTTTTTCAGGCAATTCGTTTATCGCTTGTACGATCACTTTTTTGATCTCTTCGCGTTCGACGATCGCATCGGGATTCATGCTCGACGGAGATTCGATACTGTCTCCGATCGACGTGTTCGCGGAATCGTCCCCTCCGTGCCATACATCACTCAAAGAGAGGACACTCGTTCCCGACACTTTCATGATGATGCGGTGATAATCGTCTTCGCTTACGCCGAGCGATTCCGCGATTTCCGCATCGCTCGCCGTCCGTCCGAGCCGCGCTTCGAGCGTATTGATCGCATCTTCTATTTCACGAGATTTTTGCCGAACGGAACGCGGCACCCAATCGATTTGTCTGAGCTCGTCGAAGATGGCGCCGCGAATTCGGGTGACGGCGTATGTTTTAAATTTGACGTTTTTCGACGGATCGTATTTTTCGATCGCGTCGAGCAGACCGAATTGCCCGAAACCGACGAGATCGTCGAATTCGACACTGCCGGGCATACCGACGGACACCTTCCCGGCAACGTATTTTACAAGCGGCATATACTGCCGTATAAACGCGTCGCGCAGTGCCTGCGATTTCGTCTTTCGGTATTCTTCCCAGAGTCTGTCTTCTTCTTTTTCGTCGTTTACCGGATCTGCCATACTATGCACCTTTATTAAGTTTCGTTATCCTTTGCCAGCGCAGTGCTTATCGCCTTCGCCATAAGCGTCGTATCCTTTTCACTGTATTTACTCGCCTTATCGGATTTTTTCGTTTTGTCCGAAGCTGCGGAAAAAGCGGTATCTTCGACGATTTCTCCGGACGGAGTCAAATCTTCAATGTCGGGCAAATCGTCGAGCGTATCGTCTTTGAGCGAAAAACCGTCGTCGGAATCGACTCCCGCTTCTTTTCCGGAAAGCGTCCCGGCACTCTCATGCAGCCCTACGGGAACAAAACCGTCATCCGACTGTTCCGTCCGATCGTCCGACGAAGCGCCGCCGTCCGCCGCATGGATCGTATCGATGCTTTCGCCCGAAGAAGCGGCAGCACGATTTTCTTTTTCTCCGTCCGAATAATCCTCTTTGTTCAGCATCTGGTGATTTTCACCGACATAAAATTCAGGCGATCCGTCTTCCGTCGGGAGCTCTTCATCCTGCACAACGATATCGACATTGCCTCCCGTTGTGCCGTGCGCCGCCTCCGCACCGCCGGCCGGCGCGTCGATATTCAAAAACGTCGTACCGATAAACTGCACGACAAATCCCACGAGGGCAAACACCGCGGCAAATATAAAAGCAAAGAGCAGTATGCGTCCGATACCGCCGCGAGAAAAAAAGCCGAAGAAAAAAGAGACGAGGAAGCCTGCAAGAGCAAAACCTGCGATAAACCGAACCTGCTTCACCACACCTCCCTAAAAACTTTTGCAGGAAGTTGCAACTTCCGAAAAAGT
>ERZ772971.1212-NODE-1212-length-15223-cov-15.324895_pt1 | contig 15223 bp, 19 predicted proteins | sample MGYA00511943_ERZ772971 | MGnify/ENA primary metagenome ERZ772971 (study PRJEB29015, sample SAMEA2737929) | human oral metagenome | biome: human oral; feature: human-associated habitat; material: dental | place: China | collected 2144 ... | reverse complement strand
CACCCGTTTTATTCGGACGGGAAATGGATTAAAGCGGAAGATTTGAAAGCGGGAAGCAGGCTGTTTGCCGAAAACGGTGCAGAGCAGACCGTTCAAAGCGTTACCGTCAAACCAGAACCGCTGCAAGCCTACAATCTGACCGTTGCCGACTGGCATACTTACTTCGTCAAGGGCGATAAGGCGGAAACGGAAGGGGTTTGGGTTCATAATGAGTGCCCACCAAGAAAAACACCATCTACCCCCGTATATCGGAATGATTCAGAAGCATATGCAGCAGCAAAGGAATTGGGATATAGAAAAATAAAAGAAAGAACGAGAAATGATGCTGCCATTTTTAAAAAAGGAAATAGTTATATCAGTCGCGATAAGGACGGACACAACGGAGGAGCTTGGAAAGAGGCATCTTCACCCGAAAAGCTGAACAAAAAAGAAACAAGAAATGGCACATTTGATAAAAATCTAAATCGTATTGGAGATTAATTATTATGTGTAAGTTAAACAACTTCAAAAGAAATATTCCTTGTTTTGAGGAATATGACGAAAATTCATTTATTGGCAAATGGTATGATGATGGGGTGTGGGATGATGAAGAATATTGGAAGTTGGAGAATGATTTAATTGAGGTTAGAAAAAAATATCCTTATCCAATGGATATACCAAGATATGTTGTAATTGGAATTTGTACCATTATTGATTTTTTAATGGTTCCGAATTGGAAGGTTTTCGAAATTAAAGCTTCCCCTTGGCTATCTGATGGTGTAGAAATTAATGAACGTTATGAAAGATTCAGAACAATACTTCGTTATATTTTTACTGATATAGATATAGATAACATGAAATTTGATTATTTCAATAAAATATAGTAAATGTAGATTGAGGTGAAAACCCAACAATCAAAAGGTCGTCTGAAACCGTGTTTAATTTTCAGACGACCTTTCCTTCATTTGAAACAGAATATTGAGAACTAAGTTCTTCAAAAATCCTACTCCTGCCCTTTCCACGGCAGCACCTTGGTCAAAACGGCAGACGGCTACAAAGCCATTGCCCGTATCCGAGTCGGCGACCGCGTCTTCGCCAAGGACGAGGCAAGCGGAGAAATGGGATACAAACCCGTTACCGTCCGATACGGCAATCCGTATCAAGAAACCGTTTACATTGAAGTTTCAGACGGCCTCGGTAAAATACAGACCCTCGTTTCCAACCGCATTCACCCGTTTTATTCAGACGGCAAATGGATTAAAGCGGAAGATTTGAAAGCGGGAAGCAGGCTGTTTGCCGAAAACGGTGCAGAGCAGACCGTTCAAAGCGTTACCGTCAAACCAGAACCGCTGCAAGCCTACAATCTGACCGTTGCCGACTGGCATACTTACTTCGTCAAGGGTGATAAGGCGGAAACGGAAGGGGTTTGGGTTCATAATGAGTGTCCGCCTAAAAGAACAGGAAGCTCCAAGAATGAAAAACATGGAGATGGCGGTCGAAGTCAAATATCAGCGGAATCACAAATTGCTGAATTAAAAAATAAAATTATTCCTGGAATGCCCAAAAATGAACGATTAAAGATTGAGCAAACAATCAAAAATATTACAAAAAATGCCAATCTAAAAGCAAAAGGAGAAGAGCATGGTCGACGTGGTCGTTAAAACTCCCGAATTTTTACCTTTTGCTTCTGTAGGAATATTCCGTTTTGGTACAGATATAACACAGTACAAAAACACACTGGAAACTTTTATGTATGAACCTCCTGATGAGTTTGGAACAGAATATTATGAATCTCCCGACTCAAATTTACTAATTTCCGTCAAAAAAAACAAAATTATTTCTATATTTTGTTATCAGGAGCTATATTTTATGGGCGTTAATATAATAGGTCTAAATTTGGAAAATTTTAAACAACTTTTCCATCACCCTAAATCAAACCGTGTTGATAAATATTATTTATCAAATGAATCTTATCCAACATATGTCTATGATTTTGATGAAATAGGAGTACAAGCATGGGAAGCAAAAGGGAAAGTTGTTACTATCATTGCTGGAGGCAAAGACAATTATTCAACAGAACCTTACTACGATGAATAACATTAATGGCAAGCATAGGTTGGTTGAAAACTCAACAACAAAAGGTCGTCTGAAACTGTAATCGATTTTTCAGACGACCTTTCTGTCAATCCAAACGTATTGTTGGGTCTTGACCCAATCTACGCTTGCTGAAAAATTGCACCATGATACTGGTCATATTGGTTGGGAAGCAATGAATAAAGGAAGATAATTATGTGGAAAATTATAAAAGATGATAGTGATGATTTAGGATTCGCAATTATATGCTTATTCTCTCAGTCTATTGATTTAAATGAATTCAAGTTATGGATTGAACAAGTAATACGAGATATGCCCATTGAGGACACCCCTTTTTATATTTTTGATTTGGCGGATTTTGATGAAGAAATTGCCAATATTGACAATATTGTAGGTTTTGTTTCGAGTTACAGCCTATCAAAATCGAAAAAAGATGCCTTGACAGGCATTGCCTTCTTAAGAGGTATAGATGTCTATGATCCGCCTATCTCAAAAGAAAAAGCATTAAAAGCCTTAAAAAAACATCCTGAAATTTATCAGAGGTTTCAGCATTTTTTTCCATTTGTAGAACTGCCTCCGCTTTAGAGGGCAATGAGGTCGTCTGAAAAACATCAGACGACCTTGCCTTCATTTGAAACAGGATATTTTTTCAAAAATCCTACACCTGCTCCTTCCGCGGCAGCACCTTGGTCAAAACGGCCGACGGCTACAAAGCCATTGCTCGTGTCCGAGCCAGCGACCGCGTCTTTGCCAAGGACGAAGCAAGCGGAGAAACGGGATACAAACCCGTTACCGCGCGATACGGTAATCCGTACCAAGAAACCGTTTACATTGAAGTTTCAGACGGCCTCGGTAAAATACAGACCCTCGTTTCCAACCGCATTCACCCGTTTTATTCAGACGGCAAATGGATTAAAGCGGAAGATTTGAAAGCGGGAAGCAGGCTGTTTGCCGAAAACGGTGCAGAGCCGACCGTTCAAAGCGTTACCGTTAAACAAGAACCGCTGCAAGCCTACAATCTGACCGTCGCCGACTGGCATACTTACTTCGTCAAGGGTGATAAGGCGGAAACGGAAGGAGTTTGGGTTCATAATGAGTGTCCATATGGAGAAAAATATAGGACAGAAGTTGGTTCTTATACTAATACTCATGAAAGTGGTCGAACTTATTCTGGAAAGGGCACAAGACAACGTTCCCAAATCTCTGGAGCAAGAGAAGCTAGGGTTAATAATGACCCTCATATAGCTACAGATTTTACTCCTGCCAAAAATAATCGAGAGGCATTCAAAGATGAATCTAGAAGAATTGACGCTCACGGTGGTTCCAAAAGTACCAATAATTACAATCGAATTGAAAGCCCGGGGAAAAAATATCGAAAACAAGATGGAAATTAAAAATGATTGTTGACGAAAAATCTACTTCAGATGTACTGAAACAATATCAAGAACTAGGGTTTGATTTGACAAAATCGATGATAATAGAGTTTTTTATAGAGGGTTCTCAAAAGAATCTGCAATCAATAGAAAGTCAACTCATTTCTTATCGGCAAGATTTTCAAATCAGTATTGAGCAAAATGAATTCGGAGAAATGTGGACTTGCTATTGTTCCGTCAATATTATCCCTTCTCTTGAAAACATTTTAGCTATTGAAACTACGTTATTTGATATTGCACAAAAAAATGATTGTAGTTACGAAGGTTTTGGTTCGTATGGGAACTAACAGAAAGTGTAGGTTGGGTTGAAAAACCCAACAATCAAAAGGTTGTCTGAAACCGTGTTTAATTTTCAGACGACCTTTCCTTCATTTGAAACAGGATATTGGGAATTAAGTTTTTCAAAAATTCTACACCTGTTCCTTCCATGGCAGCACCTTGGTTAAAACGGCAGACGGTTACAAAGCCATCGCCCATATCCGAGTCGGCGACCGCGTCTTTGCCAAGGACGAAGCAAGCGGAGAAACGGGATACAAATCCGTTACCGCGCGATACGGTAATCCGTACCAAGAAACCGTTTACATTGAAGTTTCAGACGGCCTCGGTAAAATACAGACCCTCGTTTCCAACCGCATTCACCCGTTTTATTCAGACGGCAAATGGATTAAAGCGGAAGATTTGAAAGCGGGAAGCAGGCTGTTTGCCGAAAACGGTGCAGAGCCGACCGTTCAAAGCGTTACCGTTAAACAAGAACCGCTGCAAGCCTACAATCTGACCGTCGCCGACTGGCATACTTACTTCGTCACGGGCGACAAAGCGGAAATGGAAGGGGTTTGGGTTCATAATGATTGTCCGTATGGAAATTTATCGGATAATAAATTTGTTGGTGAAGGAAAAAATTTACACCAGCTCAAAAGAAAGCAATAATCCAAGAAAACATGAATAGAAACGGAGGGGTAGTGAAGTCCGACCAATCTGGAGAAGTTTTGGTTCGTCCTAAAGAGAGCTCAAAAAATATCACCCCCCCATCAAATGAATGGCAGATTGACCATGTGCAGGCAAAAAGTAAAGGAGGTTCAAATAGTTATAAAAATGCACAGGTTTTATCCAGAAGAAAAAATATTAAGAAATCAAATAAATAGGCATCAATATGCAATGGAAATTTGAAGACCCTCAAAATACTGCTGTTATTACCACCCGAAGAATTTTGTCTAAAATAAACGGAATCTTAGAAGTATGGCATGATGCTGATGATGGAATGTGGCAATTCTTAGATGGCAATGAAATTCATGAAGGAGATGCTGTGATAGTTAGTTTAAAAGAAATTGTCACTATTGATTCCTCAGTCAATCTCTTAAGTAATTTACCTCTTGGTGGTTACGCTTGGAGAAATACTATATCGGAAAAATGGAATTTTAATTAGTAAGCGTAGGTTAGGTTAAAAAACCAACAATCAAAGGTTGTCTGAAACCGTGTTTGTTTCAGACAACCTTTCTATCAATGGAAATAGGATGTCGAGTACGCGTGCTTAACATGTCAAAGAAAAGAAGGGGCAAGTATGTCAAAATATTCTCGAGAGCAGGCTAAAAAACATGAGTTATAATCAAAAAGTTTTATCCCACTTGCAAAATTTTTGGATAAATCATGAAATTAAACGGTTTTCTTGGGCATTGGGAAGAATTATAGAAGAACTTCCCGATTTCCAAGTTTTCCAAGTGATTCCTAATCATGAAGATGAGCCTTGGGTTTATGTCAGCTCTGGGATAGGTCAATTTTTAGGGCAGGAGTTTTTTATCATCAGCCCGTTTGAAACACCTGAACATATTGAGACCTTGGCAATGCTGGCATCTGCAAGTATGCATTACCCTGATCAATTTCAATTGGGAAAAACGATAAATATCGGCAGACCGTGGGTCGAGCAATCATCCTTCCAGCATTTTCTGATTTCTCTGCCTTATCCTTATGGGCAAGAGTTGGAATATATGGATAATGTCCGATTTTTTTGGTTATTGCCGATTACCCAGCCAGAAAGACTTTTCTTGAATACTCATTCAGTAGAAGACTTGGAAACGAGATTTGATGAGAGGGGTATTGATTATTTAGATATAAATCGGCCAAGCGTTATTTGATGTTTATGTTGTTTGAAATCTTTCAGCAAGTGTAGGTTGGATTGGAAATCCAACAATTAAAAGGTCGTCTGAAACTGTGTTTGGTTTTTCAGACGACTTACTTGACGGAAGACAGGTAATTCAATTTTAAGAACTCGGAAACCAATAAGGCGAAAATTTAAACGATGAAAAACGGACACCCAAATAATCGATTTCTCTTAGAAAAAAGAATTTTTTATCTAGAACATTCGGGGCAGTATCTGATGATTTGCGCTCTATCCGATTACTTCCAAAATAAACATGCTGTCGTTATGGCAAATTTTCTCTATCCAAATGAAAAAATGGATTGGAGAAATTTAGATGATTTATTCAATGAGTTGATTTTAGAGGAATTACAGACTTCATTTATGGATTGGCATCCAACTATTGAAGAAGCAATTAACCATCATTTAGAATGACTTTTCGTAACAAGCATAAATTAAAAGGTCGTCTGAAACTGCTTTTAATTTTTAGACGACCTTTCCGTCAATAAAAATGGCGATATTGGAGCCCAAACCAGCCTACGGCTTGCTGGAATAGGGATGAAAGGTTTAAGAAAAAATGATTGTAGTTGAACATTTAGAGCGTTATTTGAGTGAAATTAAAAGCGGCATAAAATGCTTAGATCGACGTTACCATCTCAGCGTTTCCGTATTTCCATCGCAACCATATGAAGGATTAACTACTTTTTCTACTTTAGGCTTGAATCGATATGACTTGAACTATAAGAGTAGGTTTGAATTAATTTTTACCTGTTCTGAAGAATGGAATAAAGAAAATATTGCAGCTTTTCTATCAGGAGTAGCTGAATATTTGATTGACAATAGAAAACCTATTTTAAGAGGTGAAATTATTCAATTACTCAGGGTAATTATCGAAGGTAGCAAAATGGATGCTCTGTATGTTTCAGCACCATTTTATTTCGATGATGATTTTCAGGTCTGTCATGGCGAACACTACAATATCGTTTTCCCTTTGCTTGTCCCGTTGTATAAACAGGAAGCAGAATTGGTGGAAAAGAAAGGTTGGAATGCTTTTGAGCAGTTCTTGCTCGATAATGAAGTTGACAACCTTTCGGATATGAATCGGAAACCGTTTGCTTGGTAAGGGCTTTCTTAAATTTGATCAAAGGCCGTCTGAAATCAAGTTTGTTTTTCAGACGACCTTTCCTTCATCTGAAACAGAATATTGAGAACTAAGTTCTTCAAAAATCCTACACCTGCTCCTTCCACGGCAGCACCTTGGTCAAAACGGCAGACGGCTACAAAGCCATTGCCCGTATCCGAGTCGGTGACCGCGTCTTTGCCAAGGACGAAGCAAGCGGAAAAACAGGATACAAACCCGTCACCGCCCAATACGGCAATCCGTATCAAGAAGCCGTTATTGATTTGAATAGGATTCAAAATAATGGCCAAGTTAAGTGCGCCAATTGCGGTATTGAAACAACTCCAGCCAAACAATCTATAAAAAATATCACTCCTACTTCAAATGAAAGACAAGTGGATCATGTCATCCCGAAATCTAAGGGTGGTAAAGGTACTCCTAAAAACGGGCAGGCCTGATGCAGAGGCTGCAACATTAAGAAGAGTAACAAATGAAATCGAAACTTACCGTCGTCTATTACGATTTGGAAAGCAATATTGCGGAAGAAAGACTGTCTGGAAACATAATGCCTGATGGAAATTTCCTTATTCAAGAGATTCCTCTTTTCGCACCGAATTTGGCTTTAAACGACATTGTTGCCATAGAACGTGAGGATAAAATGCTGTTTTTCGACCATTTGATAAAAGCTTCAGGAAATACCACGATAAACATCGTTGTTTTAGACCATTTCCCAAAGGATTTATTGGCAGTCATAGAAGAACACAGTGGTAAAATCAGAAAAAATGGAGAGAACTATTTATCGGTTAATTTCCCGCCTAAAAAGTATGATTTTGATTTAAAAGAAATTTTGAATAGATACGAGAAAGTAAATATCCTCAGCTACAGGGAAGCTTGTTTGGTCTCCTCTTAATTGATCCACAAGTAAGAGTAGATTATGTTTGATTGGAAACCCAACGATCAAAAGGTCATCTGAAGCCGCGTTTGGTCTTTCAGACGACCTTTCCTTAATTGAAAAGGGATGTTGGGTTTTGACCCAATCTACGCTTGCTTGGAAAGGATAGACCCGAATAAGAAAAAACACTAACAAATAACCATATTCCTATTAAAGATTAGGAGGTGTCTATGGAAATAAAATTCAATATCCTAGGAATTATTCTGAACGGAGCCAATCCTGAAGAAAAATTCATAAAAATTATTGATGTTCAGGAAAATACTGGTGGATTTCTTATACTATTATCTTCAAATGACAAATTCTTACCGTTTAATAGTTATGACGATTGGGTTGAGAACTTAGAAATATTAAAAGAATATCTACAAGAATCTAATTGGATTATCAAGTGGTCCCAATAATTGGCAAACATAGGTCGTCTGAAACCGTGTTTGATTTTTCAGACGACCTTTCTATCAGTGAAACGGGATGTTAGGGCTCAATCCAACCTATGCTTGCTCAGATCAAGACAATGATAGTAGATTAAGAAAAATATGATTAATCATGTTGAAAAATATATAGGCACTATTTCTCATGGCTCGAAAAGCGATTCAGGAAGTCAGTACAAATTAAATATCGCAGCTATCCCCTCTTCCCCTAACAGGGATTTAAAAACTTATATTACTTTAGGGTTAAGCAAACATGATCTGACTTATAAAAGTAGATTTGAAATACTTTTCGTATGTTCTTTAAAATATGATGAAAATCAGATTTTCTCATTTTTAAGATGGTTGGCAGAGACCATTATTGAGAATAAAAAAATTCTTCTTCGAGGGCAGGTTATTTATTTGCCTAGAAGCATTGTTGATTCAACAAAAATGGACGCACTGTATGTTTCCGCCCCATTTTATTTCGACGATGATTTTCAGGTCTGTTATGGCGAACACTACAATATCGTTTTCCCTTTGCTTGTCCCGTTGTATAAACAAGAAGCCGAATTGGTGGAAAAGAAAGGTTGGAATGCTTTTGAGCAGTTCTTGCTGGATAATGAAGTTGACAACCTTTCGGATATGAATCGGAAACCGTTCGTTTGGTAAACATTTTCTTTGGTGTAATCAAAAGGTCGTGTTCTTATGGGAACTAAACAAATATAGGTTTTCGAGATACAAAACTCCGCTTAAGCCGCCCGAAAAGGCCGTCTGAAAATATTTTTCAGACGGCCTCACATTCCTAACTCTTTTTATTCAATCTAATCATGCGCATTATTAAAAATATCCTGCTTACTTCTTTCCTCGGACTGTTTGTTTTTTGGCTCGGTTCAGGTATTTTGTTTGAAATCAACCCCAAATGGTTTATAAGTGAGACGGCAGTAGAAACTCCGGAAAACCCCAACCGTTTTGTCGGCTCCATCGCTGCTTTTCTGCGAGGAGAAAACAAAAATCCGTCGCTTCAAGCCGCTGTGGCTCTGATGGAATCGTCTATCGGCCATACTGTCGATAAGACGGAATTTAAAAGGAAAGGGACGTTATCCATCGAAGACAAACCTTTTACTTCGATTGCCGATTTTCTCGCCGTGTCACGAAAACTTGATTTTCTGAAAGGAAAATCCGATTGGTATACCGATGAAGAAACCGACGGTAGCTACCGTTCCAACACCAACTATTACCTTTTCCAAAACGTACTGATAGAGGCTAAGGATTCGTTTACCAGGATTGGCGACGAAAGAGACAGGTTGGATGTTGTTTTTACTTATCTGAACAACCGCCCGTTGTCAGCAGAAATCGTCCGCTTCCGAGGCGGGCCGGGACGGGCGGAATCTAAAGCCGTATGGAGCATCAGAACTATTTGGCAGCCCGACGGTTCTGTTTTTACGCAGAAAACCGACGGAACAGTCGACATTTCCGGATATAAGGAATGCGGCCGCTGTTATCAAGATGCCCTAGCCTACGTCGACAAGGCCGAATTTGCCGCTTTTAAAACGCAGTATGTGAAACAGGCCAGAGAAAAAAGCAATCGGATTGCGGCAAACAGGACTTCGTTCGTCAATTACCAGAACATGCCCGAAATCATGCCGAAAGGAATGTCTGCAAACAGTTTGGTGGTAGGTTACGACAAACAACACCGACCGGAAAAAATTTACTGGAGCTACGATAATGGGAAAAGACGGCAGAGCTTTGAATATTATTTGGAAAACGGCCGCCCCTTTATAGCGCAGTCTTCCTCCGTTCCTTTGACCGAAGACGGCGAAACTGCCGATTTCAATGCCGAACCACGCATTCAAACTTGGTTTATCCATGATGGGAAAATATTAAAAGAAGAACTCAGCAATACGCCGCCGGATCATCCTTTGAAAATAACTTCGTTGAACAGCGATATTCAACGTTATGCCGATGCGGCGGCCAAGCGGCAGAAGTAACCATCGGCCTTTGACGCAAAAAAGCAGGGATGGCAGCCCTGCTTTTTTCAGACGGCCTAAAACCTCCGTCATTCGAACGGAAACAAACTTTCCAGCTACTCAGACAAAATTTTCCGGTATAGTTGCCCGTAGCGGGTTGCCGAAAGCGTCCAACTGAAATCCTGCCTCATCGCGGTAGCGCGGACGTTTGTCCATATATGTTGCTGCTTCCACAAATCAAACGCTGCCTGCAAGGCTTGTCGCAAGTCGGCTACCGTTGGCTGGGTAAAGACGAAACCTGTCGCCGTGCCGTTTTGGATATTTTCCGCACAAGCATCGACCACCGTATCCGCCAAGCCGCCGGTTGCGCGTACCAACGGCAGAGTACCGTATTTCAAACCGTATAACTGCGTCAAACCGCAAGGTTCGAACCGGCTGGGGACCAAAATGACATCGCCGCCGGCAATCATCAGGTGGGATAATGCCTCATCGTATCCGATTTTAACGGCGATATGCTGCGGGTTGTCTTCCGCCAATTTGCGGATTCCGTCCTCCAAATGCGGCGCACCCGAACCGAGAATCGCGAGTTGTCCGCCCTGTTTGACGATTTCATCGGCGCTTTCCAACAATAAATCCACGCCTTTTTGTTCCGTCAAACGGGTAATCATGACAAACAGCAAAGCGTCGGCTTGCTGCGGCAGGTTGAAATAGGCTTGTAACTCCGCCTTATTTTTTTCTTTGCCGCCCATGTCTTCCGCTCTATATGCGTGCCGGATGTATTGATCGCCGTCCGGATGCCAGATTTTTTCATCGACGCCGTTCAAAATGCCGACCAAACGGCCTTCCCGATACTGTGCCGACAACAATCCTTGCAAGCCGTAGGCAAATTCCGGCGTGGTAATCTCTCCGGCATAGGTCGGGCTGACTGCCGTAACCGCGTCGGAATAATAAACACCGGCTTTCAAATAGGAAATTTGTCCGAACAATTCCAAACCGTGCATACGGAACATGCTTTCAGGCAACCCGATTTCGGTTAAATGGCTGCTGTTGAACTGGCCTTGATAAGCCAGGTTGTGGATGGTGAAAACCGATTTCGCCGGCCGGCCTTCATTGAACAGATAGGCCGCCGCCAAACCGGCGTGCCAATCATGTGAATGTACGACTTCCGCGCGCCAAAATCCGTCCAATCCGGCAGCCAACTCCGCACCGACCTTACCGAGCAGGGCGAAACGTTTATAGTTGTCGGCATAATCGGCATAACCGGCATCGTGATAAGGATTTCCTTCGCGGGCATATAGGTGCGGCGCATCTATCAGATAAATGCCGATGCCTTCATATTCGCCGTAGCGCAAAACGACATGTCCGGCAAAATTATCAAATTCAGCTACGACGTCGGTTTGCGGAATCCCTGCCGAAATGGCGGGATAGGCCGGTAATAAGATACGGGCGTCAATACCGATTTCTTTCTGGGCAAAGGGCAACGAACCCATCACGTCGGCCAAGCCGCCGGTTTTCAGCAACGGATACAATTCCGAACAAACATGCAATACTTTCATTTATTTTCCCAACCGTTAAATACTATTAATTCATCCGATGCGCCGACGCGCACCCTGAAACCGGCGCATATTTTCCGCAACACGCCCGGCTAATATGCGCCGCCGGCAATTAAAGGTTCTAAAGCTGATTGTGCTTTTAGTCCAAATGTCCTTCTTCGGGTACGTTTCCGCCTTCCAGCCGTTTCAGCATAGCGGGGGTAACGAGGACGACTTTACCACTTGAGCTTACGCGGAAGCGTTTGCGGTCCGATTCCTTATCGACGCCGATGCGCATACCGTCGGGAATGACGCAATGCCGGTCGATAATGCAATGCCGTAAAATACAGTTTTTGCCGATGACCACTTCAGGCAGCACGACGGAATGGTCAATGCTCGAACCTTCGTTGATTCTAATCCGGTCAAACAATACGGAATAACTGATGGACGCATCGGTAATCACGCAACCTCCGCCGATAAGGGAATTGTCGACCGGCTTGATGTTGGCGTTTTTATAGAAAAATTTCGACGGGTAAGACTGCACCGGATTGCCCCGAATCGGCCAGCTCTGATCGTAAATATCCAGTTGCGGATTCTCGGAAACGAGGTCGATGTTGGATTGCCAGAAACTGTCCAACGTGCCGACATCGCGCCAGTAAATATCGCCTTCGGTATTGCGCCCCATACAGGAGCGGCTGAACGGATGGGCATACAGGGTGCCTTCTTCCAAGCATCTGGGCAGCACGTCTTTACCGAAATCATGAGATGTGTAAGGCGTGTTCACTTCCTTATTCAACATTTCATAAAGATAATTCGCGTCAAACACATAAATGCCCATCGATGCCAAGGAAACATCCGGCTTGCCCACCATGGGCGGCGGATCTTTCGGTTTCTCCACGAAATCTTTTACTTTCAGGTTTTCATTTACCGCCATCACCCCGAATTCGCTGGCCTCGGAACGCGGCACTTCGATACAGCCGACGGTACATCTTGCGCCGCTGTTGACGTGGTCCAACAGCATCTGGCCGTAATCCTGTTTATATATATGGTCGCCGGCCAGAATCAGAATATATTTCGGCTTATAGTGATCGCGGATAATCGCCATATTCTGATACACCGCGTCCGCCGTGCCGCGATACCAAGTGGAATCGTCGATTTGCTGGCGGGCCGGCAGCATATCGATAAACTCCCCGCGCTCCTGCGGCAGAAACGACCAGCCTTTTTGCAGATGGCGCAATAAAGAATGGGCGGCATATTGGGTAATGACACCGATATGGTTCAATCCGGAATTGATACAGTTGGACAGTGCAAAGTCGATGATACGGCGGTTACCGCCGAAATAAAGTGCGGGTTTGGCACGTTTATCCGTCAGCTCGTGAAGGCGCGAACCCCGGCCTCCCGCTAGGATGAGGACAAGCGTGTCTTTGGCAAGAGTGTATTTGCTGGAAACTTGGGAAAGATTATTATTCATAGCGAACTCCATTCTTTGTTATCACGACTGAGGGCAAATTTGGTACCGCGGATACATGCCGAATCTGAAACGTCTTTTGCAGTATCCGCAGCAGCGGTTTGTGTATCATGATGTCTGTGATTGAAGCAGAACCGTTGCTTTCCAAAGGAGGCGCGGAACGGCAAGGCTTGCGGTTCGAAAAATTTACCGAACCCGCCTTTTATTTTTAATCGCTATCTTGGATAGGTTACATTATATTTTGACGGTTTTCCCGCCTGACTCCATTAATTAATATCAAATCACGCTAAATCTTATTTTAATTTGTTTAGTTCCCGCCGAACTAGGCAAGCGCACCGACAGCCGCCATACAAAAAAGCGGGGTTCCGCACGAACCCCGCCCTCTTTTTTCAGACGGCCTGCCTTTTTTCGCAAAGCAATCCGGCCTCCACCCAATCGTCTCCGCCGGGCAAAACGATGCGCGAGACCATTTTGTCCATATCCTTCAGATAACCGTTGGAGCGGCTGCTGTTGATGAGCACGACGACGATTTTCGGATTTTCCCCCAACCAATAGCCCGCGAGGGCGCGCACGTCTTTGAGCGTGCCCGTCTTCAGGCGCAGGGGCAGCCCCGCTTGGCGGAAGCGTTTTTTCAGCGTGCCGTCGGTGCCCGCAATCGGCAAAGTGTTGACGAAGTCTTGTTTGAACGGGCTGAAATAGGCTTTTTCCAGCACTTGGCCCAACATTCTGGCGGTGGCCCGCTCTTTGCGCGAAAGGCCAGAACCGTTTTCGAGGACAAGCTGCCCTACGTTGTCCACGCCTGCCGCGGCCAATTCGTTTCGGACGGTGTTTTTGGCAGCCTGCACGGTAAGGCCGTCTGAACTGTGTTCGCCGAGTTTTAAAAAGACGGTACGGGCAATCAGGTTGTTGGAATGCTTGTTCATTTCGGTCAGCACTTCGGCCAGCGGTTTGGACTGCGAACCGGCGAGGACGGCGGCGCCGGCAGGTGCCGCAGCGGTCTTGAGGCCGTCTGAAATCGTACCGCCCGCCTTACGCCATTGATTGACGAAGCTTTTTTCGGCATAAACCTGCATGGACAGCATATTGACGAACATTTCCTGACCGAGGCAGCTTTCAGGAATTTTGCCGCTGGTATGCAACACGCCGCCCGTATATCTGGCGCGCATGTAGTTTTGCAGGGCGTTGCAGCCGGCAGCCGAACCGGTAATGCTGACTTGGTTTTTCAAGGCAATCTCCGGCAGCGGCGGATTGGTGGTGATGTCTACGCCGCCGGCAGTGCCGCGTTCGGGTTTGACCCACACGACTTTGTACGCCAGCATATTCGGGTCGGGCGCGGTCATAAACGCCTCGCCCGCGTCGCTGCCGAAATCGTCCGCGCTGCCGGTTTCGCCCCACACGCTGCGGTCGAGCACCAGCCGGCCGTTGATATGGACGATGCCTTTGTCGCGCAACTGTTGCTGAAGGGCGACCAGTCCGTCTTGGTCGAGCATGGGGTCGCCGCTGCCTACCCAGTAGATGTCGCCCTCCAGCGTATCGCCGTTCACACGGCCGTCGCTTTTCAATTCGGTCGTCCAGCGGTAATCCCTGCCCAATGCGCGGAACGCGGCAAAGGCGGTTACGAGCTTCATGGTCGAGGCGGGGTTCATAGATTCGTCTGCGCGGTGTTCTTCTATGATCCGGCCGCTTTGCAGGTCTTTGACGTAAACGGATATTTCTTCCGGCGGAATACCGCCGAAATCCAAAGCGCGGGCATTCAGCGATAACGCGCAAAGCAAAAGTGCGGCGGTTGTTCGGAGCTTCATGTTTGGTTTTCCCTGTGTTACGGTGGAACTGATTATTCAAATATTAATTATAAGGCAAGGCCGTCTGAAACAGAAATGTCCTGCCGTTTTCAGACGGCCTTACGGCGCCTTCAGGCGCATGGCGAAAAATACCATCACCGCGCCCAACACCAGCGCGCTGCCCATCGCCAGATGGATGCCGTCAAGCATGGCTTGTTGCGGCGAAGCGGCGGAGGACAGTTTCTCGCCGATATTGGTTGCGCCGACGAAAAATGCCGCACCGATGGCGCCGGCAATCGGGTTAATAGTGGTCAGAATCGCCGCGCCGTGGGGATTGAGTTTTTTCGGCAGCGCGTTCAAGC